>ERZ887942.800-NODE-800-length-24105-cov-10.114262_pt1 | contig 24105 bp, 15 predicted proteins | sample MGYA00521099_ERZ887942 | MGnify/ENA primary metagenome ERZ887942 (study PRJEB32303, sample SAMEA104408605) | aquatic metagenome | biome: Brackish water; feature: Pelagic; material: water | place: Baltic Sea | collected 2014-06-07T06:48:00 | depth 16,251 m ...
GAGGGTTCGACCCTTATATGAACGAGTATGTGTTGGCTAATAATACCACGCTGCTCCCCGTTGAGGCAAGCTGTGTTGCGTGTGGGTTTAACAGCAACTTTGTTATTTCACCTACATCACCCGCTAATTTCTGTGTTGACCTTAACAGGGCTGCAGGAAATGCTACTGTATCATTCTTTTTACCTACACCTATAGGCACTTCGTCTATTGAGTTTGACGTAGACGGAACAACTTATGGCCCGTACACAGCTTCGGGTTCTTTTACTTTTCTTTCAGGAGTAACTAATACACAGGCTGTAATTGGAATAACAGGGACAGGCGCTTCTGTAGATTTAAATCTAACGGTATCGTGTCCTGCGCCAAACGACTTGACTTTAGTGTTGGCTACAGTAACGGATTTTAATGACACTTTACAAACTATTCACAATCAGTACAGCTTTGTAGAGGGAGGCGTTTATCAGTCTCCTGTTCAGGAGTTTCCTGTTACATTTACTTACGTAGGCGGAGTGTTAGGTGGAGGAGTGGTATCTGACTATCAGCTTATTACCGCTCCGCAAGGCACGGGAGCTATTCCAACTAACGGTTCTGTAGTTACGCTAGGTTCTAATAAAACCTCAACAGATACGTTTGTATTTAATACCACATCGGGTACCAATAAATTCTATTACTTGGCAAGTGATACTTTGTTTGATGAGAATCAGATAGCTTCAGTTATATTGAATGGGACTACATTCGCTGCTACTCAGACAACGGTTCAGCCAATTACAGGAAACTTTACCGCGCCCGCAAACCTAGGCGACTTTACCTATCTGTATCTCGTTTGGGACTATAGGACTCCTGTGGAGACTTCTTTGTGTTACTCAACGATTAGCGCAGGCGATGCCTGTTGCAGCTGTGTATGTGCTAACGGAAGCTCGATACTTGTTACAAACCAAGGGTTAGGACAGATTACCTTTAGGTATACTGCTTGCGATAGGAGTATTCAGTTTGTAAGCCTAGCTCCTCAAAGTAGTATTACTGTTTGTGCCGATGCAACTTCGGTGCAATTAACTGCAGGTAACGCTGCTGACATGCTTCAATCTGTAGTCGGTTGTGACTGCTGTTAATAATAAATTCAATCAATGGGAACTACAGCAAACTATATTCTTAACGGACCAACCCTAGCTACTTCTAGCACCGCCACTTTACCTCCTCCTTCAGGAGGTACAGCGCCTGATGGGTACTATTCTGATGGCACAATTGTAAGGCAACTTTTAGGTGGAGTCTTTGTAGACAGCCAAGATTGCGACTGCACTACGGCTTGTGCCAATAACCCTATAACAAGACCTGTTGGCGTACAGTCTACAGACTATATTGATATATCAACAGGCCCTAATGCAGGCGTTGTAATTGTAAAATTCAATCCATCATCTGCACCTGTAGGCATTACTAGCGCCATGGGCAATACAGGGTATAACACATGGTCTAGCCCTGCTGATGGAGAGCATACTCGAATAGCAACAGGCCCTTTCTTTTTAGGTGACTTATCTAGCGGTTTTAGCCCCGTAGGTTCATGGCCGGGTGTGGAAGAAAGAGACTACTACAATGGAGTTTTTACTCTTACGGGTAGTGAAGTGAATTATGTTTTTACAAGTAACAACGTTAGCTTAACAGCAGGAACTTCGGCAGGGACCTTGGTTCAGGTTATACCTAAGCCAATATCAGGACAAAGCATAGTAACGCTTGGTGTTACATGTTTAAACACAACCTCTACAAGCTATCAAGTATCTGTAGAGTGCGCCGCCCCTATCCCTGATACTAATAGATTCCTTATCTCACAGGTATACGTTACTCCACCTGCGTGTGGAGCAACTCCTATTTTACCCGATTCTGTTTATTTGGTAAGCGTTCAGAATACTCCATCGACTATACCATTTAGATATGACTATCTGTTCTCGGATAACACGGGTACATCATATCCCGCTGATGGTAGCTATCTAATGAATAGCACTACTGTACCGGTAGTTCAATATGTAATTACCCTTTCTAATGGCATAATCACTAACAACGTTACTGCCTGTCCATAATTTAGAATCATGCCTGTATCTAACCAAAACTATACGCTTACGTTTAATCCGGGATACCAAGGGTGGCCTTCGTTCTATTCGTATGAGCCTGAGTTTATAAAGCATATGAATCAGTACCTCTATACGTTTAAAGGAGGGACTCTGTATAGGCACAATACTAATACCGTAAGGAATCAGTACTATGGCGTTAACTATAACTCTACCCTTACCACTCTTTTAAATCAAGACCCTGTAGTCAATAAGATTTTTAAGACCATTGCTTTAGAGGGGAACGAACCATGGGGGGTTACCGTGACAAGCGACCTTCAGACAACGGGCTTTATCGAGCCATCTTATTTTGTAGAGAAGGAGTCCGATTGGTTTGCTTTTGTTCGTAATGAGGGAACCACTCCTGCTGATGCACCGCAAGAGTATCCTTTGCGTTCTGTCAATGGTATTGGGAATACAACTAATACGATTCCGGCGGGAAACAATGTGATACTTAGCTTTGCTTTAACGACAGACATTGGAAGCATTATAAGTATTGGGGACTCTATTTATTTCGGAGTACCCGTGGTATCTCCTGCTACGCTTACCCCTCTTTACTCAGGTACGGTGACGGCTATTACCGTAAACCTTGCTGCAGGTCAAAACCTAATCCAATACGCTCTCGACATTCCGGGCGGCGGTGTGGCACCTGCTGTATCCGTGGTATACGCTATGTTTATAAAGAACCAAGTTGCAGAGTCTAAGGGTATCCTAGGTCACTATGCTGAGTTAACTTTAACGAACTCTTTAACTACTCACGTCGAGCTATTTGTAGTTAAGTCTGAAGCAATGAAATCCTTCCCGTGAACCTGCTATCTTTGAATTTATGACTGAGCTGCAAGCATTACTTCGCCAACCGTTAATGACTCCTGAATCACTACTGTATCATATACATAGTGAGCGGGGTGTATTGTGGGAAGATATAGCTAGTTTTTCTGAGAAGCTGCAAGAGATAGCGGGAGTAGCACTGCACCATACCACTGAGATGGATGAGCAGTTCCCTGTAAAGCACAACCTTGAGAACGGTCTCTATACCCGTGAGGTATTTATGCCTAAGGAATCTTTAGTTGTAAGCTTTATCCATAAACAGAATCACCCCTCCTTCTTTATGAAGGGCAGTATGTCTATCCTTTTGGATACAGGAGAGGTTAAGTATATTAAAGCCCCTATGACTGTCTTTACAGAGACAGGTACACAGCGGGTGGCGTACATGCATGAGGACTGTGTTTGGGCCTGCGTGTATAGGACTGATGCCGAAACTATTGAAGAGGCAGAGAAGGAGGTTTATACCACCGATTACAAAGAACTCCCTGAGCACATCATCTTTAAACAACAATTGTTATGTCAGGAATCGTAGCAGGAATTAACGCAGGAATTGCCCTTACTTCTATGGGCATCTCTATGGCGCAAAAGAAAAAAGCTGAAGGCAAAGCAATGGAGGCTGAGCGCGAGGCAGAGTTAGCGATGACAGAGGCTAGAGAGCGACTCTCTGTAAACTATCAAAAAGGCCGAACTATTAGCAAAGACCCTTACACGATGGCGCTTGAGCAGTCACTAGCTCAAGGAGCTTCGTCTGTTGAGGCTATGCAAGGTGCAGGGGTTCGGGGTATAGCTCAGTTGGCTAACCTTCAGCAAGCTCAGAATCAGATGGGTGAGCAACAGCGGGTTGGATACGGGCAAGAACTTCAGCAGCTTGATAAAGATATCCGTGATGAGGACAGCCGACTACGTGATATAAATACACAGATAGACCTGCAGGAGGTAGAAGGCGCTCAGCAAGCAGCGGCTATGTATGATGAACAAGCGGCAGCAGCAAAGGCAGCGGCTGTTGAGTCAGGTATTAATGCAGTTCAGGCAGGAATTCAAGTGGCTCCTGACTATATGAATAAGATGGGCAGCACAAAACAAGCTTATGGAACGTTGGCTAGTCAGGGCTATCAGGGCGGCGAAATGGCTAAAAGTATAGGCTTCACTCCTGACTATAACATTTTAGCAGGGTTAGGAGCGGATGGTAACAAAGGGGCTAGGCAATACATGAGAAGCTTAAATCAACAGCAGCAAAATGCGATTACGTTTGACCCTGCTTTTTCAGCTCTTTTCCCGGTAAAACAATAAGATATGGCTAAGACATTTTACAAGTTTGCAGAAAGGAGTGCAGATTCTCAAATCAATTGGGCTGAGGTAGGCAAGCAGTTATCTGATGTCGTTACTGAGGAGACTAATGTTCGGCGTGACCGGAAGGCTGCTATCGATGCTGATATCGCAAGCTTTCAGGACAAATTAAATAACCCGCCACTTGGTGAGCACCAAGGGTTTAACGATTGGACAACTAACTACGCAGCCAACACTCAGGATTATGCCCTTCAGATTGAGAGACTTCTTAAATCAGGAAAGATTAAGACGCGGGACTATACTAGGATGAAGGCCAACTTAACTCAGGGGACTAGCGATGCCTTTGATATGGGTACAAAATTCCAAGAGAGGTATGCTGAAATAGTTGAGCGAGCTAAGATTAACCCTGAAACCGGGAAGCCACAATCTCAGGAGCTTGAGCAATTTCTTATGAACTCTACCCGTGCGATGGGTAACTATAGCAATAGCGAACTATATATCGACCCACCTACGGGCAGGGTTCTGCTTGCTAACTATACCGATAAGAAAGATGCGGATGGTAACGTAGTGATGGATGAAAACAATCAGCCTGTCAGGGTATTAGATAAGGATTCTAATTCTTATGCCCCTGTATCACAGCTTCTAAACCGGATGGATATACAGGTAGATTACTATGACATGGACACGTCTCTGACGGCTGCTGTTGATGGTATAGGTACAGACATACAGGCGGTAGTAAGTGGAGGAGTTATGACTCGTGAGGATGCATTGAGCAATGACCGATTTTCAAACGCCGTTGAAAACATTGTAGCCGGGCAGCTTGCCATCCCTACGAATGTTACCTCTGTACTAACCAATGTATTGGGTATGGCGCCTGATAGCAATACTCCCTATACGTATACTTGGGATGCGGCACAGGCAGCTGCAAATCCTAATTTAATATATCTCTATAACGACCCCGCTCAGAATGATTCGGGTGCTCCCGCATCTCTTTTTGGGGAAGACATGGACGCGGTTGCTGATACTCTTCTTCGAGATGGAGCGTTTGATTTAAGCGATGCGGAGAGGGAGGGTATGAGTGAGGGTGAGGCCCTTGGTGTAATGGAAGAGAGGCGTGATGCGTTTGTTGCCAATGCACGAGCGCAATACGATGCCGCAAAGGAGGTGGTTACAGACAGCGCCCTCTCTAACTTTGACTTTAAGGAGACGGCATTTGAGAAAAGAGCTGACCCTGTAGAACAACAGGCTAGGGTTAAAGCTGCTGCGGGCGGTGAAAGAGAGGAAAAGATTCTAGATATTCTCCCTGAGATATCTAAACTTCACACGACTAGAGTTGACATCAATGCTAAAAATGCTGATGGAAGTGATATGTATACCGGGGAGAAGGACCCCAAATATATAAGGGACGTGCAGTCTGAGTTTGATTCAGCAGAGTCTTATGTTCAGGGATTAAACGATGATGTGGTAAGGATTGAGATGAATGACAATGAGCTTACTATCTTTATGAGTGATGGCAAGGGAGGCGTTATGCCATTGGAACCTATTGACCGAGCGACACTTAATCAAGAAGAGTTCATTAAGGCTATAGTAAATCAAGTTGTTTCGAGTGCAGACCGAGAGGGTGTTGATATAGACAATCTTGTTGCAGAGAACTTATTTGAAGGAGACCGAAGCGTAGGAACGGGTGCGAAAGGCGCTCAAAACAGAGTACCTCCTACGGCTCCTGCTGCAGCTTGGACCACGTCAGTGGACACAGGCGAGTTATTAAATAATGGTAATAATGAGTTCCGACCTGTAAACGAAATCTTTGACGACGTATTCGCTGACGTATTTGTTAAGTCAACATTCGAAAATGGGGAGGAGGTAGCAGCAGATGTGGCTGATAAAAACGTATCTACTACCTCTATATCTCTTGCTGAAGGAACCTTCTTGGAGAAAGCAGGGGTAGACGATGCGGCGATAAATACAGGTAAAATTACGAAAAGCACTGTGGGTTGGTTCGGTAGCACAAGTGAAGCGGTTACGGAGGTTATATCTATCATGGTTCCCGGAACTACGAAAAACGCAGAGGGTAAAGCTGATGATGCCTTGGTCTTTCCTCAAGGCTTAAGTCAAGAAGTTTGGGCTACTATAAACAAGCGTATTCTTAACAAACGAGCTGCCGGAGAGACGGTTAATTCAACTGACTTTGAAGACTTGGGCATTCCTAACTTAGCTGAGATAAATACCGCTGAGTCAAAAAAGCAATTGAATCTAACTGCTGTAGAGGAAACTACTCCAACACCACCAACAACAACAGGCGACGGTGTATCTTTGGATGCAGACGCAAGAGTACCTTCAAATCAATAGACTTAAATTACTATGGACGAAAAGTATATCAAGGATATTTACGACAACTTTGGAGAGGAGGTCTTAGGGTCGTTTGAAAATTTTGCAAAATTAATATCTACTGATAAAGAATATCAGCAGGAGGTATACGATGGTCTTGGTGGCGAGGAGATATTTGGTTCTTATGACAATTACTCTACTCTCGTAAAAAAAAAAGAGCCTACGGATTTCATGTTGGAAAGTGGTTTATCGGGGCGTTCACCACTTACGATTGAGGATGTTGAGCAGCCTATCACTGCTCAAGAAAAGGAGGATAAAAGGATTGAAGAAGAGACTGCCCTTACGGCCAATGTTCAAGATGCTTTATTTCAAATAGACGCTCAAGAAAAAGAGCGAGAAGACAGGGGTATTCCGGAGGCGGGAGACTATATGGTTGGAGACCAAACCTTTGCGCTAAATACTGAGTTAGAGAGAAGCAGAGACCGTGATAATCTTGAGTACATTAACTCTCAAGTTGACCGAGAGATAGAAGATAGGAAGGCTCTTGCCGAGGAAGCTCAGAGAGAGCGAGATAGAGAGTTGGCGGCAACGGCTAACGAGAATAAGCAGGCTCTAATGGCTCGTGAGAGTCGGGGTGTAGCGAGAAGGAATGATGACGGTACTTCCTCTACTCATCTTATGATGTCATACGAGGAGGACGGTGTATTTAAAGTAGCGCCTACTCTATTTCCTAAAGAGGGAACTAAGCCATCCCCTAATCCTAGTTCGTGGACAGAGCTTCCGTTTCAGGAGGCTATTGATGAAGCCAATCGAAGGGGGGAGGTGTATACATTCTCTACTGAGGAGGAGGCCAATGCTTTTGCTGAAGGCTCATGGAAGTATTCCTCAACAATTGATGTAGAGGGAGAAAGATTTTTTGCTGAACGTGGTCTTAACTATGCTGACTATATCAAGGCTGAGACCATATACAATAATCTCTTAGATGAGAACGATGACCTTGAGTCCTTTGCTGATAGCATGCAAGAGAATGCTTTAACGGGTGAAACGGTTGGATATATAGATGACTTACTTGAGGATGAAAAAGAAGAGTACGATATCTACTTTGATAAGAACGGAAGATTTAATCTTACCGCTTTAGAACGGAGACGTCAAGAAATTTCAGAGGAGTCTTCTGCCTTAAGAGAATTAATAGGTGCAGGTACTGAGGAATTTACTGCGCGTGAGGATTTTGATGTTGTTCTAGAAGAGCAGAATCAAAGACAGCGAGATGTAGCTGCGGAAATAAATAAGAGAGCTAAAGAGCAAGAGGCTTTATTGGCTCAGCAGTCTATGACTGATTTTGGTATACCTCCTGAGGAGCTTATAAAGTTTCAACCAAGGGATGAGTATGAGTTAAATAAGTTCAAGGAGATAGTCGGAGATTACTTAGAGCTTGATGCTATCAGAGGGGCTGCGGCTTTAGAGTATGATAGAGCCAACAGTTACCTAAACGCTAAACAAAATAAGAGTGTTCAGGGAGAGTATCGTGAGAACCTAGAAGGCTTTAACACCGAGTGGCATAATGGTCTTGTACGCGGTCAGGGCGCTGAGGTGTTACTTAGGATGGCTTTGGGTGATATTGATATTAACAATGAAGAGGAGCTTCTCGAAGCGGTAGCAAACTTGATACGCATAGAGTCGATGAGAATTCCTAACGATTCTCGTGTCTTATCTCGATTTAACAGAGCGCGAACTCCTGAGGAGTGGAAGGCTGCGATAAAGGAAGACCCTGCTGAATTCATGGTCACCTTGGCGGCCTCATCATTGAGTCAGGTACTTCCCTATGGGACAAAGATATTGGCAGCGACTGTAGGTGCGGGAGTTACACAAGGAGTGATTCAAGGTGCTATAACAACAGGAACTCCTCAAGCTGCTGTCATAGGGGGTTTAGGGGGAGCGGGTAAAGGGCTTGCCTTGGGTATGTCTGTTAACTCCTTTATCATGGAGTATACCTCAGCTATCTTAGAAGCTGTAAATAATAAAGGGTATGATGCTCGTATACCATCTGAGTATGCCGCCGCATTGAAAGACCCTGAGGTTTGGGCTGAAGCTAACGACCGAGGAGTTAAGAGAGGTCTTGCTATTGCAGCTGTGGACTATTTCGGTATGAGACTTGCAGGACGTGTGTTTGTTCCCGCGTCTGCTGAAATTGTGGGTATGGGGGCTAGAGGAATCGCTAGAGGTACAGGGTACTTTGTTGCTGAGAGAGCCATTTTTGACCCTGCGGTTGAAGGATTTGGTGAGGCTCTTGCTCAGCGGGCAGTGGGGGATGAGTTAAGACTAAAAGATATAGTAGCTGAGATGGGAGGCGCCGGAGGTAATCAAGCCACTGCCGCTGCTGTTCAGATAGCAAAGCGTACTATAGCTAGTAGCGTTCAGAATACTGCTCAAGATTTCTTGAGTTTAGATAAGGTAGCTTTTGAAAGGTCTACTGATAAGCAGATTACGAATTGGACTAACCGACAAGTAAAGCTTAAAAAGATAACTCCTGAACAGGGCCAAAGAATTTTAGAGAACGTGGGTCTCCGTCGCGAGGCTAGAGATTTAATGTCTGTTTCTGCGGGTAGCGAAGTAACCGGAGACACATACAACATCGATACCAAGGAGAAATCCACAGTGATGTCTCGTATGATGCAGTTGCTAGAGGCTCGTGAACAGCTTAGTGCTACTCCTAATCGAAAGAATGTATACGCTGACAAGATAAGGGGGATAAACGAAGAACTTCGTTACATATCTGAGACGGGTAAAGTGCCTCCGGTTGAGGAGGGCGTTAACCTTTATTTCGTTGGTCCAACTCGTGCTTCTCTTCCGTCATACAGAATAGGAAGAAGGTTTGTCCCTAGGGCTAAGTTCATAGAGGAGATAGAGAAGGCTTCTCCTAGAAGACTTAGAAGGATAGCCAATGATGCTGCGGTAAGAAATGACCCGGAGGCTTCTAAAATTCTGAACGATAAGATAAGGGAATCTAAGGACGAGAAACCTGCAGTTGTAAGCCAAGTGGAATCGCTTTTACAAAGTGACCTGCTTGCTGCTCCGGGAGAGACTACTGTAGCCGCAGAAGCGGTAGCTCAAGATGTCGCTGTAGAAGAAGCTGCCGACGTTGATGCTGAGGCTGCTGCACTTGAGGCTGAGTTATTGCAAACCGAACAAACACAAGACGATGCCATTCAAGAGCCAAGCACAGAGACGGTACCTGCACAAGAACCATCCGCAGATAGCGCAGAAGTGGGAGAAGGAGTACCCGCAACAGAGCAAGCTACCGAGCAGGCTCAAGCCGAAGACCAAGCTACAGAAGCGGCGGTCGAAGAAGAAGTAGACGAGCAAGATGTGCTATATGATAAGGCAATTGAAGACGCCCCTGATAATGTAGTTGACTTGTACGATAAGTGGCTTTCCGTTTTATTTAGCCCTGAAATGGACGCGATTACGGAGAAGCCATCCGTAGATAGGACGCGGGCTGAAAGCGCAAAGGTGGGAGCTATGACTCGTCGTATGCGTAAGGCAATGGAGGCTGCCAAGGACGCAGGAATCTCAAGCAGAGATGCTAATATTCTTATGCGGGCAGTTCAGCGAAAGTTTACAAAGAGTCAAGATACAGACGTTATCGAGGCTGCTCCTGTATCTGAAGAGACATTTGTGGGTGAGTTTCAAAGTAATGAGGTAGCAGATGCTCTTATTGATGAGGCTGTATCCAAGGCTACGCCTAAGAAGAAGGCTGCTGCTAAGAAGAAGGCGCCTGCTACTAAGCCAACACCTCAGCCTACTCCTGCTACGAAGCAGGTTGTGGAAACTAAAGAGGAGGTAGCGGTTGATGAGACAAGCGTACAGGAGATTGATTCTGAGATTGATAAGTCTAGAGAAGATTTCAAGGCTAAGAAGTTAGGTCTTGAAAATGATATTGAAGCTTTACAAAACAAAAGGAAGGCTCTTCCTAAGAAGAAAATAACTCCGACTAAGAAAGCATTACAGGCGGCTGAAATATCAAAAGATATTCAGGCTAAAACCAAAGCGATTAAAGCTTTAGAGAGAAGTTATAACGCAGAATCTACTAGGCTATCTGTTCGTAAGGCTGCCGCTAAGCAGGCTACCACTAAGAAAAAGGCTGCGCCTACCAAGAAGGCAGCCCCTGTAGCCAAGGCTGCGCCTAAGAAAGCTGCGCCTAAGAAGGCTGCGCCTAAAAGAAAGGCCGCTCCTAAGGCTACGAAAGGGAAGTCTATGTCGGAGTTGGCGCAGGTGGATATCACTGCGCTGCCTGAACAGGAACTAATGGCTAACCTAAAAGAACTTCAGGAGATAACAAAGAAGGCGGTAAAGGCAAAGGATAAAAAGCAGGAGACTATAGGCCGTACAGGAATTAGAGTATACAAAGCGGAGATAGCGAGGAGGGCTACTGAAGAAACTAAGCCTGCCGCTAAGAAGAAAGCAGCACCTGCTAAGAAGGCTGCGCCTATAGCGAAAGCAGCGCCCGCGAAGAAGTCTGACACTAAGAATATAGATGCTCAGATAAAGAAAGCAAAGCAGAAGCTTAAGAAGAACCCTAAGTCTGAAGAGATTATCGCTGAGCTTCGTTCGCTCAACAAGCAGCTTAGGACTATAGAGAATGATGCTAAGAAGCCATTGATTGAGAACTATAGGAACGAGGCTATGTGGGGTAAGGCCATTGGAGAATGGTCATCTAATTTTACTCGTCAAGAGAGACTCATTGCTGAGTCAGAAGCCAAGACTCCTACGCAGTTCCAATTACAGGTGGACACCAAGGTTAATCAGGAGGAGATAGATAGCATGAAGCGCCTTATGGATGAGGCCAATCTTGAATCAGAGGCATCTGTAGTAGAGCCTCCTGTCATGGAGACTATTCCTATCATAGTAGAGGAGAACGGGCAGCTAGTAGCTAAGGTAGCGCGGGTGCCTTTATCATTTCTAGAAGGTAAGCTTGTTAACCTTGCTATGGCCGACCAACTTAAGGTGGCTGATGGTAGTATGGGTGGACCATTCTTCTCTCTTCAGGAAGGCATCTTCGGTAAGGTTGCTTGGGCATCCATTGACAAGAGTGCAGCTATGAGTATCATACGAGGCGCTGCTGTTGGCGACTATACCGTGGTATTTAATATGCTTCCTAGCGCTGTTGATTCTAACGTGGTCTCGCTTGAGTACGCTATGGGATTAATAAATTCTTTAGAGGATGGCCCGCAGGTATTTGCTGATATGATGCAGCGAATACAGGAGCGAAAATTTAATAGGAAAGGTGAGCCGGGACGTACTGAGAAGGTTCATGAGATGGCGCAGACGGTAAAGAATTCCGATGAGTTTGTAAAGGCATTTGAGAAGCTTGGCGTAGACCTACGTGCAGATATTACTAAAGCTATATTCCCTACCGAGAAGACAAACCCTAAGAACGAGTACCTTAAAAGGTTAAAGTCAGAGGGGATTACACTAGAGAACATCCGTGCTGCCAATGCTGAACAGGCTGTAGCTGATTTACCTATGGGAGCTATGACTGTGGTCCTTGAGGTAACAGATAAGGAAGGTAATAAGATTACAATGGATAATCTTGATGACGCCCTTATGACCGTTGAAGAGCAGGAGGCAGAAGGCATACCTACACATCGGAACTATCCCTTCTATATTCGAGGACGTGTGGTTGCTGTACTAGAGGACACCACTCCATTTTGGAGTGTAATGCCTGAGGTGCAGGACATCATTAACAAAAAGGTAGCTGAGCAGATAGGTGAGAGAGATGTGTACGAGGTAGATATGGATGGTGTCACTACTACCGTTAAGGTTAAGGATGAGGCCAATAACACACGTACTGTAGAAACTTATAACAGCGCGGGCAAAAAAATTGACAGTCAAGATAGAACCATAAGTATCGATGATGATGCTCGTGAATTTATAGAGGCGAACTACGGCGCTATTATATCAGAGAAGAAAGGCGGTACCGTTAGCCCTGCTACAGCTAGGTCTGATGCTTACCGTAGCGCTATGATGTCGGCAACCTCTGTTGCGGAAGTGAATGCTCCTGCCGTTTCTGATGTCGCGGCTTTTGTAGCTAGGTTAAGTAGCGCCTTCCCCGGAGTGGAGGTAGTCACAACTCAGAAAGAGTTTGACGCTATGGTTAAGGAGCAGGGAACTAAGGGGCTTACTACTCAAAGCCAAAAGGTATATGGTGCTGTCGTCGATGGCACTGTCTTTCTTAACCCAAAACTAGAGAATTACAACACACCCGTTCACGAGTTCGGTCACCTGTGGATGAACACAGCTAAGGAGTTAAATCCTGAGGCATACCGTAGAGGTATAGAGCTTGTCGCTGACTCTGACTATGTACGTCAGGTAAAAGAGAGCGCCGATTACATCCGTATCCTTAAGAGGATGAAGAGGGATGGGTCTACTGAGCAGGAGATAAATGACTATGTATTAGAGGAGGCGCTTGCCTTAGCCATTGGAAATAAAGGAGAGTCATTTGTTAAAGCTGCGCAGCAGAGAAGTTTCAAGACATGGCTCAATGACTTATTTAATTTTGTAAAGGGGCTTGTTGGTATATCTAACATCTCTTCTGCGGACCTGCAGAACTTAACTCTTGACGAGTTCTCTAGTGCAGTTGTCGTTGACCTGATGTCGGAGAATGAAATCTTTGCTCAGGCTGAGGTTGCTAGGCTGTCGGACTCCGTTCAGTTTATGATTGGACCTAATCAGGATGCATCTTTAACTCAGGTGGTGGAGATGGGAAGGGAGCGGGGATACTCTGATGCGGCAATTAAAAAGCTTCTCCTTAACAGAGGTGCTCACACAGCTGAGCAAATTAATGACGCACTCTTCGAGGCTTACACTAAGAGTGTTCAGGTTCCTGCAGAGTTTGGTAACGCAGTGGGCGGCATGAATGTTGGCCGTAAAATATTTACAGATGTACGGAAGGGATTAAAAAAGTACATCAAGAACTATACACCTCCAATTAAAAAGACCAAGGATGGTAAGGAGGTCAAGGCTAAAAAGCCTGAGAAAACTAAGGACGGTAAGGAGATAAAGCCTACACCAACTCGAAGTCAACTTCGAGCGGAGGCGATGCGTCTTCTCACAGAGAATATAGCTTTTGAAAAGCAGCCACTTGCGGTACGGGAAAAACTAATCTCTGCCTTCGATAGGTCTCTTGGTATAACAGCATCAAAGGATATAAGCCAACAGGTCAGTGCTATTAGAAATAACATACGCCAACGAGCGAAAGGGGCAGCAACCCTTCAGCAGGCTAAGAAAGCGCTGACTACATTTATTAAAGAGACGCTACCTAAGTCAGGGACTTACAGCAATTCACAAATAAACAAGCTAAATTCTAGGGTAGCGAAAGCGACTGAGGCAAGCCTCCTTGCTGACATGGAATATGTACTTAAGCAGGTGGAGGTTCAGAACAATAAGATAAAGAAGCAGGTACTCAAAGACCTGTATACTTTAGCTAGGAGAGATACCAAGGCTCGACTCTCCATAAAGGGCAACAAAGATAAAGCCGCAGATGTGGGTGCAGACGCAAGAGAGTTTGCGGGTGTCTTTGCTCAGACACTCAAGGCTGCGATGCAGACGAATCAGACGGCTGTCATGGAAATCTCTCAGATTCTTGATGGCCCTGAGGCCGTAGATGCATTGTCTAAATACATTAAAGGTATCGAGACATTACAGAGTGAGCAAGAGTCCTTGTCTCAGCTTACAACTCCCGAAAAGAAATTAGTGTTTCAGGCTTTAGCGTATCAGCGCCTTCGTGATGTATCGACTATGTCCCTTGACGAGGTCAATCAATTATACATGGATTTCGCGATAGGCTCTCTGAATGAGCGTATTATTCTCAATACAAAGAGACACGATAGGCAGGTTAAGAATGCTGAGAGAAACGATAGGCTCAATGCCGAGCTAAGAGAGAACCATCCTGACCTGTTTACTGCGGATGGGAAACCACTTAATGTTAATGACCGCAATCGTCTTAGGGATTCTATAAAAGAAGCGTGGAATGATAGGGAGAGTGGTCTAAGCGGTAATCTTAAGGGACTTGTAGCTGCCTCGAAAGCATTTTATGAGAACTTTAACTTTACCGAGAGTGCTCAGATGCTTAAGAGTATACTGCAGAACCTTAAACATCTAGGCACCTTTATGAATGTGGTAGGTAAAGGATTTAAGGAGGAGGTTTATGGGCGACTTAACCGAGCTGAAGAGAGAAGCCTTCAAGGTTACTTCGAGCAGACCGAAAATGTAATGAACGGTATAGCTTTAAACGCGGGATTCGAAAGCTATGTTGATATGGCTAGGCAATTGTACGAAGCTCCTCCTATTAAGCTCGAAGGTATTAAGCGGGGAGATAGCACTTTACTAAATAAAGATTTGTTTAGTAAGAACCAACTTATGAGGATATATGCCTTGTCTCTTAATGATGTGCAGAGAGCTAAGCTTGCAGAGCAAGGCTTAGACTTTGACAATCCTCAAAGAGCAGCTGAGATAGAAGGTATCCTTGGCCCTGAACTTATGCAGGTTGCTAGAGAAACCGTCGAGTATTTGAGTAGTGACTACTATGAGTCTGTGAATAAGGTCAAGCGGAATGTTGATGATATCAACATGAGGTATATCCCTAACTACTTCCCAACGCAGACCGTTGTAACGGGTCAGGAGGCGAACATTAGCCATGAAGATTTTGGTGCTCAGTTCAGTGCGGATAATCATACCGCCATGATGAATAGAAATAATGTGGTCAGTGATGTAAAGCTTAAAGGTGCAGACTTCACATCTACATTAGATAGTCACTTCAAGGATATGGAGCGGTACAAAGCTTATGCATATGACGTGCGTAGCTTGCAGAGTCTTTTTAATACTGAAGACTTTCAGTCTGCACTAACAAGCCTTGGTATAAAGAGTTTGGTGCTTCAGTCTATGAACATCGCTATCAATCCTGATGCTGCAGCGGGTAATATAAAAGGTGAAAAGTTACTATCGTGGGCAACAACGGCTTACGTAGGAATAGCCTTATCCTTTAAGGCGGTACAGATTATTAAGCAGGCCACATCAGCTATCAATGCGTTCCCAACCTATGTACACAACAAGGATGGCAAGCGGAGACCAACTGATATATTCTTTTGGATGATGGACTACGCTCATGTGTTGGCGAATCCTAAAAAATATCTGAAGATAGCTGAAGAGACTTCTGCTACATTTAAGATGCGAAGGAAGCTAGGTCGTAAGGGAGAGGTAGCAGGTCTTGAGGGTGGCTCTCCTACTAGAGCAGGACTAGAACAAAGGAGTCGTATTACTAGAGCATATAGAACTGTAGCAGGCGCCGGAACTTATGTCGGTGACATCTCAGGAGTCATGGGTTACATGGCAAACCATCGTCGTAATCTCATCAACGGGATGGACGCTGACACCGCTAGAGATAAGTTCAATGATTACAATGACTCACAGCAGAGTAGACGTGGGACAGAGCGAAGTATCATACAGCAGAATGCAAACCCTCTCATTAAATTAGTTACTCAGTTCGGAAGCTCGTCTATGCTATACATAAACAATACGATGCAGGCGGGCACCAATATTATACGTGACATTAAGAAGGGTAAGAAGCCAAGTGCAGAGGACATTAGAAAGTTTTACATCAACCTTGGAACAGCCAACGTCCTGTTCGTAGCGATGTCTAACCTTCCACTACTTTTAATGGGAACTTCGGATGAAAGAGAAGAGGTTTATAAAAAAATGTTGTTCGCTCAATTGGGTCTTAACCTGCTGAATTTTATTCCTTCGTTGGCCGCAACCGCTAGTATGATTGAAGGATGGGCAACAGGGAAACCTTCAAGACAAAGAGCAGGACTTGGTATAGACCCATTTACTTATATTCAAAGACGGATGGGAAAATCTAAGTCAACAGAAGACCAATTAATTAAGGCAATGCAATTAGTTTTAGACGTTGTCTTTAAGACTAACACGGACACTTTTATAGCGGGCGGAAAGGTATTGAGAGACATTGCCACGGGTGACCTCAATGATGCTGATGATGCCTTGGAAGCAGTTGGATTCAGCAAGAGCTATCGCCCTGAAGTTAGTAAGTCTAAGGGAACCCCGCAAGTGAAGACTCGTAGTGAAAAGCGTGAAGCAGCAAGGGAAAGAAGACGAAATAATAGGTAACAAAAAAGCCCCCCGCAACAAGAAACGGAGGGCTTAATCAAGAAAACACAATGAGAAACAAAACATGGGTGATACCAAAACCCAACCGCAAATATAGTTGTTAGATGGGTTAAGCCCCGCTACCCATTCATAAAAATATCAACATCCTCTACGATACAGGCGACGTTGGGGCATGAGTAGTTACCTATCACACCACCTCCTTCACGCCCATAGTCTTCGTAGTCAAAGTCACCACTCCAATGAAGCTGTGAGGTACAGTGAGGACACTTCATCATGATGCTTGTTGTTTAGGTACACGTAAATCAATCCCGTTGTACATGTGATTTAGTTTACGGAGGACTTCAGACTCCACCCCTTGCGAGGTTCTCTCTTTAATAACCTTGTAGATAGGGGACAGCCTAGAGTCATCTCTAGATGCCTGCCTATAAAGAGATGTTGTAGTTCTGTTGGCTGACTTCTCTTGTTCAAGTAGGTCTCTCAACCTTTTAATCTCTGAGAGCAAATCAGTCCTAGTGTATTGGTAGTAGTTAGGAACCTCCCCGGTGGGAGCGTAGATGCCTGCGACATACTCATATTTATTCCTGAGTATCTCATCATACTCAAGGTAGCCATCTATCTTCCTGAGGTAGAAGCATATCGTCGCATGATTCTTCCCTAATATCTTACCGATACCCGTAAGGGTAAGCCCCTTCTTCGCTAGGACTTTAGAGAATATCATTCGTCCATCCACATGTTTTCTAACTCTCCTCTTTGAGAAGACATCGCAATCACATATCTCATTCACTAGTGTAGCTAGTGCCTGTATGTCTTTGGTAACAATAAGTTTCATTTAATTTAAGTCGATTAGATAAGAGTCTGCTAATATAAAGTCTAGATAATCATCGGAGGTAATCTCCTCAAAGCTTACTAACACAGGGATAGTTGAATAATAAAACACGTAGCCTATCTTAAAGAAGAAAGGCTCTTCTCCTTTTACGTTACCGCCCATCTCCATGTATTCATCATTGCCACCTGATAGGTACTCAGCATTGTCATGCAGCATAGCAACAATTTTTACAAGAAGTTTATGAGGGACAATTCGGATTTGATTAATGAAATCCTCATCCAACTCGTATGGCTTCTCATCCTCGGTATACTTCTGTTCGTAGTCCATGTTCTTCAAGTTCTTTTAAGCGGTACTCTTGCAGCTTAGACAACCTGCCCTTCGGTGTTTTGATTTCACTGAATAAAACTCCTGAGTTGGGTGGTATAGCTATCACATCAGGTATACCATTCTTGTTTGTCTGCATCAGCTTAAGCACGTAGTACCCCTCTGATTCTAATTGTTTAATTCTCTTGGATTGGATTTGTTGCTCTGTCATTTGATGACAATTTACAACGCATCTATGTCTTGTTTGAAATGATTAACGGTGTATGCCTTCTTGTCTTTGACAGCCTTATGGATTTTAGATTCTATTCCGTTCTCAGAGAACAACCAATAGACATCGCTCGTTAGCCTATCCTTCGTTGTCATCCTATCGCGTGACTGCCAATAGCTTGTGGCGCTGAAGTCTATGTTGTAGTACACCAATGCCTCAGCCTGACGTAGGGATATCCCCTCGCGCCCGCTGACTATCTGAAGGGCTATGCTCTTGTCGGTGCTATTGAACTCATCTAAATCTGTGGTAAGTCCATCACCATACACACTCTTCAAGGCAGCGAGTTCTGCTACGAACTTATAGAAGATACCTATCTTCTTCTCTCCAAAGTTGTCATGAATAAACACAGCCTTGGTATCGTCCATCACCATAGATTCTCCGCTCTCGAACTTCACTGTACCGGAGTACATCTGATGGAGTTTCTGCATAAGCTTGACGGGTGTGTCAGCTAGGATAACTTCTTTCTTTCCTTGGATGACCAAGTCTTTCTTCAGTCGCCTACATAAATCATACGTCTTGTCAGACATCTTTACCTTGATGATGTGCTCCCTTGTGTCCACCTTAAAACCTGCTTCTTTCTGTGTGTAGTTAATGGTATACCGCTCCATATCTTTTAAGATACGCTCTCGTCCATCGTGGTAATTGTTTCTGAAGTGTCCGTTTATTTTTATCTGAGATACCCTTACGTAGTCATCAGAGAATCGGTAGAAGCTTTTGTATTTGGCAAACGGGTTGGTCTTAATACCATACACCTGATGGTACATCTGACTATAGGACTCAGGCGTTGGTGTGCCTGACATCAGCACGACATAAGACTTACACTTCTGTATCAACTCCTTAACCTTCTTCGCTCTGTTGCTTGGCTTAGGGAACGCGCCCATGCCATGCGCCTCATCCATAATTATCATATCCCATTTGATATCGGGAAGCTTATGCATGCTCTCGTAATTAATTATGAAGAGGGTATACGAGGGACACATCAGATTCGAATCGTCAGTGATACTTGAGATAGCTTTCTTCTTAGTTAGGAACAATACATTGTCAACATCCTTATGCTTGACGCACATCTTCTCAGCTAGACCTAGGCTTGTAAGGGTCTTGCCCGTCCTTACTTGCATGCCTAAATAAACAAAGCGATGCTCAAGAAGTATCTCCTCTGCTTGGTCTATGATTTCTTCTTGGTAATCTCGGTAACTAAATTCCATGTCTTGTCTTGTCTTGTAGAACTCTACGCTGTTGTTGATTCTCTGTAATACATCAGGCTGCGTAGGATGCTTGAGAACTTTACGCTCTCTCTTGTTTTTCCCACGCCCCTCTTTAATTATTCTCTCTTGCGTCACTACTCTTTGAAGGCACGAGCACCACTCTCGCATCATCTCATCGGAGTAGCCTGAGATGCGTTCTATTATATCGCTCATAGACTTAGCGATGACTGAACCTCATAATCATGCTTTGGTTTCATACGAACCCACTTACCTACCTTATCTCTTCCCACCTCAGGCGGGACTCCGTATTTAAACTTTGCATACAGCTCCACCCACCTATGAAACTTCTGTCGTGACAGACTCATCTTGACATTCCTTACGTAGTCCGGATACTCTGTAACAAAGTCCGTGTACATATCATTCGTATGGTTCTTGATATGAAGCTCTAAGAAAGGATTGCCTACTTCTGTGGGGTTGATTACTCCACACCACTCAATAAACTCATGCGATGTATCCGCTCCTAGCTGACGGATGTTTTGATTAATGAAGCTACTCTTGACTAACCCTTTGTTAAGGTAGGATACGAGAGAGTGTATCATATAGTTATCGAACTTACACCAATCGATGTCATCCCAATCAGCAAAGAAGTGCTTGCCGAATTCGAGAAGAGGCGTGTTGTTTTTGTTGTAATGAGGATGAAGTTCTAGTTCCCACTTGCGTCTAACGAAACTATTGCCCGCCCCCTTGATGGCGTAGTTCGTAGTGATAGCAATCTTCGGTGACTTATCGAATGGTATCTTGATAGCATCCTTATTCTTTTTCTCTAGCGTAAGACCCTCTGTTACTACAGAGAACAAACGCTCAAAGTCAAAGCCTTTCTTTACATCATCGAAGCATAGAACTTGCGTGTCTGCTGACACCGTCTGATAGGGGAACGAACGCTCGAACGCGAATGCCTTTCCGTCAATGACGACAAGCTTCTTCATATGAGAGATGGCGTTCATCAGCAGACCTTTCCCCGTTCCCCCTTCAGGGTTATCACTTATGACCTCATCGTTTAAGATTACTGCGGGGCAGTATGATAGGTTCTTATATCCATGCTGAAGGTATCCAAGCGTACTCTCCATACTAGCTATACGCTTTTCATCTTGATTGCATACGTTGTATACGAACTTTAAGAAGTCACAATCCTCAAACTCACACTCGTGAAAGTTCCTGTCGATGACATGCTCCTTCCATACATATCCACCAAGGTCTATGTAGTCAATGGACATAGTCCCCTCGGTTGAAATCTTAACAGCGCAGTTCAGGTAGTACAGATACGAGGTATCATGCGTGTCCTCGATAAAGTATATGTCGATGGTAGCTAGTAGGGTAAGGAACTCTTCACGGAAAAACCTTACTGAATCAGCGAAGAAATTATAGACACCTCTATCCTCTTGAGATAGAAGGTAGTCCAATACAAAATCCTTTATCTCTTTCTCTGAGGTGTGGTCGATGAGGTTGTTGGTCACCTTCACGAACACATAGTTCTTACTCCCTTCGGGGCAGAACTTATAGAAGCCATTGTCTTCTAGGAATTCTTTGAATGATAGGTGGTCAATCTTGATGACTCCCTTATCGCTCTTCGTCCAAAAGGTAATGCTCTCATTCTCTTGTTCAAGTCTTGAGAGTACTGCCTCGATTACACCGCTCTCAAGCGTAGACGATTCCTTGAGTTGAGAGCGGACTTCTTTTTTTGACACACCACTTTTCAGAAGAGTCTTGACCTGATTAATCTTCTCGTCATCCTCGTAGTATTTAGTGGCAAAGTTCTCTGTCTTGCTGTACGCGGAGTCAATCGTCCGGTCAATCTCTTTAGCGATAAAGTCTTCCGATGAATACTGACGGAGGATGTGAGACGCTAGACTTTTGTTGATGCCATAATCATTGAATGCCATCGCTAGTACATACGCATTCGCATTGCGAGACCCTTCGACCATCGGGTACTTCTTCACCCACCACTTAACTAGAATCTCTACTATTTTATTCTCATCGTTGATTGGTATGGTTGGCGGGTCTCTATGTGAGACTACTTCTACATACTCTATCTCCTCAATCTTTGTCCATGTCTCTGAGTTCTCATTGATGTATATCGTAGCATCGTATGACTCATAGCATACACGTCCAATGTTCTTACACTTCTCATCGAAGTGAGGTGAGGCGAAATACTTTTCAAGTGAGTTAAAGAATTGCGTGTGCTTCTCTATGCTCGGTGGAATTTTCACGAGAGCCTTGAGACCATTCCCTGAAGGAGACTCGAAGACTGAGTAGATGTATCTGTCTTTTGAAAGACGCTGCTTCATAGCAAGCATATCCTTTCTCTTGTCGTAGTCATCGAAGTCTAGGCAGATGAATCCACTATGCTCTGTGATAGAGTCATCCTTTCTTTTCGTGAACAGACCGCTATAGCAGATAGCCGGAAGTTCTTTCTTTAACTCCTGACGCTCGGCCTTATCCTTGGATGCTCTTATTTTCTTTACTTGATTCTTCGATGCCCCTTCCTTGATTCTGTTGAGAGATTTAAGAATAGGAATATGATATGCAGTGGTGGTATCATGGATGTTTTTGAAGATAGTGATGTTGCCTGATGTTGTTGCCATGTCGATTTGATGTTGAGTTCTTGGAGGTAACTAATTGATTATCAACTGCGGTGTCAATAATGTTACTTATTCTTTACGTATAGGGAGAGAAAAGTAAAAGTATAGAATAAACTAATAGAGTATAGGGGGATTTTTTTTTGACATTGCCTAAGGGAAAAAAGAGGAGGGTCTTACCCCTCCTCTCTTCACGGATTGTTAAGTATGCCTTGAGACTAGAACGGCTGCTCTTCGCTATCATCCTGAGGTGATGGCGTGTTGGTTTGCTTACTAGCATTGTCAAAGTTGGCATCCTTTGCGTTGCCCACAATGATTCCCTTCACTGTCTTCCCATCCGCATCCTTCTCCTTGGAGTCCTGAACAATCATGTAGTCATTGAACTCGTTGGTTGGTGTTGGGATGAGGGTGAGGTCAGCCATGATGTGCTTCTTGCCATGGAAATATTTTCCCTTGTCTAGCATGTCTGTATTCAGACGGATATTAATTCTCTTTTCGTAAGCCATGATTTGATTATGGATTTAATGGACGTGGGTCTACCCACTTTAATTTGTTGCTCCAAATAAAACGACACCGCATCGATTAGGTCTTGTTTGTTTTGCGATGTCGAGCAGATAGTTGGAACTTCTATCTGAATTTTTTTGTAGTTATAGAACATCCTTCATGTAGTAGTCTTCGATGTCCTCGGTTTTAGAATCACCATAGAACTTCTCGTATACATCTATGGCATTCTTTACTTTCTCTTCTCCTCGACTAAGGAATTCTTCCGAGGTCTTGAAGTGCCCTAGAAGACCGGTCTTCTTATCGATGACAAGGAACTCCATTGGCTTACCAAATAAGGTCTGATAGATGTACGCCTGACTATCATAGTTGTACTTGCGAGCAGACCACTTAAAATCTTGGATGTTGTTGGTAGTCTTCAGGTCATACACAACCTTGTCGGTTACGATGTCAGCCTTCCCCTTCCACATGATACCATGTATCTCCTTGACAGCGGGCTGTTCATAACTCGCATCAATCTTTCGAATCATGTTAAAGAAATCCCAATTGCCAATCATGATTTCAACTGAGTCTTGAATCTCCTCGTGCTCCTTAGTCAGCATAGCAAACGGGACATTGTTATCCTCAATGTACTGCTTATAAACCTTAGTGGTTCTAACGTGCGTGTCTACATGGGGAAAGTCTTTCGCCTTCTCCGGCTCAAGGATAGACTGATGGAAGAGTCTTCCCTTTGCGAAGTTGATGTTGTCCTCCCTATGTTTACCGAAGTCCTTAGGGTTAGAGAGCAGTGTACCTATGTCTGAGTTTGACAGATACTTTCTACCAAGTTCGCCATAGTAGTTAGCATCATCTTTGAGTAGTTCGATTACTTTACTCATGACTTCTCTGCGTTTGCTTCGACTGCCTTAGCGTGACTCTCCGATAGGGATTTCTTGATGGCATCACTGAGGATGTATCTCTTCTCTATACGAACGAGCAGTGCCTCAAACTTAAGAGCGTGTTGGCTTTCTAAAAAGTCTACCACCTTCTTCCATGCCTCCTTATCCTTCTTACTCAATTTAGGTAGAGGCTCAGGCTCAACGGGAGTAACCGCTCCGTCTAGGTCTTCGCCTCGGTATAGATTGATAGCCAATCCGTGCATAGCAATTGCCTTAGCCGTTGCCCGTTGGATTGCAGTGTTGACATCCATCGATGTCATCTTGTCGTTGATGACGCTTGCATTCCGATAGTCGATGACGGGTAGCATATCGATATGCTCAAGACCTTCGACCTTGATTCCCACCTTGACCCATGATGTCTTACCATCGGTGAAGAAGTTCAATCCCGTATGCTCGTTCTCGTATATGATACGTTCTGAATTGGGATAGTTCTGCTTGAGCAGTGCCCATGCCGTAGCCCATGAGATGTACGCCAACTTACCTTTGTACTTTACGTGTTCCTTAACGCTAATAGCTGATAGGGTTTCGTAAACTGATTTTTTCTTTTCCATTTGATTTGATTTAATTTGATTTGACTCCCTAGTTTTTAATAGTTTCTTCTATCTCGGATATCATTCTATGATAGTCCTTGTCGCTATCTACCAATAGCTTTACTTGTCTGATACCATGGATGATTGATGAGTGTGCTATGT
>ERZ887942.804-NODE-804-length-24000-cov-12.415285_pt1 | contig 24000 bp, 28 predicted proteins | sample MGYA00521099_ERZ887942 | MGnify/ENA primary metagenome ERZ887942 (study PRJEB32303, sample SAMEA104408605) | aquatic metagenome | biome: Brackish water; feature: Pelagic; material: water | place: Baltic Sea | collected 2014-06-07T06:48:00 | depth 16,251 m ...
GGGACGTCTGTTGCGAGATCTCTGCGTTGTTTGATGCTGATTGACGGAAGAGGCCAATGAGAATCATTTGAATCTGTCTTTAAGCTATGCCCGCTTTCATCGTTTGATAAGCCCAAAAGAACATTTATTCGCTTGAGAGGGCGCTTTATGCACGATTGGAATCATCCAGCAAGTGTCTCCCCTGGTTGATCCTTTTGTCTGGGCATAAAAAATCCCGTTTATAGCAAAGCAATAAACGGGAATACGCTTAAAAATTTGGATCGTGGTTAGGCAGAACCTACACCCACATAGGAGCCGTAGAAAAATAGGCCCACAACAAAGATCACTGCCATGCCGCCTGCTGTGGCAACAAGCCAAAGAGGAAGAGTGCCTTCAGTCCAGCGAGACTTCCAGGCAACTGCAGGCCGGCCGTCGGGAAGACGATCCGGAATGCGACCGTCTGGCAGATTGGATTTCTTACCGCTCATGATTCAGGCCTTCAGTTGAAGAAGTAGCTGGAGAAAAGGATTCCAGTCGTAAAAACAATCAACAGTCCTAAATAAAGACTGGTACGGTTCAGCTCAACCGGAAGATTGTTGGGGTTTTGATTGCGCTCCATGGAGATTTCGTTGGGTAATTAGCGGCGAATAAACTGCATCGCAGCTAGGGCACCCAAGAAAAAAACTGTGGGAACACCCAAGGTGTGCAAAGCAAGCCAACGCACCGTAAAAATTGGGTAATTGCGAGGCGTTGAGGTGACGGGAGTCTGTGTCATGGCTTATTTCAAGCGCAGGTCGAGTTCAGATTTGCCCTCAAAACGCTGGCTCACAACCGGAGCCTTGCTTTCAGAGGCTTGAAAATAAGCATCTGGACGAGGTGTGCCGAAGGCGTCGTAAGCGAGGCCTGTAGACACAAAAAGGAACCCAGCCAAGAAAATGGATGGCAAGGTAATCGCATGAATCACCCAGTAGCGAATACTGGTGATGATTTCAAAAAACGGGCGTTCCCCGGTGGAGCCGGCAGCCATAGCGTCGGGCGTATCAGCTAATTGATCTTAGGGCAGCTGCCCCGAACTCGCGCTGCTTACACGGCACTGGTTACAGAGCGTTGTCAGAGCAGCGAGAGTTCATATGGAATCAGCTTGTCGCAGACCAACGCAACAGGTTGCCGCGCTCGCCGAGAAGGAAGGCGTGCAATTGATTGCCGCTGTGATCAAACACGAAACGGTTGAAATTCGTGGGGGTCTGATTCGCTTCGGGATCCCGTTCCCAGCTGTCGCCGTTGTCACGACTCACCAGCAAGGTCCCATTGCCACCACCGGCCCAAATGGCACCGTCATCGGACCAGGCCATATCCATGTAGCCGTAGCCATTGGTGATCGGGATGATCGCCTTGCCCCAGTTCTCGTTATCAACGTCGTCTTCGTTAAAGCGAATCTGAGCGCCTCGAGCCACCATCCACAACTTTCCGTCAGGTTGGTAGCCGATGCTTTGCAGGCGCTGACTGCTCACGCGTTGGTGTACTTGCCAAATGTCTTGACCTGGAGCCCATCCGGCGTAGAAGTTGCCAAGGCTGCTCACACTGACGTATCCGCCTTCAGGTCCGCGGCGCAAATCGCGAATCGCCCCTGCTGCGTCACTCACTTCCGCTTCCCAGCTTCCGCCTCCGTCGCTGGTGCGATACACGGCTCCAACATTGGTAGCCAGTTCGGCTGTGTTCGGTCCAAGGGCGGTAATCAGGTAGGGCTCTCCTGGAAGCTTGGTGTCAAGGAAAAGCCGAGTCCAGTTGTTGCCACCATCGGTGGTGTGCATCAGCAAGCCAGGCTGACCGGCAATCCAGCCATCGTCACCGTCGAAGGCGATGCTGATGAGGCGAAAATTCTCTTCCTCGGGAAGATCAAGACTGCGCTCATTCCAATTGGCGCCGCCATCATTCGTTTCAAGAATGAGTCTGTTACTTCCCACTAGGAAGCCATGGTCGGCACTCGTGAAGGCCACATCCAGGGGATTGCCCTTGGTGTTGAGGTCAATCGCTTGCCAAGGGCTGGATTGAGCCATTGGCAGACGCGTGGTGACACATCCGCCAAGTCCGAGGCCAATGCAGGCCACTAAAAAAAGGTTGAAGAGAGGGGTAAGCAGTTGCTTCATTGGGATCAGAGGTGGTCTCAACGCAGTGAATAAAGGGAGAGGAAGAAAGCAAAGCCGAGGGCGAGGCCGCCAAAAATCAGCACATTTTTTTGGCCGGGAGTGAGGCGGTTAACACCGAGACCGAAATTAAGGTTTTCCTCAAATCCACTCGCTTTGGAGCGAGGTCCAATGTCGGTGAAGGCTCCGACCCTGCTGCGGCAGACCGGACAACGGAATCCGATCGGGTCGAGATCTTCAAAAGCGGTGCCCACCACGATGCCCAGCTTCTTGACACCTTCATTGGGGTCGTAAACGTATCCACAGCTTCGGCATTCGAACCGGTGCGTGCGCGGATCGGATGTCTCATTGTCTGCGCTGGCGCTTGCCTCTTCTTCGCTGGCTTCAGCTTCGCCGGCTGCTTCGGCGTCGATGGCTGCTTCGGCTTCGCTGGCTTCGGCCGGGATTAACTCCTCTGCGGGGGGGTCCACTTCGGCGGGAACTTCAGCGGGAACTTCAGCGGGAACTTCCGCTGCTGGGCTGATCTCGTCGCTCACCGCTCCTCCTCAAGGTGACAAGACTCTATCGGCGTTGGACCTTTCCACGACAGAGGTGGTCTGCGAATGCCAGACTGACCTTCATATAAGGGCTGCCCTGATGTTTGTGCTGCCGGGCTATGACGCATTTCTGGGATTTCTGCTGATTGCAGCAGCAGTGCCGGTCTTGGCGTTGGTGACCAACAAGCTTTTGGCTCCTCGCAGTCAGGCCGGAGAACGGGAGCTCACCTACGAATCCGGGATGGAGCCGATCGGTGGAGCTTGGATTCAATTCAATATTCGCTACTACATGTTTGCCCTTGTCTTCGTCATCTTTGATGTCGAGACGGTCTTCCTTTATCCCTGGGCTGTGGCCTTCCATCGTTTGGGCCTATTGGCATTCATCGAAGCCCTCGTTTTCATTACCATCCTTCTTGTGGCTTTGGCCTATGCATGGCGCAAAGGCGCCCTTGAGTGGAGCTGATTGATGACCGACCCCATCACCATGACCTCAACCGGCGAAAGCCCTTCGATCCAATCTCTTCGCGATCTTCGTGAGGCGAGTTGTGGGCCGGTTGGTGGTGCTGCAGAGGGCTCGCCCACTGTCACGAACGACCTGAGTGAAAACGTCATCCTGACGAGCTTGGATGACCTACACAATTGGGCACGTCTCAGCAGCCTTTGGCCATTGCTGTACGGGACGGCCTGTTGCTTTATCGAGTTTGCGGCTCTCCTCGGCTCGCGCTTCGACTTTGATCGCTTCGGGCTTGTGCCTCGCAGTTCACCAAGGCAAGCCGATCTCTTAATCGTTGCTGGCACGGTCACGATGAAAATGGGTCCGGCCTTGGTGCGTCTTTATGAGCAGATGCCAGAGCCGAAATACGTCATCGCGATGGGAGCTTGCACCATCACCGGTGGCATGTTCAGCGCTGACTCCACAACCGCTGTTCGTGGCGTCGATAAGTTGATTCCGGTGGATCTTTACCTTCCGGGATGTCCACCACGGCCTGAAGCGATTTTTGATGCGGTGATCAAGCTGCGTAAAAAGGTTGGCAATGAGTCGATCAGTGATCGCCGCCAGCTCAAGCAAACCCATCGGTATTGCACTGTCGATCACGCCATGGTTCCCGTTGAGCCGATCGTGACGGGTGCCTACTTGCGCGCTGAAACGCAGGTTGCAGCCCTGGCCCCTGGAGCTGGGGTCCCGATGCCTGCACCAGAGCAAACTGAGTCCGCTGAGCCCGTCTCCTCAGGTACCTCGTCATGAGTCCCAATTCTTCCGAGAAGCAGTCGACTGCTGATGTCCCGGTTGCAGCGTCTCCTCAGCCAGGGCCTGTGAGCCAGTGGCTGAACCAGCAAGGCTTTGACCACGATGCTTTGGATGCCGACCATCTCGGTATCGAGCAAATCGGGGTTGAAGCTCTCTTCCTGCAAGTGATCGCTGCTGCTTTGAAAAGCAATGGTTTCGACTATTTGCAATGTCAGGGCGGATATGACGAGGGCCCAGGCGAGCGGCTCGTCTGCTTTTATCAGTTTGTGGCGATGGCTGAGTTCATCGACGGCAAGAGAGACACGCTGCGTGAAGTGCGCCTCAAGGTGTTCTTGTCTCGGGAGGGAGAGCCCAGTCTTCCCAGCCTTTATGGCCTCTTCCGTGGCGCGGATTGGCAGGAGCGTGAAACCTTCGACATGTTTGGTATTCACTTCGAAGGTCATCCCCATCCCAAGCGTTTACTGATGCCTGAGGACTGGACGGGTTGGCCGCTGCGCAAGGACTACGTGCAACCCGACTTCTATGAAATGCAAGACGCTTACTAATTCAGGCGTTTTGGTTGTCACGCTTATGCCGCCGGTAAAAGCGCATTACCGCTAAGGCAAGACTGCGTGGATCGTGGCGGAGCGTCGCTGTGGGCCGACTCCCTTGAAGGGGGGCTTGCATCACGTCAAAGCCTTCTTGTTGGAGTTGTCTGCTGTCGCAGATCACGGGTTCTGCACCCAACTTGCGGTAGTGAGCAAGAAGGGCAGACTCATTGATTGGTTCCTGGGCCAGCACGCAGTCGAACAAGCGTTTGCTCACCCCGAGAGATGCCAATTGCGCTTCGATGGCGCGAAGGTGACCACTCACATCCAACCCATCCGTTTCGCCAGGCTGCGTCATCAGGTTGCAGATGTAGAGCCTGGGCGCGCGGCTGCGTTGAATCGCGGTAACCAATTCAGGCACCAGCAAGTTCGGGAGGAGGGAGGTGTACAGGCTTCCTGGCCCCAGCAAAATCAAATCGGCGTGGGCAATCGCTTCCAGTGCTCTGGGTAGCGCCGGTGGCTTCTCCGGCAGGCATCCCATCCGCACAATCGGGCTGCGTGCTTTGCCGATCGCCGATTCCCCTTCAATCCTGGTGCCGTCTTCGAGTTCAGCCCAGAGACGGACGTCGGCATTGGTGGCAGGAACGACTTGGCCTTGAACGGCGAGGACGCGACTGGAGGCTGTGATCGCTGTTTCCAGGCTTCCCGTAATCGCGCTGAGGGCGGACAGAAAGAGATTGCCAAAGCTGTGGCCTTCAAGACCGCTGCCTGCTGAGAAGCGGTATTGGAACAGACGGGTGAGTAAGGGCTCTTCCGTGGAGAGCGCAGCAAGACAGTTGCGGATGTCGCCTGGAGGCAACACGCCAAGTTCGCGACGCAACACGCCGCTACTGCCTCCGTCATCGGCAACGGTCACGATCGCAGTGATATGGCTGCTGTAGCGCTTCAGTCCACTTAGCAACGTGGATAGGCCTGTCCCACCCCCAATCGCCACAATGTTGGGCCCTCGATTGAGGCGACTTTTGGCACGCAGTGCATCCACTAACACCGTGTCTTTTTCCGGCGCTAGAGCTTGTTGGATCGAGCCAAAACTCTGGCTTTGCCCCCAGAGCAGCAGTCCGATCCCTAGCAACAGAACGAGCGGACCCGTGATTGCCCCCGGCAACACTCTGGTGATCCAGCCGAGAGCCTCTTGAATGACCCAGAGCATCCAATAGATCGGTTGCAGATCGGCCCAGACGGCAGCTCCTAACAGGGCTAAGACCAATCCGATCCCTGAGGTCAGCAGCCATCTCTTCACCACCAGTCCGGGTCGTAACCAGCTCATCGCCCTGCGGGAGCGCAGCATCAGTTCGCGCTGCCGTTCCGCCTGCATGGCTCGGAGTCGTTGACGATTTCCGCGGCGTGGAGGGCTGGTCAAAAGGGCTCAGGTGCGATGGCGTCAAATCCACCGAAGTAGCTGAACTGTACGGAAGTTGAACCTGATCACCAACCTTTTGCGGCAATCCAGGCAGGATGAGTCAACTTTCAGCCATCAGCCCTTTGGTTAACGCGCGGGATTCCTCGTTCAAGCCCGTTGTTGAGATGAGAGGTCTCACGATGCAGTGGGGGGCCCATCCCGTGCTGGACGGGGTGAAGCTATTGATGAAACCCGGAGAGCGCATTGCTGTTGTGGGGCCTTCTGGAGCGGGAAAATCCACGGTTTTGCGTTTGTTGGCTGGTTTGCAACTGCCCACCGCTGGCGAATTGAGGTTGTTTGATGAGCCTCAGCCTTACCTCCGCCTCGATCAGCGCCGCCCGCCGGATGTTCGGCTTGTGTTCCAGAACCCAGCACTGCTGGCGTCCTTAACAGTGGAGGAAAACGTTGGCTTCCTCTTGAACCGGCTGGGACGGATGCCTGCAGCTCAGGTTCGTGACCGTGTGATGGCTTGCTTGGATGCCGTTGGGCTCTATGAAGTCGCTGCTCAATATCCCGGCCAGCTCAGTGGAGGGATGCAGAAGCGCGTGAGCTTTGCTCGTGCCTTGATTGACGATCCAGATCGCGATGAAGCGGCGATGCCCCTTTTGTTGTACGACGAGCCCACAGCAGGTCTCGACCCAGTGGCATCCACGAGGATTGAAGATTTGATTGTGAAAACCACCACCGTGGCTCAGGGGTCTTCAGTTGTGGTCAGCCATGTGCACAGCACGATCGAACGCACGGCGGAGCGCATTGTGATGCTCTACGGCGGCCGCTTCCAATGGGACGGAACAGTGGACGATTACCGAACAACAGATAATCCCTATGTGGTTCAGTTCAGGACGGGTAACCTGCGCGGACCGATGCAGCCTGCTGAGCACTGAATTATGCGTAGGAGCGTCCGTGAGGGAATTGTTGGTTTTTCCGTGATTGCCGCAGTGGTTGCCTTTGCAGGCACGATGTTTTGGCTCCGAGGTGAGCGCGTTTTGTCGAAGACCTGGAGCGTGACGGCCGATTTCCAGGATGCCGGGGGCTTGGCGGTGCGTTCACCAGTGACCTACCGCGGAATCACGGTGGGAAACGTGACGGACATCAAGGTGACGCCCCAGGCGGTGAAGGTGTCGATCGAGATTTCTCAGGATGACCTTCAATTAACGCTGCCTGTGCAAGCCACGGTGGCTTCGGCATCGCTGTTGGGTGGTGATTCCCAGGTGGCCCTGAGCAGTGTTGGCCCGCCACTCAAGAAGGATGCGCCGATGCCCAAATCTCAACGCTGTAAGGGCCAAGGTGTTCTGTGTGAAGGGGCGACGATTCAAGGCAGCGAAGCGCCCAGCATCGCAACCATTACCGACTCTCTCCAACAGATCTTGGAACAGGTGAAGAAAGAAGAGTTGGTTCCCAAGTTGGTGGGATCGACCCAACAATTTGATGCCACGTTGACTGATATCCAAAAGCTTTCGAATCAACTAAGCGTTGATTTAGCAAGGGCTGCGCCCACGATTTCGAACCTCAATGAAGCCACGGCTCAGGCCGCTAGTGCCAGTCGTCATATCAACAACGTTGTGAGTGCTTTTGATACGCCAACAACGATTACGGACCTCAAGCAAACGGTGAGCAATGCCCGCTCATTGACGGAAACATTTGATGAGGTGGGTGGTGATGTTGAGAAACTCACGGCAGACCCCCAATTCATGGCGGCTGTGCGCAGCGTCACGATTGGTTTAGGGCAGTTTTTCAACGAGCTCTATCCCGCCAGCACCCCGGATGTCACCAAGCCTTAAACCGCACTTGACTTAAACCGTGTTCAGAGCATCCATGGCCACGGCAGCAATCGCCTGATCGCTCGCTTTTGGCAGCTGTACATATTTGCCCCCAGCGGCCTCGGCGAGATCTTTGCCCATGCCGCTTCCGATGAATTTGCGCTCAGTGTCGATCACCAGCAGTTTGAGGCCAAGCATTCGATAGCGGCTGGCTACATCCAGCACTTCTTGCTTTAAGTCGGGCTTGTCCTCTCCCTCCAGTACCGGTTGGCCAAGAGAGGTGCTGAGGGGAACATTGCCTCGCCCATCCGTGATCGCGACCACCACCACTTGGCCGAGATCTCCTGTTGCTAAGGCGTTGGCACCAACCCGTGCGGCTTGGGTGAGGCCGTGGGCTAGCGGTGAGCCGCCGCCGCAGGGCATCGATTCCAGGCGTCGACGTGCGGCTGTGATCGAGCGGGTGGGGGGCAGCAGCACTTCAGCTTGATCGCCTCGGAAGGGGATGAGTGCCACCTCGTCTCGGTTTTCGTAGGCCTCGGTGAGCAGTCGGATCACGGCACCTTTGGCGCTTTGCATCCGGTTCAGAGCCATCGAACCACTGGCGTCCACCAGAAAGATCACCAGGGCGCCGGCCTGGCGTTGGAGCAGCTTGGCGCGGAGGTCTGATTCTTCAACGATGACGACGCGATCAGGCTGCCGCGCTCGGCGCGCCTTTTGATAAGGAGCTGCAGCGCGCAAGGTGGCGTCAACGGCGATGCGGCGCACCGGGCCACGAGGCAGCATTGGTTTCACATAACGGCCGCGGCTGTCACTGAGCACGACGGAGCGGCTGCCGCTATTGCCGCTTTTGCTCTTGGCGGCGTTGAACAGCAGCAGATCGGGATCAATCGCCACGGCTTCTGGATCGAGCATGAACTCTTCCGGCACCGACGGTGGCGCCTGCTCCTCAGGGGAGTCATCTTCATCCTCATCACTGTTGTCTTCACTCTCCTGCTCCTCGCTGTTCTGCTCGTCCTCGTCTCCGGAGCCTTCAGGTGGTGGCGGTGGCTCTTGCTCTTGGGGTGGCTGTTGTTCCTGGGGTGGTGGCGGTTCCATCTGTTGATCAGGTGGTGGCATTTGCGATGCACGTGGGGCGATCACCAAGGCAACGGCCACTTGCAAGTCTTCGGCTTCCACCTGGTCGCGCCCGCTGAGGGCGGCATGGGCTTTGGCGGCACGTACGGCATAGAGCTCGGAGCGATGCCCTTCCACGCCACCGCGAATCGCCTCTGTCACCAGATATTCGATCTGTTCGCTGCTGACCTTCACATCCGGTAGCCACTGCCGCGCCAGGAGCAGTTGGGTGGCGAGCGCGTCGGTTTCTTCGCTCCACTTCTCTGAGAAGCTCCGGCTGCACTGACCGTGGGCCAGCACCGCGTTGGTGATCTCCACCCGTTGCTCAGTGCTAACGATTTGATTGGCGGACAAGACGATCGCAAAGCGATCGAGCAGGTGATCTCGAATCGCCCCTTCTTCGGGGTTGTACGTGGCAATCAGCAGGGGCCGGCAGGGGTGGCTCAGGCTGAGCCCCTCCCGTTCCACCTGGTTTTCGCCGCTGCCAACGGCGGCGAGAAGAAGATTGATGATCCCGTCATCGAGAAGGTTCAGCTCATCCACGTAGAGCACGCCGCGGTGTGCTTCTGCCAGCAATCCCGGCTGGAAAACAGGAGAACCACTGGCCAAGGAGGCGGTGACATCAACGGAGCCCACCAGGCGATCTTCCGTAACGCCAAGGGGGATCTGGATGAACGGGGCTGGAATCACCGTTGTGGGTGGATCTTGAGGCCGTTCGCCCCAATCCTGGGCACTTTGGGGATCGAGGTTGCGTCCCGGCAGCTTGGTCTCTCCAGCCGCTTCAAGGTCAACGATGTCAATCGGAGGGAGCAGGGCATGCAAACCTCGAGCCAGTACCGACTTTCCTGTTCCACGCCCGCCAGCAATGATCACGCCGCCTAAGCCGGGATCCACCGCTGCTAAAAGCAGAGCCAGCTTGAGAGTGCCGTGGCCGGTGATCGCCGCCAGCGGAAACGATCGGCTGGCTTGATCCAGCGCCGCTGTGCTGATGACTCCGTTTGATGTCACCCCGCTTGCAACCATGGATGCGCCTTGACTCCACCTGTGAGAAACAGTCTCGCTGATCAGACCCACAGCCTTGCTGTAGCCCTCGGCGCCAATCAGGCAGGCCCTGCTGGTTCGCCCCTGCAGACCCTCACGGCCATAAGGCCTTTGCTGGAGGGTGTGCTGGGCCGCTGGGTCCAGTCGATGCAAGGGCGCAACCCAGGGACCATGACCCCGAATGGCGCCTCTTCAGCACTGATGTTTTCTTGGTCTCCGTTGCAGCAGACCGATCCTGTCGGTGGACCGCGCGATCAGCCTTCTTATCTCAATGCCGTTCTGCTGGTGAAGGGGCTGGAGGCCAAACCTGAGCTGGCCGCTGCATTGCATTTGCTGGATGCACTGCAACAGTTGGAGCAATCGTTTGGGCGCAACCGTTCACAAGAAGAACGCTGGGGTCCGCGGCCACTCGACCTGGATCTGTTGTTTTGGGGCGAGTTGCGTGTCGATCACCCGCGTTTAACGCTGCCGCACCCCCGCTTGCATTTGCGCTGTTTTGTGATGGAGCCACTGCTGGCGGCCATGCAGGCTTCAACGCCCTGGCTGAGCTGAGGGCTGAGCGCACGGCTGTGGACCTGAACCCGTCATGCTGGTTTAACGATTGCTCCTCTTGCATGGCACCGCTGCCCGCGCCTGAGCCCTCCAAGGTGTTGGAGACCCTCGAGACCATGGATGCGCGCAAGATTCGCTTTGAGCGCAAGCGCATCCGCCTGCCGATGGGGGTGGAAGGAACGTTTGGGATCATTCGCCACCCCGGGGCTTCCTTGGCGGTTCCGATCACCGCTGACGGCCAGGTGGTGATTTTGCGCCAATACCGTTTTGCAGTGCAGGCACGTCTCCTTGAGTTTCCTGCAGGCACCCTTGAAGAGGGAGAAGATCCGTTGGAATCAATGCAGCGAGAGCTTGGAGAAGAAGCTGGGTATAGCGCTGCCCGTTGGGATTCACTTGGACCGATGTTGCCTTGTCCTGGCTACTCCGACGAGGTAATTCATTGCTTTCTGGCGCGGGAGCTCACGCGTTTGGAGCATCCACCAGCTGGCGATGAGGATGAGGATCTGGAGGTGATCTTGATGCCTCCGTCCGAGCTGGATGCCCGTCTGGCGTCCGGTGATGAATGGCTGGATGGCAAGAGCGTCACCGCCTGGTTCCGTGCCAAGCAACTGCTGGGTCTCTGATGGCAGCGTCTCGCGTTTTGTTTTGGCATCGCCGCGACCTGCGCTTGGCCGACAATCTCGGCCTGCAGGCGGCTGTGGCGATCAGCCCAGCGGTAACGGGCGTGTATGTGCTGGACCCAGCGCTGATTCACCCCCCGGAGTCGCTGCCACCGATGGCTCCGGCCCGCCTTTGGTTCCTTGTGGAAACCCTGCGCGAACTCCAGCAGCGCTGGCTGGAAGCTGGGAGTCGTTTACTGGTGTTGGCTGGCGACCCGGTGCAGTTGTTGCCGCGGCTGGCGTCGCTGCTTGAGGTGCCGGTGGTGGTGTGGAGCCGTGATGTGGAGCCCTATGCACGGGAACGCGACCGTCAGGTGGCCAAAGCCCTGCAAGCGGATGGACGCCAGGTGTTGGTGGACTGGGATCAGCTGCTGCTGGCACCAGATCTGATCAAAACCGGTGGAGGTGATCCTTATCGGGTGTATGGACCTTTTTTGCGCAATTGGCGCGGACAGGTGGAGCGCAGTGCGCCAAGCACGGTGGACGCTCCCAAGCCCAAGGCCTTTATCGATCTGGAGGCCGAGACGCTGGAGGCCGTCAGTGGCGGTGAGGGCACTCTCGGCCGCTTGTGCGCTGAGGGTCAGCGGCAGCTGGAGCAGCTGCTGGTTGAACATGGTTTTCGTGGCATGGATCTCTGCCCCAGCCGCCCAGGAGAGGCCGCGGCTGCTGAGCAGCTGGCCACCTTTGCTGACGAAGCATTGCTGGCCTATGAACCCGATCGCAATTTCCCCGGGATACCAGGAACCTCGTATCTCAGTGCGGGCCTGAGTGTGGGCACGGTTAGCCCTCGCCAAGCCTGGTGTGCTGCCCAAGGCGCCAAGGAGATGGCTCGCAGCGATGAGCAACGGCAGGCGATCACGGTGTGGGAACAGGAACTCTGCTGGCGTGAGTTTTACCAGCAGGCCTTGTTCCATTTCCCTGAGCTAGCGGATGGGCCTTACCGCGAGCAATGGCGGCGTTTCCCTTGGGAGAACAACACCAACTGGTTTGAGGCTTGGAAGCAGGGGCAAACGGGAATGCCGATCATCGACGCAGCGATGCGACAGCTCAACCAAAGCGGCTGGATGCACAACCGTTGCCGCATGATCGTGGCCTCCTTTCTTGTGAAGGATTTGATCTGTGATTGGCGCTGGGGCGAGCGCGCCTTCATGGAGCTGGAGGTGGATGGAGATTTGGCTGCCAATAACGGCGGCTGGCAATGGAGCGCTAGCAGTGGCATGGATCCCAAGCCATTGCGGATCTTCAATCCGGCCACGCAGGCTTCAAAATTTGATGCCGAGGGCGAGTACATCCGTGAATGGGTGCCTGAATTGCGGCACGTCAACACCAAGGATTTGATCAGTGGTGAGATCGCTGCTTTAGAGCGCAGGGGCTATCCGGAGTTGCTGATCAATCACAAGGTGCAGCAGGCCAAGTTCAAAGCCCTCTACGCCACCATCCGCTCTTGACTCTGAGCCACGAGTTGTTCGCGCAATACCGCGATCACGCGTTCCTGTTGTTCAGGCGTTAATTCCGGGAAAATCGGCAGACTCAGCACCTCGCTGCACAGTTGATCTGTGATGGGAAGGTTGTCTTCAGCGTGCTTTTGGTCGTCGTAAGCCGGCTGGCGATGGATGGGGATGGGGTAGTAAATGATCGTGTTCACGCCTTGCTCTTGAAGGCTTTGCTTGAGCCAGTCCCGGCAACGACTGGTGGGCAGGCCCAAGGGGCTGGCTACTTCCGAGCAGGTTCCACCGCACGAGGGCTGATGGTCTGGGCATAGACGCACGCGCACCACAAACTGGTTCCAACCATGGCCAACGCTTGCCTCAGCCGCGGAATCGGGCAGCTGAACGCCGGGGAGGTCTTGAAGAGCGTCGAGGTAGCGCTTGGCAATCGCTGCACGCTTCTCGACCCATTCGTTGAGGTGAGGCAGTTTGACGTTAAGAACAGCGGCCTGAATGGAATCCAGGCGGCTGTTGTATCCCAAGGCGGTGTGAAGGTAGCGGCGGGGCATGCCGTGTACCGCGAGTTCACGCATGCGTTGCGCCAAATCATCGTCTTGGCAGGTCATGGCGCCGCCATCACCAGCAGCTCCAAGATTTTTCGTAGGGAAGAAGCTGAAGCAGCCCACATCCCCCCAACTGCCAACGGGTTTGGAGTCCCAGCTGGCCCCGGTGGCCTGCGCGCAGTCCTCCACGACCTTGAGCCCATGCCGCTGGGCGATGTCCGTGATGCGGGCCATGTTCACCGGACGGCCAAACAGGTGGACGGGTAGGAGCACCTTGGTGGCGGGTGTGATCGCGGCTTCAATCAGATTGAGGTCGATCAGATAGGTCACAGGGTCCACGTCCACGAACACTGGCGTCGCTCCCACGGCACTGATCGCTTCAGCGGTTGCGAAGAAGCTGAAGGATGCGGTGATCACCTCATCGCCAGAGCCGATGCCAAGGCCTCGTAACGCCAGGACCAAGGCATCTGTCCCACTGTTGCAACCCACGGCATGGCGACAGTTCACGCTTGCTGCAAACGCGTCCTCAAATGTTTTGATCTCGGCGCCACCGATGTATTGCCCACTTCGCAACACCCGCAAGACGGCATCATCGAGCTCCGATCCGAGGTCGGCAAGCTGATCTGTGAGGCTGAACGGAGGCACCTGCATGGCGGGCACCTTAAGTCGACTGACCGAACCATGGCGGTTCTTGGCCCGGGTTCCACTTGATGTTGCAGCCCACCGAAGGCAGCTGCGTCTCGCTCACAGGGGTTCCAGCCAAGATGTTTTTAAGGGCAGCGCGTAGGTCAGCTCCGTCGAGAGGGTGATGATTCCCTGGTCGACTCGCATCCAGTTGGCCTCGATAGCGAAGGGTTTGGGTGCCACAGGCATCGGGTGCGAAGGCATAGAACTCAGGGGTGCAGGCGCCCCGCAGGTCTTTGGCCAGCGTTTGCTGCTCATCCAGGAGATAGGGGAAGCGCCAACCCTGCTGATCAGCTTGTTGACGCAGCCCATCACGACCGTCTTGCGGATGGGTGATGAGGCTATTGCTGGAGATGGCGAGCAGGGTCATTTGCTTACTGAAATCAGCGTCCAAACGGCTGATCTCTGGCTCAACATGTTTCACGAATGGGCAATGAGCACAGAGCAGCATCACCAACAGAGGGCGCCCTGGCAAATCACCACTACTCACGACATCATCCAGCGAGGACCAGGGCGCATCACCCGACACCAAGGGCAGTGAAAATTGAGGCAGTGGATGCTGAAGAGGAAGCATCGTGGATGGTGTCAGGACCATGGCCTCAAGCGATGGTGGATCTCGCCATCCTGGGCCGGTCAGAATGACCTGTCAAAGAGGGATCGAGTTGATGGTGCGGGTGCTGACAATGGTGGTCATGGCAGGACTGTTGAGCGCCTGCGCGCAGAAGAAAGCAACCACCTGGAAAATCTTTCCGCTGCAGCGCAACACGCCCCATGACGGACTCGCTGTCGTCAGTCAACCCGATGGCTATGGGGTTCACCTCTATTTAGAAACCGATACCAGCGATCCAGCCGTCTGTGCACCGCGCTGGCTTCCAGACCCGGCGCGTTTATTCAATGGCAACGGCAGTGCTCCATTTAGTTCGGGCTTGGCGCCCCGCTCAGAGTTTTTTGCCGCAGTGAATCGGAGAGAGGTTCGCAATACCTTGAAGCAGGAACTAGAGGCGTTATGCAAGCTCCGAGCTCCTCAGGCGCGTTGGCAATGGCTGGAACCACCGTTGAAGCCATCAGAGCTGACGCCTGTGAGCCTTCCGGCCTTGGAATACCCAGACCTTCTTACCGATCCTGTTGAGGAAAAAGAGCGCGAGGACAAGCTTTTGAAGGAGAACTAAAACCCCTCCCAGACCACAGCTTCGGCCCCTCTCCAATAGCGGCTAAAGCGACCCAGTCGCGGAGGTTTGGGTAAGTCCACAAAAGGATCGGGATCGAGCATCCAGAGGGGAAGTTCCCGGTCAATGGCCGCAGCGATGCGTTGGAGACGGGGATCCACCGCGGTGCTGGAGATCACAGCATCGGCTCCGTGGCGTTGCGCAAAACGCAGGACTTCAGCCGCTACATCGCCTCGCCGGAGGGTGAGCGGAAGGCTTAAGGCGGATTCGTACAAAAAGCCAATGCGTTTGCGGCTGATCGCCTGGTCTTGAATCCAGGCATCGTCAAACACGAACAGACCTGGTGCGTTGGGATAGTCCTGAAGCGCGGGGTTGGCTGGTCCCAGGGCTTCTTCATGCACCCAGAGGATTGGTTTGCGTAGGTCCATCAAAAGCGCTGGGTACTGGGCTTTGCGTTGGGGCGTTGACTTGAGCGTGAGCTGGAACGGGATGAGCGACGTGTGGTGCCCTCACGGATGGCGGGCTGAACCTTGAACAGCTGTTGTTCCAACTGCTCGTAACTCAGGTCAAAGGGGCAGGATTCGTGGCTTGGACACTTCTGGCAATACCGCCCGTTGCTGTAGCGCTCAAGGTTTTGGCGATTGAAGAAATAGGGCTTGTGACTGAAGCTGCTGGCCACCCACTGCCAGCTGAGGTGGTTGCTGGCGGGGTCGCCATCGAGAAGGTGCTCGAGGAACCAGTCAGCCCCCGCACGCCAGTGCACCCGTCTCCAGTGCACGAGGTAGGCCGCCATCCACATCCGCGCGTGGTTATGCAGCCATCCCTGGGTAACCAGCTCGTTCCTGAAGCCATCCATGCAGGCCAGTTGTGTGCGTCCCTCCCGGATGTCATCGGGGAGATCCTGTTGATAATCACTGGCGGCATGGCCAGTTTTGTGATCTTCCTGATCGTCATGAATGCGATCGCCGAGATCGAGCCACATCCGCTGCCAGAAATCGCGCCATCCCAGCTCGTTGATCAGTTTTCCGCCCTCATCTCTTCCTTGGTTGTTGTGTTTCAGCTGCGAGAAGACGGCATCTCGCACTTCCGCAAGCGTGAGAATTCCGTGGCGGATGTAGGGCGAGAGGCGTGTGACCGAGCCATTCAGATGGTTGCGACTGCGGCCGTAGCGCTTGGCATCCATCGCACTGAGCTGCTGTTCAGCCGCCGCTCGACCGCCTGGGATCGGACTGAGCTCCCCGGATGCGTTTGGAAACTGTTGCGCTAACAGGGCATTCAGCGCCTTGCGCTCAGGAAGATCTCGGGGCAGATCTGTGGATTCGCTCGGCCAACTGAGCGGCGCAGCGTGCGGCAGCCTGGACACCGGTGCATGTCAAAAAAACGCAACACCATGCTGACGATGTGTCGTTGTGAGCGTGAGTGCCCCGGCATGGGAGAGAATCGCTCGAATCCACCACTCCGGGATGCGGCCTGATGCTTCTTGATCTCACTGGTAAGAAGATCCTTGTTACTGGCATCGCCAACAATCGCTCCATTGCCTGGGGCATCGCGCAACAGCTCGCGGCAGCTGGGGCCGAGCTCGGGATCACCTATCTGCCTGATGAGAAGGGCCGATTTGAAACCAAGGTTCGTGAGCTCACGGCTCCATTAGAGCCCTCGTTGTTTTTGCCTCTGAATGTTCAGGATGCCGCTCAGATGGAGTCGGTATTCGCTGAAATCAAAGACAAGTGGGGGGTGCTTGATGGTCTCGTGCACTGTTTGGCGTTTGCGGGAAAGGAAGAACTGGTGGGCGACTTCAGTGCCACCACGGCTGAGGGCTTTGCCCGTGCCTTAGAGATCAGCGCCTACTCCCTTGCTCCTCTCTGCCGTCACGCCAAGCCGTTGTTCAGTGAGAAAGCGGGTGTGGTGACCTTGACCTACCTCGGCGCTGAGCGGGCGATCCCCAATTACAACGTGATGGGTGTGGCCAAGGCGGCTCTGGAAGCCTCCGTTCGCTATCTCTCCGCTGAACTTGGACCCGAAAAGCAGGTGCGCGTGAATGCGATCAGTGCTGGCCCGATCCGCACGCTGGCGAGTTCTGCGATCGGAGGGATCCTCGATATGATCCACAACGTGGAGGAGAAGGCACCACTGCGCCGCACGGTCACTCAAAACGAAGTCGGAAACACTGCTGCGTTCTTGCTCAGTGATTTGTCGAGTGGCATCTCTGGTCAAACCATTTATGTGGATGCTGGTTACTGCATCAATGGCATGTGATTCGGCCGCGCGGATGTCTTGATTATCTGCAGCTCTCCTGGTGGTTGATGAAACGCCAGGGGAGGAGCTTGCTGCTCGCAACGTTGTTGTGCGTGCTCAGCCTCCCTGTGAACGTAACGGTTGCGAGAATGTTGCTTCCGGAAACCTTGGTGCAGGTTCTTGGCTTGCTTCTCAGCCTTTTCCTTGGTTTCCGTTACAGCCAGGCCTACAACCGCTGGTGGGAAGCGCGTGTGCTCTGGGGGGCGTTGGTGAATGAGAGTCGCAACTGGCGTGATTTGCTCACGCGTGTCTTACCCAGCCAGTTGCCGCTGTCATTGAGGCGTCGTCTTCTGCAGCAAGTGGTGCTGCTGATGTGGTGCCTAAATGCTGAGTTGCGCGGCTTTGATCGTGAAGCGACAGTGCTGGCTCCACAAGCTCATGCGCTCGCCCTGAAGCTTGGATTCAAAAATCCATGCGTTCAACGTTTGCTTCAGCACATGGCAAAGGAGCAGTACAAGCTGCATCAGGACGGTTGGCTCGACAGCGTTGAAAGCCGTGAGTTTGGACGCGTACAGCAGGCGATCACGAATGCCCTTGGTGGTTTGGAACGGATCCGTCACCAGCCCCTTCCAGCGTCCTCAACGTTTTTCATCCGGGCGTTGACATGGGTGTACGGCTATTTGGTGTTTCTCAAGCTGGATGCCATTGGCCCCACCACTACAGCGCTCGTGGGCTGGCTGGTGTTTCTCGTTTTTCTGATGGCGGAGCGGATCGGCACCGTCCTTGAGCATCCGTTTGTTGATGCCCGCTTCGCCTTGCCTATGGATCGATTTTGTGCCCTGATCAGCTTCGATCTTCTGGGGGCCTCCGATCCACTAGCCCCCCTGGCTCAACCTTCCCCCACCAAGGGGCCCTGGCTGCGCTGAACGTGATTCGCGATGATCAAGTCAGTCACGGGGCGTCGAGCGGCGCCAGAACGCATGCGCACTGGGGAGATTCACCGCGTTACAGGCGAGACCGATGTCAGCGTTCGGCTCGGGCTTGACGGCAGCGGCCGCTGTCTGGCCAGTACAGGCGTGCCTTTTCTCGATCACATGCTGCATCAGATCAGCAGCCATGGCCTGATTGATCTAGAGATCACGGCAAGTGGAGACACGCATATTGATGACCATCACACCAATGAGGACGTTGGGATTGCCGTTGGCCAGGCGCTCTCGAAGGCCCTGGGTGATCGTCGTGGGATCTACCGCTTTGGCCACTTTGTGGCACCGCTGGATGAGGCGTTAGTGCAGGTGGTTCTGGATTGCTCTGGACGCCCCCATCTCAGTTGGGGGCTCACGATCCCAATGCAGAAGATCGGGACCTACGACACCGAACTGGTCAAAGAGTTCTTTGTGGCTGTCGTTAACAACTCAGGCCTCACCCTGCACATTCGCCAGTTGGATGGGGTGAACTCCCACCACATCGTTGAGGCTTGCTTCAAGGCCTTTGCAAGGGCGCTGCGCATGGCGACTGAGATTGACCCTCGCCGATCTGGATCGGTGCCCAGCAGCAAGGGGGTCTTGGAGCAAGCAGGTGGCTCCTAGCCAACGGATCTTCTCCTAGGGCCACGCTTCATGGTCTGTTACGAGAGGATGGTGATTGCTTCTGGGTAGCCCAGTGACCGTTGCACCCGCTTCTGCTCGTTTCAATCGCTCGGAATGGTCCAGTGCCTTCCGCAACGTGGACGAAGAACTCACGGATGTGCCCTTGAAGCCCGTGCGAGGCGCGCTGCCGGATGCGTTGCGCGGTTCGCTCTATCGCAATGGACCTGGCCGTTTGGAACGCGATGGTCAGCGCGTGCATCATCCCTTTGATGGCGACGGGATGATTACGGCTCTGCACTTTGACGCGGACGGCGTGCGCTGCAGCAACCGCTTTGTGCGCACCAGTGGCTGGAAAGCAGAGGAGGCTGCCGGGAAGGTGTTGTTCCGCGGTGTTTTTGGCAGCCAAAAACCTGGAGGTCCGCTCGCGAATGCGTTTGATCTGCGGCTTAAAAATATTGCCAACACCAATGTGGTTCGGCTTGGAGATGATCTCCTGGCTCTGTGGGAAGCCGCTGAGCCCCATGCCTTAGATCCACAAACCCTGGAGACAAGAGGCATCTCTCTCCTTGGCGGGGTGCTCAGCAAAGGGGAGGCCTTCAGTGCACACCCCCGTTTCGACCCTGGCCATCACGGAGACCCGCGGATGGTGACCTTCGGCGTGAAAACCGGGCCTCGCAGCACCGTTCGCTTGATGGAATTTGCGACCGCAGACAATGCTGCTGCTGGGATTCGAGCCGGTGATCTGCTCAGTGATCGCCGGGATACGTTTGCCGGATTCGCCTTCCTTCATGACTTCGCCATCACTCCGAATTGGGCGTTGTTTCTGCAAAATTCGATCAATTTCAATCCACTCCCCTTTGTGCTCGGACAAAAAGGAGCGGCTCAATGTCTCACGTCGAACCCCAATGGAAAGGCCAAATTTTGGTTGATCCCCCGAGATAGCGGCGCTTTCGCTGGTCAGCAACCTCGCGTAATCGACGCTCCTGATGGCTTCGTGTTCCATCACCTCAATGCCTGGGAAGAGGACGGGGAGGTGGTCGTGGAGAGCATCTACTACAACGACTTCCCATCGATTGGTCCGGATCAAGACTTCGCTGATGTGAATTTCGATCTCATCCCCGAGGGCTTGCTCGAGCAATGCCGCATCAACCTTGATTCTGAGTCGATTCAAACCATCCGCCTGAGTGAGCGCTGTTGTGAGTTCGCCATGGTGAACCCCAAACAGCAGGGGCTTCCTTGCCGCTTTGCCTGGATGGCGGCCGCGGCGCGAGAACAGGGGAATGATCCCTTGCAGGTGATTAAAAAACTCGATCTTCAAACCGGCGAACGACACATCTGGAGTGCAGCCCCCTCTGGCTTCGTGAGTGAACCTTTAATGGTTCCTCGACCCGGCGCCAGTGCCGAGGACGACGGCTGGGTGTTGGACCTCGTTTGGAATGGAGCGAGACAGGCCTCCGATCTGGTGATTCTCGCCGCTTCTGATCTCGCAGAAGTGGCGGTGTTGGAGCTCCCCCTAGCCATTCCTCACGGACTTCATGGCAGTTGGGTGCCAGAGGCCTGAACGCAAAGGGAGGAGGTCATGGTTAGACATATCTCAAGGGATGGCTAGCCGCTCTTTTTCCGTCTTTCCCTTCAGGCTGGGACTGGATTGAGAACGTTCTTGATGACTGCCGTGATGACTGCCTCGATGACCGCTGCCTTAACGCGTCGGATCGTTTGCTCTCGACAGAGACGGAGATCCGGATCAGCGATCTTGATTCCGGTTGTTGTTGGTGTTGGCCTTGGTGCAGCGACGCCTGCCTGGGCGTCAGCTCAGGTGTGCAGAGGCACCTTGTTGGAATTACAAGTGCAAGAAAGCGCAAGCACCGCCAGTGATCGCTTTCGCTTTTCGCTTGGATTGCAAGCGGAAGCTTCTTCCAAAGCGGCTGCGATGGCGCTTCTCAACCAGCGTCTTGATCGGGCGCGCCAAGACCTGAAGCCCCTCGTTCTTGGTGCCCTGAACATTCCCGCTCCACGCAGCTACTCCTTTGGCGGTGGCAGTGCCTCCAGCCCTAAGTTGGAGCGTGCCTCGACAAATGTTCGTGGTGAGGTGAGTCGCGGGAATTACGACTTGCTGATTCAATTGGCTGGTCGCTTGCCTGGCGTTCGCCTCCAAGGGATGACATCCCTGGCCTCCAGCCGTGGGGGTGTGGCCTTGGAGGATCAATTGCTGAAACAGGCCCTGAAGGAGGGGCGTCGCCGCGCGAACGTCACGGCGAGCGCCTTGGGGTTAGGCCGCGTGGACTTGTTGCGAATCAACCAACGCGCTGGTGGTGCGCGGCCCGTTGCCTATGCAGAGGCAAGGATGTCCAAGCCAGCGTTTCGTCCTGACGAGGCACCAAAACCTATGCGGTCGCTCACGCTTGGCTTGGATTATTGCCTGCGCTGATGCTGGTGGACACACTCAAGGGCTGGTGCCTTTGCCCGGATGCCCCATCGCCGCCTCTGGTTGGTCAGCTTGCTGTTTGTGGCCTGGCTGGTCTGGGCAGAGATGAGTTTCAGTTTTACCTCTGCGCAGTAACAAATCCCTGAGTTTGTTTAGACAATCAAAGCCTGTTGGATGTAAGCCTGAGGTGATTGAATCGATGATTGATTGAATAACAATTAACCAGCCGATGATGTTGCGCTGAGATCTTGTGATGAGTCGTAGGCTAATCCTGCTACTACGTTGAAGCCATTTGGAGAATTAGTGTCCCATTGGATTAGACTATTCCCCGACACATTGTCTCCTCCATGCATGATCGCCCATGGGCTGATCTGTGAGGAGTTTGCATCAGACAATCCCATAAAGTTTATTAAGCTCTCAAGAGTTCCTATGGGTAAAAGTTCGACTCCTGTGGGTAGCGTATTATCCAGTGCTATGTTAAGACCAATAGCAATTCCTTCTTGCTTGTAATGTGTATCTGAAGCTTTGTCCCAGCGAACTAATTGATCTGTTCCGTTGAGTATTTCGGTTGGGGTTAGAGCAAGGTTGAGAGGCGTGTCTATTGCTGCTCCAGAACTCTGGGAATTAAGGATGTAGGTGTCTTTTCCTTCTGCTCCATCGAGGTAGACCGTATCATCTCCCGCAACAAGTACGTCGTTGCTTAGGCCTCCCATCCCAATCTCAAAGGAGTCAATTTTTGCATAATTGACTGTTTGACTTTGCAAGTCTATTCGTATTGATTGAGTGCTTCCAGAGAAGCTTAAAGTGTCAAGTCCTGAGCCACCAAGTAAAATGCTAGTGAGCTCAGGAGGGCTAGCGAGCAGGGCGATGTCATCGCCTTCTCCAAGATTAACTCGTGAACCCTGAATAGCTCCGTCTACATAAATCTGGTCATCTCCTGTGCCTAGATCAATAATAGACCCTGTAATATTGCCTTCAGTTATGACTCTATCGCTTCCATCTCCGGTGCTAAGGTAGGAGCCTCTCAAGGCAACTGATTGGGTGTTTATTTGTTCGATTTCAAGCGATAGATTATTCATTTCTTCTTCCCAGCTTTCAATGAATTCAGGCTTTACTCTTGCTATAAGTGTAATATTGTCTTGGCCAGTGCCTCCGTTGATATTGTAATCATCTACGGCAACAGCTTCAAGATTAAGGATGGATTTTGTGTCTTTTGTTAGACCATCTCCGCAGTCTTCCTCGCAGTCCTCTACTTTGCTATTGGCTATCCAAAGGCTGTTTTCTCCAATTGTGCTTGATACAAACAGCGTGTTATTTCCATCGCCTAAGTTTACATTGCTAACAGGTGCTTTTGTTACTGTAAATGGATCTAGGCTGGAGGATGTATCAACTATTTGGCTGTCGCCAGTTTCTTCTTCCGGTAGTTCAGATGTTAAATCCTCTTCTTTGGTAGAGACACTTTTTGTAGTCTCAAGTCCTTTCATGCCAACGTTCTTAACGTTGATTTCTTGATTCCAGCCATCAGTATCGGACTGCCCCAGAAACTGAATGTCGGAAGTTGTTTTTATCTGCATAAGATCATTGGTTCGTGTTAGATCTATGTCTGACTCCCTAATTCCGGCAATGTCTTGATTAATATGCGTCAATAAAGTGGTACCAGATTCTTGAGCTATAACGAGTAATTCTTCCAAGGAAACATTGACAATCGCTCCTACTCCAGAAGGATCTATGATTGAAGAGTTAATGCCAGAATGTTCAAGATCTTGGATGACACTTGATGAGCTTTCAATAGATCTAGAAGAGGTGTTGAGTAATCTCTGGGAAAAAGCTAGGATCTGATCGCTAGTCCCTCGGGTGATCAGATTAATTGCGTGAATAGCCTCTTGTGTTCCGCTATTTGTAGAGATGCTTTCTCCTTCGATAGACGTAGAGGATGCATCAGGAGTAGTCTTGACAATTGCAACTAATCGATAAGTTAGAAGTGGGTTGGGATCGTTAATGCTGTTGTCGTCTAAAGCGGTTTGAGTGGCCTCTCCACCCGCATTCTCTCCACCCGCATTCTCTCCACCCGCATTCTTTATGTAAGGGTAAGGGAACGTAATTCCTGAATCAGAACTAGTGTTGCCTAAAGATGATTGCGTAGATAGAGGAGATTGATTGGATGTTTGTGTTGAATTTGAAATAGTGGGAGTTTTTGATTGTGGGATATCTTGACTTCTGCTTGTTAACGGTGATTTATCTTTGGTTAGGCCAACATCAACACGGAGGCCATCAAGGCTAAGAGGTGCTTGCTCGGGAAAGTTGATTTTTACTGGTTCATTTGATGTGTCAGCTTCTCGACTCCAATGAGGTGTTTGGGGATTAAAATCCGGTCTCCCTTTGGGAATTGCGGATTTAGGTCCTGCTTGCTCAGCTGATGCCGGTGGAGAGGCCAGAAATTCAGCGAGAAGAAAAGCGATTACTGTTCCTAACGCTACAGAGGCAATTCCTCCTTCCGTGCCGATCCGCTTGCCATTGTTGACAGTGTCGGAGTTGATCCGGTCGTAATTGGCAGTGGCTGATGATGTCATCTGGTTTCTCTCCCGATTATTAACAGGGGTTTAGCGCACGTAACGAACACCATCGAATAGGCTGACGATGCGATCACTTACAAGGGAAATAGCGGGTCTTGATCCGAGTTTGATGAGCCCGGAGACTGACATCCCTGACTTTAGGGGGAGTGTTTCACCATTTTTGGAAAGGCTTGACCTGTCTAATTCAATTGTGGCTGGAAAATGCTCTGTTTGAATATTTGGATTAGTGGATTTGGAGTTGGCACCGATTTGGGTGAGAGTTCCTTTGATGGATCCATATTCCGTAAATGGATACGATGCGATGCGGAGTTCAACTGGCATA
>ERZ887942.808-NODE-808-length-23921-cov-10.494469_pt1 | contig 23921 bp, 25 predicted proteins | sample MGYA00521099_ERZ887942 | MGnify/ENA primary metagenome ERZ887942 (study PRJEB32303, sample SAMEA104408605) | aquatic metagenome | biome: Brackish water; feature: Pelagic; material: water | place: Baltic Sea | collected 2014-06-07T06:48:00 | depth 16,251 m ...
AAGAAAAGAACAGTCGTTAAGACTAAAGCTGCTGACGGCAGCAAGAGTAAAGTTGTTACTCGTAAGATGAAGGACGGCAATACTAAGGTAAAGTCCAAGACTAAATCGGGAGGAGTCGTAACTAAGCGTAAGGTGACAGTTGGAAAGAAGTCTGACAAGGGAATCACTAAGATAGGGTCTCAAAAAATAGGGAACAGGAATGTTTCTTACGGTGAGAGCAAATCAACTCGGTCCGTAAAAGGGAAAGAGACAGTTAAGAATCGTAATGCTAAAAAGGGAGAGGTTCGAAAGACGAAGTCTAAGATTGACGGAACGCGAACTATGACGACTAGAAATACGGATATGAGTACTATCCCAACTCGTCGTCCAACAAAAATGGTGGGTAGTGATAGAAAAATTACATCCCAAGGCCGTCGATATATGCAGGAGCAAAATAAGTCTAGGGGACCATCAACTGTTATAAAAAGTCGCACTAGCACAAAGACCGCTCCTGCTGCTAAAAAGCTCGTCAAGACCAAAATCAAAAGAATGGGTCGTAAGTAATGGCTACGAAGTCTAAAATGAAATGCAACTCGCCGACCCGCTCTGACCGAGCGGGTAAGAAGAAGATGGTGAAAGCTTGTAGCGGAGGCAAAGAGAAGCTCATTCATTTTGGCGCTAAAGGCTACGGTCATAACTATTCTCCTGCAGCCCGTAAATCATTTAAGGCTCGTCATAAATGTGGCAGTGCTACAGATAAGATGAGTGCTCGTTATTGGTCTTGTAAAAAATTGTGGGCGGGACCGGGTGGCTCTACGTCCTCGTCACCAAAATCCCGACAGGGTAAATATTAAAAACTATGAGAGATTTAGCAACCCCACTAGCTCCTACCTTCCCCGGAAGAGAAGTTCGTAAAGCGAACCGAGCTACTAAGAAAGCCATTCGACAGAAAGGCCGTGCAGAGATGAAAGATGCTAAGGCCGAGATGAAGGGTCAGCGAAAGCAGGGTCGTTATGTAAAGAAGACTTACGGTAAATAAAAAACTATGGCTATTAAAAAAGGAAAGGGCCAAGGCCCCACAGGCTCTAAGAGTGGACAGGTACCTCAGAGTAGCCGTAGGGTTATTGGGGGAAAAAAAACTGTAAACACCAACAAAGCGGGCGACACTAAGTTTGTTCAGACGGTACGGCAAATTGGTCGAACTAAAATTGTTCGAAACAAAAGAGTTCCTGATGTGGGTAAAAAAACGGTAAAGACTACTGTCCGACGAAATGCGCCTAAAAAAATGGGTCGTAGTCGCAGACCTTAAGTAAGTAGATTTTTAAATATATTTGAATCATGAAAAAGCAAGGTTACAACTCACGAATGGACGAGTCACTCGGTGCTCGCAATGGTAAGAAGTCACAGTCTATGAAGTCTCGTCGCGATGAGTCTAAAGGCATGTCTAAGAAAATGTATGGTCACGCCTACGGTGCTGACAAAGGAATGGAGTATCGAAACGACAACATCCGAGTTGTACGTCACGACCATTTACGATGAGCTTTAAAAAGGTACAAGCAAAAATTGCTAAGAAGAGTGGTGTGTCTAAGAAAGCTGCAGGAGCTATCTTAGCCGCATCAACTCGTAAAGCTTCATCAAAAGCTAAACGTAAAAACCCTAACCTAAAAAAGGTAAAATGATTCGAAAGAATGTACGCGGCTTAGGTGACGTTATTGAAAACGTTACTACTGCTACCGGAGTAAAAGCTGTGGTAGATACAGTAGCTAAGGCTACAGGTAAAGGGTGCGGCTGCGGCTCTCGGCGCGACTCATTAAACAGAAAATTCCCTCTTTAAAAAAAACATCATGGCTATTAAACTTACAGACAAGATACACACAGTATCTGCAGATATCGATACAACAAACCGAGGCTCGGCTCAGGCTAACGCAGGCCGAGCGGCTTACACTCTTCAGGATGTATCAGACCTTATTGGCGGCGGAGGCGGCGGCGGCGTTACTTCTATTGTAGCGGGTACCAATGTTACCATTTCGCCTTCCGGAGGAACGGGTAACGTTACAATAAATGCAGCTACCGGTATTAGTGGCAGCGGAACGGCTGAACAAATTGCTGTTTTCACTGCTAGTGGCGCTATAGGAAACTCCCTTTTATCTGTAGACACAGCGGGAGGTGTTAATTATGTTTATGTTGGAAGCAGTGTTGCTCCTGTTCAGCTTCTAATCGGTGCAGCGTCTAAGCTTGTTATGCAAAAACAAGTCTCGGCTCCAAGTAGCGCAACTACTGCAGGTACTGCAGGGGAGACTGTTACTTTCTTTAATATCGCTGACCCTGCCGACGCAGCTAACGGTCTTTACGTTTGTACCAACTCAGGCGTTGCGGGTAGCGCTTCTTGGAGTAAGGCAGCATTAACAGCAGTAGCATAAGAAATTGCCATGAGTACCTATCAAAAACTACAGCCTACATCTGCTAGGGATATTATCCCAAGTGATACAATTAATGTCCCCGCCCCTGCGGTTGCTCGTCTTGAAGGTACTGCAGCGGCAGGAGGAGGTCTTAGCTCACTAGGAGTAGCTACTGCTGTTCAGTCAGGAACTCAGACTGCTGTTACAGCTGATAAACTTGTTGACGTAGGAGCAGACTTTACTCTTCCAACTCCTGTAGTTGTAGGTAATACTGTTGTCAACACTACTACGAATGCACAAGCTACTGTAACGGCTGTAGACTCTTCTACTATCCTTACACTTAGCGCAGATATTTTTACTACCGGAAGTGAGGATTATCAGATTTATCAGTTTGGTTTCTTAGGTGTAATCAATGTGGGAGATGTTGTGGTGAATACTACTGCAGGTACCATGAGTACCGTTTCTGCAGTAGTTTCTTCTACACTTCTTGGTATGGTTAACAACTCCTTGTTTACATCAGGCGGTACGTTTATAGTTTATGCAGCAGATACTAATGAGCTAAACTCTATTCAGGCTGCTTGCGTTGTCTATATAGGCGATGCTTCAGGCACTGCGGCTACATGGAGCGAGGTAAAGGTTATGACTGCTGACCGTAGCATTGTAACTTTTAGTCACCTACCTACGGGAACCTTCCTTCCTGTTCAGGTTCTCCGTGTTTACGCCACAGGAACTACAGCTACTAATATGATTGCATTATGGTAAACGCTATCTCAATAAGCATAGGAGTATGAAGTGGGTGTCTACATCCACTGTAAATATGCAGGTTATTTATTCTGTAAAGACGAGGGTTTAAACCCTCGTTTTTCTTTCCTTATATTATTTATCTTTGAGACATGGCTCGCATAAGCACATACCCTCTCGATACCGTTGTTGTAGGGACAGATAAGTGGATAGGAAGTGATTCTCAGCAGCTATTTGCCACCAAAAATTTTACAGCTGACGCTGTAGCTGACTTTATAAATGACGATAATAAAGTTAATAGCCAATCTCTTCAGTATCGTTATATGGACTATGACCCCACAGTGGGCTATAAGGAGGGGACTATTTCTTTTTTTGGGAATGTAGGGTCTGATGTATTGTTCAGTACGGTAACGACTTTTATGATTAGCAAGTATCAGTTTAATCGCTATTCAGATTCTTTAGTTAACTTCTATTCAAGTCCTCTTGTTGGCTCCGTAGTTCTTCTTTCTCAGGCGAATAAGATTTCTAATTGGGGAGTTTTTCAATGGACGGGAGTAACTCAGAATGTTACTTTCCCTGAGATGTATGACATTACATTGACCTATGTCTCAGGCCCCGGTAGCTTTATTGATACTAAAGATTACCTTCTCAGTATCCTTACTTATAATGTGTCGGCTTCGAATGACAAGAACTTTGTCTACACTCAGGCTACCCCTGCCTCTACTTGGGTTGTAACTCACAACCTCAATAAGTACACCGCTGTTTCTGTAGTAGACTCTAATGATATAGAAGTCTACTGTTCAGTAGACTATGACTCTCTAAATACCGTAACTTTGACTTTTAGCGCTCCCTTTTCGGGGAAGGCTTTCTTTAATTAAACAACCCCGTAAAAATGGCAATTAAATTTTTAGATGATATCACGTTAGAATCCAATGAGATTCAAGATGTCGCAGTTGAGAATGTATCCGTTGACCCCACGGGGTTTGCAGGACGTATTATTTATAACACCACAACTACTACCCTTAAGTATTATAACGGTACTGTTTGGGTAAGTCTCGATGGAACAGGTAACGTAGATAGCGTTACAGCAACGAACGGCTTAGAAAACACAGGCAGCTCATCAGCAGTTGTCATTGAGCCTGACTACACCACAGTCAATAACATCATTAAGTCGGCATCAGGTACGGGAACGCTTATAGGTTCTTCTACGATGATTGCCAATGTGTCTAATGTTGTAGGAGAATATAGCCTTGGACAGATTGCAACTGTTATTAATGGGCAGCTTAGTGGATTTACTGTAGCCGCTATCAATCCTGCAACAGGGTCATCTTTTGATATTGAGGATGGCGATACGTTAAGCTTCTCTGTAGGTTCAGGTCTTTCTCTTGCCATTAATAGTGGAATAATACTTATAACTAATACGGGTGTAACAAGCTTTACGGCTGCATCTAGTACTTTTGTTACTGCCACTCCTTCGGGAGCGCAATCAGGTTCTGCAGCTTTAACTCTTTCGTTAAGCGCAACAGGAACTCCGAGTTCCAATAATTATTTAAGAGGTGATAATACTTGGGCCACGGTTCCTTCAGGCTTTCAAAGTTTCGATGTATCGGCTACGGGAACAGGCAGTGTAACTCAAACCATTAGTAATGGTGACACGTTAGCGATTAATGGTGACGGAGTTTATATCGACACCTTCGCTGAGAACACTGACACCGTTCGTATTTCTCACATCCTCAGCGGTGTAAGTGCAGGAACATATGCTTACCCTTCTCAGGTAATTGTAAATGCTGCAGGTCACATCACGAGCATCACCGGAGGTTCTGCTCCTACGGATACTACGTATACTATTCCTGTAACTTCAGGGAGTAACGCTGCTGTTGTTACATTAACCCCTTCATCGGGAACGCCTAGTACTCTTACAATTAATGGTACGACAAATGAGATTGCCGTTACTGAGAGTACCGGAAACAACGGTTCTGTTACCATTGGCCTTCCTTCTGATGTAACTATTGCAAACGACCTTACTGTTACTGCCGACATGAGTGCAGTGCAGGCTACTCTTACGGGTAACTTGACAGGTACTACAGCAACCTTTACAGGTCAGGTAACTATTCCGCAGACTCCAACAGCTGCTGCGTCTGCAGCTTCTAAGAATTATGTAGATACAACACTTGCAGGTTCAGGAGCATTAATCTTCCAAGGAGGCTATAACGCATCTGTGGCACCTCCCACAGGCGCAGCTGTCCTTAAAGGGTTTACCTATGTAGTAACTACAGCGGGTGATGGTAGTGGGTTCTTTACTACTACCCTAGAGATTGGTGATTTAATTATTGCTAATAGCGATAACCCAACTACCGAGGCAGATTGGACAGAGGTTCAGAGTAATATCGACAAGGCCACCAATACTATTGAGGGTATTTCAAAGTTCTTAGTTGCTAACGGCTTTGCATCAGGTATGACTGCAGGCCAACCTGCTATCCCTTCTCAGACTGCATTTACAGCAGAAGGTTCTGCTTCAAGTGTTCCTGTCATTACAACTAATGCCTTTGGTGCTGTAACAGCAATTACAGATACTGCCATCGCTATCGCTACCTCTCAGGTAACGGGATTTGATGCAGCGGTAGATACCTTGATTGAGGCTACTCAGTTTAAGGCTAACATAGGAAATGGTAGTGCTACTAGCTACGTAGTAAATCACGCTTTAAACACGCGGGACGTTATCGTTCAGATATATGACAACAATACTTATGAAACGGTACAATGTAAGGTTATCCGAACTGACGTAGATAATGTTACTATAAGTACAGCAGCTGCTGCAAGTAATGCAGGATTGCGTGTAGTGATTCAGAGCCTACAATAAACATAATAGGGTGGGGGCTTAAACCCCCACCCTTTATTAATTTCTCTCTATGGCTTCAATTAAATTTCTTGAGAATATTTCTTTCGGTGATGATATCGAGATTCAATTTGGCGACCCTACTACGCCTGAAGGAGTTATAAAGGCGAATAATTCGGGGTTATTTTTATCGGCTCCTGTTGGACTTACCCTAATTCAGTTAGAGTGTAGCACGACGGGGTTCATAGCTTTTGGATATGGAGGAAGTAATTACTTCTTCTTTATGAATAGCATAAGCGGAGCCACTGAAATCCGTTTTGGTAATGTAAAAAAGTTTGAGACCGTAAGTACAGGCGTTAAGATTACGGGGGATATAGAGGTTACGGGCGGATTCAAGGACAGCTCCGGGGGCCTTGGAACAAGCGGTCAGGTTCTTTCAAGTACGGGAACAGGAACAAGTTGGATTGCAGCAGGAGCGGGGGGAACACCTGCGGGTAGCAATACTCAAATACAATTTAATGATTCAGGTGCGTTTGGCGCTGATGCTAATTTGACGTGGGATGGAACCGATTTAGATATAAGCGGAAATATAATAGGGGGCAACAGTAGTGTCCTTTATATGCGTCAGATAAAGCTAGATGAATCTACTGCCTCATCTGCAGGTGCTAATGGTAGAGGTGCGCGTGTGTTTAAGTTTGGAACTCAGGCTCTTGCCGCAGGAAGGGTATACGCCCTTACTTCAGGTGGATGGGCAAACGCTAATGCTACACAGGTAGACTTGTTGTCAACAGGTCTTTTAGGTGTGGCTACAACGTCAACCTCAGGTGACCCTCTACTTATGGATGGAGTTATATATCTGAATAATGACCCCGGAGGAAGCATTGGCTCTGTAATCTATCTAAACACAACCGCAGGTTCGTTAACTAACGACGTAAGTGGATTTACTACAGGCAATGTAGTTCGAGTGGTTGGTCATAAGGTTGGCACAAATAAAGTATACTTTAATCCCTCTAGGGATTGGATTGAAATTAGCTAAGTCATGGCAAGTATATCAGGAGTTTCCACAACAGACATAAATGGAATCGATGGATTCTATACCACTCAGGGTGGTGGAACAGCTACAACTTCCCCTTCGCTTTCTGTAACAGCAGGGCTTTTTAGTGCGACTCTTACTATTACTAAATCAGGAGGAGGAACATACACCAATCCTAACTACAAAATAGTAGTTGAAGCGGGAGGGGCTGTTATAGTTCCCAATACAGATGTCACTAAAAGTTTAGATTCGTCAGAGTCCACTTTAACGGGAGATATGAGTTGGGTTGATATTGACTCTGCTAGTGGAGCAAGAACTGTAAAGGTTCAGGCTCAAGAGTTTGGGGATTTCGTAGCTAGTGCTGTAGTTACCACTACTTATACTAAGCAGACTTTTCAACACCGATATCTTCGTCTTAAGGTGGTTACTGCTGATGGCTCTCCTACTACGCAATGGGGTTCATGGAGGTCAGTAAGATTTTATGATGCTGCAGGTGGCGCTAGTGGAAGCGGGACTGAATACCCCACGACTAATTTAACTAGCAATACTTCAGAGACAGGGATTGTGGTAAAGACAGGTCACATTTATAATGCTTCAAGTTATGGCGCATACAAAGCCTGTGATGGAAGCAATAATACAGTGGCTTGGTGGCCTCTTTCAAGTGCTGCAAATAACTATTGGCAGATTAATTGGCAGTCCCCTACTTATACTACTGCTCCTCAAATACTATCAATGGTTTTAAGTCGTGGTTCTAATGCACAGTCACAATATACTCGAATACAAGGAAGTGATACAGGTGCTTTTGCAGGAGAAGAAACGGATTATGGTGTAATTTATTTAGCTAGTACTAATACCGTTTATACATTTGGCTAGTCATGGCATATAACAAAAAACAAATTGACGTAGTAGTCAACCTTTTGCCCCCTGAAATGCTAATCAATTTTTTGATGGGAGTAGAATTTACTTATACTGTTACAGCGGCTATGGAGCTAAGCCATGATAGTGACGGAAACTTAACTCCACAGGACTTACTCTTTATTGAAGGATTGATAAGAGAAGATTCTGAAGAGTAATATGTATATTTGAACCAATCTAATTTAATTTACTATGGCTAAGAAAAATCAGCCCACCGCGCTTACTCCCGACGAACTTAAGAATTTGCGGGACTCGCTTCAAGAAGTTAACCAAGCTAAGCTTCAGCTTGCAGACAACGTGTTGGCAAAGGCAGAGATGCTTTTAAGCATGAGTGCTCTAAAGAATAAATTCGCGGAAGTAGAAAAATCTATCACTGAAAAGTATGGGGTAGATATTACTTTGAATATTGAAACCGGAGCAATAACACCAAAAGAATAAGATGGCTAAGATTAGTACATACCCTGTTGATGCTGCTATCAGTCTTTCTGATTTTGTAATCGGAACTGATGCTGAGAATCTAGATGCTACCAAGAACTATACTATTGGAAGCATCTTTGCCCTGAGTTCAGGACATCTCAATGGGTATTCTACTACTCGTACTACTACTGTACTCGCAGGTAGTCCTGTAATTCTTGCTAACGTTTACACTCAGGGGTCAGCCTCTAAGTGGGCGGCGGCAACTAATCGGTTAACCTATTCTGATTCGGGAACTCCTCCTACTACTAACCTTTTTCTTATTACTGTTGTAGTCTCTACGGAGCCTGTCGCGGGTTCTCCTTCTATCAATTTTATTCTTTATAAGAATGGAGTTGCTTTGGCTGATACCGAGCAGACTATTTCGGCTACCGACTATAAGTCCACTACCATTCAGACTATTCAGACTGCCACAACAGCTGATTACTTTGAAGTGTTCTTAAGTTCTAATACTTCCTTTAGTGTGATAGTTGGTAATGTTAATGCAACCGTTGTTGCGGTGAGATAGATGGCCCGCGATATCCGTAAAATATCAATTGGGTCGGACTACAAGGGTGGTGCTATGCACTATATCGTAGGACAAGAGGTGTTGAGTGGTGCATATACTATTCATCATATTAGGCAGGAGGATGTTACATCTTCAATTCTAATTTGGATTGAGAAAGGAGCGGAGGTCTTTCTATGGAAAGAGTTTCGTCAAACTATGCCCGTATCTATAGAATACAATCTTAATATTTAATGCGTTCACCTTTTTCTTTTATAGCTAAACCTGTCGGGGATAGGAGGTATGATAACACGAAAAAGATTGGAGATAAGGAGCTAATTATTAGCACCTCTGAGGAGAACCATCTTGCGTCCAATAGGCTTGCTATAGTTCAGGAAGTCCCTGTTGGATATGAAGGACCTATAAAAAAGGGAGATACCCTTCTTGTTCATCATAATGTCTTTAAGTTTTACAACGACATTAAGGGAAAGAAGCAGAGCGGGAAAAGCTTTTTTAAAGATGAGCTTTTTTTAGTTGACCCTGAACAGTTCTTTATGTATAAGCAGGACGGAGTTTGGAAGCCTTACTCTCGTTATTGTTTTGTAAAGCCTGTGCCTCCTGAGGATGCTATGATTATGCGCCCTACATCAGAAGAGCCATTGATGGGTATTATGAAGTATCCCAATGATTATCTAATGGATAGAGGTGTGGTATCGGGTACCCGTGTTTCTTTTCAACCCGACTCGGAGTATGAGTTTATGGTAGACGGGGAAAAGCTTTACCGTATGTATGACCATCAGATAACACTGACCCTATAATGAGTACTCCTACAGAGCTTAAGGTTCAAATTATTGCTGCAGCTCATCAGGCTGTAGAGCAGCTTATAAGGGTGGCTAAAGAGGATATTATTAAGCCTGACCCGGAGGATGAATTAGCGGCTGACCGATTAAAAAATGCGGCAGCGACTAAGAAGCTTTGCATATTTGATGCGTTTGATATTCTAAGTAGGGTAGAGTCAGAACAAGAAGCGCTTAACTTGCTACATAGTGATTCAAGTAGAACCGATAGTAAGCAAGGGTTTGCAGAACAAAGAGCTAAAAAATAATTTGTATTCAGTAATGGAGGGGTTTATCCCTCGTTCCGTTTTAGCCAATAAGAACAGGGCTAAGACGTGGCATTATGGATACAATGAGAAGTATGACGTAATTATAATTTCTAGGTCCGGACAGGTCGGGGAGGTTATTAATATTTCAGGACTTAACGTTGCTCTTCCTCCTACTCCTAAAGAGATACTAAAGGATAATAACTATTGGGAAAGGAAAGAACTCCCTAAACCTCTTCAGCGTATTCAATCTATTTTTCAATGGAATGATATGCCGTCTCCGTTTAAGAATAGTTGGATTGACTATATCGAGGAGCAGTTTGATTTCAGGGAGCAGGGGTATTGGTTTATGAACAACGGTATTCCCACTTATATAACGGGAGCACACTACATGTATCTTCAGTGGGCCTCCATTGACATTGGATACCCTGACTTCAGAGAGGCCAATCGAATATTCTATATTTTTTGGGAGGCATGCAAGGCTGACGACAGGTGTTTTGGTATGAGCTACCTAAAGATTAGACGTTCAGGATTTTCTTTTATGGGTTCCTCAGAGTGTGTAAACACGGGCACCTTAGCTAAAGACTCAAGGGTAGGAATTTTGTCTAAGACAGGTTCTGATGCCAAGAAGATGTTTACCGATAAGGTAGTTCCTCTTGCCAATCGGCTTCCGTTTTTCTTTAAGCCTATTCAGGACGGTATGGATAAGCCAAAGACAGAGTTGGCATTTAGAATCCCTGCATCTAAGATTACCAAGAAGAATATGCACGAGGTAGCGGCACAGGACTTAGACGGTCTTGACACTACTATCGATTGGAAGAACACGGATGACAACTCTTATGACGGAGAAAAGCTTTTGCTGTTAGTTCACGACGAGAGCGGTAAATGGATTAAGCCAAATAACATCCTTAATAATTGGCGAGTCACTAAGACGTGTCTCCGATTGGGAAGTCGGATTATTGGTAAGTGCCTAATGGGTTCTACTTCAAATGCACTTAGTAAGGGCGGGAGTAATTTTAAAAAGCTTTACGAAGACTCTGATATTCAAAGCAGGAATGCTAACGGACAGACTAAAAGCGGTTTATACTCTCTCTTTATTCCGATGGAGTATAACATGGAGGGATTTATAGATAGGTATGGTCATCCTGTTTTAAATGCTCCTTCTAATCCATTGTTAGGTATTGACAATCGTAAAATTAAAAATGGGGCTATAGACTATTGGCAGGCTGAGGTTGATTCTTTAAAGGGAGATGCGGATGCGCTTAATGAATTCTATCGGCAGTTCCCTAGAACTGAGTCTCATGCTTTTAGAGATGAGAGTAACTCTTCGTTATTTAATCTAACTAAAATTTATCAGCAGCTTGATTACTCTGAGTCGTTGATACGCGAGCAGTATGTGACTCGTGGAAGATTTGGGTGGAAGGATGGAAAGATTGATACGCAAGTTGTGTTTTATCCTGACAATAGGGGGAGGTTTTACATTACATGGACTCCCGCTAAGGGCCTTCAGAACGGTATCACTGAAAAGAATGGAGTTAAGTATCCTGCTAATGAACACATCGGGGCTTTCGGATGTGACTCTTATGATATATCGGGAGTAGTGGGCGGAGGAGGTTCTAACGGTGCCCTTCATGGTCTTACTAAATTTAGTATGGAGGATGCTCCAAGTAATGAGTTCTTCCTAGAGTATATCGCTCGTCCTCAGACCGCTGAGATTTTCTTTGAGGATGTCTTAATGGCCTGTGTGTTCTATGGCATGCCAATCCTAATTGAGAATAACAAGCCTAGGCTTCTGTATCACTTTAAAAACAGAGGGTATCGCGGTTTCTGTATGAATCGACCCGATAAGCAATTCATTAAACTTTCGAAAACAGAGAGGGAGCTAGGTGGTATTCCAAATTCAAGTGAAGATGTAAAGCAGTCTCATGCATCTGCTGTAGAGTCTTACATTGAAAAACATGTAGGTCTTGATTTAGAAGGAACCTTTAGGGATAAGGACGAGATGGGGATGATGCCCTTCGTTCGAACTCTTGAGGATTGGGCTAAGTTTGATATAAGCAATCGGACCGCTCATGATGCAACTATTAGTTCGGGATTAGCTATCATGGCGAATCAAAAGCATGTGTATTTACCTGAACAGAAACAAAGAAAAATTAGCGTTAACTTCGCTCGGTACACTAACAGCGGAAATACAAGCGAGATAATTCGATGAAGGAAGTCACTATAAATATTTCATCTACAGGCTTTCCAAGTCAGTTTGTGTCGGACGCGGAAAAAGCCACTGATGAATTTGGCCTGCAGATAGGTCAGGCTATTCAATACGAATGGTTTAAAAAAGATGGAAATCAATGCAGGTTCTATAGTCAATGGCGAGACTTTCACCGTCTGCGGTTGTATGCTCGTGGAGAGCAGTCTGTTGCAAAATATAAAAACGAATTAGCTGTTGATGGTGACCTGTCTTATCTAAATCTTGATTGGACTCCTGTTCCTATTCTCCCTAAGTTCGTTGACATTGTTGTTAATGGGATGTCAGAACGTCTTTTTAAAGTTAAGGCGTATGCTCAAGATGCTTTGTCTCAATCCCGTCGTAGCAAATTTCAAGACACTATTGAAGCTCAGATGGTGGCTAAGCCTTTATTAGAGACAATACAAAAGAAAAGCGGAATAGACCCATTTATAGTTCCTTCTGATGAGCTTCCTAAATCTGATGAAGAGCTTCAGCTTTACATGCAGCTTAAGTACAAGCCCGCTATTGAGATTGCAGAGGAGGAGGCTATCAATACTATTCTTGAAGAGAATCATTACCATGACCTTCGTAAGCGTCTTGATTATGACCTAACCGTTATAGGTATATCAGTTGCTAAGACTGAATTCCTAAAGGGAAGCGGTGTAGAGGTTAAGTATGTAGACCCGGCCAACGTGGTATACAGCTATACCGAAGACCCTCACTTTAAAGATTGTTTTTATTGGGGAGAGATTAAGACCGTTCCCATTATTGAGCTTTTAAAGATTGACCCTAGTTTAACTAAAGAAGATTTAGAGGTTATCTCTAAGTCCGGACAGAGTTGGTATGACTATTATAATGTAGCTCAGTACTATGACAACGATATCTTCTATAGAGATACGACTACTGTTATGTACTTTAACTATAAGACAACTAAGAAGATTGTCTATAAGAAGAAGGACCTAGATAACGATAACTCAAGGGTAATTGAAAAAGACGACCAATTTAATCCTCCGGAGGAGATGATGGAAGAGGGTCGTTTTACAAAACTTGAGAAGACTATTGACGTGTGGTATGATGGGGTGATGATTATGGGGACTAACATCCTGCTTAAGTGGGAGATGGCAGAGAATATGGTTCGCCCTAAGTCTGCATCTCAGCATGCCCTTCCTAATTATACCGCCGTCGCTCCTCGTATGTATAAGGGTGTGATTGAATCTTTAACTCGGCGCATGATTCCATTCGCTGATTTAATTCAGATTACCCACCTTAAGCTACAGCAAGTTATTGCTAGAACCGTACCTGACGGTGTATACATTGACGCTGATGGTCTTAATGAGGTAGACTTGGGAACAGGGAACGCTTACAATCCATCAGATGCCCTGCGTTTGTTCTTCCAAACAGGTAGTGTAATTGGCAGAAGCTATACTCAGGAGGGAGAATACAATCAAGGACGTGTTCCTATTCAGCAACTTACGTCAAGTAGTGCTTCAGGAAAAACTCAGATGTTGATTCAGAATATGAACCACTATCTTCAGATGATTCGTGATGTCACGGGTCTTAATGAAGCTAGGGATGGTTCTACGCCTGACCCCAACTCACTTGTAGGTGTTCAGAAACTTGCGGCACTCAATTCTAATACAGCAACTCGTCATATCCTTGATGGCAGCCTGTATATGTTCCGTACTCTAGCTGAAAGCCTAACCTATAGAATAGGAGATATCCTTGAGTATGCAGACTTTAAAGACCAATTTATAAATCAGATTGGTAAGTACAATGTTGCTGTCTTAGAGGACATGAATGATTTGTATATATATGACTTTGGAATATTTATTGATGTGACTCCTGATGAGGAGCAAAAAGCACAGCTTGAGCAGAATATTCAGATGGCTCTTTCTAAGGGAGACATTAATCTTGAGGATGCTATTGATATTCGAGAGATTAAAAATCTTAAGCTTGCCAATCAGTTCCTTAAAGTAAAGAGAGTTGCTAAGCAGGAGCGGGAGGAGCGTATGGCTATGCAGCAGCAAGCCGTTCAAGCTCAGCAGAACCTTCAGGCTCAGCAAGCGGCGCAGCAAGGTGCTATGCAAAAGATGCAGATGGAACTTCAGGGTAAGATGCAGCTTAAGCAGGCTGAGATTGCATTTGAAATTGAGAAGCAAGAGGCAGAGGCTAGACTTAAGAGTCAATTGATGGCTGAAGAGTTTAGCTATCAGATGCAGCTTAAAGATATTTTAGAGGCTAAAGTGCAAAGCCGTGAAGACCAAAGGGAGACAGCTAAATCCAAAAGAATTAGTCAGCAGAATACTCAGCAGTCTCAACTTATAAATCAGAGAAAGAATAATTTACCTGCGGTTTCATTCGAATCCAATGAGGACAGCCTAGATGGCTTTGACTTAGCGGAATTCGACCCACGCTAAGTAGAATAAATTAATTACTTTCGCACAAATCAAATCAAATGGAAGGAATTCAAGTAAAAGCGGTAGAGTCTATTGAGACTCAATCAATTCAAGAGCAAGAGGCCAAGCTTCTTGAAGCTCATGAAGCAAAATTTAGTGAGCCTGAGGTAGTTGAAGAGAGTGATATTCAGAGGATAGATTTAAGGAGTGTCCCTCAAGCTCCTCAAGAAGAAGTTCAGGATGAAGTTCAGAATGAAGTTCAATCGACTACTGAGATTGGTGAAGAGCAGTTACTTAGCGAGATTAATTCTCGTTTAGGTATAAAGATTAATTCTCTTGAAGATTTAAAGGAAGCTCGTGAGTCCAATGGCGATATGGATGAGGAGATGTCTGCCTTTTTTAAATATAAGAAAGAGACAGGCCGTGGTATTAATGACTTCATGAAGTTGAATCAGGATTACTCTAGTATGGAGCCTGAAGACCTCATTGCTGCTTACTTGCGTGAGACCGAGATGGAGGAGGGTATGGACGATGACGACCTTGAGGTTATGCTTCAAGACTATATATATGACGAAGACCTCGATGATGAGGACTTTATTAAAAAGACGCGCTTAGCGCAGAAAAAAATTATTGCGAAAGCTAAGAATCATTTTGAGGAGGCTAAAGAGAAATATCGAGTGCCTGCTGAGTCAGCGGGTAACCCATCTCTAGAGTCTTCTCAAGATTATAACGAGTATAAGCAGTATGTGGCGAAAGCTAAAGATGAAGCGGAAGAGGTATCACGTAGGCGAGATTGGTTCGTTAAGAAAACCGATGATGTATTTACAGAGGGATTCAAAGGTTTTGAGTTCCAACTAGATAACAAATCCTATGTGTTTTCTCCTTCCGATAAAACTGAGTTAAGGAAGCAGCAAGATTCTCCGTTACCGTGGATTAAGAAATTCACTGACGAGAACGGGCTGATGAATGACGCTCAGGGATATCATCGTTCTTTAGCTGTAGCTATGAATCCCGAAAAATTTGCTCAGTTCTTTTTAGAGCAAGGCAGAGCGGAGGCTGTTGAGGACTTAATGAAGAAGACTAAGAATGTCAATATGTCTGACCGTTCAGTTCCTCAGGTGTCTTCTAAAAAAGACGGGATGCAGGTAAGGTCCGTCTCGCAATCAAGCGGGAGGGGTTTAAAAATTCGTAGTCCACGTAGGACTTAACTTTAAAATTTAGAAAAAATGGCCGGACAAGTAGCAGCAACGCCCACATTCGCACTACAACCTAGTGCTGAACAGGTGGCGTTACAAACAAATTATATTACCGACTTCAACTTCTTGAATCAGTATCTCCCTGATACTTATGAAAAGGAATTCGAGCGGTATGGCAACCGAACTATCGCATCTTTCTTGCGTATGGTAGGTGCCGAGATGCCTTCTAACTCTGACCTCATTAAGTGGGCAGAGCAGGGTCGTCTCCACGTTAAGTACATTGACTGTACAACTGCGGTTGTAGGTGCAGGAGCAACTACAGCTACGTTTACCGTTAACGATGTATTGATTCCCGGTTCAGGCGCTATCGCTATTCGGGTTGGTCAGACTGTTGTTATCGCAGGTACTACTGTAGTTGGTGAATACAAAGCTGTTGTAACTGCAGTTAACACTGCTGCAGGTACTTTTGCCGCTGCATTCTATGACGCAGCAGGTTTCGTAAACGCAGCCGGAGCAAATAAGTACACTGTATTTATCTATGGTTCTGAGTTCGCTAAAGGAACTGCCGGGATGGATGGTTCTTTAGAGTCTGATGACGTATTCTTCGAGAATAAGCCAATCATCCTCAAGGACAAGTATGCGGTATCAGGTTCTGATATGGCTCAAATCGGATGGGTTGAAGTAACGACTGAGAATGGTGCAACAGGATACCTGTGGTACTTGAAGTCTGAGCATGAGACTCGCCTTCGTTTTGATGACCACTTGGAGACAGCGATGCTTGAAGCTGTTCCTGCTGAAGTAGGTTCAGGAGCTTTGGCTGCCTTGAGTAGTAACGCTGCTGCAGGTGCGGGAGGTAATACTGCTGCAGGTTCTGAAGGTGTATTCTATGTAGTGAACAACCGTGGTAACGTTTACAACGGAGGTAACCCTGCTGCTTTGGCAGAGTGGGACACCATCATTAGCCGATTGGATAAGCAGGGAGCGATTGAAGAGAACGTAGTTTTCGTCAACCGTGACTTCGGATTCGATATCGACGATATGTTGGCTGCACAGAACTCTTACGGAGCAGGTGGTACGTCGTATGGTCTTTTTGACAACGATAAGGACATGGCCTTGAATCTTGGTTTCACCGGATTCCGTCGTGGCTATGACTTCTATAAGTCAGATTGGAAATACTTGAACGACCCAACAATGCGTGGTGGTCTTGCGGGTGGCGCAGGCTCAGGACGTATCAACGGTTTGTTGGTACCTGCAGGTTCTACATCTGTATATGACCAAATTCTTGGTAAGAACGCTAAGCGACCTTTCCTTCACGTCCGGTACCGTGCTTCAGAAACTGAAGACCGTCGTTACAAGACTTGGATTACAGGTTCTGCAGGCGGAGCGTCTAACTCATCTTTGGATGCGATGGAGGTTCACTTCTTGTCTGAGCGAGCGGTTTGCACTTTAGGTGCTAACAACTTCTTCCTCTTCACAGAGTAAGATATCATATGGTAAGGAGGGGAGGGTTTAATCCCTCCCCTCTCTTATCTTTTTTAATTTAATCAAATCCATTCTTATGCAAAAGAAACTCAAGCCTATCGATAGGTTTTATCGACTCATGACAAAGGCTACTCCATTGTCATTTTTTATTCCCGCAGCGGGAAGTCGCCGTATCCCACTTCTATATTGGGATGACGACACAGGAACTAATCGTGTAATGCGATACTCTCCTAATCAGAAATCAATTTTTGAAGACGAGCAGGACGACAACGTACTTCGAGAGCCTATCATTTTTATTGATGGTCTTCTTCACGTACCAAGAACTAACCCATTGCTTCAAGAATTCCTTGCCCTTCATCCTTTAAACGGAAAGAAGTTCGAAGAGATTAATGAAGAGAAGGAAGCAGCTGATGAAATTGCTACTTTAAACTCAGAGGTAGATGCGTTAATCGCATGCCGTGAGTTAGATATTGAGCAGGTAGAAAACATTGTTCGAGTAGCTTTTGGTATTGACCCTAGCAATCAAACTAGCGCTGAGCTACGTAGAGACCTATTGATTTTTGCCAAGAACAATCCGGCTGACTTCTTGCAGGTTCTTAATGACCCTAACCTTGCGTTGCAATCCAATGTTAAAGGGTTCTTCTCTAATGGTCTATTGTCTTTCCGACGAGACAAGACCGAGATTTGGTTTAGTACTCCAAGCAATAAAAAGAAGATGATTACCATTCCGTTTGGAAGCGACCCATACCATGCGTGTGAGCAGTACTTCCTTACTGATGAAGGGCTAGAATCTCTACAAACTTTAGAATCGTATCTTTCCAAAAAATAATTTACCATGCGTATATATAAATATTATTATTTCTTGCTTTTTGTGACCTTAGTCTCTTGTCAAGAGTCTAGTCCTGAAGTAATTGATTTGGGTTCTGACCCTGTTACTGTAACTTTGAAGGTTACCAACTCTACGGGTGCGGACATGAGGTGCCACAAAACATTTGGTGTAGACAAGCCTAATGTGTGGGTAGACATTGCTGCGGGTCAATCAGCAGATTTGACTTCTAATACTCACTCTTCATCAGGAACTATTTTTACTTGCTATCCTGACCCTTCGGCTGTTATTGGAAAGCCCGACCCTGCTACGGGTAATTTCCAAATGTCATATGGCTATTGGAATAATGCGATGCATGTAACTTGTGATAATGATTGCAACAAAGGATACCCTACGGATAAGGTTCATTATACCGGAAACAATTGGCAGTACATCTTAAAGTGGGCTAACCCACAGGATGTCGTTAACAACTCAGTTGACTTTACTATTTCTCCATTGTAAGCATTGAAACTTTATATTGCAAGAGAAGAAGGGAGCCAATAGGCTCCCTTTCTTTTTTATCTATCTTTGAAAAAAGGCCCCCCCCATGATTAATTCGGTAAGAAATACAGTTCTTGGTATCCTAAACAAGAACAATTACGGATATATCTCTCCTCAAGATTTTAATCTGTATGCCAAGCAAGCGCAGTTAGAGTTGTTCGATGAATATTTCTCTGATTACAATACTGCTATTAACAACGAAAATATGAGGAAGTCAGGCACGGAGTATGCCAATATGACTAAGCAGATGCTTGAGGTAATCGATTACTTTTCTGTAACGAGAAACCTACCTCACAATATAGACAGTCAGTTTTACTTACCATCTACACAGCAAGGGGTCAACTCTACAGGAGATGACTTTTATCTTTTAAATAAAGTGCTGTGCTATGATACCTCAACTACACCCCGAACTTTTACGGGAGAGGCAGAGGCTATAACTCATAGTAAGATTACTCTTTTAAACAACTCATTGTTAACAGCGCCTGATTCTACATACCCTGCTTATACTTTAGAGGGTGCATTTTTAACTGTATACCCCGCTACGTTTAATATCCTTACTGCAGTTGAGGCTCAGTATATCCGATACCCGTTTGCTCCTAAGTGGACATTCACCAATGTGACGGGCGGAGAACCTGTGTTTGACTCTAGTCAGGCAGACTATCAAGATTTCGAGTTGTCAATTGATGATGAGTATATTTTAGTAAATAAGATTCTTCAGATGGCGGGCATGGAAATTCGAGAGACTGCCGTGGTTCAGTATGCTACCACTAAGGAGACATTAGACCAACAACAATAATCATCATGGCATATATTACTGACTATCAATACTATGAGAACGGAGGCGTAGACCCTAAGAATGCAAATTGGGGTTCGTATCAGTATGTAAGCTTAGCTGATATCGTTACCAACTTCCTTCTTATGTATAGCGGGAACCACTCACTCGTAAATAACGAGGAGCGGTACAAAATTATGTTCCATGCTAAGCGTGGTATTCAGGAGCTAAACTATGATGCTCTTAAGGAAATAAAAATCCTTGAGCTTTCTGTATGTCAGACCCTTCGCTATGTCTTACCTCCTGACTATGTCAATTGGGTTCGCATGTCTTTGTATCAGAATGGAGTCCTTCGCCCTTTGACCGAGAACATCCAAACGAATTGGAGTAACGCTTACCTTCAAGATAATGACTGCAATATTCTTTTTGATATTAATGGAAACATTGCTCGTCCTGAGTTCTCGGACATTGATTATGATAGGATTACAAATCAAAAGAAAAGCATTTACCTCAATCAAAACAATCCTCAGTTCGATGGTATGGAGGGGTACAATGTAGATGGAGGGTGGTGGTTTGATTATCAGATTGGTGCTCGGTTTGGTCTTAACACCGAGACGGCTAATGCCAATCCCACTTTTAGCATCAACAAGAAGTCGGGGGTAATTAACTTTAGCTCAGAGATGAATGGCGAGCTATGTATCCTTGAGTATGTATCTGATGGCATGGAGAATGGTGTTAATTCAGAGATAAGCCTCAACAAAATGTTTGAAGAGTACATCTATGCTTATATCCAATACTCTATTTTAGATGCAAAGTTTGGTGTTCAGGAGTACGTTGTGAATCGAGCGAAAAAGAAAAAGGCTGCCCTTCTTCGAAACGCTAAGATTCGTATGAGTAGCATAGACCCCGGTAAGTTGTTAATGAATCTGCGCGGGCAGGACAAGTGGATAAAATAACATGGCTACTACAACTAGAAATTTTCTGCAGGGTCGTATGAATAAGGCGCTTGATAAGCGTCTTGTTCCTGATGGAGAGTATGTCGATGCTTTAAACATACGATTGGGTTCTACATCTCAAAGTGATATTGGAAGTGTAGAAAACTCTGAGGGCAATACTAAGCTTGTAGATTTAAGCTTTAACAATATCCCTCTTGGAAGCAATGCGAGATGTATAGGCGCATTTGAGGATGGCGCTGAAGAGACTATCTATTGGTTTGTACATCAACCTTCAGGGTTTACTCCTAGCGCTACAGATAAGATAGATATTATTGTATCATACAATACTATTAGCGGAACTACGACATACCATCTTGTAAGCTGCGATGACGGTGGTGGCGTAAACACTACGCTAAACTTTAGCGAGAATCATCTTATTAACGGGGTTGATTTAGTAGACGACCTTTTGTTTTTTACAGACAACTTCAATCCTCCTCGTAGGATTAACGTTAAGAAATCCTACCCGCAGCCTACCGCCTATATAGATGACCCTATAACCTATGACGATATATTGGTTATTAAGGCTCCTCCTATTGAGTCTCCCAATGTGGTGTCTACTGAAGTTGGAGGTGAAGAGAATTTTTTAGAGGAGAGGTTTATTTGTTTTGCGTACCGTTATCGATATGCGGAGAACGAATACTCTGCTACCTCTGCGTGGTCTGCCCCTGCTTTTGTCCCAAAGCCTTTTGATTTAAGCACAGCTTCCTTTTTAAATGAAGGGATGGTTAATAGTGATAACACTTGTGATATCACTTTTAACTCAGGTAATAGTTTAGTTGTGGGCGTTGACTTGCTATTCAAAGAAATAGCCAATAATATCATTCGTGTTATTGAGAAATTTGACAAGTCTGAACAGGGCTATGTTGACAACACTAACTATAATTACTCATTTACGAACAGTAAGATATATACCGTTCTCCCTAGTGATGAGATTGTTAGGACGTTTGACAATGTTCCTCTATTAGCCAAGGCTCAAACCATGATGGGCAACCGTCTTATGTACGGCAACTATGTTGAAGGTTTTAACTTAGTGGATAAAGCAGGGCTTCCTATCCAACTTGGATATCAGACTTCTGAGATAAAAGCGGACATAGGTCTTCAAGAATTAAGCACTTCGCTTTCGTCAGGTTCTTACACATATACTCCTGCAGGAACAGCAGTAGTTGTTCCAAATTCTGTTTTAAATTTAGATTTATCAAGTGTACAGACTGAGTTGACCGCAGGAGTAGCGCTTGAATTTTCGCTATTATTTAACCATCAGCAATTTGAAAATGATGGTATGACTTCTGTTCCTACAGAGCAGACTGCGGGTGTACTTGTTTCTTGGAGTTATATTCTTCCACAGACTTTTTCATCTGTTACCGATTTATTTAATTCTGAATCGTTTCAGAATGCAGTAGGTACGGATTCCAATATAGAAACAAGCCCTACAGGATACTGTAACGGAACGACTTTTACTGACATATTTAATTGCGCTTTAAGAAATCAACTTACGGGAGGTAACCCTACGCCTGTGTACGAGTATCAGAGCGGAGTAACTTCTGCCAATACATCTATTGTTACGTTACATACCGCAGGAAGTAGTATCATAGGATTTCAGTTTCCTGCGATGCGATATGTAAATAGCACAGTTACTCCTGTTTTTACTGTTTATGAGTATTACGAGATAACCGTTCAAGAGTTATTTTATCAAACAGTCAGTAATACATCTAGCTTACATAGTAATCGAGGCTATGAGATTGGTATGGTGTATATGGATAAGTTTAGTCGTGCTACTACCGCGCTAACAAGTAATAACAATACAGCCTTCTTTTCTTGTGGAGATTCTGTAACCAAGAATAGCATACGGGTAACGATACCCACTACACAAGTAGCTCCTAATTTTGCCACACGCTATAGGTTCGTAATTAAACCTGATGCTCAGGGTTATGACACCATTTACTCAAGCATGTATTTTTATGACCCTGTTACAGCCCATAATTACTTCTTGGTAGAAGGTGAGAATGCTGCTAAGTCACAGGAGGGTACGCGATTAATAGTAAAGAAAGATTCGGATGGGCCGTTAAGAAACTGTGTCTATGCCACCGTTCTTGAAAAAACTGTAGAGCAAAAAAACTTTATACTTTCCGACAATGAGGATTTTTTAGTTCCGGGAGGAACTTACCTTAAAATAAAAGTCACCGGATTTAACGCTAGTCTTACTGCTGACTCCTTTATAGCTCCCGGTACATCTAGTGCTGTTTCAGGATTTGATGGCTTCTCCCCTCTTGTTCAATATACCGGGTTAAGCGGAACAGCTAATAGTAGTGGAGTCTTTACTCCTCCTACTATTCCTGCGGGAAGTATAATTAAACTTACTATGGAGTTTTCTCGCCTTGGAAGGGGGGATGGCGAGAAGCCAACATGCGGAAGAAGAACGTATGATTACAATAAACAATTTACTTCTCAGTTTGATTACGATGATATTATTGATTGGTTTGAAGGAGATGGTATTGCTTCTACTTTAAATGACGGAACCTCTTATGTAGGCGGCGGAGGCTCTCCTAATAATGTTGTTATGGTAACTCCTGTAACCAATACTAGCAACAATAATTATGGGCTGAATACATACATATTTAATTATCAATACGCAGTCCGATGGTTTAGGGATACAGCAACAAACGAGATTAGATTTCTTGCAGTGGGAACTGAGGCTTGCGGAAATAGCAACAAAAAAGAGTCTAGAGCTAAAGTAAGTTGGGAGATTATAAGGGGCGGTAATGTAGTGGCATTTGAAACAGAGCCACTTGATGCACTTCCTGATGTATTTTATGAAAGCTCCGAGTCTTACTCTATTGATTCTCTTGGAAACCATAGCGGTAACGTTACAAATCAGGATATTGCAAACGATATTAGTGGGGTTGTAGACACAGCTTTCTTTAATTGCTTTTCTTTTGGCAATGGCATAGAGAGCTACAAGGTGCGAGACTCCGCTGCAGGTAGAACACTAGCGTTAGGTAACCGTGTTACTTCGGTAAGCGCTCAGGATTATAAGAGAGCACATCGTTCTTCTGATATTACGTACAGTGGCATCTATAATAACGAGTCTAACGTAAACAGCCTTAACGAGTTTAACCTTGGCCTTGCCAACTTTAAAGCTCTTGAGGAATCGTTTGGACCTATCGAAGTTCTTTTCGGAAGAGAGACTGACATTCTAGTCCTTCAGGAGGATAAGATATCTTATGTACTTACGGGTAAGAACTTGCTTTCTGATAGTACGGGTGGCGGTTCAATTGCCTCAATTCCTGAGGTATTAGGAACGCAGATTGCTCGTGTAGAGGAATACGGAATTAGTAATAACCCTGAGAGCTTTGTAAAGTACGGGCCTAATTCTTTCTTTACAGACGCTAAGCGTGGTGCTGTAATTAATCTTACAGGTAACGGCCCTCAGGAGCAGCTTAATGTTATTTCAGAACAAGGGATGCGTTCATGGTTTAGGGATATGTTTATAACCAATTTCAATACTCAGAAGTTAGGAGGGTTCG
>ERZ887942.810-NODE-810-length-23904-cov-7.896390_pt1 | contig 23904 bp, 19 predicted proteins | sample MGYA00521099_ERZ887942 | MGnify/ENA primary metagenome ERZ887942 (study PRJEB32303, sample SAMEA104408605) | aquatic metagenome | biome: Brackish water; feature: Pelagic; material: water | place: Baltic Sea | collected 2014-06-07T06:48:00 | depth 16,251 m ...
TCGATGCGGCTGGCGAACTTTCCTCTGCGTCGCGCCGAGCAGAGATCCGTGGTGACACTCGATACACCGGAATTGCTCGCCTTCCTCAAAGCCGATCAGAGCGGCGAGGTCGGGTTCATGATTCACTGTGAAACACCGGGTTCCACACTGGTTCACGGATTTGCCTCCAGCCAGCACCGCGAAGCGGCCGGTCCTGTCCTGGAGTTGGTGATGAAAGAGCAGGATTGAAGTTTTTTCTTCGTCGGTATGGCAGGTTTGGAGAAATCCGGGATAGGTGGGTGATTGAACCGATTACGACGCCTCACGCACTAACCTCAGCATGAAACATCTCTTAGCATTCACCATCGTTCTTAACACGCTACTGGCCTGGCAAACCTGTCTGGTTGCAGAGCCTACGCATCACGAGGCAGACGTCTGTGTGTATGGCGGCACGGCTAGCGGGGTCATGGCAGCGTTGGCTGCTGAACGCGAGGGCGCCAAGGTCATCCTGATTGAGCCCAGTCGATGGCTTGGCGGTATGACCGGTGGAGGGATCAATCATCTGGACTGGGGCAAAGGCAACACCGTGGGCGGCTCGACCTACAAGATCCTGATGGAAGGGTTGGAGGTGCGTGAACAGAAGCTTCATGGCGGGCATGCCATCCACGGCATCGGCAACAAGCAGTATCGCGAGCGCTTCAAGAAAGCAGTTGAGGACCGCGGCATCACCGTGATCTACGACCACCGCCTCGGCAAAGTCCGGGTCGGGGACGCCACCATCGACGCGCCGACACGCCAGCAGCCGATTGCCCTGGGTGAAGACATCGCCCCGAAGGGTAAGGCGCCATCCATTCGATCCATCACCCTCGACTACGCCCCTTTCGACAAGACCGGCTGCCCCATTCCCGAGCCGAAGAAGCGCAATGCCATCACGGTCTCCGCGAAAGTGTTTATCGATTGCTCATACGAGGGCGACATACTCGGGATGAGCGGCGTCAGCTACACCTGGGGCCGCGAGGCGCGTGAGCACTACGACGAATCACTGGCCGGGGTGCGTCCCAATCTGTGGGTCCACGACATCGATCCCTACATCGAACCCGGGAATCCTGAGAGTGGGTTGATCCCGTTTATTCAAGATCGGAAGATTGGGCCTCTGGGCAGTGCGGACGCGTTGTCGATGGGTTACTGCTTCCGCTTCGAGTTCGACGGGAGCGGCAAGGGTATCCCGATCCCCGAGCCGACGAGTTATGATCCAGCCGAATTTGAAGTTTACCGCCGTGCCATTCGCGATGGTGTCGACATCTTCTCAAGTCGAAAGATGCGAACCACTCTCGGCAAGATCACGGAAGCAAAGAGGGGGCCATTCGTCGGGGGTGCCCAATCGAATCGCAACCTGATGGGGTCCACCGTCTACGGTTGTAACGATGAATACCCGAACGGCGGCTGGGCCACGCGGTCACGGATCTGGAAGTTTCATCAGGAGTTCCTGATCAATTCGATTCACTTCGCAAAAACCGATCCCTCGGCCCCCAAAAGCATGAAGCAACGTGCGATGAAAACTTCCTTCAGGAAGGGGGTGTTCGATGAGACCGGGGGCTGGCCAAACCAGTTCTATGTCCGTCAAGCCCGCCGGATGGTGTCATCGTATGTCGTCACCCAGAAGGATCTCGAGGGCAGGACCGATCCGCCTCATACGGTCGCCCTCGCCGCCTATGGGGTCGACGATTGGCCGTATGCGGTGGTTGTGGAGGATGGCAAAGTCGCGGTGCAGGGCGGTGCGTTTTCCATCGTCTACATCGATGGAGGGAAATACAACGGCAGCTACAAGATCCCCTACGAAGCCATCGTGCCGCGCAAGGGAGAATGCGACAACCTGCTGGTGCCCGTTTGCGTTTCGGCCAGCCATATCGCCTTCACCTCTCTTCGCATGGAGCCCGTCTGGATGGTCCTCGGTGAATCCGCCGGCGTGGCCGCCGCCATGGCGGTCGATGCCGAGATTCCCGTGCAAGAGGTCCCCTACAAGCAGCTGCGGCAGAAGCTCGACGACCTGGACCAAGTCCTCGATCGGGTGCAGCAACCTGAAGAGACCAAGACAGCGCGATGGAAGTCCCAGGACGAATGGAATCAGCAGAAGAAGGGGTGGGAGTGGCTGTTCCCCCATATCGATACCGACTCCGACGGTCAGATCTCGAAGGAAGAGTACAAGGCCTTCCAGAAATTCAAAACGGAGCAAGATGATTGGGAGGAAGCCCTCAAGAAGAAATCAGCAAAGGCTCCCACCGGGGATCTGCGGCACGACCAACCCGCAGCCGGGCGCCCCAACATCATCCTGATCTTCGCTGATGATCTGGGTATCGAAGCGCTCAATACCTACGGAGGTCATGGTGTCGAGACGCCTCACCTCGACCAGCTGGCCAGCAAGGGGATGCGTTTCACTCATTGCTTTGCCAACCCGGCCTGCTCTCCATCCCGGGCGGAACTCTTGACCGGCACCTATCCCAGCTTCAATGGCATCCAGCATGTCCTCAGCAGGTGGAAGGATGACACCTACCTCGACCCGAAGCAGTTCAACAGCTTCGCCAATCAACTGGATGAAGCGGGATACGCCACCGCCGTCGCCGGGAAGTGGAATGTCTCCTGGCTGGAACGCAACGATACCGTCAAAGCATTAGGCTTCGATGAACATTGCCTCTGGCAGATGTATGACCGCGATGGCGTCAAGAGATCGCGTTTCTACCAGCCCTACTTCCGCATCAATGGAAAAATCGAAGAGGAATCGATCGCTGATCGCTTTGGTCCGGACGTCCTCGCTGACTTCATGATCGAATTCATGAAGCGAAAGAAGGACGAACCCTTTTTGATCTACTACCCGGCTTTATTGGTTCACACGCCCTACATCCGAGTTCCCGGTGGCCCGAAGACGACGACTTTGCCCGATTCAAAACAAAAGAGTGGTCCGGAGTGTTTTCCCGAAATGGTCGAGTATCTCGACAAGAACGTCGGCCGGCTTGTGAACGCGGTGGATGAACTGGGCCTCAGTGACGATACGGTCATTCTCTTTTGTGCGGATAACGGCACGCATGGCCCGGTGACTTCCGTCTGGGGAGACGACCGCACCAGGATCAAAGGGGGCAAAATGACGATGACCGACCGGGGTTCACGAGTACCCTTGATCGCGAGCTGGCCGGGGACAATTAAACCCGGAACGCAGTGTGATGATCTTGTCGAGCTGGCGGACTTCCTGCCCACATTCCTCGAGATGACTGCGACTCCCAAGCCGATGCAACGCGTCCACGGACAAAGTTTCCTGCCACAGCTCCTGGGAGAAGACGGACCGTCACGGGAATGGGTTCACATCGAATACAAGGGCGAGCGACAGATCAGAACCAAGGAGTGGATCTACACCGATAAGGGAAAGCTGATCCAAGTGAACGAGCTGGGCCAACCCGAAAACCGACCGGAGAAATCTGGAGATCACGCTGATGTCCGGAAAGAGATGAAGAGGATTCTGGGGTTGATCGACGGGGAGTGAAGCATCACGAAGAACGAGTTTGTCGACTACCGCGCCCCACAATTTGATCCGAACGACAAGGATGGGAATGGGTTTCTCGATGCAGACGAGTTCCCTCATCCGAGAGCTTTCAAAGGCGGAGACAAAAACAAAGATGGCAAGCTCTCACGCCAGGAGCACCTCGATATCTTTCGCGGTCAATTTCCGAATGTTGATGTGAACAAAGACGAAGTGATTACTGCGGCTGATAAACGTTAGCGTTGTTCCAAATATACAGGGTTGATTCATCGAAAAGCCTCTGTTGATTTAACCTCATCTGATGATCAACTTCGGAACATTTAGAATCGGCCTGCTAGTGGCGGCGATGACTGCTGTTGGAATGGCGGGACCGGTGTCGGCGGATGATGCTGTCGATGCGGAGTTCGCGGCGCTTCAGACGGATGCCAAGAAGGGGTTTGCGGAAGGGGTCGGCCCGTTCGTGAAAAATTATTGTGTCCAGTGTCACGGGAATAAAAAAAAGAAGTCGGGGCTCAATTTTGAGGCGGCGCTGAAGAACCCGGGGAATCCGACCTACCGCAAACACTGGAATCAGGCGGTTGCCCACGTGAAGAACCACGACATGCCGCCGGATGATGAGGACGCGATCCCGACGGATGAGGAGCGAAAGCAGCTTGAGGAGTGGATCGGGAAGATCAAGTTTCTCAGCCCGAAAGATCCCGGCCTGTTTGTGATCCGCCGGCTGACCAAGGTGGAGTATGGCAACACACTGCATGATCTCTTCGGGGTGGACCCCAAGGTGACGCAGGATTTGCCGGATGAAGTGTTCGGTGAAGGCTATTTGAATAACCTGTCGTCTCTCCAGTCGGAGCTGTTCCTCGGGATCGCGAATGAAGTGGTGGGCCAGCCGGAAGTGCAGGAGCTGCTCAAGAACGAGAAGCCTGCCAGGGGGGCCAACCTCCGGAAGGAGGCGGAGACGTTCGCCCGCGCGTTGGCGCGGAAAAGTTATCGCCGCCCGCCATCGGATGCGGAAATCGAGGTGTTGCTGAAGGTCTTCGATCTGGCGAGGGAGAACAAGCTCGACTACCCGGAGGCGTTGGGACTGATGACCAAGGCGATTCTGGTTTCGCCCCCGTTTCTCTTCATCACCCCGGCGGAGAAAGTCGCGACGGACAACAAGATTATCCCGCTGGATGACTATCAATTGGCATCCCGTTTGTCGTATCTCCTGTGGTCGACGATGCCGGATGCGGAGCTAATCGGGTTGGCTGACAGCGGGAAGCTCCATGAACCGGCGGTGTTGAAAGCGCAGGTGAAACGCCTGATCGCAGATCCCCGTTCGCGGGCGTTGTTCGATGGATTCGGAGCGCAGTGGCTGGGGCTGAATGATCTGGAAACGAAAACGTTTGATCCCAAGAAATTCCCGCAGATGACGAGTGAGATGCGATCGGCCATGGTCGATGAAGCCCGGCTGTTCTTTGAAAGCATCATGCGCGAGAACCAGAGCGTCATCCGATTCGTGGACAGCGACTACACGTTTCTCAACGGGACGTTGGCGACGCTTTACGGGATGGAAAAGACCGTCACCGGCCCGGAGATGCGCAAGGTGAAACTGAAGGATGCTAACCGGGGCGGGATTCTGGGAATGCCGGCGATTCTCGCGACCACGTCTTTTCCCAATCGCACCAGCCCGGTGAAACGCGGTGTGTGGGTGCTGGAACAAGTGCTCGGCGAACACGTGCCTCCTCCGCCGGCGAACACTCCGGCGTTGGAGAAACAGGATCAGAAAACGGTCGCGAATATGACGGTGCGTCAGCGGACCGAGCTGCACCTTTCGAATCCGACCTGCGCCAATTGCCACAAAGTTCTCGATCCGATCGGCTTTGGCTTGGAGAACTTCGATGCGATCGGCCGCTGGCGGATCCAGGATGATACGGGAGGTGCGATCGACGCGGCGGGAGAGCTTCCGGGCGGCAAGACGTTTGCTTCACCGAAGGAATTGAAAGCCATCATCGCTGAGCGAAAGGCCGAGCTCGCTCGCAACCTGACCGAGAAGCTGCTGGCCTACGCGGTCTGTCGTGGGTTGGAAGGCTATGACGAGATCGTGGTGGATCACTTGATGGAAACGATCGCGAAGGACGACTATCGTATGCAAACGGTGATAAGCGAAATCGTGACCAGCTATCCCTTCACGCAACGCCGTATTAAGCCGTAGACCCCCTTTCATCCCATGAGAAAAAACGTCCTCATTGATCGTCGCACCTGCCTGAAAGCAGCCGGTGCCACTCTCGCGCTGCCGCTTTTGGAAACGATGGGCTGGGCCGAGACCGGTAAAGACAAGCCGTTCAAACCGCCGGTGCGTCTCGGGTTTATGTACATGCCACACGGGGTGATCATGGATCAATTCTGGCCCGCGACGCCGGAGACCTACCTGTCGACACCGCCGCCCGCGCTTGAAGCGCTGCGTCCCGTGCTCGATCAGTGTCTGATGATGAAAGGTATCTCGGGCGTTCCGATTTCACCGTTCAACGGGGCTCCTCATGCTCTGGAATTGTCGACCTGGCTCACCGCAATCCTTCCCGATGCGCCCACCCGGAACCGGGTCAACATCGCGATCTCCGCCGATCAGATCATGGCCAACTACGTGGGAGGTCTTACCTCGCTGCCGTCGCTCGAGTTGGCGACGATGCCGCAGACGCACAAGGAGAATCAGGAGGGACTGCACGAAGCCTACTACTCGCACTGCAGTTATCGCTCGCCGACCCAGGCCGTCCCGGCCGAGACCAATCCGCGCGGCGTTCTCAATCGGCTCTTTGGGAAGTCCGACAAACCCGGGCAGGCCCTGCAAACCGATCCGCTGGATCGTAAGATGCTCGATCTCGTCATCGGAGGCGCGCGCGATCTTCGCAAAAAGCTTCCGCAGAACGATCAGCACAAGCTCGACGAATACCTCGACAGCGTGCGGGCCGTCGAGCGGCGCATTGCTTCCATCGAGACCCGGCAGAAAGAGGCTGCCCTCGAAAAAGCCGGCGTCAGCACCCGTAAACGCAACGCGGCCGATTCCCCGCCGATCGAGATCAAGATCCCCGAGGGCGACAAGCGGAGTGAATACATGCAAGTCATGTGCGACCTCAACGTGCTCGCCTTCCAGACCGACACCACCCGCGTTAGCTCCTACATCGGCTCCACCCCGAACGGCGTTTCCTATCCCGAGCTCGGCTTCACCGACGCCCATCATTCCCAGACCCATCACAACAACAAAGATCAGGAAAAGATTCGCAAAGTCGCGGCGATCACCAAGTTCAACATCGATCAGTATGCCTACATGGTGAATAAGATGCACAACCTGCGCGAAGGCGACGGCACCTTGCTCGACAACTGCATCATGATGTGGGGCTCCGGCCTCGAGGACGGGAGCCGACACAGCCGCGAGAACCTGCCGTTCATCGTGGCGGGCAAAGGCGGTGGTTCCATCAATACCGGCCGGTTTTTGCCCGATACCAAAGGCAATCAGGGCGATTTGCTGACAACGCTACTCGCCTGCGCCGGCGTTCCGGTGGATCGGCCGATCGGGATTGCGACGAAGCAGATGGGCGAGATGAAGAGCGGGAGTTGAAGTTGATTTCAATCCTTACCTATCATCATCTATCAGCCGGTAATTCACCGGAAGACCGAGCCTTCAATCATCGATTCGATGATTTATAAGATGCGGTTGATTCATGCATCATTGAAGGAAGGGCAATTCTACTCAGCACCTTCAAAGGGGTGCCACGGTTTCTCGCCGTCTTTTTCCTGAAGAAATTTTGCGTCCACTTCTTTATACCACGCATGAAGTCGCTCGCGCATGGCTTTGACGCGCTCGGGGTCCTTATCTGCGAGATCAACTTGTTCGCCGATGTCATTTTTCAAATTATAGAGATGAACGCGGCCGTCTTCATAGCGCTCGACGAGTTTGTAATCGCCCTCGCGAATGGCTCCGCCGGGAATACCGCCTTGATTGCTGTAATGTGGGTAGTGCCAGAAAAGCGACTGACGCTCAAGCGATTGGCCTTCCAAAACGGGGATGAGATTTTTCCCGTCGATTTCGTGACCGATCTCGATACCGGCGGCGGCTGCAACCGTGGGATAAAGGTCGATCGAACAAATCGGCTCGGCGCTGACGGTGCCGGCTTTTGTGATACCCGGATAGCGAATAATCCACGGCTCGCGAATACCGCCTTCGTAGATCCAGCCTTTACCGCCGCGAAGGGGGAGGTTGCTGGTCGGTGAGCCTTCGGAGGTCGAAAGCCCGCCGTTGTCTGAGGTGAAAACGACCAGCGTTTCTTCTGCGACGCCGGATTTTTCAAGCTGATCGAGAACGGTTCCGACGGCCTCATCCATCGCTTCGACCATGGCCGCGTAGACGGCGTGCTTTTGAAGGATACGAACTTTGCGGGGCTTTTTGCCAGCGACTTGTTCTTCGTCACCAAACTCTTCTCCGTTGATTGCGACGGCTTTGGCCTTGTATTTCTCGACGAGATCGGGCCGCCCCATGAGTGGCGTGTGAACGGAGTAAAATGAGAGGTAAGCGAGAAACGGTTTGTCTTTGTTGTCATCGATGAACTTAGCGGTGTCGCGGGCAAGTCGAGCGGGGAGGTGCTCGCCTACGGGGCTTTCTTTTTTCATCTGAGGATTCTCAAACGGGGCGAAGTATTTCTTCCCAGTGTAAGGGCCGCCTCTTGTCCAGCCACCGATGTTGATATCGAAGCCGCGGTTTTGCGGGAAAAATTCTTCGCTGTGTCCCAAATGCCATTTCCCGGCAAAGAAGGTCGCGTAGTTTTTTTTCTTCACGAGCTGCGCCAGGGTGATTTCATCGAGCGGCATTTCATCGCGAAGTGGCGCGGGCTTAAATTTCCCTCCCCGTTTTCCGGAGAAAAAATTAGTCGCTTGAACCCGAGTCGGGTATTTACCCGTCATGAGCGAGTAACGAGTCGGCGAGCAAACGGGGTTCGCCGCATAGCCATCGGTAAAGCGAACGCCGGAGGTGGCCAACTTATCGATGTTGGGTGTTTCGTAAAAGCAATCCGGGTTGTTTGCGCCGATGTCCATGTATCCCAGGTCGTCGACAAGAAAAACAACGACTTTCGGGCTTTTGGACGGCGCCGCTTGGCTTTCAAAGATTGCGAGCGTTGTGACAAAGAGAACGCAGAGCCAATGGCGTAGGGGGCGATGGATAATCATTGCGGGTATTATGGAGTGAATTCTGCCGAGTTCAAAGTTTTCAAATGCCACCAGCACCCGAGATGATCTCATCGTCACTTCAGCGGTTACTGTATTTTGTTCTTCAGGTCTTTTTCAATTTCGGCCTTCAATGTTTTTAGTTTTTCGTCATCGGGTTTTTGCTCCAACCCTTTTTCCGCCAACGTTAAAGCCCTCTCGGGATGGCCGTTTCCGAGATACGCTTCTGCTGTTTTCCTGAGAAGCCAGATTTTACCGGGAGCCATCTCGACTTCGAGATCCATCAATCGCAACCCATCGTCGACGCGCCCGTCATTGATCAGCTGCTCTGCTAGAGCCATGGTGGTGCCTCCCCACGCTGCTTTTTTCCCCTTGTCCTTGAACCATGTGATTGCTGCTTCAACGCCGTCACGTTTGACCATGTCATACATGCGTTGGTTTTGAGTGATGCGTGCTTTCCCCGGCAATTTGTAGGGCTGGTCGGTCACTACGTGAATCAATTCTGTGCTCAAGTTTACAACTGTGCTCCACACTTCCGAAGCTCCGAAATTGTCTCCCTGATTGCAGAGAACGATCACGAAAGCGTCATCCTCAACCAATCGGTTTTCCATCGCTCGAAACCCGTTGATCGCACCGCCGTGGTTGACGATTTTGGTTCGCCGTTTCGTCACGGGATGGGTTCGTGAATAGATCTGCCAGCCGTATCCGTAATTGCTCTGTGGTCGCCCGCCCGCAGCTTTCACTTCCGGCACGTCACGGTTCGGTGTAAACATGAGATCGCGGTATTTCCGGTTCAACAATTGATCGGTGTAGAGTGCCCGATCCCAGAGAAACATGTCTTCTACGGTGGAATAGATGGAGCCTGCCGCCCCCGGGGATGAGTCCATGTCCAGGTAATCCGCTCGGGTGTATTCGAACGCTCCGCGGGTATAGCCGCTGGCCCGTTTTTCGAGCACATATTGATTCCGGTCGTAACCGCTATTCTCCATTCCAAGAGGCTTGAAGATGCGTTCATCGAGGTTTTGCTCAAAAGTCCGCCGTGTCACTTTTTCGATGATTCTTCCGAGAATAGAATAGCCCGCATTGCAGTAGGAATAAATTGTGCCCGGCTCATGCGACAGATCGCCGCTGCAGTGTTCTCTGATGAACTCATCCTTGTCGAAAGGCAGCCGGGAAATGGTTCCACGATAGTCGAAGTTGGCTGTGTAATCCTTGATTCCAGACTGGTGAGACATCAAATGATGAATCGTAATCCTGTCTCCCGTGTCTTTACGGTAGTAAGGCAGATGTTCGGTTATGGGGTCACCCAGATTGATTTTCCCTTCCTGAACGAGCTGCATCACAACCATGGTGCAGAATTGTTTACTGACCGATGCGAGCCGAAATTTGGTATCGGTGGTGTTGGGAATGTTCCACTCCCGATTCGCCAACCCGAAGCTCGCTTTGTAAATGACCTTTCCTTTGTCAGCCACCAGAACAGCTCCCGAAAAAAGGCCCGTATCAGCGGTGGCCTGACATAATTTTTGCAAGCTTGCCACCTTATCGGAATCAACTTCATGGTATCCGTTAGGAAGCGGAACCTTCTCTTCCTGTGCGATGACGATGCTCCCGAATAACAATCCTGCCAGAACGAGTCTTTGTGGTGCTTGCTTTTGAAACGCTGTCATGGTTCATATGGATACGCCATGAGTGGGGTGATCGTCTACCGTTTCGTTCCTTCGCGATTCTGTCCAGAGGATGATATGAACGTTTCTTCCAGTGTCACGACGATGAAAAAACATTATTGGATTATCATAGGAATCGTTTTGGCCTTGATGGCCGCCTCCGTGGTATGGACCGAAAGGCTTCGCTCTCAAAGTCAGGACGTAACAATCGTCGAGTTGGTGCTGCCAAAACCTGATTTAAAATTTGATGACATCGTTCTTCTCGATGTTTTAAACGAATATTTTATAAATCACACTCTAGGCGAAGTGGGATACTATCAGGGCTTTCAAGTTTCGAAATCCGGCAATCAGATCGTGGCCGGAAATTTCTCATACAACCAAGTTGCTGCCGTCAGAAAAAAGCTTGAGCAGCTCCCCCGGAAAGACTCCGAAATCCAATGGGACCCACTTTTTGAAGGAAGGGTTCCGTTTCATCAAACGATTGCGTTTAATGTCGGTCAGACTTTAATCATCAAAGGCGAATACGAGAAAACTCTGATCGAGGCCGCCGTTAAATTAAGTCCCGAAGCAGAGCCCTTATCCGCTCATTTTTACGACGGTCACACGATCTTGTTCGGAAGAGTCGTGAACGATGAACTCCGAATTTTGTTCATCACCATCATCACTCCGCCAAAATCGATGTTCGAAAAATTTTGGAATTCGTCGAGGGGTTGTGATGAGGACGATCCCATCGTTGCGTCGGACCGCGGCAATAATGGGTGCGTGAATCAAAGAGCTGTGCTGAATTACTTTAGATGAGCAACAAGAAGAAACCCAATTCGTCCGCCGGAGAAGAGATCGAGGCTCCTAATTATTTTGATAGTGTCGTTGCGAAAGAGACTCCTCCGCCAACGTCGCGTCGCAATCGGAAAAACACCACTCGCGGGCGTCTTGATGTCGTTCGCGAATCGGCTCATCGGGGCGGCAAGACGGTCACCGTGATATCTGGCTTCAAAGGAATTGGGATGCCTGAGATCAAAGAGTTGGCCAAGAAAATTCAGAAATCTTGCGGCGTCGGTGGCTCGGTAAAAGATGGTCGCATCGAGATCCAGGGAGACAATCGCGAAGTCGTAAAACGCATTTTGGAAGAGGCCGGATTCAATCCAGTCTTCGCTGGGGGTTAATTGAGGGCGAAATTTCGATGCGTTTTGGAATCGCCTACTTTTAATTCCACGCCAGCGCAGATCGGGTCGCCCAGTAATCATCCGGAGTTTCGGCCAAGACGGACAATTGGCTCATCGCAGCTTCGTCGATTTTGATTGATGCGGCCGCATTATTGGATTGCAGGTGATCAACGCTTGCGGCACCACTCAAAACGGTGTCGACCCACGGCAGCGCCATAACAGCTGCCAATGCCAGCGCATCGATAGTGGTTCCATATGATGACGCCATAGATTCGATAATCATTCGTTTTGCGGCGAAAGATTCACACACGTTTCGCGAGGTCAGTCGACCATTTGCCAGTCCTTCTTTGATGATAATCCCAACGCCCGCGTCATGTGCTTCGGCGAGGGCGCCGGAAGCAGAGGTCTCCAGAATATTCCAGGTTGCCTGACAAGTATCGAACAGCGGCATGCCATTGACTTCAGTGCTCACCGCTTTTCGAATCACTTCCGATTGCTTGGTTCCGCTGACAGAAAGTCCAATTTTCAGTCCTGAATTTCTCAACTCGCCCAGTTTCTCCAGCACCGGTTGATTTTCCAAAACACCACTTTCCAGCGTTGCCGAATGAATCTGATACAGGTGAAGTCGATCACCAAACAGCTCGCGAGATTGAGCTGTCTGTTTGGTCAAGACATCAAGAGAATGCTCTTTAATTTCGTGCGCATCAGCCTGCACTCCCCAATCCGCCATGTAGGTGTAGCCCCATTTTGAGCCAACCGTCAGGTCCTGATGCTTTCGAGCTTGGAGCCAGGAACTCAAAAACGCTTCGGCGCGCCCATACGATCGAGCCGCATCATAATAACGCACTCCCGCTTCCCATGCAGAATCCAAGACCCGATACGCCCGGGCTTCCATCGCGACGACGGTGTAATCAGCTTCAAGATCTTCTTCATGTCCCAGATTGATGTATCCTGGGCGACCAAGGGCGGCCAGTCCCAGACCAATTGAAGAGACCGCGAGGCCCGAGTTGCCGAGTGATCGTTGCTGCATGAATCGCGATAACGCGTTCCAACCGATTGTTCGAGCTCTTAATCCTCTTGTCAGTCAGGTGAAAAAGTTTTTAACTCTGAGTTCCATGGGAATAAACGATCGGGATTACATGAAAAAAGACGGCGGTAAGGATGACGTCATCAATCTGCGCGAGCTGGTCATTGTCATGCTGAAACTCGCCGTTGTTTTCGTGGCTGTGATTCTGAGTTTCCGATTCCCTCTGCTCTGGATCAAAATTCCTTTGGTGATTTGTGTTCTCTATGGCGGTTGGCGCTGGATTTTTAAGGCGAAGAAAAAGAAAACGGTTTCATCATCGCCTCCTAAAGCACCTGCAAAACCAGTTCAGGCCAAGGTAGTCAGCAGCCGCCGCTTAAATCTTGAACAGCTTGAAGCGGAAGCCGGGAATCCACCCAAGCCGGACCAAAGCTCGATTCGCCTGTTGATCGCCTACGATGCCGCTGGTGAATTTGGTCAGGCAAAAGCTCTGATTCAACATTTTAACGGAAAGGAATTTACAGAGCCGGTTGTGGAAGAGTTTGCCGTTCTTGCGCGAAATTATTTTCCCATTGAACTCGAGCCCACCGAAAGCGGCGTTCGATTCAAATTGGCGTAGTCATTTAGCTTTGCGAACGCACCCTATTGGATCGTAGATTCTGCGTGTTGAAATATTCCACCGAACAACTTCGCGAACTCGACAAGCAGCACCTCTGGCATCCGTTCACACAGATGCAGGATTGGTGCGCGGACGATCACGAACCCATGATCCTCGAATCAGGGGAGGGAGCGATGTTGAGGGATTCTGAAGGCAACGATTACATCGACGGGAACGCTTCGATTTGGACCAATGTTCATGGGCATTCTCATCCGAAAATTGTCGCGGCCATTTCTGAGCAAGCCGCAAAACTGGCGCATTGTTCAGCGCTGGGATATACCAACGAACCGGCAATCAAGTTGGCAAAAGCTCTTGTGGATCTGACACCGGATTCGTTAACTCGCGTGTTTTTCAGCGACGACGGTTCCACTGCGATTGAGTGTGCCTGCAAAATGGCGATTCAATACCGCCAGCTCACCGGCGAGCCGGAACGGACCCGGTTTATCAGCTTCAACGAGGCGTATCACGGTGATACCGCAGGTGCGGCGTCGCTCGGGGGAATCGGTGCGTTTCAGGATCGGTTTGAGCATACCGGATTTCGCGTCACCCATGTTCCCGATCTTGCGGCTCTGAAAAGCCTATCTGATTCAGAAATCGAATCTGTCACTGCGATTACGATCGAGCCGCTGATTCAAGGGGCCGCTGGAATGCAATTGTGGCCTTCGGGAATGCTGACGGAGCTTCGCGCCTGGTGTGATGTCCATGACGTTTTTCTCATCTACGACGAGGTGATGACTGGTTTTGGCAAAACGGGAACGCTCTTCGCTTTTGAACAGGAGCCGGACGCCACGCCTGATTTTTTATGCCTCGCAAAAGGGCTTACGGGCGGAACGATGCCGCTCGCCGCGACGCTGACGACGGAGCGACTGTTTGCCGGATTTTTGGGCGAATACGAAGAACAGAAGACATTTTTCTATGGGCACAGCTACTGCTCTAATCCGCTGGTGTGCGCTGCAGCCCTTGCCAGCATTGAGGTTTTCCGCGATGAAAAGGTGATCGAGTCGCTCCCCGAAAAAGTCGATTTTTTCCGCTCTGAAATTGCACGCGCCTTCAAAAATGACGCACGTGTCCTAGAAATTCGGCACATTGGACTGATTGCGGGCATCGAATTGAAAAGCGACGATTGGCGGGATCAAACCGGAGCACGCGTCTGTTTCGCAGCTCGAAAACACGGTTTGCTCACTCGCCCGGTCCGAGACACCTTGGTCCTGATGTTTCCTCTGTGTATTTCGAACGAACAGATTTCCCGTGCTGTCGAAGCACTTCGACTCGGGCTTGAAGCAATCGCCCCGAATCCTGACTCCTGATTCCAGACTCCTTTTCCCAAAATGGCCAAACGCTCTACGATTTCACAATTTTTCTCCGGTCTCGGGATGTATCTCCGCGTTCCGAAAACGCTTTCGAAACATCGCTTGTGGGCATTTCAGGTGTTGCCGGCACTGATCAGCTTGGTGGTCAGCGTCCTACTTTTCATCGGATTCTATTTTGCGGCCGATGGATTTTCGAAATGGATGGATAGCTTGATCAACATCAAGATCGAGTGGCTCGACAATGCCGTGACCGTCACCGCAGCGATTTTGTCGTTTGTGGCGTTGGTGGCAGGATTTATTTTCGTTCACAAGCACCTCGTCCTGATTATTTTGGCTCCGTTTCTGGGGAAAGTTGCCGAAGAAACTCTCAAGGCAGTAAAAGGTGAAGCCTTCGTGCAATCCGAACTAACAATGCCGCAATCCGTTGGGCGAAGTGCGAAAATCAACCTTCGTTATGTCATCCGTGAATTGTTTATCAACCTGGCGTTTCTCGTTGGTGGTCTTGTGATTCCGTTGGTTGGTTCCATCATTTCAACGGTAGGAATGTTTGTCACGCAGTCACGGTTTCTTGGGTATGGCTTGATGGATTTTCCTCTCGAAAACCGCGGTCTTTCCGTGCCGGAGAGTGACAAGTTCGTGAAAAGCCGCTCGGGAATGTCAATCGGTCTAGGAGCTGGGTATTTGATTTTAATGATGATTCCGGTGGTCGGTTGGATGTTTGCGCCTACCTTTGGGACCGTTGCTGGAACGCTTAAAGCGATCGAAGAACTCGAATTAGAAAGTGGCGAAAATTTACAGTCATGAAGTACGTTTCTACACGTGGGGCCGGTGAGCCGGTCGGATTTTTTGAAGCCTTTTCCAATGGTCTTGCACCCGATGGGGGACTCTATGTGCCTCAGGGGTTTCCGTTTTTGCCAAGCGATCTATTGACCGATGAGCCGCTGCCTTATCCAGCGCTGGCGTGGGATTTTCTGAGTCTCTATGACTCCGATCACGAAGGTGACGATCTCATCAAATTGGTCGACGAAAGCTACGGTGACTTTTCGGAGGAAATGAGCGCTCCGCTCACTCAGCTTTCCGATAATCTGTTCATTCTCGAGCTTTTTCACGGCCCCACCCTGGCGTTCAAGGACTTTGGGCTTCAGTTAGTTGGAAATCTTTTCGAAGAACAAATCAAACGCACTGGTGAATCGATCAACGTGCTCGGCGCGACTTCTGGAGACACTGGTTCTGCTGCCATTCACGGCTTGGCTGGGAAAGATGGCGTGAACGTTTTTGTGCTGTATCCCGAAGGGCGGATTTCAAAACTTCAGGAGCGTCAGATGACGTGCACTGGAGCGAAAAATATTTTCCCGATCCCAATCAAAGGCACTTTTGATGACGCCCAGGCGATTGTGAAAGAGCTGATGGGCGACCTTGAATTCAAAGATAAAATGAATCTCTCGGCGATCAATTCGATCAACATTGCCCGGGTTCTTGCGCAGTCGGTTTACTACATCCACGCCTTCATGCAGCTACCGCCGGAAAATAAAGGCGATGTCAATTTTGTGGTTCCAACAGGGAATTTCGGGAACGTGTTCGCCGGTTGGATGGCTCACAAAATGGGATTGCCGGTCGAGCAATTCGTTGTCGCGACGAATCGGAATGACATGCTCTACAATTTCTTCAACAGCGGCCTCTACGAAGCAGGCGAGGTGTCACCGAGTTTCGCGCCGTCGATGGATATCCAGGTGGCATCGAATTTCGAGCGCTTTTTGTTCTATCACACCGGCAAAGATGCAGGCGAAACCGTCGAGCAGATGGCGAAAATCAAGACCGACGGTAAGTTGAATCTACCTCACTTTGGACGGGATAATTTCACGGCGACGAAAAGCACCGACGACGATATTTTGCGGAACATCGCGATGGTGAAAGAGAAATACGACTACGTGATTGATCCTCACACAGCTTGCGGATTTCAGGATTTAGATCAGAACAAGACCAACGTCGTTTTGGCGACTGCTCACCCGGCTAAATTCCCTGAGGTGACCAAAAAAGCGATCGGTGAGATCGTCACGGAAGAATCCCTCGAAGCATTGAAAGAGAAAACGCAGAAGCGTTATCCGCTCGATGCCACTGCAGCAGCAGTTCGTGCATTCGTTGAGAAAAACGCGGCGGAGTAAAGTTTACGAAGCAACAGGGTAAGTTTAATGAATTAATAGGGTTGGTTCGATAAGGCGTTTCGAATCAAAAGGGTATGTTCGAAGGACCGCCTTCGACTGATGAAGGATTACCGCAGCCCAGTTGATCATCATATCACATCGTGGCTTTGCAATTATCTCGGTGAAGATTTGAAAGTGGCTTTTTCGGAGACTTAAGCGCTGTTGCACTTCATGGCTCACGGAGATTTTGAAGGTAAATCGATCAACGATCCCGAAGTTCGCGCGTTGTTTAATCGCGAAACCGTTCTCGAGAGCGATTGGTATCTGGCTCGACTCGACGCCAAGCTCGCCGTTCGTCGTCGCACGTTGACCAGCCAAATTGTATCGCTCGAGGCCTTCCTGGAAAAAGAGGTCTACGCCAGCGAAGCGAAGCGTCTCAACATTCAGGAGCGCCTGGATCAGGCTCGTGAGCGGATCAAAATCGCTGACGAAACGCCTGAAGTCTATCTGAAGAAGCTACGCGGCACGCTCGGTGCTGATGTGGTTTTTGGGTGAGTTGAAATTTATTTTCGCGATCCAACAGGGTGCGTTCGTCGAACAGACCCTATTGGTTCGTTTTGTCTCCTCAAACAGAATAGGCAGCGGCGATGTCTTCGGGGATGATGGCAGGTCGACCTGTTTCAGCATCAACCATGACGTAGTCGAAATAGCCTTTGGCACTGATTTTTTGATCGCTCTGTTTTACGATTTTGAATTCGACACGTACGCCGTGGCGACGCATTTCGGAAACGTGGGTGCGGACGAGAATTTTGTCACCGAGGGCGAGGCCGCGTTTGTGGTCGATGTGGGCGGTTTTGACATACCAGCTAAAACCGCGTTCGAGGAAGTCGTTCATCGACATCTTGTAGCAGCGTTCCATCTGATCAAATCGAGCGGCGAGAACGTAGTCGAGATAGCGCGAATTATGGACGTGGCGATTCATGTCGATGTCGTCGGGGCGGACATCGAGCGCGGTTTCGAAGGTGGAAAATTCAGCGTTCATTTTTCGAGAAGAAACGAAGGGCGGGGCGATTTGGCAACGAAATATCGTGTTTCGTGAAGTTTTAGGATGTGAAAGTTTGCTTTTGGTTGGCGTGATCGGTATCATGCTGTCGTTGCCCTACTCGTCATGAATCCTCCTCTTCAAACGGTCCAAGACCGCCAGCGTTTGCTTCTGGAACAATCCGATTCGATGGTTTTTAAAACGGTCGATCCTGATCCTGATCTCAATATTCATTTTTACCTGCCGGATAGCCACACGGAAGGGCCGCCTCGTCCTGTAATTTTATTTTTCTTCAGCAGCGGCTGGGATCGCGGACACGTCACGCAGTTTGCGCCGCAAGCGCTTCATTTTGCCGATCGTGGCGCGGTAACCGGGCTTGTCGAATATCGGACGGATGCTTCTCATGGAGCGAATCCCGTTCAGGCAATGCAGGATGGTCGTTCGGCAGTTCGTTGGGTTCGGGAAAATGCGGAGCGTTTGAATATCGATCCTGAGCGAGTGACGGTGGCCGGTGGTCGGGCAGGTGGACTCATTGCGGGAACGTTGCTTCTCAGTAGGAAGTTGCAAGATGATCCTGACGATAATACCGCGACGGACGGGAAACCGAATTGCGCGATGCTTTTCAGTTCAATGATTGATATCGATAAAGACGCTTATGGAGTGGATCGGTTTGCGAGCGTTGGTGAAGCAAAGAGCTATGGCTTGTCTCAATTTATCACTTTCAGTCAGCGGCCGTTGATTATTTTTCACGGAACGGCAGATCGTTTTATCGTTTACAAAGACGTTGAGCATTTCGCGAAGAAACTGAAGCGGAAGAAGAACGTCTGCGAGTTTTTCCCGTTCGATGGCCGCGACGAAAATTTCTACAACTTGAACGTCGATCCGTTTTCCTACGAAGCGGTGCTGGAACAGTGCGATCGATTCTTAGTCGAGAATGGAATGCTCAACGAAAAAGGGGATGGCGAAGAAGATGCCCGCCTGATCAGTTGGCGGGAGAATGATTTTTAAGATCGGGGAGATCTTTTTCGTGGATAAGGCCCGTATTTCCAGCGGTATATCCAACAAGGCGTTGTTCTCGGGGATAGGGAAATGGACTAATTAAGACCACCGTTTCTTCTGGAATCTTCCCCGTTGAATCCGGGGAGGGCACCAGATAAATATAGGGCTCGGAGATGTAGGGTCCCGATGGTTTTGCTTGAAAGCGAGGCGGCTCAGGGAGTGGCAGATAGCTGATGTAGTCAGGATATAGGGACTTTAAAGACGGTGGGTATCGATTCTCCTCAACCTGGTAAGTTCTGCACTCTAGTAAACAATAAGCGATGTTGCTACTATCCTGCCCTAGGATCCAGGCTATTTCTTTTTTCTTGGCACGAGTTTGAAAAAGAAACATCACCAGAAAAATTCCGGCGACAACTCCAAAAATTACTAGCAACCGCTTCTGTTTCAGCTCGGTCACTTTTTCTTCCCCTTGGGTTGCCAGTTAGGATTATTCACGTGCTCTCGTTTCATGTAATCCTTGGCCTGTTTCACAATTTCGGGATGCGCTTTGTTGAGATCATTTTCTTCCCCGAGATCTTTCGATAAATCAAACAGCGTTACAGTGCCTTTGTGAATCGGCTTGCGAATGGCTTTCCACTTTCCGAAGCGAACGGCTTGTGAGCTAACTTTTTCGTAGAATTCCCAATAGAGAACTTCTTTCTTTTTCTGGGCAGCATCGTCGCCGAGGAGACTTGGGAGAAAGCTGACTGATGTCGTATTTTTTGGAGTTGTTTCACCGCTCATTTCACAAGCCGTCGCCATGAAATCCGAGAAGCTCGCGGCGTGATCGGACTGACTGCCGGAAGCAATTTTCCCCGGCCACCATGCGACGGTCGGAACGCGAATGCCGCCTTCGGAAAGATCACGTTTCATGCCTTTGAGCGGGCCGTTCGCGTCGAAAAATTTGGGGTCGTTACCGCCTTCTTTGTGGTGACCGTTGTCAGAGGTGAAAATCACAAGCGTGTTCTCAGCGACTCCCTGATCGCGCAATTTTGCGAGGATTCGACCCACATCGCTGTCCATCCGTGTAATCATCGCGGCCTGGCCTTTGTTTGGATTCGTCCAATCTTTGTCCTCGTAAATTCCGTAGCCGGGAATGTCCTGACCATCGCCAGTTCCACGGGTTCCCTCGTTGTTGGCGTGCGGAATATTCAGCGCGAGGTAAAGGAAAAATGGATTGGCCGAGCCAGCTTGTTCATCGAGCCATTTGAGGGATTCCTCGACTACCAAATCGTGGGCGTAATCAATTCGCCCTTCTGGTGTTGCCCATCCGGCACCGTCATCAGGCCTGCCTTGTGATTCTCTCATTTTGATCCATTCGGGATCGGTAATATTCTGGAGTTCAACTCGATCGCTGTTCCGAATGAGGAATTCTGGAAAATGATTATGAGCATGGCGCTGATTTAAGTAGCCGTAAAAATAATCGAAGCCCTGACGATTCGGGTGGCCGGTTGAGCCGAGTTCTCCGAGGCCCCATTTGCCAATTAACGCGGTGCTGTAACCAGCGTCTTTCAACTTTTCCGCCACGGTGATATCTTCGTCGCGCAATGTTTGGGCATCGCCACGAGAATTCCCCCGAACCCAGGTTTTTCCGGTGTGCTGACCGGTCATCAAAACGGATCGCGAAGGCGCGCAAACAGTCGAGCCGGCGTAGAAATCGGTCAGCTTCATGCCTTCGGTCGCCATTTTATCGATCTCCGGCGTGATGATTTTTTTCTGACCGAAACAGCCGATGTCTCCGTAGCCGAGATCATCTGCAAGAATGAAAATGATATTCGGTTTGTCGGCGGCCGGTGCGTTGCCAATGCCGATGGCCAGGGTGAATAAGGCCGATATGATAAATCGCGAAAATCTCATACCACGATTAAACAGGGTTCGTTCGGCGAATCAATACTATTGATTCATTTTCGAGCTCCGTGATGGGATGACACTATGAAAACGGACTCAGGGTTTCTCGAGAGTCCGTGCGTGATCGGGATTGAGGAATGATCTGACCTGGAGTTTTTCTCTGGAACCCCGAACGGACACGGAACCTTCGGTGGTGAGGTCGAAGAAATCGATGTCCCGCTTTTTGAGTTCTTCAATCCATTCGTCTGGGATTTGCTCGAAAACGGGAAACCCGGCGTTCGTAGCAATCACAATTTTGGGATCCACTTTATCGAGAAAGCTCTCCAATCCAGAAGGCGATGTGCTGTGTCGGCCTTTGATCCAAATGTCTGACTTCAGGTTGCTATCGTTTTCCAAGAGCCATTTTTCGGTATTAAAACCAGCATCAAAGGTGAAGAGGATTTTCCACTTGTGGTGCCGGAATTGAAGAACCAGTGAGTGATCGTCCGCACGCGATTGGTCGGGGTAACCTTCTGGCGGAAAAAGGACTCTGCAGCGGACGTCATTTCCTAGGTCAAGCTGTCCGCCACCCGAAATGGCAACGCGTTGAATTGCTTTTGCTTCGGCAAGACTGAGAATTTCTTTGTAAACCCGAGCTCTATTTCTCAATTTGGATTCGAAAATCGCCTTCGGATTGAAACGATCAATCACGATGGGAGCGGCTCCGAGATGAGCCTGGTCACCGTGGCTGAGAAACATTCCGTTGAGCTCATTGATTCCGTTGGTGCGAAGCAGTGGCTGGATTTTTCCTCGAAAGAGAAACGGATCGCCCGAGTCGATGAGCCAATGGCGTTGATTGATCGGATCCGGGGCATCAAGTGCAGGAATCGAAAACAGTTGGGCGGCGCTTCCGTTGTTTGCGAGAATTTCGATCGAAAAAGCAGAGGGTTTATCTTCTGAAAGCGGAGCCTGCATGTTCGGCGTGCTGATGTAACCGCCGGGAATAGTTGAAAAGAAAAATGCCAGCTTTACGAGACCGGATGCGAGGAATGCGTTCAGTTGATTTAACAGAGCCGTGAGCCACGTGGCGTGAACGGCAAAACAGATCGAGGCCATGACCGCGATTCCAATGATGGCTGTGGCAACGGGAATCATCACAATGTTTGCGAGGACTCCCGTCAGTGAGATGACTCTGAAATACCAGCCAATTAGGAGCAGGGAGCCAATCCATGCGGCCAGCGATACACCCAGGCCATCGCTCAATCTTTTGACCACCCAATCGGTCCACAGGCGGGGACGGGCAATGAGGCGGCGTGGCATGAGTGGCTCGACTTCAAAAGGCGCATAGAACCAGCGACCGATTTTCTCCGCGAAAAGCACGATGGTCATCAGGACAGCGAATGAGAGTTGGAAGCCGATTTGAAAAATCTCCTGCGTATTTAGCGCTAGAATGATTAGCGCCGCGCATCCGAGACTGTTGAGAATGCGCGGATTTTTACGAACACAAAAGGCGAGGGCGAAGACGCAGACCATGATAGCTGCACGAATGGCGGAGGGTCGCAGCCCGGTGATGAACGCGTAGAATAAAATCGCTGGAATCAAAATCATCGAGGCGGTGCGGCGTGAAACTCCGAAAAGCGGGAGAATCAACCAGCCTGTCCCCGCAATGATGCCGACGTGGAGCCCTGATACTGCAAAAATATGCATGGTCCCGCTGAGTCGAAAGAGGTCTTCAATCTCTTCGGGAGCGTCTTCACGATTGCCCAAAACCATGGCCGTGATGACTGATTGAGATTCAACCGGGTAATCCTCGATGCCATGGCGAAGGGCTCTTTCTAACCATTTTCGAGTAATGATCGCCAGCGAAACAACGGGATTTGCCTGATTGGAGCGCAACACTTGAATTCGATCGCCGGATTGAACGAGGAATTTTCCAGGAGCGTCATTGGTCCGGAAATGGAATTTTTTTTCGTTAAAAGCACCCGGAGACGTCGCTGCAATAAGGGGTTGGAAAATGCCTGACGTTTTGATTTCGTCTCCGTATTTGAGATCGTCGGGGAGAATTTCGAAAAAAACCGGGAATTGATGGCGGCACTTCCACGTGCGGCTGGCGAGGTTGAATTCGGTGATTTTCAAAACCGCTCTTCCTGAACGTTGCGCCCCGGTGCCAATTAACGTCGGTTCTGCGATCACTTTTGCCAAAACATCTGAAACTCTGATCGTTTCCCCATTCTTAAAGTTGGGGTTCAGAGGAAAACTTTGGATTTCCTGAATTTTTTGTGAATGCAATGCGGCAAATCCGAGAATTACGGCGCCAACTGCGGAAATAGTTCGAATCAGACGATGATCCAAAAAAATGAAACTGGCCGAAGCAGCGGCAAAACAAAGTCCACTCAAAGCCCAGAGTTTGATTCCGCCGATTTCTCCGAGAATGATTCCCCCAATGGCGGCGAGGGAAAGCAGCAGCAAAGGCGACACGTGCCAGGTTCGTAAAAAAGCCGACCGCAAAAAATGTGATGAATCTTTCAAAAATACTCTTGGCAAGTGGGAGAGTGTGGTTATAAATACAACTCACCTTTCGGGGTGCGCAAATTCTAGAGAATTTTGTAAAATTACTTCAAATTTATTGAAATTTTAAAAATAAGTTTGTAATTTTCGTAATTTCTGTAAAAATACTCTTGTCGTTGCGGGCATAGCTTAATGGTAAAGCTCCAGCCTTCCAAGCTGATTATGAGGGTTCGATTCCCTCTGCCCGCTCCATCCTCAATATTTGTCGCACCATGAAAACTATCCGAACGGCCGCGTTATCTTTATTCGCGTTTACTGCTGCCTTTTTCTTGCAGGCCTCAGCTGATGCCCAGCTCAAGAGAGAAGGATGCGCCTCAGATCGCTGAGTCCGCCGTGGCCGCCGCTCCTGATCATGCGGATGCCGTTCGCGAAGCGTTTGCCGAGGCATTTGAAAATAAAACCGATACTTCAAAAACAGCCGTTGTAGCAGCAAAGCCTGCCGTCGAAAAGAGCAGTGAAATTGGCGGTGAGTTAGTGAAGCTTGCCGGGGATCCTAAAGAACTTAAGACTCAAGTTTCACTCGAAACGTCTCGCGAAGCACCGACGAGTTCAGCTCCAGCAGACACGTCTGAAGGCAAAGCGGTAATCGGTGAAGTCGATTACGGTGGTAAAGAAGTGGTCTATGACTCTGGAAAGGGCGTTGTTGAGAACGGGGGAAAGAGTGTTTTTTCGATAATGGGGTCAACTACCTGGCAGAAGGTGGAGAAGGAGTAGGGGGCTCAGGACCAGACGGAGGAATCGGAGGAATCGGAGGAATCGGAGGAA
>ERZ887942.812-NODE-812-length-23883-cov-46.342077_pt1 | contig 23883 bp, 15 predicted proteins | sample MGYA00521099_ERZ887942 | MGnify/ENA primary metagenome ERZ887942 (study PRJEB32303, sample SAMEA104408605) | aquatic metagenome | biome: Brackish water; feature: Pelagic; material: water | place: Baltic Sea | collected 2014-06-07T06:48:00 | depth 16,251 m ...
GATGTTGTGGCAGGAAGTTCTCCGGTAGAGGCGGACGTTTTTTGTAGTACATCTGTCGATACTTTTCTGGCGGGTTTCGCGGGTCGTGCGGAGCCATGAATGCGACGTAAAGAAAGAAGGGCTGCTCGCGTCCCGCGTTGCTGATGAACTGTACCGCCTCATCTGCAAATACCGTGCTTGAGAAACCGCCCGCTGCTCGGTTTGGACTGAGCTTGCCTTCTGTCAGATCCTGCACCTGAAAATCGGCGTGATTCGCCATCCCGCCCATGTAGATGGACCGGCCATTTGTAAACGACTTGTCGAGAGTCCCTTTGCCGTTGTGCCACTTGCCAACAATGAAGGACCGGTAATCGCCACTGGATGTAAGCAGCGTTGGTAGCGTTGTCGCGTCGCCCCAGTTCGACTGTGGTTTCTTCGCAGGCAGGTTCATCCAGTGTCGACCAGTCATCAGCATTGCTCGGCTGGCAACACAAACCGCACCGCTGAATGAGCCCGCACAATAGTTGCGGCGAAAGCTGAAGCCCTCGGCAGCGAGCCGGTCGAGATTCGGCGTCTGTATGTGTGGATTGCCGTGAGCACCAATCGTGTCCGCCCGCTGATCGTCGGCGAACAGAAAGATGATGTTCGGCCGCTCGGCCGCAATTGCCGCTTCTGAGAAACCGAAGCTGTGTACGAGTATCAGGCAAAGAACTGGAATCAGGTTTTGAATTCTCATGATGGGTTTGCTTCGCTGGAGTCCCGCACAACCTCGTGCAGCTTCTCTCGATATTCCCGAGTCGCTTGCTGAATGGCCTGCCGCAGTTCGTTGAACTTCTTCATCTGGTTGGGCGTAAGGTTGAGGGCTTCGTCCATGGCGGTTCGCAGCTTCACTCCTCCTTTGCCCTCGGCCTGAGCTTTCTTCTTCGCTGTGTCTCTGGCTTGCTTCTGGTCTTCGGTCAGGAGATCATCCAATTGATTCTGTAGTTCTGCACGGCGTTGAACGAATCCTTTTTTCAGCGCTGTGAGCTTTGTCTGCTGTTCTTTGCTCAACTTAACATCGGGCAGACCATTGGGCGTTTTCGACTTCGTTCCCGCACTGCGTGCGGGACGAGCCTTCTTTTGCGTTTTCGCATTCTTCTTTGTTTCGGCTACCTGGATCGCGAGCGGCTTCAGTTCACGGGCAGCGAAGTACTTCTGGTAGGCAGCGAAGAGCTGCTGTTTTCGCTCGGGGTTCGATTGCGACAAGTCCTGCGTTTCTCCCAAGTCGTCGGCCAGGTTGAAGAGCGAAGCCTGATCGACATCGCTTGCTTCAGGTCCGGCGCTGCGTGGTCCTCGATTGAAGGTGAGTTTCCAGTCGCCCTTGCGAAAGCTTCGCGTCGTGACCGCCATCGCCGTTCGCTCGTGTTCGGCGTTGGGCTCCCGCAACACCGGAAGAAAACTGTGACTGTCGATAGCTCCTTCTCGGGCGACATTACTTACGTCCAGCAGTTCGGCGAGCGTGGCAAGCATGTCTGTGTGATTGATCAAAGCACCTGTCTGCGTTCCCGCAGGGATCCGGCCCGGCCAGCGGGCGATGAATGGAACTCGATGACCGCCTTCTTCAGGCCGGGCCTTTCCACCTGCGAGCGGACCGTTCGCCCGGTGGCCGTACTTTTCGATATCAGCCGCGGGCCAGAGAGCGCCGTTGTCGCTGGAGAAAAACACGAGCGTGTCCTTCTCCATGCCACTTTCCTTGAGTGCCGCCAAAACCCGGCCGAGCTCGTGATCGAGCTGGACCATGTAGTCGCCGTAGGGACCGGCTCCGCTCTTGCCCGCGAATTTCTGCTCGGGCAACCACGGTGTATGAGGTTCGAGCATGGCGTAGTAGAGAAACAGCCGTTTCGCATTGTCCTTAGTACTGTGTTCTTTCAGGATGCCGATCACTTCGTCGCAAAGACGTGAGTTGACTTCTTTATGCACAAAGCCCGGAGCCAGATCGCCTGCCGCATAGGTGACGCGACGGTCCCGATCTCTGGCTTTGGTGCGCTCGATTGACTCGGTGGGAAGAACCTCCGGCCCCCGATCGCGAATGTAGTAATACGGGCCGGAACTCATCGCCGAGTTCAGGCCGAGAAAGGAATCGAAACCATGATCGAGCGGGCCGCCGACAAAAGGCTTCGACAGGTCAAGAATCGGCCTGCGGCCTTCCGATGGCGCCAGCTCGAAGCCGAGATGCCATTTGCCGACCATCCGGGTGGCGTACCCCTGCGCCTTCAGCATTTCCGCGATGGTCAACTCCTTTGCTTCCAGAACGGGCCCCAGTCCGTTGATCCCGTTAACGACGCCGCGACGAGCCGGATTGATCCCGGTCAGCAACCCGTAACGCGAAGCGGTACAGGTGGTACTTGGCGAATGCGCATCGGTGAACCGCAGTCCCTCCGTCGCCAGTCGGTCGATATTTGGTGTGGGAATCTTCGACTCGGGATTGTTGACGGTGCAATCGCCGTATCCCATGTCATCGGCATAGATCAACACGATGTTTGGACTCTTGTCAGTCGATTTGACTGAAGTCGTGGCGTGTTCATCAGTTAGACCTGACTGACATGGCAATAACGCACACGTTGTCGACATAATCACCATGGCCACCTGCCATGGTCGATAGTGTTCACGCATCATCGGATTCTCATTTGGTTGGGGAATGCGGGGAGCATCAAAGCCGCTGTGGTCACGTTCCGGATGGAAGTTCATCGTGGCATGTTCATCCGGTAGATGACCGCCGAGTATACCACGCGACCGGTGAGTCTGAGAGCTACACTTGATACGACCTCGCGCGCACCGGGCTGGCTTCAACCCCAGAACGGCATTGCCGTCGATCTCGCGCACAACTGCTGAGGTCTGCCACATCTGCTCAATTTGGCGAACCGCCAAGTCGCGTCGGGTGGTCCAACCGACGCAAGTTACGAGTGATCGAGCGGAGTTGCTTTACGGCGACTTGCATTCCGTTAGCGTCTGCTGTTCGTCCCGCGTCGCGTCCCACGCAAACAGAGCGACAGCTCCCCGCCACGCCAGACGCTAGTGAGCCTCTTCGGCCGTGAGGTAATACCGCTAAACGTCTGCGCGCATCTCGATCGGTGATTTACTGATTCCTCTCCTTATTCGACTTGGAGTGCGTCAGCAAACTCAAGTAGAATCAAGTTCGTCCGAAGCTTAGGGCCAGCATTGGCTTGTCATCGCTGCGCAAGTGGCACACTGACCACATCAATCTGACCCCGAGGGCAGGCGCGACTGCGAAAGCAAAACGAAGTTCGACCATGACAGTGCTTTGATCTGCCTGGAACCTAAAACAATATCTGAATGAACGTAAGCCACTTTTTGCATTGAATGGCGATTGATCAAGAATCAAACCGTTCAAAATCGTCTGATGCTCTTGTCAGTCAGAATCAGGAACAAACAAAGGAACCGAAAGCCCTATGACCATGCCAAGAAAACGAAGGGTAACATGAGTTCTGTTAAGCAACGTTTATTACTGCCTCTGTTGGCAGCAGTTCTAGTTGGTGTTATCACGCCGCCTGCCTATGCGCAACATGTAGACAAAGGTGCGGAAGATTGCGACATGACGATGGTGGATTACCGCTGGCCCTGGTGGCCTGAATCGACATATTTTGCGCTCTGGTATACCGGCGTCAAACCATCGCAGACTGTTAGTTTCTATGGAGGATATACAGGTGGCCCTCCGTCTTTGGAGCCTGACTTCTACCCGAACTTGGACAAAGATGTTCAGGATGCTTACAGACCCGGTTCGGTCTGGTCATTCTGGGGCCATAATAAAGAAGGAGAACCGGTTCGCCCAGTAGCCTGTTCAGAATATAACTATCCGGCTCAGTACATTGGCGAAGGTGCCAGCGGCGCGATAGGCGGTCCGGCTTTTCCTTATATGAAGGCGGGGAATTGGTACACCATGATGATGCGCGTATGGTCACCATTGGGAGTGGAGAATCCGGATTACTCCTATATGGGCCGCTGGACCAAAGATGTGAAAAACGATCGCTGGCATCTGTATGGCGTTGTCAGAATGCCTGTGGCGGGCACGACGCTTAATGGTGGTGGTGGGTTTCTCGAAGATGCGGGTGGTGCAGGTAGATCTCTTCGTGCCTTGCACAGACGACTGGGGTATGGTCGCAAAGATGGAAAATGGCACAAGACAAATACCGTGAAGTTTCAGATCCCGCCTAAAGGAGGCACGGCTCTGGACACGTATTTCTACGTCGGGACCATCGAAAACAATCAGGTTCTTAGTATGGAGCGCACTGCTAACCCCAAGTTGAAACCCACAGGAGCGCAAACTGAATATTTGGAGATGGGCAAGACTCACGAGGTTACCGTTGACCAGCCCGACTTACCGACATTGGATTTGCCTGAAGTGAAAGCCGTAGAGGCGGTATCAAATGGCGAGCAGGTCCTCGTGTCTTGGGAGATGACCGAAACATCATCGCCCCAGTTCGCCTATAAAGTGGAAGTCTTTGATAATGCCGGGTGTAAAGGCGAGCCGGTTGTCATGCGTCAAGCCAGGATGCCTCATATCTCCGACCTGTTGATTGAAGCCAAAGTAGCCGATCCAACGGTTCGTGTTACGCTGATGGATGTGTTTGACCAGGAAGCCGAGCCTGTTGTCGTCAAGGCGGCCAAAGCCGCTGCTGCGCAAAAGGCCTCTACATTCGAAGCTGCGCCTGGACTTGAATACAAAATGTTCTTCAACAATGCGGCTCGGCCCATCAATGTTCGCTATCCAGCCGAGGAGAAAGCACACCATAGCCGCACCGAAAGTCATTACCTGGTGTCATACAATGAATTAACCGACGATAAACTGGTGCAGCAGGGAATTTGCAGCGGGTTTGACACCTCACTTCTTGGCAACCGGAAACACGGTTACGGGTTTATTTATGAAGGAATATTGCGGGTGCCGACGTCCGGCTTATACCTGATCCACATGAAAGCCGCCGATGGTTACCGCGTGGAGGTTGACGGCCGGGAAGCGTTTGATTGGGATGGATTACATGGGCCCGAGGAGAAGGTATTCTCGCTTAACCTGGCCAAAGGCGACCATGAGATTGGTATCAAATACTTCTTCGATAAAGTAAGGCCGTACTTCAGTCTCCAGTGGGAAGGCCCGGGGATTGAATTGCAGGACATTCCTGCTTCAAGCTTGTTTCATAAAGTGAGTGCCGATGATCCTCAGGTAACACTGACTGTGCAAGACGCAGATACGGTTTCGGCTGTTGCCAGGATCACCTCCCAGGGGCATACCCTTAATAAGATCCAGGTGTTTTCCGATGATATGGCAATCGCAGCTTTTGAAGGCGAAGAACTGAAAGGGGCTGATCCGGTTATCAGACTGTCAGATCTTAGTCTTCCGTCGGGCAAACAGAAGATCTGGTCACGTCTGTTTTATGACGGCAATCACACGATCGATACAGAAGGCGGTTTCGTGAACGTCGCACCCACTCCGATTGAAGGCTGGGAGCTTGGTGTTGCTGGTGAAGCCAATGTCCCGCGGAATATTATCCAGACAAATCCCGATTCCTTTAGTTTCGTAGGTGAAGGTGAATATGCTATCTACAAGAATGTCACAGGAGATTTCACCCTTACCTGCCGTGTTGATGATTACCTTGGACAAAACGATGAGGCGGTAAATCGCGTATCATGGGTTGGATTGACTGTGCGAACCGATGCCTCCAGGAACAACTACAAGTGGGGGCCTGAGGTTGGAATTATGCAGACTGCGAAATACGGTTTGAGGACAACACCGGATCATCTTGATCTAGGAGCGGGACGATTGTCTCATCATCCTTTGACTAAAAAGGGACATAAGTGGTTGCGGGTCGTTCGCCGTGGACGGGTGTTTTCGGCATTAACATCGATTGATGGAAAGACATGGGAGTATGGCACCACCCACTACAAGAACATCCGCGACAATGTAGGGGCTGGCATTGTGTTCCGAGCCTTGCCACAGGATGCGCAAACCTACTTTCAGGCAAGCGTCTCGAATATAACCCTAGTAAACGGTGTTCCCGAAGACTTTGCCTACCCGAAGGCCAAAACAGCGACAAATGCTCGCGGTCTTAACTATACCGGTCTTGCGGTGGCACCATCGAACGCGGATATCGTTGTCCTGCGCTCAATGACACAGGGGCTGCTCCGGACCATAGACGCTGGTCAGACATGGGAAACGATCAATGGGCAACTGACCGGTGCGGCAAACTGCGTGCGCAGTGTCGCCGTACATCCTAAGAATTCGGACATTATCTACCGCGCAGCCGGAAAGGGCGGCGGAACCGGCGCTTTTGAAGGCGGGTTATACCGCAGCGTCAATGCCGGTCAATCCTGGGAACAACTGGATTTCCCGGGTGACTTTGACGGAGCAGGGCCGTCGAGTCTGTGCGGTGAGATTATTGCATTTGTGCCCAACACGCCGGACATCATGCTTGTCGGCTGCGAAAGCAAGGGGCTGTATCGAAGCGAAGACGGCGGCAATACCTGGAAGCAGATCATTGCGGACAACCAGAGGTTTACAGCTGTAAAGACCGATAAATGGCATTCCCAGCATAACGGCAACGCCTATATGCATGCGGTAACCTGCCCGGACGATATGATCACCGTTCTGGGCTTAGGTAAACCAGCAATTAAAACCACTCAACACAACGCGCGCGCTTATCTGTCATATGACAATGGCGCGGTATTCAGCATTCAAACCGAGCGTGATGATCTTGGGTATCTAAACTTCAGCTTTGACAACGCAAGCATGCATATATTTGCATACGCTACGACTCATGGTCTTGTCCATACTACCAGCTCGGGGCGGGATAACTACTGGCTCAGGCAATGGCCCGCGCTGAGTAACGACCGACCGATCACAGCAATGGCAGCAGGTAAATGGGGAGTTAACCCCTGGTCGCGATGTTTCAGCCAGGCACTGGAACCTAAGACTGAATCGGAATTGCTTGTAAGTCACATTGCTGCAGAGCGGTGGACTGAACAGAAATATACATCAGGAGACGAAATAGGCGGCATCATCGCCATTGATGCCGATTGCGTTACTCCCAGCACTCCTGTGAAATACTGGTGGGTCCTGAGTACAAACGGCCTGTTCCGTGCTACAGAATATCCCGATAAATTTTCAAAAATTTTGAAAGTTGACCAGCCCTGATAAGGGCAAGTACGCGAAGGCACTGGCGATCAATGCCCTCAATCCGGCCAGGACCGACGGTTCGATAAGGGTCCCTGCAAAGGTCGGCCAAGCGGCGCAAAAATAAGTGAACAACTATGATTAAGGCACTAAAAGCAATACTCGCGCTAGCGTTGATGGTCGCAGGCCCTGTGTTCGCCGGCCCGGAAGTGTCATCCCCCAGTAATCACGTCGTTAGCGGGGGGCAGGGAGTGGAGAAGAGCGTGGACTCCAGCGAAAGGACCAAGTGGTGCGGGCTGCACGAGGGCCGTCCGGTCCAATGGATGCTCAAGCTTTCAGAAGACGGAGGAATGGCGGTGAAGAGCTATTCGATTACCTCCGGGAACGATGTGCCGACTCGTGATCCGAAGGATTGGGTCCTGGAAGGATCACAAGATGGCGAATACTGGACGGAGTTGGATCGCCAAACCGACCAGCCGGTATTTGAGAAGCGGCTTCAATCAAGAACCTTCCAGTTTGAGAACGACGCGGCCTGGCAGTTCTATCGATTCACGTTCGGAAAAACCCACGACGAAACTCACTTTCAATTCTCAGAGATTGCGCTCGATGGAGTGTCCATGGAGGGAGTGAAGTTGGCGGAAACACCAACGCTCGATGAGGTGAAGGCGGCTGGCGCGCTTCGGTCCATCTATCGGAAACCGCATTCACTCGAAGGAGCGGTCGCAGTGCCGAAAGCGAATCTGGAAACGTTTCGAAATGAGATTGTGCCTGTTCTGCGCGAGTCCTGTATTCCGTGCCACGGTCCGGAAAAGCAGAAGGGAGAGTTCCGCATCGATACCCTGAATCCGGATTTGATTCATGGGGGTGATCAGAATTGGTGGCTGGAGGTGATTGATGTGGTGAGCAACGGGGAAATGCCGCCGCAGGATGAAGACGTGCAGATTTCCGGCGAGGGAAAAGCATCGATCGTCGATTGGCTGTCGACCGAAATTCAGGTCGCCTCACAAGTCGCTCGCAGTGAAGAAGGGCATTCATCCTTCCGCCGCATGACGCGGTATGAATTTAGCTACGCGCTCCAGGATTTACTCGGGCTGCCCTATGACCTCGCTGATGGCTTACCCCCGGAAACGACATCCGAGGACGGCTTCCAAAACAGCTCGGAAATGTTGCAAATGTCCATGATGCAGTTTGAGACGTTTCGGGAGTTGGGCCGCAACGCACTGAAAAAAGCCACGGTGTCGGGCGAGCAGCCGAAGGCAGCCTATTGCAGAATCACCATGGATTTAGCAGCTGATCGGATACGGGCTATTCGTGATGCCGACCTGGCGGGGACCCGAAAGAGGAACGAAAACGACCCGGCAAAACGCAAAAAGGAACTCGAACAACAAAGGGAAAGGTTCAAGCCGCGTCCAACAACTCATCCAAGCCTCATGAATCTGGAAACTGGCGAAGGTATTATTTCCATGTCAGATCCTCGTGCGACAACACTAGCCTGGGACTCGGTCGAGAGTCGACCTGAAGTGCCACCCGTTTCCCCTCACATTCTTACCGTTCCGCCGAGAACGAACACCGGGTTCAATCTGAAGTACCGTCTTCCTGATACTGGAACTCTTCGGGTTCGGGTCCGGGCTTCCCGCACTTCATCTGAAACCGACGACGCTCCAAATCTCCGTCTCCATTTTGGCCATCAAGCAAGCAACAACTCTTTTGCATTCGATCAAATCGGCGAAACCGATGTAGCGATTACCGCGCCACTAGGCAATCCGCAGTTCTATGAGTGGGATATCCACCTTGGAGAGGTGATCCGGAACTCCTTTCGCAAGGAAGAAGGTGCCAGAGCGAATCGGTCCGAGTATTTGAAGTTTGAAAACATCCGCCCCAACCCCGGAAGAGACGAGGCCGGGATCATCCACATCGATTACGTCGAACTGATCTCACCGCATTTCGATCAATGGCCGCCGGAGTCTCACACGAAGTTATTCTTCGAACATGAAAACCGAGCCGATGATGAATCCTACACCGCAGAGGTCCTTGCTCGTTTCATGACCCGCGTCTGGAGACGTCCGGCAACCGACGCGGAGATCAAACGGAAGGTGGCTCTCTATTCCAAAATCAGACCCGATTGTGAGAGTTTCGAGGAGGCGGTGATAGAAGTTCTCGCGACAGTGATTGCCTCCCCAAAATTCTTGTATCTTGCTCAGTCCGATTCAAACGAAGAGAAAGAGGGAAACCGTCTCCGTGATTTCGAATTGGCAACGCGGCTGTCGATGTTTCTTTGGAGCAGTATACCGGACCAGGAGCTGATGGATCTGGCTACATCCGGGAAACTCAATGAAACCGGTGTTTTGTTGAGCCAAACCGAACGCATGCTTGTCGATCCACGCGCAAAACGATTTTCCAGGCACTTTGTTCGCCAGTGGCTCGGCCTGCAGCTGCTGGATTACCTACAGGTCGATCGAAAGGTTTTTGGAGGGTTCAATGATGAATTGAAACACGCGATGCAGCGCGAGCCGGTTGCCTTTTTCCGCGAAGTGCTCCGCGAGAATCACAGCGTGATGGATTTCATTCATTCGGACTACACCATGATCAATGAGCGACTGGCCCAGCACTATCGCATCCCCAATATCTACGGCAGTCACTTCCGCAAAGTTGCGATGAACCCAGTGGATCAGCGCGGTGGCTTGCTGACTCAAGCCGGTCTGCTCGCGATGAATTCCGATGGCAAAGATTCGCACCCTCTCAAACGTGGAATCTGGTTGCTGGAAAACATCCTGCACGACCCGCCGCCACCACCACCTCCGGCAGTTCCTGAAATCGATTTAACGGATCCGGAAATCCTCAAGCTAACCTTGAAGGAGCGCATGGAAGATCACCGGAATGATCCTGCCTGCATGTCCTGTCATGCCAGGATTGATCCCTGGGGAATTGCGTTTGAAAACTTCGACACGGTCGGGCGTTGGCGCACGCATATCGGGGGGAAACCGGTGGATGCCAACAGTGTTCTCTTCAACAATCAAGAACTCAACGGGATGGACGGCCTGAAACGTTTCCTGCTAAAGCGACGTCAGGATCAATTCGCTCGGGCGATGGTGCACAAACTCACCTCCTACGCTCTCGGCCGCCCGCTTCGCTTTGCGGATCGGTCCGGCGTGGAGCAGATCACTGCCGAACTTCGTAAGCAGGATGATGGGCTCGCCACCCTAATTACGTTGATCGTGACAAGTGACCTTTTTCAAACGAAGTAGGATGGAATCAGCACCTTACAATGCACTTGCGAATGCTTTTAAATTGAAAGTTGATTGAGAATGAAAACCAACCTGTCCCAACTTGATCGCCGGAGATTTATTCGGAGTGCGAGCGGAATTGCTCTCGCCCTGCCTGCGTTTGAAACCTTCGCCGGCTCTGCCCGCGCAGCCGACGCTGCGGAAGCTAAAAAGCGTCTCGCCTGCTTCTACATACCCGATGGTGTGCCGATGCCGCGCAAAGAAGATCCGGCCTTTCAGGACTGGAGTTGGTTTCCTCACGGTAAAGGCCGGGACTTCAAACTCACCAAATGCCTGGATCCTCTGGAGCCACTCCGCGATGATCTGACGATTTTGGGCGGCCTGTCGCACCCGGCGGTTCGCAATGTCCATGGGCATTCCAACGCCGATCAATTCCTCACTGGAGCGGACACCGGAGCTGCGGGTGATTATCAAAACGGTGTTTCGCTGGACCAGGTGTTTGCTGAGCAAGCTGGTAAACAGACGCGATTTTCCTCGTTGGTGATGTCGACCGATGGCGGGACTGGTTCGCCCCGCGGTGCGCAAACCATGTCTTTTAATCGGGGCGGACGTCCAATTCCTGCCGAGCATCGGCCAAAGCGGATTTTTGATCGACTGTTCACTACCAGCAGCGATGATGCGGCCCGACGTCTCGCTATTAGTAAAAGCGCGCTCGATGAGTTGATGGCAGATGCCGAGGAGCTGAAGCGAGCGCTTTCCAAACACGATCAGGAAACGCTCGATGACTATCTTCAGTCAGTCCGCGACAGCGAAGTCAAAGTCGAAAAAGCCAAGCGCTGGATCGATATCCCATTTCCAAAAGTTGAAGCCGATCATCTGACGCTCGATGTCACACCAGAGGATCCGTTGAACTATTTACGGACCATGTTTGAACTGATTTATCTGGCCTTCAAAACCGATTCAACCCGGGCCGTTACCTATCAAATCGGTCGGGAAAATGGTGTTGGAGCGAGCGATTACCTGGCGCGTGCGGTTGGCTTGAATCTGACCCACATGCTAAGCCATAAAGGTAAGGAGCCCGGTGGCTGGAAGAACTTTGGAACCTATATGCGTTTTCTCAGTGAGGAATACGGGCGCTTCGCCAGCCGGTTGAAATCAACTCCAGAGATCGATGGTAGTGGGACCATGCTGGATAACACCCTGTTGCTTTTTGGCTCGGCCTCCAGCGCTTTTCACACTTCGCGCAACTACCCACTGATCCTGACCGGGGGTAAAAACATGGGCTTCAAGCACGGCCAATACCTGAAGTATGGGCAAGGCAACGAGGACAACCAGGTCGATGCCGGTATCAATTCAGCGATCGGCTGGAGCAGAGAGGTCAGCTACAAAGAAGTACCACTTTCAAATTTATACCTGACGATGCTACAGCGTTTGGGTGTTGAGACGGACAGTTTTGGAGGAAGTAAAGAAACGCTAACTGAAGTTTAGGACCCGTGTGGTCAAAAAACTCGAACGACTCCGAAGTAGTGCGAATTTTGGATGTTGAATCGTCTCAAGATGGCGGATCTCGAACGAATCGTGCTGATGCTCCCGACGCAGTTGCTCAGATTCCGTTGCACGAGAGGTCCACATCGAGAACTTTCAAGTCGATCGCCATAAACCGCTGATCGTCTTTCGTCCATGCATAAATGACCGGACACTCTCTCCCATCAGGCGCTAATATCGTAGATGGTTGCAATCGAACGATTTCGACATCGTATTTTGCGCCCTCACCACCAATTAAACGCTTCAACGCAACAGGATCGACTCTCCCTGGCTTCAAGAAGACCAATAGAAGAGGAATCGACACCGCGATTATCAAAGCGCAGATCAGAGCAAGGCGAGCCGGAGTAAACCGTTTCAGATTCGGACTGTCATCATTTCCCATGAGAGTGCACTCCTGCTAGATAACTGCAAAACGCTGAGTCCGACTACATGAAATCGGGGCGGCGAGGACGATGACGTTAAGTGTCGAACCAACCGTTGCCGCAACCAGAGGCAGTATTGTCAAGGACGTCGGGCGCGGAAGCTGGGTTAATGATCGCTTCTGAAATGGGGATCCGCTTGTCCATAGAAGTACAACGGTGCGCAGCTGGCCGTTAAACCCTCAGGATTCCCTGCCGCCTCGTGCTAGCGGTTGCATCGCCCGCTTGCTTCAAGGAATCGTTGTTCGTCGCTGCGGTGTAATCCGCCGAGGGCTGTCTTCGATTGAGCTGGATCGAGCTTCACCGCATGTTTGGTGCAAATTGCACTAACTGGAGCTGAAACAGGGTCAGATCGGGGCGATTTCAAACTTTTTTCAAATCGTCAGCAGAGCCACTAAACCCTTAAAAACATGGTATTTTACGCGTCTCTCACAACCTGTTTCCGAGCAGGAGCTTACAACGGAACAAGAGGCTGTCGACGGACTCGGGAGTTCCGCGTAGCCGCCGCCGTCTTCTTTGATGAGGTTTGCGACCAGAAACGACAAAACCCTCGGCCACAAATGACTTGTCACAGACGGTAATGGTTCGGAGAGTGACCAGACTTGGTCAAGTTCCCCGAATAGGACTCGAACCAAAGGCGAAGCCGAGTTTCGGATCGTGCCAAGCCCGAGATTCGCTTCGGTGACGCGTATCGATGGCAACTTCCGCTTCGCCAAATGGACAATCATGGGAGCTGGTTTCTTTTCTACGGAAAGAAACCACCCACCAGTTAACGCCCGGCGTCGAGAGATCGGCTGCCGGGCGTTTCGCGTTCTTGGCCAGTTCTGGCAAGGGTTTGCGAACATCCCGCTCGCGGCATCGCGCTCTCTGTTTCGAGAGAGAACTTCCGGGATCCGAAAGGGACCTTCAAGGTACCTCCCGCACCCCGAAATCTCGCGCTAAAACTCTCGGAGTCTCTGATTAACAGACCCCTCAAAGTTAACAGGCCGGTCCCTTTCGGTGCGCGAAAGGGACCCCCGATTCGTGGCGGGAACACGGAGTCGGCTGAATTGCGTTCGCGACAGCGGTCGTTCACACCGATGCGGCTGCGCAACTTTGATTCGACGCCGAAGCTTGTCCTCTTTCAGTTCAACTCGCGGCGAATTGCAGTCGGTCAAGGTGGCCCACGCTTCTTGCTGATCGCTCCAACCGGCAGTCATCGGTCCGGATAGCGATCTCGCAACAGCGTTCTTTCCATGTCCACTACAAGCGTAGTTGACTCAAGCCCACTACATGTGTAGTATATCGTCCATGAACGAGCCAAATATCTCCGAATCCGAGTGGGCAGTTATGGAGGTGCTCTGGGAAGCCTCGCCACAGACAGCGTCCGAGGTCACTAGAGCTCTGCGTCCATCCACCAACTGGGCCGAAAACACCGTGCGCACGCTCCTCACCCGACTGGTGAAAAAGCGGGCATTGAAGATCGGCAATAATAAGTCCGGCACGCAGACGTTTCGGCCGTCTATCTCGCGCGAGAAATGCGTCAAAGCTGAGAGCGATTCATTCGCCCAACGCATCTTCGGGGGAGCGGCGAAGCCTCTCATCATGCATTTTGCTCAAAACAGCCGCCTCACAGCGGAAGAAGTTGCGGAGCTAAAGCGAACCCTCGACGAATCACTCAAATCCTAAGCGTGAGCAAGCATGTCAATTATTCCAATATTGAGTTGGATTCTCGCTGCCTCAGTGCGAGCGTCGCTTCTGGTGCTGGTAATCCTGCTTTTGCAGCGACTGCTGCGGTCTCGGCTATCTGCGAAGTGGAAGTATGCACTTTGGACACCAGTCCTTGCGGCAATCCTGATCCCGGCCCAACCGCTGTTGCCGAATTGGGAATGGCCGATCGCCAATGAGAGCCATACAACTTCGCGAGTGGATACGGCGCCGATGGCACCTGAGATCGATTTGGGATCCGAGCAACAGTCGATGCCGCCAGATACTAACCTTGCCGCCGTTCAGCCCGTTGACGAGGTCGTGGCGTCGGAGTTGGATATCGCAAGCTTGACGCCGGCAAATCCTGCAGCAAGAGCACCTGCCGGCGGAGATGCGGAGATTGCATTCCGCGACGTCGGAGAAACTGAACTGTCAAGGAGCGTGGCTTCGAGTCAGCAAACGAGGGACTGGTGGACCATACTCGCCGCCGGCTGGCTGCTTGGTGCTGTTTGTTTAGGCGTTGTCGTATGGGTTTCATATGCCTCAACGCTGCGCCGAGTTCGGCGTCGGGCGATTTCAGTTGATCAAGTTGATCTTGCCCGTGTTCGCTCCCTGGCAAAGGAGATTGGACTGCGCGGGCCGCCGCAAGTTTGGCTCTCGCCGGAGGTGAAAGCTCCAGCTGTGTGCGGCGTGCTTCGTCCGATGCTGCTGCTCAATGAGAGCTTCTTTCAAATGCTGTCGCGGGAAGAGTCCGACTTTGTGTTGAGGCATGAACTCATGCACATTCGGCGTGGAGATTTATTGCTGAACACCCTGCTGTTTGGATTGCTCTCCCTGCACTGGTTCAATCCGCTGCTCTGGTATGCATTCTTTCGCGCCGGAGCAGACCGCGAAGCCGCATGCGATGAAGACGTACTGCACGCCGAGTCGCCTGCTCGACGTGTTGCCTATGGAAAGACGCTCTTGCGGATGGAAACCGAACTGCCACAGTCAGGCTTGTGTCTTGGTTTTGTTGGAATGGTGCAAAAAGGGAAACGCATCCGCGAACGAATTCAATTCATTTCGAACCCCAAACGGATGCGGTTGTCAGTGAAATCTCTCGCCCTGCTCTGCATGTGCGTTACCGCGATTCTGGGCATTGCAAAATCAGCAGAGCCCCAGTCGAAACCGCAAACACAGCCAGCCACTTTGGCGAAAGAGGAACCAGAGACGGAAGAAGCGAAGGGTGAGAAGCAACAGCGGGAGATCTCGCTGAAATTCCAGAAGGTGGCCAGTCTGGAGTCTCCGGGCGAGGACCTGTCGTTAGCTCGCGTTTCCGTGAGCCTGGACCAGAATGCCGTACTGGCCCGCGTGCAAACCGGAGACCAGGACACTCGCCTCAGCAGAGTTCGCACAAGACGCTACGATGTGGTCTTACAGGACCTAAATGCCAAGTCACCCAGACGCACGTCATTGGGTGATCACTACTTCGGTTTCGTTCCCAAGAGTAATCTGGCCTTCGAGGTGAGTTGGGGGACAGGAGTCAGGTTCTGGAACACTCGCACGCATACGCCGTCAGGCGATTACATGCCGCATGCGCTTCGCGAGGACACCACCATCCTGCCTGCAGTGAGTCCGGACGGGAAAGTGATGGTGACCCGCAGCCAGTTGGATCACCTGCAGTTCTGGAACATTGAAACACGTCAGCCAATCACGGAGGAGATCAAACAGCCAGGCATGGTCTCCAGCATGCGCTTCTCGGCCGACGGAAAGTGGTTTTTCTCCCGAGCCCGCGGTGGGCTTTCGATCCGGGATCCGCGGACAGGAGATCTGGTGGTCGCTGACATCAGACACGATGCCTCCGGTTACGCATACCTGTCGGCTTCCAAACAGCTGTTGACAGTCCAGAATGATCACGACGACGAAAGCGGGTGGCACAGCGAGCTTGTGATCCGGGGTGGAAAAGCGTTTGCAGAACGACGTCGCATTGAAATGGACGGGCAGGCACAAAAGGCCGCGTGGATTGACAAGTCGCATATTCTCGTCGTTGGAAGAAACCCTGACCTGAGGTCGAATGAGAGAGAAACGCTTTACGTTGTGACTCTAAGCGACAACAAAACTGATGTCCGCACATTGCTCCATTACAACTGGATCCGCGAAGCCGTCGTGGCGCCTGACCGTACTCATTTTGTTGTCAGAACTCGGGAAGAGACGAGCTGTTGGAAGGTCGGCGATCGGGAACCGGTTTGGACGCAGACAGGTGACCACCTTGTGTCGTTCGGGGATCGCGACTGGGTGCTTTTCCATAACGGACCGGCAGTTGCTTACTCACTCGCCGACGGAAGCGAACTCTGGCGCGGTGAAGATGTCCGCCTTTGCAAAGTGTTTGGATCGAAGATTTGGGTGTGCAACGACAAAGAGATGGAGATTTGGCAAGTCGAGCCAGACGCACAGCCTGAGAAACCAGCTGCGAATCCAGTGCCGCCACAACACAATTCGCGGACGCTAACGAACAGGAGTCACGCTGCCTATCGGTTACTAAAGGACGAGGATGGAGAGGTTCGTACCGCCGAGTTCTTTAACAAAGCACGTATAAGGCGGTTAATCGACGGCGGCAAAGCTGGGAAAGAGGAATTCTCATCAGCTCAGCAATTGCATCAGCTTTCGCATCTTAAACGACTTGTTGTTGGGTACGGCTCCGAGTTGACCACCGATGATCTCGAGTCGCTCTCAAGACTGCCTGGCATCGTTGAGATGGAATTTGGAGTCCCAAGTCTCGCCAGCGAGTACGTCACAATCGAAGGTGACTTACTACCACTTGGCCAGCTGAAAACCCTGGAAGTCGTGCGGTTGTGCAAAGATGGGATCCATGACGACGACCTGCGTTTTGTCGCGGAATTGCCTCGACTTCACACGCTGGAGTTTCGCGCCGACAACGGACGTGCGGACCGCCCCATGTGCACCGACAAGTGCGTTGAGTATCTGTGCAAGGCCCAACAACTACGGCGCCTCAGCATCGCTGGTGGGCAATTTACGGACGACTTCGTTGAAACGTTGGTGCGACGACTGCCGCGTTTGGAAACCTTGCTGCTGAACTCGAACGCCTTCACTGACGAATCACTGAGGTCCATTGCCAAGCATGGCCATAACCTGCGCGAACTTTCGATCGCGTCGAAGCAGTTCACAGAGCAAGGGCGAAAGGCGCTCGATGCATTGCCGAAGCTGAGATCCGCCTCAAGTGCAAAGCGGGCCACCGAACGCAAATCGAACGAGGATGAGAAAACGCCGCAGGCGAACGCAACGAATGCGGAGATTATCTCAATCAGCACCGTCGGGCCGCGCGCTGAACTCCAAACAGATACAGACATCGTCCGCTATAAAGGCCACTTTTTCATGGCGTTCGCTAAACCAACCCGCGAACGTCAGAATGCGATTCACATTCTGCAATCCGCCGATGGTCGCGATTGGAAATTAGCCACGACACTTCGTTCCGAGATCGAAGAACGGCGCCCCGACGTCACTCATTCGACTCACTACTCAGGTAGGCCCGTCTGGTTCTCCACAATGCCATCAGGACGACTCTGCGTGACGGGCCGCGCGTCCGAAAAGACGATCGTGTGGTCGACAGACGACGGCGCCGACTGGCGAGAGGAACTCGATATCAAACTAAGCAGGTCGTACAGCCGAATTCACTGGCAAAACGACCGAGCGTATTGCGTTTCGGATGAAAGCTCAAGTTGTGGAGAAAAGTTCGAGTTGTTCCGACTTGAATCTGCCGGCGAAGACTCAGCACCGAAAACAGTCTACGAGCTCTCTCACAACTCACATACCCTAACAGGGCCACGCGAATCGCAGCTTGTGGTTACCAAGGACCGAGCGTTCTGCATGCTCAGCTTCAAGACCTACAACTTCGATAAGGTGCGCCGCTGGTTGATCCCGAGCGGAAAGTACGCCACGGGGAGCATCGGAGTTTCGAAGGCTCCTTATACAGAGTGGACGTGGACGCAAACCAACCTGAAATTCGGTCATCCCAACCTCTTAGTTCTGAAAGACGCGAGTATTGTCTCTTCCGTATTCATCGAAGGTGACGAAGCCCATAGCGCGCTTTGTCAGATTGACCCCTCGACGGGTAAATTGACCGAGCTTCTACGATTTCCGACCGGCGGCATCAGACAACCGGTGGGCATGGCTGAGTATGACGGGCACATCTGGGCCAGCTTTTATGACGGGCCCCGAGAAGGAGAGAAACCAGTCATGTTGAAGGTCGCAAAAATCAAGCTAGTAAGAAAGTAGGGCCACATTGACCGCAGAATCAGCAAACCGTGATTGCGGCTAGGTGGGCTCAACACCCGACCATCATGCAGATCGATCGTCGCGCACATCAACAACAGATTCATACAGGAAAGAAATGCGACCAATGCAACGTCAAGCTACCCAGCGTAACGCAACAGCGCTTCCCACTTTCTTCGCCATCGGTCTCTGTCTTCTCTGCGTAACGGCGCGAGGCGACGACGATTCCAAGCTGCATGACTACACGGATCTCTTCGCAAATCATCAGCGTCTATCAGCCGTCGAGCCCAAGACGGATCCCAAGACCGGCTTCATTGTCGGCGGGATGAATACAACTGAAGCGATCCGAGCTCTCAAGGAGATCAATGGAATCAAGATCGCCGATCTCGAGAGTTCAATGAGGCCGGGGAAACTCTCGAAGGCAGGATTTCTTGGCGACAAGGAACGGTTGTTGGAAATCATGGCTGCGGACAACGACTGGGTCGTGAAAGCAGGATTGACGCACCAGGAAATTGCCCGTCATTTGCGCGTGCTTTCCGCCGTTTCGCGGGCAGAATCCGAACCGTTCGTTTACCGTGGGACTCGATTCCGAGCGAAGCTCATTCAATTCGATGGCTTTCAGGAATCTCCTTTTAACGACGGCACCAAGGCCAGTGATGACGTTGGACTAGAAAACTTAGACAACGGGGAGTGGATTCGGTATTCGCTGCTTGTACCCATGATGATCGAGCGGTACGGATTCTACGAAGGCAAGGGAACCAGTTATCGCGTCGATCCGAAGCAAGTCGTCAAGTTACTATCCTTCTTGGAAGTGGGAGACGAGGCGAAGCCTGCCTCGAAGGCGCCGGCCTCGAAGGAAACACAGTGCGTATCCGCCACTGCCATCATCGATGGGTGCGAACTCGGGGGCAAGATCATGCAGGTTGGGATGGAACCGGTGCATGAAAGGTGGGCTCCTTTGCACGCAGTCATCAAAATCCAGAATTCGTCCGACAAGGAACGAAAGCTGTCCTTCTTTTGCCAGATCATCTCGCAAAACAGCAAGAATCCCAGCGACGCTTTTGTGTTCAGGGGGCGGACCTACGAAATGACCATTGCTCCTCGCGAGACGGTTGTTCGGGAGTTCCCCTTCATCGATCCGATGGCCAGTATGCCACGCGGTTATATGAAGGACACGGTAGCGATCAGGATTGCTCGAAAACCCTTTAAGAGATATGGCGACCACATCGCCATTGAGCCTGGCAAGAAACTTGAAGTCGGCGATGATCCCGTCACGATCGCCGTGAAAGCCGAGCAGGTGTCCCCGTGACCGTGCCCATAGCCAGGCGGACCGAAGAAGCTGCCGGGGGGCGATCCTAGCCCCGCCAGCCCATGCGGCCACTGCCGCTGGTACAGGCATCGAGAAATATGGAAAATAGATAGATCTCAGCTAGGCACACAACGAACAAACGATATGACGGGATTTTTGGGGTGGGAGCAGGCCGTATGAAGAGAACGCACACAAATTCGATGACGCTGGTGCCTGGGCAAGTCGGAACCAGATCGCAGAGAACACAAATGGGCATCGCATCCCTTCGTGTGGGCGTGATTTTTTGGGGTTTGATGATCGTCGGCCATGCTTCTTTCGCTATCGGTCAGGAGCAGCCGCAGAGTCCGACCGACCTCGTCCGAGAGCTGAGCGACCAATTGCGAACTTGCTCGCGCGACGAGCGTGACGACTTGCTCGTAAAGAGTGACTATCCGAGCCTAGGGCCCGACGGCAAACCGTTGATTCCCATCCTGTTGGGCATGCTCGAAGACAAGACCCCGCCGGCCAAGCAATACAGCTTCGGCTTTTCTCGGCCCAGTCGCGAACTTACCGCGCAGGAGATCCGTGACCAGGAAGCGGAGACTATCCTGACGGTGATCGCATCATTTGGTCGTGAGGGAGTCGAGCCACTCGGGCGGACGCTCAAGAGCGATGACGCGGCGACTCGGGCCTACGCTGCAAATGGCCTGGGAAAGATCGGCGCCGCTGCTGAAGACGCCATGCCGCACCTCATGCATGCACTGAAGGACGACGATGCCCGAGTGAGACGCAACGCGGTCTGGGCATTGCAACAGATCGGTCGACAGACGCAACGATCAATTCCCGCAATTACTGATACCTTGGACGACGACGATCCTGAGGTGGTCGCACAAGCATGCGAGTCACTTCGCCAATTTGGATCGGCCGCACAAGCTGCCCTGCCCCAACTTGTCGCCACGGCAAATCGCTACGAACGTCTGTATCGTGCCGGCAAGCTCCCCAAAGGCGACCAACGTTACATGGCCAGCCAGCTGTCAGCCGCCTTGCTCGAAACGGAGCCGGCACTGGCAGTTCCTCGCTTGATACGCGTGCTACGGAGTCAAGAGTCCTATCGAACCTATCCGTCCGATCGGCCGGTCTCGGCTGAGTCACCAAGAAATCGCGAGGCGCGAGGATTGGCTGCTGAGCGACTTGCCAGTTTCGGGCAAGATAGCGCGACGGCCGTGCCTTTGCTCGTCGAATTGGCCCGCGGGTCTGAATCGGCAGGCGGGTTTGGCCGTCCGTCGGGCCATGCTTTCAACGTTTTGGTGGCAATTGGAAAACCGGCACGCGAACTAACTCGGCTGCGAGTTTTGCCGTTGATCGAGAATGATCTCGACTCGGAACGCGTCTGGAAACGACTTCACGCGGCCGACAAAATCCTGCGTGTCTTCCCCAAGCATCAACGCGCCCTCGACGTGGTTGTCGCCGCCCTGGAACACGAAGGCCCTCTCCCAGCTAGCGGACTCGGTGGAGCAATCGACCTAAGGGCGGACGCGGCCGCGATTGCCGCCAGAGTCGGCCAACATGACCGGCGGATGATGCCCGCTCTCCGCAAGCTCCTCAAGGGACCGCCCACGCCGATCAAACTTCAAGCGGCGCGCGCGATCGGGATTCTGGACCCCGCGGACACCCGGTGGCGGGCCGCGATGGTTGAGTGCTTGAAAGTTTTTTACGACCGACGACTCGTGAGCGACTCCTCCAGTTGGGACAACGTCGGTGACGTGACTTATTCGACCGTGGTCGAAGCTTACAAGTTGCTGGGGAATGACGCACAGCCTTTCTACGCGCATTACGTTGGCGTATTGGGGCGGTTTACCGGAGGCGACTTGATGAGGGCGCCCACCCGTGACCCCAGGAACATGCAGCGCGTCGTCGAGCTTGGAACGGCGATCGTGCCGACGCTGATCGAGGCGGTGGAAGAGAATCTCCCTGCAGACCGCTGGTACGATTACAACTACCTGGCGTCGGAAGCACTCGGATTGATCGGTAAAGACGCCGCGCCAGCCGTCCCGGCACTCTGCAAGGTGTTGAAAGAGTCAAAGGACCCAGGAATTCGTCAGCATGCCGCGATCGAGTTAGGCCGCATCGGCGCAAACTCGGAACTGACCGTTCCTGCACTTACGTCTGCTCTCGACGATGGTTGGGCAAAGGTTCGCGCGGCCGCCGCCAAGGCCCTGCTGTCATTCGGAGCGGAGGCGAAGCCCGCTCTGAAAAAGCTGCGTGAACTCGAAGGCAGCGAATTTGCCAGCGTCCGCCAACCTGTCAAAGCAACGATTGCCGCTATAGGCGATCAGTGAAATCCTCTTGGGGCATGGCATGCCGATCTGGTCTGAATTCAAGGCAAGACTCAAGATTCCCTTCGACAGATCGACGGGGAGTTGGTCGTCATCCATTCGCTCCGTTGATGTCCAGAATGGCAACGCAAACCAGGGGCAAGCTTCGTGTTGCCCTTTGAAGTGAACTCGATTGACCGCCATTGCCAGCAGATAAAGCTATTCGCCAGGAGCCAGCCCATGCCCAGCCCGCCGTCGAAATTGGTGGTTGTGTTATTACTGTTCACCGTGATTTCATGGCGGGAACCATTGCCTGCTGCCGAAAAGCGTGAAGACGCGGCGCAGAGCCCGCGAGCAGTCGTCGCTCGGTGGCTTGAGTTACACCGCACGGGCAAGCGTGACCAAGCGTCAGCCCTCACGACTGGGTCCCCCAACCATCGAGCCGACGTCCTGCTATCGTCCAAACGTGACACCGGTGTGCGCGTTGCGCGATCTCTGGGCAACGAGCGGGCGGCGGCGGTAGTCACCAACTCACGGGGCGATGCCCGCGACGCTCAGGAAGTGTTGTTATTCTGGCTCGTGCGGCGGGACGGCGCATGGCGGATCAACAAATCAGATTCCTTCAAGCGAGCGGTGGTCGACGAGCGGCTGCGGGGTTTTCTGGAGGCGGGAGACGTGCGGTGGCACGTTCAACGTGACCAGTTATTGGGCAGCTGGGAAGCCCAGGCCTGCCTGCCGCCTGGGAGTGATGGTATCACGGCCTGCGCCAGCCAGCTTCAACTCGATAAGCACAATCGATATCGTCTGAAGTTCTGGGGACCAGGTGGAGCGGTTCCCGCGTACGACGCGCAAGGGAAGTGGCGAATTGCCAGCGACAAGATCCTGCTGTCGCGTCAAGATCGCAACTACGAGTGCGTCGTCACGTGGCTGGGTGACGATCAGCTGGCAATCGAGTCCGCAGATGGGAGAATCCGAGCCGTGTATGAACGCACAATTGCGGCTCACGAATAGAGACCCAAAGTGGATACAAAGCAGTCTTTCAAGGATGAGACCTCTACGTCACCTCTTGCTCGCTGACCTCTGCAGCTAAGGCGACTGGCGAACTCGCTGAAGATGCATCAACTTCGGCAGATTGGGCTCCGCTGTAAGTCGCGTCGGTGAGACCGACCTCTGAACTGCGCGAGAACTCCGCCGGAAGCCGATTATTCTCATCCGTCATTCTCGCCAATTGCCGGGTAGGTTAACAGATAGGACCTGTTAACCATCTTGTCCGCCAGGCAACGCGCCCGTCGCAAGCGAAGGTTGTTGTGGGCAACTCCAACAGGAGACGTCCCATGCGACCATTCGACGACCCATCTACTTTAACGCCTGACCAGCGTCGCGCCGCTGTGGCCAACATCCTGGCCGCCGGCTTTCTTAGGCTTCATGCGCGAGACGCGTTGTCCGACGAATCGGCCGATCCTCCCGCACCAAAAAAGCTCTCGAAACCTGGCTCTTCATGCCTTGAGGTTCCCGACGAAACCGTGCTCAGTGTCCACAACGGTTAACGGTTCCCGAGATCCTCAAGACAAGGAGAGATTGATGTCCCTGAACATTGGAAAAGAGGTCGCCGCGCTGCAGCGGATGACCGTCCGCGAACTGCGGACACGCTACGCCGAGGTATTCGGCGAAGAGACGCGGGCCGGCAACAAGCCGTGGCTCATCAAGCGAATCGCTTGGCGACTGCAATCGCTGGAAGAAGGCGACCTTTCGGACCGCGCCCGCCAGCGGGCTGCCGAGCTAGCCAACGACGCCGACGTCCGGCTATCGCCGCCCAAGGCCAAACCGGCATCGCCGTCCCCCACGTCGCGGACCAAGACGGCAGCATTGGCCGTGAAAGGCGACGACCGGTTGCCGCCTCCGGGCACCATCATCACCCGTGAGTACAAGGGCCAAACGTTGCAGGTGTAAACGGCGGCGGGAAAGTGTGGCGCTTGGCGGGCGAAAAGTGCAGCGC
>ERZ887942.817-NODE-817-length-23823-cov-14.312437_pt1 | contig 23823 bp, 20 predicted proteins | sample MGYA00521099_ERZ887942 | MGnify/ENA primary metagenome ERZ887942 (study PRJEB32303, sample SAMEA104408605) | aquatic metagenome | biome: Brackish water; feature: Pelagic; material: water | place: Baltic Sea | collected 2014-06-07T06:48:00 | depth 16,251 m ...
GGTGAATGCGTGGCTGCTGTTTATTTCCCCGTTGTCTGATTCAAAACTTGACACGGCTTAAGGCCAAACAGAAGCAGACATCGAATGCGTCTGTTTTCAGCCAAAACAGCAAAAAAGCTATTGAATTCACCCAAACCATCCTGCCAAAGGATGCGTGTGGCGCAGGAAATTATTGGACCATCAACCGCTGCATGGGAGAGGAGCCCCATTCGCCGACTTGGATGAGGTAAGCTCCGCCGGCCCATTGGCTCACGTCGATGGGACGACCATCCCACGTGCCATTCATAACGAGGCGACCTTGGAAATCGAACACGGTGATTGGACTGAAAGCGGGACAATTTCGCAATGAGAAACTTTCAGAAGCCGGATTCGGAGCAATGGTCCAGAGCGATTGGGGCGTTGTAGTGGTCAATTCAAATTCGTCCACACCCGTGACGTTGCCGTAGATGTAGTATTCGTATTCTGCCCGCGCAGGAGACAATGCAATGGCGTCGGCGTTGGATGCTCGGATGTAAAAGAGGAGGTTCTCTTCGTTGGTGTCTGGCAGCAGTGCCGTGAACATTCCGTCCCCCGCAATGGCATCGCCTTGAGTGCCATCATCGGACATGGCCATGGACTGGAAGTCACTGGCCATGTCGCCAGTTGTCCACATCATTTCCAAGGCATTGGCATCGATGGTCGGCACGTGAACGGAGCCGTTTTCAACTACGACGGAACCTAGGACCGGGGCTGACTCTGAAATTTCGGGGTGATTGCTCAAGAAGTCCATGCGCTCCTCTACGGTGCTCAGGATGCCACCAAATCCCCAGTCGGACCAAAAAGCGCTGGTCACGTTGTCGCTGAAGTAATTAAAAGAGAATAAAGCGTTCGGGTCGGCCTCCGCGGCGTCACTGGCCAGTGTTTGAAATGCCGCAATTTCCTGCGCAATGCCATCGACATCCATGGATTCTTCCATGATGGTTCGGATGTGCGATAGATACAATTTCCGGTATAATGGCTGGTTATAGAGGAATTGTGTCAAGGGGCGGTTGTCCCATGCAGCGCCATTGCCCGTGAAGAATGGATCAAAATGATACACATCATCCGGGCTCCAATAGCTCCAGCCCATGACGGCGCCGACAAACGAATTGTCGAGGTCCCATGGGATCATTTGGAATCGACCTTCCACATCTTGGTAGAGGTAGTAGTTGTGGACATAATAACCATTGTACGTATCGAGATTGCTCACCACCGTATTGACGGCCATGGCCCAGAGCACCCGGTCAATATTCAGAATGGCCCCCAAATTCTCAGGCGAAAACTCCAGCATGGTGATGAGATCGTGCAGCGCTTCCCATCCATCATCCGATTTGATGGTGTAACTGTCGTAATAACTGGCCGTGTCTGGACCGAGGTAGCTCAAGGTTGGATTGCCACCGTCAGTCCCGCCGTTTCCGCCTTGATCACAAAAAACTCCCGCACCGTCACACTTGAAAAGTACTCCACTGTTCTCGTCGAAGTGTTTGTTCAAGAATTGCTTGTTGATGGATTCCGTGTTCACATACAATCCCGTGTAATTTCCTTGGGTGTGGAGTTGGATCAGATTGATTTCTGGAGTCGGGAGGTATTTGCGGTAAATCCGGCTGGCGATGTACTCTTTGCAGTAGGTCGGGTCAAGCCACGCGTTGGCCAATTTGACCTTGTTGTAGCCCATGAGGTCTTGCCCGGAGATCCAATGATTGAAATCCAGGTTGTATGGCACTTTAACGCTCCCGTCATCGTTCGGAAGGCAAAAAGTGGAGTTGCCTTTGTAGCGGACCCCCACGCTGTCCATTGCCATCCCATCGATGGAGACGGAGGCTGGAATGCGCATGGCCGGTTCATTGAAAAAAGCATTGATCAAAACCGAATGGTAATTGTCGTCTTCGAACGTGACATTCATTTGACGCAGAATGCTGGGGTCGAACAAACCGCCATCCGGATCATACCGTTGTTGCGGATCATGAATGATGAGGTTTTGACTGAGAGCAATTTTGGACTCGGTTCCAGCCAGACTCAAAAAAACAAAAAAGAAGAACTTGCGCATGCGCCGAAATTAAGGAATTCGATTTGTTCTGGTGATGAGCGAAGAGAGATTGATCGTTAGCGACGCAGGCTTTCCATTTCGCTGGTCTCCACTCAACCCGCGTGGTAACGCGCAATATCGTTGAATTGCGGTTACAAGGAGGGGGCGCGGTCCGTTTGTCGAGGCGTGTTGGGGAAGACATGATTGTGATCCCGCGGGTTGCCCGTCCTCTACACGAAAGTTTCGTTGTAAAGTCTTATGAGGAAACTCCAGAAACAGGACTTTAAGTGTTCAAGGGCCAGAAACCCATGAGTCGTACGCGGGACGGCTTTTTGGAATCGGAATTGGCAAATTGCTGCTCAGTCCGGGCGCTATGCTCCAATTTCAAAAGGCCAAGTCGATGTGCACGCAAGAATTGCTGCCAAATGCGATGCTCTGTGGTCTGAGGGCCATCTTGAATGCTCTCAAAGACGTAGTTCTTTTTATGTGACCATGCTGCGGTCAATGCATTGCCGAATGCGAAATGATTTTTGACTCCTGTCCGAAGCAACAGCTGCTCCGTGTTGCACAGGCGACAGTGGAATTGCCGTGTTGTACCTCCGAGTGGATACGCCATTCAGTATTCAACCGCAGGTTGCTAGAAGACATGAGCCTGTTGCCCCGCGTATTTTCAGCCGGGAAGCCGAACAATGTTAAGTCGTCAAAGCCATAAGGGGTCGCTGACTTCTGAGGTTTCCCACCCAAAAAACAAGCGAGATATTTCTTCGGAATCAAGGGCAGATCTCCCCGTACAAGGTCAAGAATTCTAACAAATCGGCGGATCCCACAACGGCATTCTCGTCCAAGTCATAGGGGCCAGTCCAGTCGTTTCCAAAGGCACTCAAAAACAACAAGAAGTCGCTGACGTTGATGATTGCATCGGCATTGAAGTCACCGGGGCAGAAACCACCAGCAAGGAAGCCTTCGCCTCCGCATCCCATGGACCATTCGGGAAAAGAGTAACCTTCAGCACAATGGAACGACTGGATGCCAATTTCTTGACCAATCAATCGAGCTCGACCATCATCCATGGGCGGATGAATGCCGCCCCACATGCGCGAGAGAGCACTTTCATTGGCGGCATCGTAATACGTTGCCCACTGCAGCTCAAAACTCATTGACGGGCCATCTTCAAAGACCAAGAACTGATTCATGGTCACAGGAAAAGTTCCGATTCCACCAGGGAAGTATTCCGACCCCGTGAGCAGGGTGAGCACTTCGGCGGCAGCGCGAGAAAAAGTCGAATGTCCGCTGACATAGCCGGCAAATGGAGGCGTCACAAAAGAAGGGCGTTGGTAGGGCCACCAGTTCTTGGCAAGAATCCATCCCACACCCGCCTCATCGATGAACGGGACTTCCACGTAATCGGGACCTCGCCAAGCGAAGACTTTGATCTCTCCAACGTATTCGTTGTTGAAGCCAGCAAGCGGATCGCCTGCTTCTACCACTTCAACATAGTCTTCGATGAGCGGTAGGCCCGAAGGATGATAATTGGTGAGGCTCGTGTCCGATGATTGTCCCATTTCGGCCATGTATCGAATGGCTGATACAGGCCGTGTGTAATCGTGATAACCTTTGATGCTCCAGGTGGCGACAGCTGAATCATGCATGGCGCCAGCGAGGGCTAAGAATGCTTTTACGGTATACTCCAAAGGATCCAATTCAGGTCCTTGTCCTCTCCAGCGGGTTTCGAATAACGGGTGCATCATGACCTCGTTGAGCAAGGTGAACCAGTGACCTGGAGGTGTTTCCGAATCCGGACCGTCCGCCCAGAATTCTGCCAAGCAGCGGGTGTAATCGCCCCGCGGCACGGGGTTGGGAGCGTATGCTTCACCGGTTACCGGATTGATGCTGTGCCCGGTGAATCCTCCTCCTCCTTCGAAGAAATCATAGTAGTCAGGGAAATCCTCAACGGCTGTCACAAAGGATCCATTTGAGCCAAGTGCGCCGGGAGAGACATCCCACATGATGCCATCTGTTGGATCCAGGTGAGAAGACCAAATGGAGACCATGGAGAAATTCCATTTCCAGGGGTCATTGAGCCCCCCCGCGACCGAGGTGGAATCCAGGTGAACGGGAGCTCCTGGATTCTTCCAAACCTCGTAAGTGCAACCATCACGTTCGAGGGATTCCAAGTCGGCAGAATCCAAAGAGAAGGGGACTACTTCGCCCCATTCGGGTCCTACAAATTCCGGGATTTCTGTGCTAACGTTCCCGCTCTGATCAATGAAAACAGTCAATTCAATGGGTTGCCAATGATTCGGGTCAATCACATTGGGGTTTCCTGGGAATTCCGGTTGTATGTTCGGGTTGATGGCTTCATAACAGTTGGAGGCGTAATCCAATGCTTCGTTGGAGCCGTCTTGCAATCCGAAAGCGATGATTTGCTCCGCCACATAATTCCCCAAAGCGGGCGCCCCGTCATTCACATAATCGGTGGATAAAAATGAAGGGTCATAGCCCAGCTGGGCCATGCGAGAATTGATGTTGAATAAGGTGATCTCTCCATCGGGAGTTTCTCCAAATCGATGCGTCATAATCCGATAAGCGGCGTAGCTAATCGCTGCATCCCGCGCTTCAGCAACAGCGGCTGGGGAATCCGGAATAACAACCCCATCGAATGGGACCTCAAAACCAGCCCATGCTTTCCCGAGAAAAAAAGTCTCCGAAGGACCGTTGTCATAGGCCGCCCAACAATCGTACATGGCAATGCTCGTGTGCAGCAGGTTCCGGGCGTGGACGGTTGGTCGCGCGAAGTCATTCCGAATTCCTTCCAGGACCTCTTCATTCCAGATGTGGGCAATGTTGTTCGACTCTTGTGACGAACTGGAGTTGATGCTCCCTATGCTACAAGCAATGAGGCACCCAACGTAAATGCGATTCATGAATATTCGTTTTCAACAAGACGTGTTCCCGAAAGATAGGTTGACGCACTGAAATAGAAAACAGGTTACTTTGACTCTTTAAAACCAATCCTATGAGTTTCAATACTTCGCATTTGTTAATTGCTGCTGCATTTGGAATGATCGGCTTTGCACTTGGTCGCGTAACCGTTCCAATGGGGCATCAGATGGGGCCCATGCATGGAATGTTCATGGGGGATTCTCCCTCAGGAGATGTCCAGATGTTCATTCAGGAAATAGAAGGAGGAGAATTCGAAGGGGACACGGTATTCGCCATTCCAGGCGGTGAAGTTCACCTTGTACGTGACGGAGAGAGCGTAGAGGTGAACGTTGAGATGACGGATCAAGTCGAGTCTTCCGAAAACATCTGGGTTGATGGCGACGGAGCGGTTCGGGTTGTTAAAAAAGTAGTGGTCGTCACCAGTGACGACCACTGAGAAGCCACCGGGGGATTCAAGCGTTTTGCGACATCAGGATTCGTGAAAGCGGTGCGTCAGGGTTCGCTGAGCGCTCCCATTTTTCCGTCGTGATAGTCCATGATGGCCCGCTGGATTTCCTCATAAGAGGACATGACGAAAGGACCATGGGAAATCACAGGCTCATTGAATGGAGCTCCGGTCAGCATCAAAACACGGCATGCGTCGAGGCTTTCGATGTGAATCTGAGTAGATTCTCCGGGCATGATCGTGGCCATATGTCGACCTTCCGTTCGCTTTCCATCCACAAGAATAGCGCCGTCTAGGACGTAGAGCAGGCCAGTCCATTCAGAGGGGATTTCGATGTCCAATGCAGAACCCGCCTCGTCGGTTTTGAAATTCACAACCCGCAGGGGATGGCTGGAGTGAATCGGCGATGTGTGTTCGTCCCACTGTCCTTGAACGAGTGCAATGGACCAACCGCCTTCTTCCCACGCAGGGGTGTCCGATTTAGAGAGGGGTTGATACGATGCCGGGTTCATCTTGTGTTCGCTTGGCGTGTTGACCCAGAACTGGATCATCTCGAGCATGCCACCGTCTTCTGCAAGAGTGTCATCAGGACGCTCACTGTGCACAATCCCGTTGCCCGCGTCCATCCACTGAGTGCCTCCCGCGTGAATCACCAGGTCATTTCCGAGAGAATCTCGGTGTCTCAGCCCGCCAGCGTAGATGCACGTCACAGGGCTGAATCCTCGATGAGGATGCGGTCCGACTCCGATGTCATAAGGAGATTGTTTGCCTGGCAAAAAGTCCTGCCAATGGTGCAGCAAGAGAAAGGGGCCAATGCGATCAAATTGGGGCGAAGGAAGAGGCTGCTCCACATAGTTAGGTCCCATGGGCAAGCGTTGAGCTTGTACGACGGTTTGAATCCGAGAAGGGGCAGAATTGGAGGAATTCGACATGTCTGCAAAGAAAGCCGAAAGCCCCAAGAATTCAGAACTTCCCGAATGTTATCTTCGCAGCGTCCGTGAATGAAAAAAACCAATTCAAATGAATAACGCACAAACTTTTTTGATGGCTTTTGGCGCTGCTCTGCTTTTGATTTCTTGCGGCGCAGGGACAGAATCTACAGGAGCAACATCTGATACTGCAAGTCCAACGGCCTGTGAGTGTTTGGTTGAAATGAACGCATCCTTGTCAACATTGATGTCAGATGAGCAATCGAACAAAAAGAGTGTTCAAGAATGGACTCAGGCCCTGACGCAAAACACGTCCCCATGCATGCTGGTTCAACGAACTCCTGTGGAGTTGAATGCTTGGAGCAAGGCCCAATCTGAATGCCCTGAATTTCAGGCATACAATGAATTGGTGACAAAATTCAGAGAGCAGCTGGCGGCTGTGCGCGAAGCAACACGTGAAGTCCCTCAAAGCATCAACCAGATTTCTAGCGGTGGAGCGAAAGGGCTGCTCGATCAATTGAGCAAAGGGAACCAATAAGCTGAGTCGACTTTCTAGTTTGAAGGCTCATCTGATTCGTCAGAAGAAGCCATGCCCAATTCTTGAATCAAGACCTTGACTTCATCCTCGGTGGCTTGCAATTGTTTTTGGCAATGTTTGAGTAAGATGGACGCTCTTCGAATCGACTGGGTTAAGGTGTCGATTGATATATCATCACCTTCAAGTAGCTGCATGAGCTGACGCAATTCAGCCAAGGCGTCGTCAAACTTGGCCGGGATATCGTTGGAGTCGAGATGGGGAGGTGTCATAATCGGTTTAGTTTTCAGTTGTTCTTTTTGAATCGTTCGGCGCAATCGACTGGACCGTCACGCGGGCCATGCCTGTTCGAGTTTGTATTTCCAATTCATCCCCTATGCCAATTCCTTCGAGGTCGGGAATGACTTGGCCCTGAAGACTGAGAATGGCGAAGCCTCGTTTTATGGTTTGTTCAGGATGAAGCGTGGCCATGGACCGTTCCATGGACTGGAGCCTTTCTCCCTGGATCAGCAATTGCTGTTGTGCTCCTCTGAACGGGGTCTTTAGCCAGGCATTCAATTCGGTACGACGCTGAAGAATAACCTGTCGGGATAGCCGTTCCAATTGTTGGATTAGATTTTCGATGGTCTGGTTATTGGCTTGGGTCCATCGTTCAGCTTGCCAATTCAATTGCATTTCCAAAGTGCGCAAGGCATTGCGCTGCCCGCTGACAATGGCTTGACTCGACCATTGAATCTCATTTCCAAACCGGTCCAATTCTCGCTGTTTCTCCTCTAGCCAACGCTGGACCGTGCGTTGCAGGTTAGCGGCCAGTTCATGCACTTCGTTGGTGATCCGATCCAATTCTCGGATAACCGCATCCCCCACATCGGTGGGTGTTTTCCAATACGAGTGTGCGACCAAATCAGCCACGACCAAATCAGATTCATGGCCAATACCGGTCCACACAGGAACGCTGAGAAGACTGATTTTTCGACACAACTCAAAATCATTGAAGCAGTCTAGATCCAATTTGGAGCCGCCACCTCGCACGAGTACAATCAAGTCAGGAGCGCTCGCTTCAGCTTCGATTAAAGCTTCGATGAGCGATTTGGGTGCTGAGGTTCCTTGTACCGTTGAAGCGAAGACTTCGATGCAAAGCCGGCGTTTGGAAGGGTGCAAAAGCGTCTTGGCGATAAAATCTCGAAAGCCGCTCGTGCCAGGTGATCCGACAAGTGCGATGCGCTGCGGAGCTGCCGGAACAGGCAGGCGCTTGTTGAGCTGAAATGCACCGAGTTCTTTTAAACGCGCAATGGTGGCCTGCTTTCGTCGCTCCATCTCGCCAAGCATGTGGCGCAAGTCGACATTCTCAATGAACAGGGAGAGACCATAGCGTTCATGAAACTCAATGCGTGCCGTAAAGACCATCTCTGAGCCGGGGGCTAAGATGGAAGCGGCCTCATCGCCCAATGTTTCAAGAATTCGAGCGCCATTGGAAGGCCAAATCACTCCGCGCATTTTCGCTCGTTGGCTTCCTCCTGATTCCTCTACGAGGTCGACATAGACTGTTTTTTGCCCCAAGCCCGAGGAGATTTTCAGAATCTCAGCACGAATGAGCCAACTTCGATTTCCCGTGGCACGCTCAAGCGCTTGGCGGATGGAAACCGCCACTTGGCTCAGCGAATACACTTTGGGCGGAGCCGGCTGTTGCAATGGGATGAGGTTTGAGTTTGAGCGTGTGTTGTCATTCAATCCAATGACTCAGAAAAGGTACGACTCTGGGATTCATTGTACCTTACGACCATGAAAATTTTGCAAGCAACCCTCTTGATTTTCGTTCTGAATTTTACAGTGAATGGACAGGAGGCATCGCACGTTTCGAACATTCTCAAGGTCAGTCTCACGGATTTCGCCGTCGGTCAGTACACCCTGGGATATGAGCGGATCATGGGGCCAGACTGGAGCATAAACGCCACCATTTCGGGGGTGGGATATCAAGAGGCTTCTCAGAATTATTCGGTGGGCCATTATTATGATGAGTGGGGACAATGGTTCAGCATGCAGGGAGAGGTAGAAGCTCAAGTAGAGGGGGTGGCGATGAGTTTTGGACTCCGGAAATACAGTGCAGCACATGAGATTCGCTCGCATGGGTTTTATGGTGGAGTCTTCACTCAATTTCGACGTTGCACAACAGAATTTAGTGAAGAATTTGAAGCGTTTGAACCCTTTTCAGAACTGTATGGGTTGGCCTATCCTCACAGCGTGAACCATGCAGCGACAATCAGTTCTGTTGGTATCGGTGTGGAGTTGGGGTACCATTGGTTGGCAGCGAATGGGTTGAGTTTGGATGTGTTTGCTGGTCCGATGTTTCGTTCGATGAGCCGAGAGCGCGTGTTTGAATCGCTCCCTATGACGGAAGAGGATGCGTTGGATGGGCTAGAGAACCGGTTGAATAACCAGTATTTCTTGAGTCCTCAATTTTCTGACTTGTACATGGGGAGAACAGGCTCCTGGTTTCGAGCGGGCATTACGTTGGGGCTAAAATTATAACAGTTGAGCATGTTCAAAAAGGGGCTTTTACTCATAGGACTTGGCATCGGCATTGCGCTGGCGATTGGGCTGTTTCAATATTTCAAACCCGCGAAGGACCACGGCGCCCAACCGATTCAATCGTCCCTGCTGGCCGCGGAATTGCATGCCGCCTTCAATTCAGTCGATTCCAGCGAATTCCTTGAAATAGGAGAGGTCGTTGCTGTCTCGGGCATCGTTCAATCTGCGGGTGAATCCTCGTTGCTGCTTCACCCCGGAATTTCATGTGCGATGGCTACGCCTTTGTCTGATCCCGAGGCACTGATTGGAACCGAAATCAAAGTGAAAGGCCGTTTGGTCGGATTTGATGAGTTGTTCGGTGAGGTGCAATTGGACTTCGTTTCTGTCATCGAATCATGAGCTAAGATGTTTGTGGAGTATCCGCTGCTAGGGGCTCAAGAACTGAAGTCATCGCTTGATCATTGGCTGCCGCTGGTTGAAAATAGCGCAATCAAGAATGGGGACCGTTGTCAATCACTTGATGCCTTGGTGGGTTTCATTCAGGAGAAGATGAAAACGACGGCTCAAGAAGCGGTAGACTTGGTTTTCATTTGCACCCACAACAGTCGCCGGAGCCAATTGGCTCAAATTTGGGCACAGCGCATAGCGGATGATTTGGGATTGAATTTTGTGCGGTGCCATTCTGCGGGGACAGAAAGGACGGCTTTTCATCCAAACGCCATTGCGGCGCTTGTAAATCGTGGTTTTGTTGTGGAGTCCAGGCGAATGGGGATGCATGAAATCCATGAAGTATCGGGGCCTAATGGGGGGGGGTCGATCCCGTGTTTTTCCAAAACATTGGAAGATTCCTCCTTGCCCCAAAAGGGATTTATTGCCATCACAACATGTGACGATGCAGACCGGGCGTGCCCTGTGATCAGCGGGTCGCTGTGCAGGTTGGCACTTCCATACTCCGATCCAAAAGTCAGCGATGACACACCGAATGCTTTAGAGACGTATGCACGACGTTCGGACGAAATCGCGATCGAAATGCTGTATGTTTTGGGCCAAGTGAGCAAAGCTCGGCGGATAGCTAAGAACGGGCGTCAGCATCAACCCGAGTAGATTCCTGTTTCAGTCGAATCAGCGACCCAACAAGAAAAGAAGGCTGAATCCAGTCAAAAATACCAGCCCTCCCCAAGACAAAGCGATCATCCAACGCGGAGGCCTGGCTTCGAGTGGGAAGCTCTTTCGTGTCACCAAATAAAGATTGGCTCCTGCGACGAGGGGAGCAACCAGGAAACTCAGAGTGGTAGCGATATCAACCAGCACCGTAATGTCATTTGGGAAGGCCAGGATGAGTGTCAATGCTCCGAGGGCTATTCCGATCAAGCTCAACCGCTCGTGCCGAGTGCGTTTCGATGACCCTGATCCTGTGAGCGAAGCGATTGAGCGAGCCAAAGAACGCGCGTAGCCGTCCAAACAGGCTATGCAAGTTCCGAGCATGGCTGAAAATGCTGCAGTGGCAATGATCCACCAACTCCAGGAACCGATTGCTTCTGTATACAACTGCACGACACCAGAAGCGAACGCCGCGGTTCCTTCCGGAAACTCCACCTGGTGCGCGTAAAAAAGCAAAGCACCTAAGCCTAGAAATAGGAGCGCCAAAACAGCAGAAAAAACAAAGCCAACATTGAATTCTCGGAGCGTGTCCCGCAGTGGAGGATGGTATCCTGTTTGTTCGATGCGCTCAAGCGTCCAGATGCTGTTCCAAGAACTGAGGTCCACGGCAGTGGGCATCCACCCCATCAGGGCAATCAAGAATGCCAATCCAGCTCCTGACCAAGGAGTGAAGTCAATCGGTGGAGGAGGTACCGCGCTCAACGGTGTGTGAAAAAGAGCGGCAATGAAGGCACCCGCTGTGCTGATGAGCAAGACTCCAGCAATGATCTTGATCAACGAATCGAGCGCTTTGTATTGTCCCCAAAAAAGCAATCCAGTTGCTAGCGAGAAAACAGCAACGGCGACACCCGGCGTCGCATTCATTTCCAAAGCATTCGAAATGCCAAAGAGGTTGTCCAGAAATGAGGCCGTTACGATTCCAATCGCCCCCATGACGAAAAAACAGGTGCTGACAGTGATGATGAGGTAGAGAACGGCGGCTCCTTTGCCCATGGACCGGTACCCTTCAACGAGAGATTCTCCCGTCGCATTGGCGTAGCGACTACCAAACTCGAAAAAGGGATATTTCGCCAGGTTGGCGGCAAGCACGGCCCAAACGAGTCCAAATCCGACGAGCGCTCCTGCTCGGGTGGATTGAACCAAATGGCTCACTCCGATGGCCGTGGAGGCGAATAAAATTCCAGGGCCCAAGACTTGCGTCCAATGCGATGCTTTTTTCGATCGGTTCATGCCGCCGGACCTTGGTCATTTTGAGCATCCAACAGACGATAGGTCACCCACATGCGCCAGCCGACGATTCCTTGCTCCCATTTCTTCAACCCAATCAAACTAGCACGGCGGCTCATCCGGGGGAGCAACAAACGGTTCAGGAAGCTCAGAGCTTGCCAAAAAAATAAAGTTGATTTCATGCCTCCGCGAATTGAGTTGCGGGGCAAGTTAAGCAGGTCAGTTTTTCTTCTCCCCTACAAACCAGTCCTCTTTGTATTTGAACAGAACGTTGAAGGTGGTCAATGAACCATAAATCTTGGTGATGTATTGCTGGATTTCCACCTTGTCCGAATCCGACATTTTCGAATTCGAATTGATCTTCGCTTCAAGAACGCGCAATCGATCACGGGTCATAACAATCTTGTGAAAAAAGGCGTCAATTGGAATTTCCTTGGGCTTCATGTCGGTGTCCTCGGGCTGGATGAGCAGGACTCCTCCGTCCCATTTGTCCGCGAGTGTCACGTCCTGAGGACGGTCATCCCCGCGCAAGCGATCGGTGAAATCTTCTAGCACATGTTCCATAGCCGTCATGATATCACTGACATCAGGCTTCGCGATATCCAATGCGTCTTCTAAGATTTCCAGGCCGTTGTATTCCATGGCGATCGATTTTTCGCCGTGATCTTGAAAGTAAACCCTCCAAAATTCTCCATCGCGTCCAAAGATGACGCCTTCACCGTGTGAGGGGTGAATTATTTTTGCTCCGATTCCTGTCATGACCATGTTCTTGTGGTTTCGATATACTGCGCTTTTGGATAAAAGGTTACATGGGACAGGGATTGTGGATTTTTCACCACCTCCTTGTGGGGATTTCATGTCATGTGGCGTCAGGTTCATGCAGGAAACAGCGCCAAATTGCATGCATGCCTGGAAAGTCTAGAAAAATATACCGTTGGGATCGAATTGGTTTGGTGTTGGGAGGCCTAGCACTGTTCTCTTTTGGTTTGGCGGCGTGGGTTGCGCCAGAAGAGGAAGAAGAGGTTGGAGAGATCCTGGCTCACCCGAATCACATCGAACTTCCGACTCCTGTCGCTGCGATTGAATTGCAGGAATTGGAAGTGACTGCTGTTGTAAAACCCGAATTGGAGGAGGTTGTATTGCCATGCAGTTGCAACAAAAAAGTATTGAAACTGGCCAAAAATCCTTACACAGACCACCGTCGAGCAGCGCGTAATTTGCCCAACAGCTTTTTTGTCAAAGACAAGAATGAACTGAATGCAGGCAAACGCAATGGGAAGCTGGCGGAAGTCAAGGATGGTCGAGGATATCACATCAGTGCGCTTTCTCACAGCTATGCGGTCTTGTTGCCTGAGGTCAAGGAGTTGCTGAAGGATTTGGGCAATGATTTCGCAGATTTGTTGGTCGGTACGCCGAGCGAAGGGACGCGGATTCGGGTGACGAGCTTGACGAGAACGGTCAAACAACAAAACCGTTTGGGGCGTCGGAATTACAACGCAATCGATGAGGCTTCCACGCACAGTTATGGGGCATCATTTGATATTGCCTTTACGGATCGTCCCGACAATGAGGCCGATTGTTCAGCGCCTACGCGCGCCATGCAACAGGTCTTGAGTCAGTATCAAAAAGCCAAACGCATCCTGGTGATTCCAGAGCGTGACTGCATGCATGTTACGCTGAGGCCGTAGAGAAGGAATGCAGTGCAATAAAAAAGCCCAGCGCCAAAATGGAGCCGGGCTTTTTTGTGTTCGAAAAGGAATGAGCGCTAGAGGTGGATCACCTCGCCATACGCTGCGGCAGCGGCTTCCATCACCGCTTCACTCAATGTCGGGTGTGGGTGAATGGTCTTGATCAACTCGTGTCCGGTGGTCTCCAATTTGCGCAATGCAACCAGCTCGGCGACCATTTCAGTGACATTGGCGCCGATCATGTGGCCGCCCAACAATTCGCCGTATTTCGCGTCGAAGATGAGCTTTACGAAACCGTCCTTGTGCCCCGAAGCGCTTGCTTTTCCTGAGGCAGAAAATGGAAACTTTCCAATTTTGATGTCATGTCCAGCGTCCTTGGCTTGCGCCTCGGTCATGCCGACACTGGCTATTTCAGGGAAACAGTAGGTGCATCCAGGGATGTTCCCATAATCGATGGGTTCAGGACGTTTCCCGGCGATTTTCTCGACACACGTAATGCCTTCAGCAGAAGCCACGTGCGCCAAAGCTGGTCCAGGTACGCAATCTCCAATGGCATAGTAGCCTGGGATGTTGGTGGCGTAGAATGCGTCAACAACCAACTTTCCGTGATCGACCACAATGCCCACTTCTTCGAGTCCGATGTTCTCAATGTTGGCGACGACACCTGCGGCACTCAATACCACATCACAAGCAATGGTTTCTTCGCCCTTTTTGGTTTTAATGCGCACCACATTTTCTTTGGATGAGGAGTCCACGCCCAACACTTCGGAAGAGGTCATGACCTTGATGCCGGCTTTTTTGAAGCTCTTTTCGAGTTGCTTGCTTACATCGGTATCCTCAAAAGGGACAATGCGGTCTTGGTACTCAACGACGGTGACCTCCGTTCCAATCGCGTTGTAAAAGTAGGCAAATTCAGCACCGATGGCGCCTGATCCCACGACGACCATGCGCTTGGGTTGGGTTTTCAGCGTCATGGCTTCTCGGTAGCCAATGATGTTCTTTCCGTCCTGAGGAAGAGAAGGAAGGTGACGGCTTCGCGCTCCTGTCGCGATGATGATGTGATCAGCTGAGACGGTTTGCTTGGTGCCGTCTTCTGCGGTGACCTCGATCTGCTTTCCAGCGAGCAAGTGTCCATTGCCCATGATCACGTCAATCTTATTCTTTTTCATCAAGAACTGCACGCCCTTGGACATGCCGTCCGCTATTCCCCGACTGCGATTCACCATGCCCGTGAAATCCGCTTTTGGCGCATTGACTTGGATGCCGTAATCCTCGGCATGGTTGATATACTCAAAAACATTGGCGCTTTTGAGTAACGCCTTTGTGGGGATGCAACCCCAATTCAGGCAAATCCCACCGAGGGCTTCCCGTTCAATCACAGCAGTTTTCAGTCCCAATTGGCTGGCTCGAATGGCTGTTACGTAGCCCCCAGGGCCGCTGCCAAGTACAATAACATCGTATTTCATATCACGTCGAATGTCAAGAAAATGGAAGGTGCTCGATGCACCCAAAAGTGAATTTCCGTTGCGAAGTTACGTCATCACTTGGAGTGAAAACGTGAATTTTCATCATGGGAGAGGTGTTCGTTCTCTGCGCTACCTTTGTGCCTTTGATTAAATGATTCAACCCGTTTCCCATGGCAAGCCTGTCAAAGTGGAAGCAACTATTCGATAGTATCCGATGCTGAACATCGTATTATTTGGCCCTCCGGGCGCAGGGAAGGGCACGCAGAGTGCATTTTTAGTGGAATCCTATGGCTTGGTTCACTTGAGTACGGGCGATATTTTTCGCGCGAATATCAAAGGAGGAACGGAGTTGGGTAAAATGGCCCAATCGTATATGGATCAAGGTCAGCTGGTGCCTGATGACGTGACCATTCGCATGCTGGAGTCCGAAGTGAACCAGCATCCCGAAGCCAGTGGGTTTATTTTTGATGGATTCCCTCGAACAACGGCTCAGGCTGAAGCATTGGATGCGTTTTTGGATCAACGGGGCACACCGATTTCGTGCATGTTGTCCTTGGATGTAGAAGAAGAAGAGTTGAAGTCACGTCTTTTGAATCGAGCCAAGACCAGCGGTCGACCTGATGACGCGGATCCTGCTGTGATCCAGAAACGCATTGATGTATACAACGCAGAGACGGCGCCTGTCGCGAGTCATTACGCGATCCAAGGAAAGTTCACAGGAGTGGATGGCATGGGATCCGTTGATGAAATAACAGACCGGTTGCGTATGGCCATTCCGGCCTGATTGAACCCCCATTTCCATGGCCAGTGAAAATTTTGTCGACTACGTAAAGATTTGTTGTCGCTCCGGAAAAGGAGGGGCTGGATCAGCGCACTTTATGCGGAATCGAGTAACGGCAAAGGGCGGGCCTGATGGCGGCAACGGCGGCCGCGGAGGTCACGTCATTGCACGTGGCAATAGCCAGTTCTGGACGCTTTTGCATTTGAAATATAGCCGTCACGTCTTCTCCAATCACGGTGAGCCGGGGCGCGGACAGCATAAACATGGCGCCGATGGCGCCGATCGTTACATCGATGTTCCATTGGGCACCTTGATTAAGGATGCTGAAACGGGAGAGGTCGTCGTTGAGATCATCGAAGAGGGTCAAGAAGTGATCATCACTCCCGGCGGACGTGGTGGAATGGGCAATGACCACTTTAAAAGTCCAACTCGACAGACTCCGCGTTTTGCCCAGCCAGGGGAGGATGCGGTTGAAGAGTGGAAGATATTGGAGCTGAAATTGCTTGCGGATGTGGGCTTGGTCGGGTTTCCAAACGCAGGGAAATCCACGTTACTCTCTGTCATTAGCGCTGCAAAACCGGAAATTGCCGATTATCCATTCACCACGTTGAAGCCGAATTTGGGCATGGTGGCCTACCGCGATGATCGCTCTTTTGTGATGGCCGACATCCCCGGGATTATTGAAGGAGCGAGCGAAGGCAAAGGACTTGGTCTCCGATTCTTACGTCACATCGAGCGCAATCCGGTGTTGTTGTTTTTGGTTCCTGCAGATAGCGATGACATCGCTTCTGAATACAAGACCTTGCTGAATGAGCTGGAGCAATACAATCCGGATTTGCTGAAGAAGAAGCGCATTTTGGGTATCTCCAAATGTGATTTATTGGATGAGGAATTAAAAGAGGCGATCAGTGCTGAATTGGGGGAGTTGGACCATCTGTATTTCTCCAGTGTGGCACAACTAGGGATCATGGAGCTCAAGGATTCCGTTTGGCAAGCTATGGACTCTGCGACCGTATGGTAAAAGACCGTTTGACGATAGCGCCGGAAGTTCAAGAGGCCTTGGCGGCAGGAAAGCCCGTTGTGGCTTTGGAGTCCACCATTGTAGCCCATGGCATGCCGTTTCCCCAAAACTTGGAAACGGCTCAAAATCTAGAATCCATCATTCGTGATGGCGGAGCCATTCCTGCGACCATCGCGGTGATGAATGGCCAAATCCAAGTGGGTTGTGATGCGGCCATGCTGCATCGTTTGGCAACGGAGCCTCAAGTGGCCAAGGTGTCTCGGCGTGACTTGCCCATGGCGCTGGCAAGCGGTCAATTGGGCGCTACGACGGTGTCAGGCACCTTGATTGGAGCCGAGCTGGCGGGAATCCGTGTTTTCGTGACGGGCGGAATCGGAGGAGTTCATCGGGGCGTGCAAGATTCTTGGGATGTGTCCGCGGACCTTCCCGAATTGGCTCGTGCTCGCGTGGCGGTGGTTTGTGCAGGGGCGAAATCGATCTTGGACTTGCCAAAAACCTTGGAGTCTTTGGAGACGAATGGCGTCACGGTTGTAGGCTATCAAACCGACTTTTTCCCCGCTTTTTTCGTGCCCTCAAGTGGGTTGCCGTTGGCACACCGTGCGGACGACCCATTGACCATCGCTCAAGCAATGGAGGCCAAATGGTCTTTAGGTTTGGAGGGTTCCATCCTGGTTGCCAACCCTGTGCCAGTTGAACATGCTGCCGATGCGGACAAGGTTGATCAAGCGACATTGGAAGCGCTTGTATTGGCCGAAAAACAAAAGATTCAAGGCAAGGATGTGACCCCGTTTTTATTGCGAGAAGTCGCGAAAGCAACCGGAGGTGAAAGCCTTGCAGCGAATCGTGCGCTGGTAGCGAACAATGCTCGACTGGGTGCCGCAATTGCAGTGGCTTTCGCGGGTTTGTTCACGGCTCGATAACGTTTGCAATACGGCATCGGTCGGCGACGTTGTAAATTCGCGCCATGAACAGCCAGGACTCACCCCCCTCTCAGGTCGATATGAAGGTTGCCCCAAGTGGCTTTCGTGAGCAACTACTCGAAGATTACCGCTTGGCTTGCACAAGCCGAGAAGCGTCCCTTTTGGGGCGAAAGGAGGTGCTTGGAGGCAAAGCGAAATTCGGAATTTTTGGTGATGGCAAGGAAGTGGCGCAAATAGCATTGTCCAAGGTTCTGAAGCCCGGAGATTGGCGCTCAGGTTATTACCGCGACCAAACCCTCATGATGGCCCAAGGATTGCTCACGGTGAAGCAGTTCTTTGCGGCGCTCTACGCCGATACAGATGCATCGCGTGAACCGTCATCGTCTGGCCGTCAGATGGGAGGGCATTTTTCGAGTCGATTTTTGGATGCTGAAGGCAATTGGATGGATCAAACGACCCAATTCAATTCGTCGTCTGACATCAGTCCAACTGCGGGTCAAATGCCTCGATTGTTGGGGTTGGCTCAAGCCTCAAAACTTTACCGGGATTTGCCCGATGTCGCGAAATTGAAAGGAGGCTTTACCCAAGGTGGCAATGAAATAGCGGTAGGAACCATCGGTGACGCCAGTACCTCCGAAGGTCCATTCTGGGAGACGATGAATGCCGCATGCGTTTTGCAAGTGCCGTTGCTGATGAATGTTTGGGACGACGGCTATGGAATCAGTGTCCCGAAGGAATTCCAAACCACAAAAGCATCCATTTCGGAAGCATTGCGGGGCATGGAAATTCAGCAGGGAACCAATGGCATGTTCATTTATCAAGTCAAGGGTTGGGATTACCCCGCCATGGTGGCCACTTATGAAGCGGCAGAGTCCAAGTGTCGAGAGCAGCACGTGCCCGTATTGGTCCATGTTGAAGAAGTCACACAGCCTCAAGGGCACAGTACTTCAGGGTCGCATGAGCGTTACAAGTCCGCTGAACGAATGGCTTGGGCCAAAGAGTATGATTGCATAGAGCAGTTCGGCCTTTTCTTGATCCTTGAAGGAGCGGCCAGTGCGGAAGCTTTGGAGAACATTCGAAAGGAAGCAAAAAAAGAAGTCCGCCAATTTCAAAAAGAGGCGTGGGCTGAATTTCGTCAACCGATTGATGCCGAAATGACCGCATTGCTCCAGCTTACAGCTGCCATGGAAGGGTCGGAGGGGCCGGTCGCCAGGCGGCTCCATCAAGAAATTCATCCGGGTCGCGCATCGTTGCATGCGGCTGCGCGCCAGTTGCTTTATCAGTCGATCGGCCAGAATACCGAAGAAAGAGCAGCGCTTGAGCGTTGGTCTGCGCGCTATGCAGCGGTCAATGCCCGACGATATGGAGCGCACCTCATGAGCGACGGATCTGATTCGGCCTTGGCTGTTGATCCCGTCGCTGTCATCATTGATGACCAAGCCGAGTGGGTCGATGGACGTCAGGTGCTGCAGCAAAACTTTGAGGCTTTGTTTGCTCGAAAACCTGAATTGGTCACATTTGGTGAGGACACCGGAAAAATAGGCGGGGTGAATCAGGTGATGGAAGGCATGCAAGAAAAATTTGGGGCGCATCGCGTCTCGGATACCGGCATCCGAGAATGCACGATCGCTGGCCAAGGGATTGGTTTGTCCATGCGAGGATTTCGCCCCATCGCCGAGATCCAGTACCTCGACTACATTTATTATGCCCTACAAATTTTGCGGGATGATGCCGCGACGGTACGTTACCGCTCCTCGGGAGGGCAAAAGGCACCCGTAATCATTCGGACCAGAGGACACCGTTTGGAAGGCATTTGGCACAGTGGCTCACCCATGGGTGCCATCATCAATTCCTTACGCGGAATGCACGTCTGTGTACCGCGCAATATGACGGAGGCCGCGGGAATGTACAACACGCTTTTGGAGGCTGAAGAACCGGCGTTGGTGGTGGAATGCCTCAACGGCTATCGCAGCAAAGAGCCTTTGCCGAAAAACCTGGGTGATTTCCGAATTCCTTTGGGCATTGCCGAAGTGGTTCGTTCAGGGACAGACATCACTGTCGTGTCATACGGATCCACATTCAATTTGGCCATGTCGGCCTGCAATACCCTTGCGAATATGGGCATTGAAGTAGAACTTGTGGATGCGCGAACCTTGCTTCCTTTCGACTTAACAGGTGTTTGCAGTGCTTCTCTGGCCAAGACCAACCGGCTGGTCATTGTGGATGAAGACGTTCCGGGTGGAGCCTCAGCATACCTTCTTGATCAAATCTTGCATCAACAAAAGGCCTGGCAATTCCTGGATGGACTGCCAACGACCATTTCAGCGAAGCCGCATGTGCCGCCATACGGTTCGGATGGAGATTACTATACGAAGCCCAATCAAGAGGACATCGTTGAAGCGGTCTATGCGCTCATGCATGAGGCAGATCCAATGCGTTACCCCTCCTTGAATTTTGCCTTATGAGCGGCTGGATCGAAGAGTCGATGGTGCTGAAGACTCCGTACATCGATTTGTTGCAGTTGCTCAAGGCTACAGGCAATGCCGTGACTGGAGGTGAGGCTAAAGCCCTCGTCGTAGAAGGAGGGATCCGGGTCAATGGAGAATTGGAACTTCGCAAGCGTCGGAAATTAAGAGTGGGAGATGTCGTCGAACTCAAAGGCACGATTCGAATTACTGTTTTGGACGAAAATCCAATGGTCGGTTCATAATTATTGGCATCCGCATCCGCATTATTGGGAATTATTTTCTTTCTTCGAAAAGCCTTAATAAATGACCCTATGAAATTAGCTTCGATTGTGCTGTTTATGTTGTGCTCAATGGCCGCCATTGCACAGACTACGATTCGCGGTAGGGTCGTGGACGGAGCGTCTGGAGAACCTGTATTCTCCGCCAATGTTATCCTAGAAGGCACGACTAGCGGGGTGACCACGGATTTCGACGGACAGTTTTTGTTGCAGGTTGATCGCTTCCCTGTAGCATTGCAAGTGAGTTTTATAGGATATGCGGTAGCACGTTTGGAGGTTCAGAATGCTTTTGAGTCGATCGCCGTGCGATTGCAGCCGGATCAAATTCTCATTGATGCTGCCGAGGTCATAGGCGAGCGGATCAGTGAAAAGCAAAAGCAAGCGCCGTTGACAGTAGAGTCGATGGACGTGATAGCGATCAAAGAAGCGCCTTCGGGTTCGTTCTATGAAGGTCTGGGCAATTTAAAGGGGGTGGATGTGACTTCTGCGAGTCTTGGCTTCAAGATCATCAATACAAGAGGTTTCAATTCGACCTCGCCGGTTCGTTCATTGCAACTCATTGACGGCATCGATAACCAGAGTCCTGGATTGAACTTCTCATTGGGCAATTTTCTTGGCGCATCCGATTTGGATGTGAAAAGTGTGGATATCGTGGCGGGAGCGAGCTCGGCATTTTATGGCCCAGGCGCATTCAATGGTGTGGTATCCATGGAAACCAAGTCGCCCTTTCAGTTTCCTGGCGTCAATGCTTCTTTCAAAATTGGAGAACGGAACCTCAATGAGTTGGCCTTTCGCTATGCGGATTACACGACCAATAGTGAAGGAGATCCGGTTGTTGGTGTCAAGGTAAATGCCTTCCGTTTTTCAGCATACGATTGGGAAGCGACCAATTACGATCCGGTCGATGGGTCGCAGGTCGACGCCTCGAACCCGGGGAGATTTGACGCTGTCAACATTTACGGGGATGAATACAAACCCGTCTATGATTACTCTGGAGATGGCAGTAGCAATGCCCGTGGACTCGGGAATTTCTTCAGAACAGGGTACAAGGAAAAGGACCTGGTCGATTACAATACAGAGAATTTAAAAGTGAGCACGGCGGTGCATTGGCGCCTCAAACCAGAACAGACTTACGAAAGCCCGGAATTGATTTATGGATTCAACTCGGGGTTTGGCACAACCGTTTACCAAGGTGACAATCGTTTTAGTTTGCGGGACATCGAGTTTTATCAGCACAAATTGGAATTGCGCAAACCGGGAAAGTGGTTTGTCCGCGCGTACCGAACAAGCGAGGATGGGGGCAACTCCTACGATCCTTATGCCACAGCGCTAAAACTTCAGGAAACGACACGAGATGATTATCAGTATTCAAAAGTCTACTACAAGTATTGGGTGGATAGTATAGCGCCAGGGATCGCTGACACGTATCCGGAAGGGGTTTTGGAATGGGTGGATGGCGTTCCAACGTATACCTGGAATCCCGATGATATTGCTGAATGGTACGATAACAATTCCGGCAACATGGAGACATGGCACAGTCAGGTGGAACAGTGGACGAACGCAGGCTACGCAGGGTTGAACGACGTGGCTGAAAATCCACTGGGATATCTTGAGCCGGGATCCCCTGCTTTCGATGCCGCGTTCAATCAACTCGTTTCGGCCAAGAACAATGAAGGCGAGGGAGGAACCCGCTTCTTTGATCAATCCAGTTTGAAGCACGTGCACGGAGAGTATGTTTTCAAGCCTCGCGGTTTGGAGGAGATTCGCGTCGGAGGAAATTTCCGGCGTTACACGCCATTTAGCGACGGAACCATTTTCAGTGATACCACCGAGAAGATTATCAACCAGGAAATGGGTTTTTACTCGGGCGTCAAAAAGCGCTTCATGGAGGATCGCCTGATTGTGACCGGCACTGTGCGTGCGGACAAAAATCAGAATTTTGATTGGGTCGTTTCACCAGCAGCATCTTTGGTGTTCTCCCCGCGAGAAAAGGATTATTTGCGCATGAGCTTTAGCTCAGCTTTGCGCAATCCGACGCTGGCGGATCAATACCTGTTTTTGGATGTGGGGCCTGCGACGCTTGTGGGCAATCTTGCAGGAGCCGATAGCCTCATTACGATAGCCAGTTTCATTGACTTCCGAAACAGTGCGGATGCTTCAGCAGGGCAGTATGGTTTGAACCGGGACACGTTGGTCTATTTCGATATTGCCCCCATTCGACCGGAGCAGGTGCGCACATTTGAAGTGGGTTATCGTACCACTTTAGGGGAAAAAGTATATGTGGACGGCAGCTACTATTTCAGCATTTACGAGCAATTCATTGGATACAATATTGGGCTCGATGCCTTATTCATTGGCAACGAACAATCCCCGCGAGCGGTGGACGTTTACCGGTATGCGGCGAACTCATTGAGCGAAGTCCAAACGCAGGGGGCTGCCATTGGCATCAACTATTACATCAATAACCGCTACATGGTAGCGGGCAACTACAGTTGGAATGAATTGGTGAAGACGGATGAGGATGACCCAATCATTCCGGCATTCAACACGCCCAAACACAAGTACAACTTGAGTCTCAGTGCGCGCGACTTGAAACTGAGTGGCGACAAGACCTGGGGCTTCAGTGCGAATTACAAGTGGGTCGAAGGCTTCATCTTTGAAGGATCGCCTCAGTTTACAGGTGTCGTCCCCACATTTAATTTGTTGGATGCCCAGGTCAACGCGGTGATTCCCTCCTTGAATACAACGATTAAATTGGGAGGGTCAAACGTGCTGAACAATCTACACATTGAAGCGTATGGCGGGCCTTACGTGGGACGGATGCTGTATGCCAGCTTGATCTACGACTTCAATATGAGAGCTCCCAAGATGCGCTGAATCAGCGTTTATGGTCCATAAAAGATTGAATTGCCCGCACGAATTTGCGTGTAATTCGGACACTGCTTTGTTTTTTTCTTACCTTACCACGGAAAACCAAATTCACCTTGTGATTCAAACCAGATGAAAAAATTACTTTTCGGTACGCTTTTGACGTGCCTAGCCGTGCTTCAATTGGACGCGCAGACACGTTACCTCGATGAGGTATTTGATGATGTTACAGTAACGTCGGACATCAATTATGGTCAAAACATTACCGTAATTCCGGCTTTGCAAGGTCAACCACCTGCGATGCAACCTTTGATGTTGGATCTGTATGAACCAACGGGGGATACCGAATCAGATCGTCCTTTGTTGCTATTCTTTCACACAGGAAATTTTCTGCCACCCTTTATTAATGGAGGGGCGCTGGGAACCAAGACAGACAACTTTGCTGTTGAGATGTGCACGCGTTACGCCAAAATGGGGTATGTCGTGGCATCTGTCGACTATCGCCTCGGATGGAATCCTT
>ERZ887942.819-NODE-819-length-23758-cov-21.898705_pt1 | contig 23758 bp, 11 predicted proteins | sample MGYA00521099_ERZ887942 | MGnify/ENA primary metagenome ERZ887942 (study PRJEB32303, sample SAMEA104408605) | aquatic metagenome | biome: Brackish water; feature: Pelagic; material: water | place: Baltic Sea | collected 2014-06-07T06:48:00 | depth 16,251 m ...
GGGCGTTCTTTTCAGAACGACCACGGAATTTTTCAAACGCGCGACATTCGTAACAAAATTGAGAGGGTAAAATTTAGTTCGGTGGTTCCTTGGTGGTCAGGTGGTTTCGTTCTGCTTTGGCTTCATCGGTCGAGTCTCAGGCCGCGTCCGGAAGGTAAATCAGTCCCAGTTTTTCGGCAGTGGTCTGCCCGGTAAAGAGTCGCCACAGATCCACCGCCAACTGCCGTGCCACCGCTACGGCCGCCTTCTTGCGCGCCGTCGCACTTCCCTTGGCATCGCCCAGCACCGGCATCCACTTGCGCAGGGCATGATACTCCGGCTGCCAACGGATCATACGCCACACCATCTCCACAAGCATCGCGCGCACCCGCGGGTTGCCGCTCTTGTTGACGCTGCCGCCACGTCGCTTGCCCCCGCTGCTGTGCTCCCGTGGGCAAAGCCCCGTATAACTCGACACTTCGCGTGGGCGTCGATGCCGAGTTTGATCGTATCGTAGGATTTCGTTGTTTCTGCTTTTTTGTCATTCATAACGTGTAGAACGACAATTAAAAATGACCCCAGCGACAATTTGTGGAACATTTTTCCCGGTAGACATTCTTTCCCAACACAACCGCTAGAAGGTCCATATCGGCTGTGTTGGGAAAGAATGGCTTCCTCCTGGTGTGACGTGGAACAATCCTGTTTCTAACTGTCGTTAGGGGGCAATCTTAATTGTCGCTGGACACCCATCCACTACCCCGTCGACTGGGTTCTGCTGCGTGACATCACCCGCACCCTCGTGAAAGCCACCCTCCTCATACCTCGTCAGGGACTGCGTCACCGCATGCCCCAGGAACCCCTCAAATTTCTCAGCAACATCAACACCCTCTGCATGGAAATGACCACCAAATTCCGCATCAAAGACGGTCGCAAACATCGCAACAAAGTCCTGCGCAAAATGAAAGCCCTCTCCAGGCGAATCGCCATCTTGATCAGAGACTTCATGGGCACAAAACCCCGGGCCAAAGGCATAGAAAATCGTCAAATGATGGTTGGCTGGGTCGTTTTGAGCCACAACCTCGGGGTCCTGGCCCGCCAGCCGTAAAAGGAGCGCGCTGAGGCAACGTGGGTCAGTAACAGGAGCGTCAAGACGACCCATCCAGAAATGAAAAGGCGTGTCGAATATTCGTGTTCAACTTTTGGTTCTCTACTCATCTTCCGGGACGTTGTCTGCTTCCAGCGCGGCCGGTCCCTTGAGTGTCGCGACAAGGTAATCGATGGGACTCTTGTATTTTGCGTCTGGAGCTCCCGGGAACACGACATGGCATTCGACCCCCACTTCGTTGCAGCGCTTTTGCAGGCCAACGCCAAAGGTGGCACCGTGGATCGAGTGTGTAGAGAGGCCTGGAGCGGGCGGCTCATTGCTATAGGACAGGTAGACCGGTGGATCCCCGGCGCTGACAAGTGCGCAAGGCGAATACTCGGCAATCCACGGAAGCAGCTTCTCCCTGTCGGCCAGGAACTTCTCAAAATCCTTGCCGTATTCATACTTCCCAAAGGCATGTCCACCATAGCCGGGATTAAGAAACCATTTTTTTAACTGTCTCGGGTCAAGCGTGGTCTGCGCGCCCGAACCAGCGGCACACCACAGCCGGGTTGATTCACGGGCAACCGGATCCTCGCTCTTCGGATCGGCCAGATCATCGTGGTAGGCCAGCCACAGACTTGAACAGCCGCCTGCCGAAGGACCGTAGGCGCCAATCCGCTCTTTGTTGATGTTCCATTCGCGAGCCTTGCTGCGGACGAACTGCAACGCCCGGGCCGCGTCGTGGAGCGTCGCCTTAACCGGCGGCATGACGCCCTCGGTATGCTTCCCGATCAAGCGATAGTCTATCGCCACCACCGAAATGCCCTCTCCCAAAATGGCCCGGAGATTGGGAAAGCGAGGGCTGCGCGAAACGTTCGCTTTGCTGCCGGCGATCCAACCACCACCGTGAAGGACCATGATGACCGGTGTCGGCGTCTCCGACTTGGCCTGCCAGAAGTCGAGCTTGTTCCGTTCGTGTTCGCCGTATGAAACATTGGCAGAGGTAGGGACCAGCGGATTGCTTTTCGAATTCGGCGGATACGTTTTCGGTGCGGTTCCTGTCTCCCCTGCAGAGGCCGTAGCGGTGAGGGACAGCAAACTGACAACGCAGCAGGTAGCCAGAGCAGTGGCGTATTCCGTTTTCATAATGTCCGTCTCCTCATAATCTGTCGGCCTCGTGCGTCTTGCCACGCCATGTCACTTTGATCGGCACGCCTTGTTAGGGATGGGTGGGATCGGAGAGGGGAAAAAGGGGGGTATCTATTTTCTTTGTAGCATTTTGACCATCGCTTTCCCCATCGCTTCACCAACGTTTTGGTAGGTTTCGGCGTTGCCACTGCAGTGACCACTTGAACTCCCTCCCTTGCTTAAGGTGTGTGAGTAGACGGTGGCGACCTTGTTTTTGTTTTCAGGGTAATTGCCCGATTCTCCGGCAACCTTGAACATGGCATTGATGATTTGACCATGTGTGCCTTTGGCATCCTTCTTGGTTTGACCGAGGGTAGCGATGGCGGTTTCAGCTTCAGGAGCATCAAAGTCCTTACGCAATGATGCGAGCAAAGCGATGAGGTTCTCTTCATACTTGCTGGCATGTCCTTTATTGCGGAAATCCTTGTCACCCTGCCACCAGAAGAAACCGGCCACTTCATATTTGGTGGCTCCAGGATAGTAGGTTCCCAGATCGGCCAAAACACTTTTGGCATTAAGAATGTCGACGTCGTATTGTAGACCGGCATGCCACCCGATGGGTTTGGATTCAGTGCCTTTGGCCCACGACTCGGGTGATTCTCCGTAGCCAGGGTAGATCCTGCCTTCAAACTCATACTGCTTGCTGCCCGGAGGTAAAAGATCCCAACCGAGGCTGCGGTTACCAGTGCAACTTTTGAGAATCAGCACAGGTGCCGTGACGGCGTGTCCCAAATAATGACCAATGCCAATTTCAGGGCCGATGTTTCCGCCGTTGAGAGTCAACCAGTTATTATTATATACCTTCATGGTTCTCCCGTTGACACGGACATTGCGAACATCATTACGCGCCGTCCAATTGCCTGCCTCATCAATGAGATAAGGGTAGAGCTTTTTATTTTTGCAGGCATTTTTCAGAGCGCCTTCATTGCTTCCAGAAACACGGCCAGCGCCCAGCATGTTGAACTGCCCCATGAGGATATAAACTTGGACCGGCTTGCTCATGTCCGCCTCCTCGCCATCGGGATCCGGCAGTTCGTCAGGCAGTTCCCTGATCTCGGAGGTGCTTCCCCCCGATCGGCTACCGTTCTTCTTCAACCATGTGATGTCCTCCGCCGAGAGCTTGTCCTGCGTGAAGTTCATCTGCTTGCGGTTGGCCAGGGTCACGCTGACTTTTCCGCTGGCGGCATCGTAGGATTTTAGCTCGCCTTCAAAGGTCTTCGCTCCGTCGGCGCTGGTCCAGGTGCGGGCCTGGACGCCCAGGACTAGTAGGAACGCGGCGGCAAGCTGTAAAAGGAATTGGGTTCGGTTTCGTGTCATCATGGTATTACTTGCTGCGTGTGTTTTCGGTTGTTGTCAGAAAAGTGAACGGCCCGGACGAAAATCGGAATCTTCAGCTCATCCCGCCACGGTCCCCTCCTATTCCATCGGCTTCAACTTAAAGTACTTAATACTCACACCTTTATTCGGGGCGCGCTGGGTAAATGAGATCCGGTTTCGTCCCTCTTTCAATTCGAGTTCGACGGGTTTGGTATCCATCCAGTCGGCTTTGGTGTAGGGAATGTTGACATCTACGAGTGTCCTCCGGTTGACGCGAAGCAAGAATTCCCGGTCCATTGTCACCGAGCATACGTGTCCCGTAAATTCGTATTTACCGGCTTTGGGAATATCCAAGGTGTAACTGAGCAACTCCGGGCGCTGGCCAGCTAAACCGTAGTGCACTTGCATTCCGCCATCGATGCTTTCCATGAATCTTATCTTCTCACCATTCTTCGGTGATCGACATGCCGCTACGGGAATGGTGATGGTGCCATCTCCGGCCACGGTGATCTTTTTAAACTCCTCGGAGATCTCGATCTCCTCGACCTCTTCCTTCTCGCTACTCACATTAGACTCCGCGAGTTCTTCACCCGTGGCCCCGATGTCTTTAATTTTCTGATCTTCAACGATGGCCTGTCGTTTGTAGAAGCCAAGCAATCGCCAGAACCCACCGCTTGATCCGAAGTTACTCGGGGCATCTTCGGCCAGTGCTTTTCCTAACCACTCACACATCAGCGCCTGTTTGAACCCCTTGGGATCTTGTTGCGCCTGTGATTCCAATAGGAACTCCATGGGGGGCATTCCATTGATGTGTTTGCAGAAATAGAAATGAGGCCCCAGGACCGTTGTCCATCCGTCCGGAGTCCAGTGCGCCATGGCACCATGACCCGGGGAAGGGGCACGACGAGAAGGTATGCCAAACGCATAGCCCGATATTTGCCCGACAAAAGCACGGGGGCCGCAGATGCCGCCTTTGAGGAAGAACTTCTGAATATTACTCAGCTCGGCCGGCATGCCGCTTCTGTCGACGCCGCTTGTATAGGGAATGTCGGATCTAACGATGCGGCAGTAGCGCCATCTGTATTCCAGGCGCGTGTGATCGGGACGGTAGTTGCGCAACACCTTTCTGATCCAGTCGATATCCTCAAGCGCGTAGGAGTCTGGAAACACAAAGCGATAGTTCCATCCTGTCCCGCCCAATTCAGAAAAGGCGGGATCCAGGATGCCGTCGTCGTAGGCCTTCAGGTAATTCAGGTAGTAATTAACCAAGGACTCGGCCGCGGGAACGTCGGGATAGACATAGGTCTCGCCGGTATACTGAAGGGATGCAGCCAGAGCCCAAATCTGAAAGAATCCCTCGTGAGAACGTTTACTGGCATTCTGGATGGCCGTGTAGCTTCGCATCGCCTGGCCGTAATTTCCGCCGCTGGCCCCTCCCAAGGTCATGGCCTGCACGACGAGCTTGTCGTCATTGAGGAGCTGATCGATCAGCGCTTTTTCCTCTTCGCCCTTTTGCGCAAAGCCAGCCAGGCGACTCGGGGTGGCATGTGTCAGCAGTGCGAATTTGGCCATGATGGCAAGGTCCTTCTCGCCGCCTAAAAATGCGTCAATGTCCTTCATGACAGCTCTGGCCGCCGTCAGGACCTCTATCTGTTTTTCAGCAAAGGCAGGGTTTCCCGGGCCGTATTTCACGCTGACTTCATTACCCATGACGGTCTTAGTAACGGGTGTGACATTCTCAAGCGCGCCGAACTGCTTGGTAAATCCGGCCTTCTTCTTTTCGTCCACCGTGGGCTCCAGGCGCGTGATCGCTTCCTTGAGATCAGCCTGCATCTTGCTGTAATGTGCCTCGAGCTTCTTCCCTTCGGGGCTCAGGCTGATTGGCGCTGGTTTCCCCGCCGCAAAGACGGATGTCGCCAGCACCAGGGCCTTTATGATCCATGCTCTCGTAATGATTTCTTGTTTCTTCATACTCTTAATCTCTTTTTATTTCGCTACTTCAGTCTCAAGTCCTTCAATTTGTCGTGGAATATTTTGTAGATGGATGACGGATAAGGAGCAGCCTTAATAGCGGCCAACTCCAGAGCTGCTTTGGCCTCTTCGGCCCGATCAAGCTTTCCTAGGATGAGCGCTCTGAGGCTTCGCATTTCAACCAAGCTAGCACCTGGCTCATCTTCTTTGCGATCAAACTCTTTTTTGTGAGCCTCGATAGCTGTCTCGATGTCAGCCAGCGCGGCTTCCCAATCGTCCAACCCCATGTTCGCCAGCGCCCGGCCGTGAAAGCGTGGGGCACGCCAGCGGTAGCGTTCATCTTTCCCAGGGAGAAACGGACCCGAGAAAATCTTTTTGGCTTTGGCAAATTCATCATTTGCCAATGCCCGGTAGGCAAGCTCGGTGTCGCACACCTCGATGTGAACCCCCATCGCGAGCTGGATCGCAAACGGGTAACCGAAGTCGGATTTGTAAACGAAACCAGAGGTGTGCCAGGCGACCGTGCCATCACGGCGCAACAGGAAGACGTTGGGGATACGATCGGAGGAAAGGATCCCCAGCTGACGGACCATCGGATTTTTCATACCTCCCGGCACAATCGCCGCCCGGCATGGCCATTCGTTTTTCGCCATCAACGCCTTCACCCGCTCGGCATCGTCGCAGAGAAAAGCCGCGATTACCTCAACTTCTTTGTGCACGTGGCGGTCGGCGAATTCGAAGGCATAGTTCATGACATTTCTCAGCGAATCATTCTTCTTCTGGGGTTTCCCATTCCTATCCAGGGGAATCGGAAAATCCGATTCGGGTTCAGCCGGAGGCTCGACGAACATCAGCAAGGTTAATTTGTCCTGCGTCTCCCGAGGAAGCTTCAACGCGCCACCATCAAGCGTCTTCAACTCGATCTCAGGCAGGCGCTCGCCCATCGGGTCCAGGTCGTGGTTGACGGCATGATCGCGGGGCGAGACGACATACCCGTAACGAGCCCTGACACGGCGCTCGGGGCGCGAGAGTTTGACCTTCAGAAGGTCCAACCTGTGGTAGCGATCACGTAAAAACGCCGCTACTTCCCACACCCTTGGATCACTGGTGCCATTCTTGAGGAGAGCCTCGCGGTAGTGTTGGTGCAGTTCCGGAGAGTTGGCGTCAAGGGCGAGAACGGCTGCGGCAGCAACGGCGATCGCGCTCCCTTCCGCGTCATCGACCAAGGAAGATAGAATCGACTTGGCATCAGCACCGCTTTTACGAAGCTCCTCTTTCGCCAAACAGAATCGCGCAACAACATCGGCAGCGTCGGGCTGGGACGTCGCCAACATGGCGCGCGCTTCCTTGGCCGCCTGTTCGAAGTATTTAGGATCAGCGGCCATCTTCCACATTCCCAACAAAGCGATGATCTGACGGTTGCGGACCCGCCACAGATCGGGGTCCTGAGGATATTTGGCGATAACATTCTCACAAAGTTTTGATGCCTTCCCGTAGTTTACCAACGCCTCCTCGCGCGTGAGCCGGTAACGGAGCGGAGCACTGACAAAGCAATCCTGGATCGCACGGAGCGGATCGGCCAGCCCGCTGGTTTTTGGGGTTTCTGTATTGGCCACCAGAAAGTCGCCGATGAACAACGACTGCAACTGCGCCAGGTAACGCTCGCTGGTGAGCCTAACGTCATCAAACTTGTAAGGGTTCACCTTCCCCCCTTGGCCATGACCATAATTCTCAGTCGGCGAAAGCAAGGTGTAACCGTAGGCGTTGACGAGAATGCTAACTGGCTCTCTTCGACCATAGGTGCGGAAGGTCTGGTTTCTCTTTCCACCAGGAAGTTGCAGCGCCGTCCACTTCAACCCAAGTGCACGAAGCGTTGATTCTCCTCCATCTGGCAACCCATCTAGATTGAAGCTATAAAAGTCAAAGCGCCCCGGATAAAGTTCCTCGTATTCGCTAATCCTCTTTAAGGCGACATCAAAGCCCTCCGTCTTTTTCGTCCAAAACACCATCAAGCAGGGATGACCCAAACGATCTATCGGAAAATTCAGTGAGGTTCCGTCCGCCCGAGTGAAGGCGCCTCGGAATGAAGCCTCAATCCGACCAACAGCCAGACTTTTGCGACGGAACTCGATGACGCCATGATGATCGGAAAAACGTTCCTGCATCGTGCGCAGGATCTTCATTTCCAAATCGAAGGCCTCAAGCTTCGGCGCGATCTGCGAGGCTAACATCAGACTCTTCGCCTCACCCGGCGTGTCGCGGTAGCGTGCAATTAATTCCTGGAGTGCTTCGGCACGCACCTTCATATCCGCGTTCTTAGTCGACAGCTCTCTCTCCAACAGCAACAAATCCGCCTCGAGGCGAAGGTCGGCCACCTCGTCAGGCGCCCCGGCCAGCGTAGCGCAGGTTTCGAGCAGGGCTTCGCGATTCTCGTCGGAATTATCCTGGGCCAGGAGACGTTTTTGGCTCTGAAAAACAATATCCAAAACACGGTAACGATTGGGTGCCGCCGGGGCTGATTTCAAGAGTTTCTCCCCATCTCTGACAACGCCTTTGTAGGCCCGACGCATCCTTGCCGATGAAGACGCTTCGCCTGCCTCGATGAGTTCTTTTTTCAGCGATACGACCTCTCTTTCGGAGATGTCGCCTGCAGCCTCCTGCGAATTTGCGACACCGCAAAAAATTCCCAGAAGAAGGAATGCCGTTAAAAATATCTGAGTTTTCAAAGCCGTCATGGTTAATCTATTTGATTGCGAATTTTCAACTCCATCAACTTCTCGTGGAATGCCTTGTAACCGCTCGGTGGAAATGTCGTTGCCGCTTTGGCATAGCGCTCGCGTATGTGAGCAGACTCGTCGTTGAGCCCGAGCTTGGCCAGAATCACCGCCTTGGTGGCCCACAGTTCCACCAGAATGTCATCGGGATTTACCACCGTGACCTTGGCTGCGTCCTTACGCCAATTCGGAGCCCTTTCTCTTTTTCGCCCCCGTAAGTAGTTCAAATTCTGGGCTTCGATCGCCACCTCGATGGACTCGAGCGCGGCTTTCCAATCCTTCATCCCCATGTAGGCCAGCGCCTTTCCATGATAACGCGGAGGCCGCCAGCCGAAGCGATCTGGTTCAAAGGGAAGATAAGGCCCGCCAAAGATGCGTGCCGCCTCCTTGAAATCACCCTTGTTCAGAGCCTCGTATGCTGTCTCCACTTCACAGGTCTCGATATGGACTTTCGTCGCGAGCAAGTTCACAAATCTTTCGCTATCTTCGTATGGCAGTCCCGATGCGCTCCACACGATGGAGCCGTCACGGCGGAGCAGGAAAACGTTCGGGATACGATCTGCTGAAAGAACACCGAGTCGGCGCACCATCGGGTTGGCGAGACCGCCCGGCACAATAGCGGCCTGACAGGTGAGTTCCCTTGTTTCCATCAGGGCATTAATGCGTTCCGTATCTTCGGACAAAAAGGCCACGATCGTTCTGACGTCTTTATTGACATGCCGGTCTGCCAGGTCGCACGCATATTGAAGATAATTATGGTGTGGCTTCTTATCTTCACCTTCCCCGACGTCGAGGGGAAACTCCGCATCGGGTTCAGCCGACGGCTCGACAAAGACCAACAGCGTTAGTTTGCCCTTGGTATCCTCCGGGAGGTTCAGCGTTCGCCCATCTAGGGTCTTGAGCGTCACTTTCGGTAAAAGCCCCGTCATCGGAGGGCCACCATGATTGATCATGTAGCCACGCACCGACTCGCGCTCGTTCTTGATGTAATTGGCCTTTAAAAGGCGGTAGGAGTAAATCCGATCACGTAGGAACGAGACCATGGGCCACAGCACGGGATTCCCCCCATCCGGCGCTGCCAGCAGCGGGGTGCAGTAGCGATCGTGCAAGTCCCGTGCGTTGGCGTGCAGTGCCAGGATCGTGGCCGCAGCATAGGCCGAACAGGGCGCTTCAGCCCCACCCGTTTTCTCGATCAAATCCAGAATGACGGACTCCGGCTTCGAGTCCCCCAGCCGGAGTGCTTCCTTGGCGAGACAGAAACGCGCGACGATATCGGCGCCGATGGGCAGCTTCGCGGCCAGAGAACTACGCGCCTCTCGGGCCGCTTGCTCAAGATACCTGGGCTCCCCAGCAAGGTTCCACATGCCCAAAAGAGCGATGATTCTTCGGTTTCGCACGATCCAAAGATCCGGCGCTACCGGGTGTTGCCTCACCGCCTCACCGCACAACTTCTCAGCTTTCTCGTAGTTCGCCAGCGCTTCGGCCGTCGACAGTCGGTAGCGGAAGGGCGCCGGCGTAAAACATTCCTGGATGGCGTGCAGTGTCTCGGCGGGAACTGACTCAGCATTACGAACCAGCTTGGCGCCGGCTTCCTTACCCGGGCCCATTGGGACCATCTTCAACTCGGGGGGCAAAGCGGCATCGAGGCGACCATCAGGCTCAGCGACCAGAACATCGCCAATCAACAGCGACTGCAATTGCGAAAGATAACGTGGATCGTCAAGGCGCCGGCTCAACGTCTGCATCGATGACGCTACACCGCGCACGCCAAGCTTGGCCTGTTCCGCCGCCTTCGGCATGGTCGGCACGAGGAGCGCATGGCCGTAAGCATTGACTAAGATGCCGACGGGGTCATTCACTGCGTAGGTTCGATAAGCTTGGCTCTTCTTGCCGCCGGGTAGCCGCATGACCGTCCAATTGAGACCCAGGGATTTCAGCGTCGATGCGCCCGCGTCGGGCAGTTCATCAACGTTGAAACTAAGGACCTCGAACCGGCCCGGCTGTTGATTCTCTTGCTCCCTGATCTGCTCAAGGTAGGCCTCGAAGCCCGGCGTCTGGCGGGACCAAAACACCATAACGCTCTGTCGCCCCATCAAATCAGCCGGAAAACGCAGGACAACGCCGTCCGCCCGTGTGTGGGTCCCGGTAAACAGCACGTCCAGCTTACTGGAACCAAGATGCTTTCGGCGAAATTCAATAACCTCAGGGTCGCCCGCGAAATGCATGCCCATCCTTTGGAGGATCGTTCGCTCCAGTTCGTCCGCCTCGAGTTTCGGGGCAATCCGTGCGGCCATCATCAGGCTTTTCGCCTCCGCCGACGTGCTGCGGTAGCGTTCGACAATCGAGGTAAGGACCTCGGTCCGTTCTTTCAGATCTGCGTTCTTGAGCGCCAGATCTCTTTCGGACAAAAGGAGATCCGCTTCCAGGCGAAATTCGGCATGTTCATCGGACGCCCTGGCCAGTTTTTCGCACGTCTTTAATAAGGCCTCGCGATTTCGCCCGGAGTTCTCCAGCCCCAGCAATTTTTTTTGAGTCTCCAGCACGATCGCCAAGACTCGAAAGCGGTTGGGCGCACTTGGCGAAGCTTTAAGAATCGCCTCGCCATCGCGGATGACACCCTTACAGGCTCTACGTTTCCTGATCGACGAACTTGCCTTGCCCACTTCGGCCAACTCCTCTTGCAACGCGGTAATCTTTTTTAATGGTATCCCGCCAGATGCCAGCTCCGGCACGTCCTGACCTTGGACCGCGCACACGGAACTCCATCCCAGCAGCAGCGCCAGGCACGCCGATAGAAACCCGCGTGTCTGGTTGTTCCTGTTCATTTCGCTGCCTTCAATTCTTTCCTTCATACCGCTCGATGTTGAATTTCATACCGAGGTGAATTGCGTATTGCCATTCACCTTCCCCCTCACTTCTGACCTGCGGATGGACAATACCCGACAGCATCCACACAATCCTTCCGTCAGGACGCAGCAATGCGATGTTGGGGACACGATCTGCCGAGAGAATCCCCAAACGCCTCACCAAAGGATTGCTGAGTCCACCCGGAACGATGACCGCCTGACAGGGCCAGTCGTTCTTTTCCATCAGCGACTCCACGCGTTTTTCATCGTCGGTCAAAAAGGCGGCGATGACTTTAACCTCCCCGGCATGCTCGTCGACCAGCTCGAAGGTCCGTTGCATGATTCCGGGAACTTCTTTTTTGTGACCTCTCGCATCTTCTGTGGTTTTCCCATTGATCAACGCGGGAAGATCAGTATCGGCATCGGCGGGCGGCTCGATAAACATGAGCAGCGTCATCTTGCGGTCGGGCGCTTGCGGAAATTTCACGATACCGCCAGTGGGCGTTTTAAATTCCGCCTGCAAGGGTCCACTGGCGACCAGTGCTGGCTCTGCCACCCCGGAGTTGCGCCGCAAATCCCCTCGCTCGATTCTACGAGCCAGCGTCGGAGGGAAGTAGAGGTTGGGTTTGAACAGCCGATAGCGATGATTCTGATCCCTCAGAAACGAAACAACGGGCCACACCGCCGGGTCACTATTGTCTCTATTCAGGAGCATCTCTCGGTTTTTGGCGTGCAGCTCTCGAGAGTTGACCTCTATCGCGAGAATCGCAGCCGCGGCGTAGGCCGAGGGCGGTGCCTTGGTTGCTCCGGTTGCTTCAATTAAGGCGGACAGCACTTGTTGCGGTCTGGAAACACCCTGACGAAGCAATTGCCTGGCGAGACAGAATCGTGGGGCAACTTCAGCCCCACGAGGCGGATTTGCGGCCAGCGCTGCGCGTGCCTCTTCAGCAGCGGCTTCAAGATATTTCGGCTCGATGGCCAATTTCCAGATACCTAGCAAGGCAATGATCCTCCGGTTACGAACCAGCCAAAGATCGGGAGCCTTGGGGTATTGTGTGATGGCATCACGGCAGAGTTCTTCCGCCTTCTCATAATTCGACAGCGCCTCTGCGTGTGTCAGCCGGTAACGCATTGGCGCAGCAATAAAGCAGGCTTGAATGTCCTCGAGCGTTTCTGTGGGCACTGACTCCGCGGTATGAACGGGCTTGTTTTCTGGATCTGTAGCGGCCACCAAAAAATCGCCAACAAGCAGTGACTGCAGCTGTGACAAATAACGCACATCGTCAAAGTTTTGTTCCATCGGGGTGATTTCGGTGTGAGGCGAACGGAGGAACGCATGTCCATGTGCATTCACCCTTACGCCAATCGGATCCCGTGTCGCGAACACGCGGTAGGTTTGGCTCTTTCTTCCCCCAGCCAGTCGCATTGCAGTCCAGTCCAACCCCAGCGTCCGCAAGATTTTCTCTCCGGAATCAGGCAAGTCATCCACGTTGAAGCTGAAGACTTTTAAATGGCCAGGAAAGCGCAATTGCAGATCCTTTATGGCGGTCAGGTGAGTTTCAATGTTTGGGGTCTCTCTCGACCAAAAATAGATCAGCGAAGTGTGACCTATCCCGTCGATCGGGAATTTAAGTGAAGCGCCGTCTGCGCGAGTAAACGTACCGGTAAATACCACCGGAAAGTAACTAGAGTCTCGGCGGCCTCGACGCCATTCAATGACATCGAGGTCACCCGAAAAACGCTCGTCCAGCGCGCGAGTAATTTGTTTCCCAAGATCAACCGCATCCAGTTTCGGCACGATCAGCGAGGCCATCATGAGACTCTTCCTCTCACCCGGCGTGTCCCGGTAGCGGGCGATCAACTCGGTGAGCGCCTGCGCGCGAATCATCACATCTGCGTTCTTTGCCGACAAATCTCGCTCCGAGAGCAACATATCCGCCTCGAGGCGCAGATCGGCAAGCTCGTCCGGTGCCTCGGCCAGCTTGCTACTGGTAGCGAAAAGCGCCTCGCGGTTGCGATCGGAATTCTCAAAGGCCAGCAAGCGCTTCTGGCATTGAAAGATGATCTCCAGGACGCGGAATCGCTTCGCCCCCGCCGGTGATTTTTCGAGAAGGGCTTCCCCATCGCGGACAACCTTCTTGTAGGCGCGGCGCTTTCGGATCGATGAGGAAGCGGCGCCGGCTGCGATCAGTTCCTTTTGCAGTACGGTAATCTCCTTCTCCGGGATGCTGACTGCCTGCTCCTCTGCAATGCATAGCTGGGCGAAGGCAAGCGCAACACTTGCCGCACAAATGGCAAAGTATTGCAGATGCTTCGATTGCCCTGTCATCACCTTTGATAGATTGGAATGTAACGATGCGGGGTGGCAAGGATGATGATCGCCATAGGAGTCGAGTAGCCACCTCCACCGTGCCCACTGCCTTTATCCCAGGCACCCTTTTCGTTTTGCCTGGAGATGAGCGCATCGCGAATCTGAGGATACCACTTCGCATATTCATCATCGCCCGCCTGCACCATAGCCTGGATCGCGTAGTAGTGGGTGTAGTAGTAGTAACTGCCGCCGCCGGTGATGATGCCGGGAGCCAGGCTTTTGAGATGACGCAAGGCGGAGCTGGCCATCTCAGTGTCCCGCAGTCCCGCAAGCTGGGCGGTGTAGATGCCGCCCGCGGTGCAAGCCGTGGTCACTTTGCCGCCTCGGGGATTGTAGGCAAACCCGCCGGTTTGCGGGTCTTGCACACTTTCCAAATACTTAGCCACTTTGGCGATTGTCTCGTTCGGAACATAGATCCCAGCCTGGCGGGCTGAGGCCAAAGCGTGGAAAACAGTCTGGGTACACGAGGTGTCTTCACCACCGTCCGCCTGAGGTTGGTAGCGCCAACCACCTCCGGGATTCTGTGAACGCAAAATAACATCGACTGCCTTTTCGAGGGCCCTCTGGATCGCATCATCGTCTTCGGGATCGCGGGCCATCCCCCACATTTCCGAAAGAGCAAGGGTGGCAAGCCCGTGCTCATACATCACGGTGCCAAGGTAGCCATCGGGCCGTCCTTTTGCCGCCTTCAAGAGCCATTTCATCCCACGATCCAACTGCTTCCCATATTGACCGAACCCGGGAAAGTGCGCTTTCGACATAAATGCCATCAGGGAGAGCGAAGTCATTGCCACGGCATGCCCACCTTCTCCGTTACTATCCCAGGAACCGTCCTCTTTCTGGATTGTCAGGAGATAACCGAGCCCCTTGTCGATGGATCGAGAAGCCTCAGCACTAAGCTCGGGAGCACCATCCTGCTGAGCCGATGCCGGGCTATGCAGAAGGCAGGTCAGGAAACCCACGATTAGGGGTACCAGGAATTTCCACGAATTCACACGAATAAATTTCGAGGAGCTCCCCTCTCGGATCAGGCGATCTGTTTTGCTAAGATTAGTGTCCATTGGTAACCATTCGTTGTTCCTCAATTTATTCCGTCAACTGTTCGTAATAGTCCTTGAGAATCGCACGGTATTCGAGGGGCAGCTCGCGTGCGAAGTTTTCATTTAAGGCGGCGCGGTCGCGGCGTCCGAGCACCTGCCATTCGAGGCGCCCGCCCTTGGGACGCTCTCCAGTGAGAGAGCCGGGAAGGAAAAGTTGCAATTCGCTATCATCGGGCTCGGCATCGTCAGATGGTGCGGGATCTGCTGGCGGCGCCGGTGGGGGCACGTCGACATACTTCAGGGCATACTCGAGGATGAAGTAGCGAAGGGCATCGGCCGCTTGATTCTGATGAGTGATCGCCGCGTCACGGTCGCCATCCTTCAACTTTGCCGCGGCTTCGGCAAGGTGCCGGTGGGCTTTCCCGATATTCGGATGCGGCGCGGGCGCGGGCAGAATCGGAGCCGGAACCACTTCCTCAACAACGGGTTTGGGCCCGGGAAGCAATTCAGGTTCAATGTCGGATTCGGACTCGGCAACTTCGAATGGACAAGCCTCTTCGGATACTTCGATCACCTCTTCGGTGGGTGGAACTTCAACGGGCTCAACAGGTGCAACGGGAGCCGGTGGCGGAGGGAAGAGCGCTTTACACTGATCTGCGAGCTTACCTTGCTTCACAGCGAGACTAGCCAGTTGCGCTGGTGCGGCGGTCCGGGTATTGCGCACAAGGTCCTTGTGATGTGCTGCGACCGACAGCGCCGCATTAAGCATTTTGACCTCGTCCGAGGGCTCTTCGATGATGGCCCCTGTAGGTGGTGGCGTGATGAGGTAGGCGAGGTTTTCCATCAGCAACTGCATGTCCTCCGTATCGGCGCCGATTGCATCCAACGCTTCTTCAACTTCGGCTTCAGAACCTTTCGTTGAAATCACATCGACCAAGCGGGCTGCGGTATCGGCGTAGCGCTCCTCGCCGGTGAGCTTTTGCAGGTCGCTGCCGAATTGCCCGGCTTTCTTTTTCAATGCCTCTGCATCTGGCGCGCCCTCGCCCTGTTCCAGCCATTGCCGCATCTTGGTCCGGATCACCGCGCTTTGCGGTACGGCCTCATACATGAATTCGGTAACCTCGAGGATGTAGCGATACTCCGGAGTCACCTTGTCGATCTTCGCTCGCAAGTCCTGCAGGGATTCCACGACAAAGGATTGTGCGTCGAGCGCCTCCTCGATGTCGTCGTCTTCCAAGCCAATCGCGGCTGCGCCCATGTCTTCTTTGGCGAAGAGCATTACCGTGCCGGTTTCGATCTTGTGCGCCAAAGGATCGAGGGAAGTCAGCACCGCATTCACCGCATGAATCAGGTTTTTTTGCGGGATGACGAGGTCCGGATAGTCTGCCTGTTTGGCCTTCTTAGTGATTCCAGTCAACCGAACCTGCTCGTCCTCGATCTCAGCCAACAGTGGACTTGGAGCAATAGCGCTTCCCGTGATCCCGAGCACACCAGCAAAAGAAGATCGCGTTGCCGCCAGTTCCTCAATGAGAGAATTGGCCTCCTCGATCGCATCAAGCGCTCGCTCCTGAAGCTCGATTGCGTCATCGGGCTTGTTTTCTTTGAGCAATGGCGTGGCCGCATTCACCAAGCGCACTATTCGAGCGAGGCTATCGAGCAACGACAAGTATTCTTCACCGGGCGACCCTTGAGATTCATTCCAAAGAGCAATGGTTCGTCGGAACCCCTCAGCATCCTTGGACAAGGCCTGATTCAAGGTGGAGATGACGGCCGTATTAACCTCGTCATCGGCAGCGTCTTCCACCTGCTCGAGCAAGACCAGCAAACGCTCCTCAAGCATGAACAACTGTGTTGCCTGTTTCCCGAAGCTTTTGACCGAAGCTTTCATCTGCTCCTGCTGGGTCATGGAATTCATACGCTTGAGGGTGAGTTCCGCCAGTTCCGCAAAGGCGGTTTCGGCACCTTCTTGATGGGCAGCCGCCGCCTCGCGATCCCCGGCTTTGATTCCAACCAGGGCCGCCGTCATCGCACTCTGGGCAGAGGCCAACAAACTGTCGACCGGAGGCGCGGCCGGAGCGACAGCGTCGAAAAGTCTGGGACGATGCGCTGGAACCTCCGGCATGAGCAGCAACTGAACTTGCCGTTGCAGACCGGCCTGAGCCCCGGCGATTGTGGACTTCCGCCCTGCAAATTCTTGTGCCGTCAATGTGGCAGCCTCTTCCCGGAGAGTCTTATGGCCAGACGCCTGCGCGGAGAAAATGTCACGGGCGATCGTCAGCGCCTCGTATTCGGCACCGAGTCGCAACCGGAACTCCGCGTGCAACAAAGCCGCGATCACCCCGGCTTGCAAACTCGCCGCCTTTTTAAATTCCGCTTTGGGAACAAGCGTGGCGGCATCGCGCATCTTAGAATCGGCACCAGAGCGGAGCAGTCCATTGACCATACGGGACAGGTTGAAGGCCACCAGGGCATCCGCGCTGGTGCTCTCCTTGTTGCGCGGTGTGGCGGCAAGCAGGCGGGCCGTTTCTTTGGCAAGGCGGGTTTGCGCCTTGGCCAAGTCCTCATCGCCTGCCGCGTCTTCGTCATCCCTGATGATGGTCTGCAGGCGCAGGGCAGCCTGGGTCTGGGTGGTAGCGTGCAACTCCCGCGCCATAACTTCCGCGGCTTCCGCGAAACCCAGCTGAAGAACCACGAGACCGAGTTCGCGTGCCGAGCGATCGACCATGTCAATCGCGGCCACCGGACTCCGGTCGTCCCCTCCCCCATCGGTGACCGTTGCCAGCTCCCGCAGGAGAGAGGCGGCACGGCCCACGTGTGCGTCTGCAATGGTCTGCAAATCGGTGCCCAGCTTGACCATTGCCGCGCTCTCGGCTTCCTCCCCGACCTTGTTGGCGGCGAGGTCTTCGACCAGAGCGTTGATGTGGTTCCGAATTGCTCCGAGGCGTTCGCGGATCAGCCCCTGCCGCACCGCTTCCAGTTGGCAGGTCTGGACGAACACATCGTCGGACGGGTCGAGACGGCGGACGAGATCATGCACCCCGCGCTCCTCGCGATAGATCGTCCGGATCCGGGTGAGCAGGCGACGCTTCTGTTTTTCGATTTGCGCGAGATAGTCCTCTCTGGACAGGAACTGCACGCGCCGCGCATTCGAACGCACACGGTGCGGCCCATCCGGGCCCGGGTAGCGATCCGCTAATTCAACCGCGAAGCTGACGGTGTCGCCGACCGCGAGGTCCGGCAGAGCATCGCGATAGTTCCAGTCAATCCGTTGCTCGCTTCCGTCGCTCAGCTCCGGTGCGGGCAGGGCGACTTTCACCTCCCCGGCCTTGTTGAGCCGGTATGCAATGGCGGCCTCGCCGATACCGTGATCGTCCCGGCCGCGGAAGGCGAAGTCGAGATTGCGCTCAAGCGTCGCGAACAAGTTTCCGGCGGGCGAAGTGAGATCGACGCTCGGCGCCCGGTCGGGTGCCACCTGCAGGAAGTGCCGCGGGCTGGAGAAAGTGAAACCGTGTTCCTTGTCCACCCATCCGAAGGTGTAGGACCGCGACCCGTCGGCCACCTGTTGCATCGTGACCGAGCGGCCGTCCGCGCTGATATCCAACGCTTGCGCCTCGCCTTCGGCAGGACGGAACTCGGCCTCGTCCACCGCGCGATCGAGCGATAGCGTCCACTTGATCGTCGTACCCTCCGGCACGGTGAGCGTGAGCGCTTCGACGGTCTCGGTCGGACGCTGGGTGTATTCAGGAAACTCGAGAGCCACTTCGGCGCGCTCAATCCGCGGTGCCGAGATCACGCGCACAGTCTGCCAAGGACTGCGGGCATCACCGGCGGAGATGCGGAAATCGAAGCTGCGAAACACGGTCTTTGCCTCATACTCACAGACACCGCCCGTGATGGCCAATTCGCGTTCGCGCGGTTTGCCCTTACCGGTCCGCAAGATGATCTTGGCGCTGTCCGGGATCTCGCCCGAGATATTAGCGACGAGGCTTAAGCCCTCGCCTTCCTTCACAATCCACTCTCCAGCCACCACCTCGATCTGGGTGCGCGTCGGGTATTCAATCGCGACCCAGGGAGCGAACAGACGCGTCGCGGCCGTCTTGAACAATGGGAAATCAATCGCCGCAAAGGCACAGAGGGAGACCAACAAAGCGCAAGCGAGAAATCCCGGGAGGCCGATGCGTTTAAAAGGAATCACCTTTTCAGGGGTAACTTGATCTGCCGCTTCATTCGCCCGTTCGACGGTAAGCGCGGCCATCGCTACGGATGTTCCGGAGACAGCACCGGGGGCAGACAGCTGCACCCCCGACACCAACAAGCTCTCTAAGTTCTGGTAGTGGTCCTCCACCTTGAGCGCGGTGCGCGGAGAACTGAAGCAGAGTCTGAAGAAGCGCCAGCCGCTCCGCCACGCCCTGGCGATCGGAAACACCAACAGTGGGACAAGGATGATCATCCGAACGAACGCGGGCAGGCGGATAAACCAGTCGGCTGCAAACCCCACCAGGAACAGGATTGCAATCCAGTTGCACAGCAACAGCAATCCCATCGTCAGGTTCAGTCCCTGTTCCCTGCGGTGCACCCTCCGAAGGCACGATTTGAGCTTGGCTGGTTTGATCATCTTCATTAGCGCAGGTCGTATCTCCTCCTTAAAATCCACTCGAATCCGAGCAGGCCGACCAGAAGGAGGATGGCCAGGCTGTTGTCCCACAAGGGGCGATCAGTGCGCACCGTGGTGGTGTGCGGTTCGTTGTTGAGTAAATCGGAAAGTTTCTGGAACTCCAGGGCGCTCAGAACTTCCCCGCCCGACAGTTCTGCAATCCGGAGCAAGTGATCGATCTGCATATCGGTGTTGGCCAGTTCCGGCCTGAGATCAGCGACTTGAAACTCGGTGGAGTTTGAAAGCGGACGATCGGCCGCGTTTGCCTCCACCCGATAACCGCCCTCACGCGGCGGTGAAAAGTAGCCCTCATAAAGTCCGGGGTTCGACTTGTCCGGGCGCAGCGTGACGCGCTGTGGGTCGCCCGCGGCCCCATCGACGTCCAGCGCGCTGACCTCGATTTCAAATCCTGGCTGGATGAGCGGTTCGTAGTCGTCGTCGAGCAGATTCGCGTAGAGCATGACACGGCCATCGACCGGATAGGTGGCGCGATCCGTCTCGAGACGGATCCGTTCATGCTCGCCCATGAGCCGCGACAGGGTGAGGAATTGCACGCACTGGGACCAGACGCGCCAGTGGTACTTGTCGCCGGTTTTGAAGCGCAACAGCCAGAGGCGATCAGTCGCCATCATCATACACTTTCCGGTACCGTAGCGCTGCCATGCTACCAGCGGGTAACGGTCGGTGCGGGATTGAGTGTCGGAGAGCTCGGCCAAGACCGTCGCGCCGGGGCGCGGGGCGAGCAGCGGCGGGATGCGGTCGAGCGGCGCGACCCGGCTCCAGACGAGATCGTTCTCGTCCCGGTCCGTTTCCAGCGTCATGACGAGACTGCTACGACCTTCGGGCGTGAGGACCGGGTAAACGCTTTCATCGATATCCTCCCACTCGGCCTCGGGGTCGAACTCCACAGGCAGCATGCGTTCCACCGGCGTCCCTGCATAGCTGGCCGGCGCAAAGCGCGCCCCGCAAAGCATAAGCAAAGATCCGCCGCGCTCCCGGACCAGTTCATCCAAGCGCTGGAATGCCTCGGCCGAGAAAAACGCGGAATCGACATCGCCGAGGATCACCAAATCGTAGGCGAAGGCCTCTTCGCGGTCTTCCGGAAACCCGGCGATGTATTCGGACGAGTTCTGCGCCAGCTCTGGTTGGGAGCGTGTGCCGATGAAGGTCGCGTTGATGCGCGGGTCGCGCTTCAGCATGGCGCGCAGGTAGCGGAACTCCCAGCGGGCGCTGCCTTCGATGCAGAGCACATTAATCTTCTCGTTCACCACCCGGACGCTCCGCTCCACGCGGTTGTTCGCCGCCGTGGACTCGTCGGAAAACGCTTCGATCTCCACCACGATCCGAGCCGCGCCTCTCTCGGCGACGTCGACGTTGAAAAAGATCTCCTCAAATTGCAGTCCCCCCTCGAAGGTGACGATCTGCCGTGCAATGCCTCGACCGTTGAGGCTCACCGTCAGCTCGGCGGTGCGTTTCTCGTATCCCTTGGACTGCAGTTGGACGCGGACGGGGACTTTGTCACCGGTGAAGGCGACGTCCTGCATGATGACGTTGCGGATCGAGACATCATCGGGATCGGCAATACCAACCGGGACAATGTAAACAGGGATGTCACGGGTGCCAAGATCGCGGACCACCGACTCGGTGCGACGCGACGAGGTGTCCAGTCCATCCGAAACCAACACCACGCCGGCGAGGGGCGCACCGCGTTCGGTCTTCGCCAGCGCTTCGAGAGCCCCGCCGATAGAAGTTTCCGGGCTGTCGGACCGCAGCGCCGCCAGTGACTCTTTGATCTCGCTCTTGCCCAGCCGTTGCAAGGTTTCGCCGAAGGCGTGGTAACTGACATCGAGATCAGCGTCGATTACTCCGAGCATCTCCCGCCCGGACTTAGAGAGCAGGCTCGTTGCCAGATCGAGACGCGAGGCCGAATCGACAGCCTCACGCTGCTTGCCATCGAGCGCCATGGCGCTGCGCTTCACGTCCTCCGCCGTCGAAGAATGCGGCAGGATACCGAGCGCTACCGCCGCCTCGCCGATATCCTCGGATCGCTTGCGTTGGTCTTTGACTGACATGCTCTGTGAAACGTCGATCAGGACCGGCAAGCGGCGTTTCTCGGTGTCGGTCTGTCGGACCGTCGCGGTCGGCTCGAAGATCACCGCCACAATCAGGCCCAGGACAAGCAACCTGGTGACGGCGAGCATGATGCGAACCCAGGTCGGCAAGCCCTGCCGTCGGAGATAGAGGCAAATCGTCAGGAGAAGGACGGCGGCAAAGGCCCCGACCATAATCTCAGTGGATACCGGGCGCCCCCAAAAGAGTCGCTCGATCTGTCCGTCGTTGAATATCCAGGCAATCATCTAGGTGTTCTTTACTTGCGTTGAAGCAGGCATGGTTTGGTTCGCTTTGACCGCCGGCCGCTTGCGTATGAAGTAGGCCAAGAGGCTTTCGATAACCAGCAACCCCAGGCCCGCCAGCAGGAAGAAGAGCCAGAACGAGCGCCCCGCGCGCGCTTGGTCGACGGCATTGAGCAGGTCCGCATCCGAGTGCGCAACCGTGATTCCCGTTTCGGCGAAACTGAGTGTTGTCTCGGCTGCTGACAGGCAGGAGACGTCGGATTCCGCGGTATCGACATTGACCGCGATCGGCATACCGGGGGCCTGCAGGCTGACCCGCGCGAGGTAGAAGCCGTCTTCGCGGGCGTGTTCGAGCATGGCCACATATCGGTTGCGGTGATCCCGGACCTTCACCGCGATGGTTTCCCCCGACGGGGTGTCGAACACGGCCTCGCTGGCATCCGGCTCGTCGACGTACGACAACGAGAGAGAATCTCCAACCAGCCGCGGCTTCTCAAACTCGCGGGCGGTGAGATAGGTCACCATCTGTTGGAGGACCATCGGGAACACCGGAGTGACTGCCATGTTGTTCCATGCGGTGTCCGCCGAAGTGGTGAACATGAACACCTGTCCCCGACCGACCGAATGCTCCAGGAGCACGGGGGCAGCCGTGCCGGCGAGTGAGAGGATCGTCGAACTGCTGGCGGCGGGCTTAACCTGCAGCACCTTGCGGAAACGCGTTTCGCTGAGCAAATCCTCCGGCAGCGAGCGCAGCGGCCGACAGACGGAATGATCAGGCATGGTCGGGTCCAGCGGCCGCCCCACGCCCAGCGCGTCGCTGGTGTTGGCGGTCTGCTCGATCACGGCCGGAAGCAACGGCACACCGTCGAGCGCCGAGCGCTTGTTCCAGGCAGCGGCGTCGACCTTATCACCAGCAAACCAGATCAGGCCGTGGCCGGCGCGCACGTAGGTTTCGAATGCCTGGGCCTGCTCGGGGGTGATGGCGGGGACGTCTTGAAGAATCACAACATCGAAGCCCGAGAGATCCTGAGTCGGCAAGTCGTTCCATGCCACCGATTGTACGTCGAAGTTCTCCTTACCTGCGCCGTCACCGCGAGCCCGGAGCGCCTTTTCGATGAAACCACTGGAACCGCCTGACGCCCCTTCCACGCTGAGCACCGACACCTCGTCGCGGATGAAGGCGACCGTCCGGCGGGTGTTGTCATCCGGCAGCGGGTCGGACTCCAGTTCAGCACTGATGCGGACCGGGCCGGAATTTTGGAAATGCACGAACAAGGAGACCGTCTCGGACGCTCCCGGTGCGATGGCGGGAATCGTCTTGGTATCCACCGTGATGTTGTCGGCCAGTCCCTTGACCCTGACATTTGCGACCGGGTTCGGCCCGCAGTTCCGCACCGTGGCACGATACCGTGCGATCGTGTCCTTGCGCAGCACGCCGGAGACGAGTTCCAGTCCCGTGATCGCAAGGTTTTCGGCACCGCCGCGCACCGGAACGATAGTCGTCGGAGCGCTCCGGTTCAAATTTTCGAAGGCGTCGCGCAGCCACGTGGGCCGGTCCTTCCAGTCCCGAGCCTGCATGTCGGTCACGATGTGGATTTCCTTCTGCGGGGCATCCATCGCCTCGGCCAGCGCCTTTAGCGCCTGTGGAACGCTGCCGAGGTCAAGAGACTCGGGCGTCGGCTGCTGGGCATGGAGCAACTCTTCGAAGCTCACAGGATCGAAAGCCATATTGCGCGCGATCACCCGGTGCTCGGCGCCGAGGAGAACCAGACAGACCGGGTCACCCGGGTGGATGCCCTCCGTGATCACCCTAACCTTCTCAAGCGCCTGCTCGAAGCGCGTGGATAAGCCGTCGCTGTGTTGCATGCTGAAAGAGGCATCTAGGGCGATGACCACTCCCGCGCGGCGTTCGCCTAGCTTTGATGCAATGACGCCGGATGACTTTTCAATGATCGGCCTGGAGATGGAGAGCACCAGCAGCAAGACCGCGAGGCAGCGGAGGACGAGCAGCAGGAGATCGCGCAGTTTGATCTGCCTGGAACGCACGTTGATTGCGCGGCTCAGAAACTGCATCGCGGCCCAGTCCGTTTGCTTGAACTGATGTTTATTCAGCAAGTGTGCAAGGATGGGCAGGGCGATTCCCAAGCCCCCCAACAACATCCATGGATTCAGAAAAT
>ERZ887942.820-NODE-820-length-23743-cov-66.468845_pt1 | contig 23743 bp, 13 predicted proteins | sample MGYA00521099_ERZ887942 | MGnify/ENA primary metagenome ERZ887942 (study PRJEB32303, sample SAMEA104408605) | aquatic metagenome | biome: Brackish water; feature: Pelagic; material: water | place: Baltic Sea | collected 2014-06-07T06:48:00 | depth 16,251 m ...
GGCCTGCGTCCAGTGGTGCAATTTTCCTGTAAAGGAGGCAGAGGCCATAATGCTTCAAGCATTATTCTCCCAGCGCCAAGTTCTTTTGCTACTGCTGATTCTGCGCAATACGGCGATGCAGAATTGGGATTTGGTGGTAAACTTGCAATGAATTTAACCCAGACAGGCATTACAAAAGGGGGAGGCGCTGCGATGTCAGAGGTAACGGCGGCTGCAAATAAAGGCATTGATACGCTGAAAGGTGCTTTTTCAGGCGATAAAGATATTCAAAATACGCTCGTCGGCGGTGCCGCCTTGGCTCGCGGTGCTAAGCAGCAGGATAGCGAAGGAATAGGTAAAGGTGTTGCGATGGCAATCGGCGCGACGTTTAATAAAAATGTTACCACCGAATTTACTTCGGTGTCCACCCGATCATTTAGTTTTACTTACGAGCTTATTCCTGCATCGCAACAAGAAGGACAGCATATACACAATATGATTGTTGCCTTTCGCGAAGCGATTTATCCAGCGACCGCGAACCTAGGATCGATATTAAGGTATCCCCCTAAGTGGACAATAAAATTTCTTGAGAAAGCTGATGGAAAAGCGGCTCGGCTTAGAAGTTTTCCGCAGCTTGCTGAGTGTTATTTAGAGTCGTTTACAACAACGTATAATGGTAATAATTCGTTTCACGTTGATGGGCAACCAGTTAAAACAGATATTTCTTTCAGCTTTAAAGAAGACCGCTCGCTTACTTTAGATGATATTAGAAAGCTGGAAGAAACTCCATAAATTTTACTCAATAAGCATCCCATGGCTATAGATTTTTTCAATACACTTGGTAAAACATTTTACGATTTTACAGGTACTAACAATAATGCGCTTGTGACCAACTTCTTAAAGCAGGTTGTTGCGATAAACACCGACGATGTTGTTACATATGCAAAGTACCAGATAAATGACGGCGACCGCCCAGAGATAGTATCAAATTTGTTGTATGGTGATCCAAAATTTCATTGGACTTTCTTTCTATTAAATGATAGCTTAAAGGAAGGGAAAAATGGTTGGCCCAGGAGTCTCACACAATTTGACGAATTTATTGAAACCGAGTATGATCCTTATATGTTTCTGGGCGGGACACTTATTGAAGATGCCACTGCGGATTTCCATTATTCAACGCTTCCCATCTCAGAAACCGATGCGGACTCTGTAGAAATTTTGGTATCAGCCGATGAAGTTACTTTTAGTACAACCTCTTCAAAGTTTGTTCGTAAAGACTTTACAAGAATGGGAGTAATCTTAACACGTCCTTCATCTGGTGCAGATCTTATCACACTTGATCTTGGAGCTACCAACAGCCCCGCGGTTGAAAAGAAGATTTACATAAAGCCAAAGAGCGGCGATGCCGGAGATGCGTGGCTCGCAGCTGTTGAAGCGGCGGGTTATCCAACCCAAACATTTACTATTGATAGCGTGAGTACAAAGGTTGTTCCTCTTAGCTATCTGCCAAGTTATTCTTATTCTCACTTAAAGAATTCAACTTATCAGTTTTTCTCTGAGTCAGATCCTGACGAACCTCTTTCTCATTACGGGGTTATTGAGCAAAACGACGAACCTCTGACTCAACGTATTACGTGGTACGAATACGAAGAAATTCTGAATAATAGAAAGCGAGATATTATCGTGGTAAAACCTACTGCGATTGAAGGTTTTGAAAAATCCTTTCAAAGATTAATACTTCGATAAACTAAGTATGTCTACTGATAATTCTATACCAAACTCCAATGCATCTAAAAATTTGGATGCTGAGGGTAAACCGATATATCCTTCTTCATATGCTTTTAATGAAATATTGTTAATTAACAAAGAAGGCAGATCAAAAGATATTCAGAAAATTGTCACATCCCTTATTATTGTTGAAGAAATATATTCACCACTTCTTACTGCTAGAATTCGTATTCGTGATAACGAAAATTTCTTTGATGATTTTAAACTTTCGGGTCAAGAGATTGTAAAAGTCAGCATTAATTACCTTTCTGATGCGGAAGCTAACGCTAAAGATGTAGAATACGAATTTGTTGTAAAGGATTATCCTTTGTTTGATAAAACAACTGAGAGTATTAACGTCCAAGAATACGAAATTGATTTGGTAAGTTCATATGCCTATCTTTCTCGCTTACAGCAAATATCGCTTGGTGTTGCAGGAAATCCTGTTGATAACATAGAAGAAATCTTTAAGACTTATCTTGGAAATCCTACATTTGAATATAAGAAGGATAATCCCTGCGAAACTGATGATCTTAAAGCGGTTATTACTCAACAAACACCGCTGCAGGCAGTGGAATTTTTAAAAGGCACTTGCTATGATGCCGACTACTCGCCTTTCTTTATTTACACGACTCTTCAAGATTCAGCCGAAACTGGTACAAAAATTATTGCAAGAAGCTGGTCTAACATTATTGGTAAAGACAACCCTGTGTACGATCCATTAGGCGAAGATGTACCTTATTCTTTAAGGCCATTTGAGCGGGAAGAACCAGGCACCGAAGAATATCGAAAACGGCTTAAAACCAAAATCATTAGATTCAAATCCAACATTAAGATGAACAAACTTTCTCAAGCCGTTGCTGGCGGAATTGGAAGTGTTACAGAAGTGGTTGATTTAAACGAAAGAACTTATACCGAAGAAAGATCGCTGCCCAAAGGTCAAAGTCCTCGCAGTCTTTTGGAACAAGCCAGTCCTAACTTTAGGCGGGTGCGACAAGAAGACCAACACAATCCGTTGCGTAGCATCGTAGAAAATCTAGATTTTATTCCGATCATCCGTGCCGCGAAGTGGGTCGCGGATTTTATAACTCCGTCGTCAGCCGAATTCGGCCTTCTTAATAGAGGTTCAGAAACATTTGAACAAACAGATGGTCTTTTTGATTTTCAGTATTTGAGGAATTTGACAATCAACGGAAAGCAAGTCGACAAAAAACTCATTGAAACAATTACAGACAACCCAAGGACAAGCCGTGAAGTTTATTACATTCCGGTGAAACCATACGGTGAAGAATTTCGGTCAAGTTCTGAAATTAAAAAAGCAGCTTTAAAAGATACCAAACTCTACAAAGCAAACATGGATGGTATTTCTCACGAAATTGCTACCTACGGCGATTTAAATCTTAAAGCTTCCGCAAAAATTAATATTGAAATTCCTAAAGCGGTTGATACCAATGAAGAAAACGAAGAAGGAATAGATGCGAGCTTATCTGGCATATATATTATTGAAACTTCTATACACGAGTTTACAGGAGGTGTTTATACAAATCAACTAAAAATTATTAGGGAAGTCTCGGAATCTTGAACAAATTATTGCTATGAATATTCAAAATTGGTTTATGGGCGTGGTTGAAGAGGAATACGACCCCCTTGGTATGGGTCGGGTAAAGGTTCGTTGCTTTGGACATCACAACCCTGATAGAAATCTTCTTCCAACTACAGACCTGCCTTGGATGCAAACCATCTTTCCAGTTACAGCTGGCCCTGCTACTGGTGGAATGGGAGCAAGCCCCGCACTTGAGAAAAATTCCATTGTCTTTGGAGCTTTTTACGACGGGAGGGATTTACAAGATGCCGTTATCCTTGGAACAGTGCCCGGTGGCGTGCTTCAAGAATCAAACTATAATCCTGAAACTAATGTAGGATTCGGTTCAGCGTTTGGTCCTTTCGGTCCTGGCATTCCAAATGCCGCGGCACCTCGAGATGAAGCGATTACTACTGCAACCGTTGGTGTCACCGCGCCAAGGATGGCTAATGTTCCAGATGAGCAATATCCAGAACCCGCTGAGGGTGTGGAAGGAGCTGGAAACAAAATTGCGAATGCAGCAGAGGGACAAGCTACTCTGGGTATTAGCGAAAACGATGGCCCGAATAGAGATCGGGGCGGAAGAATTCAAAAGTATTGGTCTGCTACTGATTCTCCAAGGGGCAGTGGAGGACCTTGGTGCGCGGCGTTTGCGTGCTGGGTTGTTAAAACTTCTGGAGCTTTACCAGAGGATAAATTGCCAAAGTCAGCGTTTTCAAATAATTGGATTGACGTATGGGCAGTAAAAAATTCTGACATCGTACATGTGTTTAACGCGTCGGGAGACACTGGTGGAATTCAACGAGGAGATATTATTATAAGAAGAAAGTTAGGAAATTCTGCCGGACATGTTTCGATTGTGACAAGGGGGAGTGACTCAAATGGAAACTATGAAACCGTTGATGGAAACTATGGAAACGCTGTTAAGAAAGTATCGGGGCCTGCGCGGAACGTTAAAGCACTTACCTTTAGACATCACATTTTAAGAATTAAAGAAACCAACGTTCCACCTAATCAAGGGGTTGCATTGCCCTCTGAGCCCTCTGAGCCAGAAGGTGGCCTCTTCCAGAGCAGCTGATCAAAATACAGTATAGATAGATAAAATGGACGATTCAATTGGTAATACAAATCAAACTGTTGGTGTTGGGCCTAAAGGTCATACAGGTGCAACCGTTTATGATAAGGTTGAAGTGACGCCATCCGGCCACAGATTTAGGGTTAACGACGAGCCTGGAGCCGAAGAAATATCACGCACGCATACAACAGGTACCTTTGAGCGCTTTGATCCAAGTGGCGGACGGGAGTTGGTGGTAGTGGGAGATAATTACACAGCCTATCTTAGTGGTAGTAATCTTTTAGTCCGCGGTGTTTGTAATATAACAGTAGAGGGCGACTGCAACCTTAACGTCGGGGTAAAAACGGATCCGGAAACTGGAGAAGAAAGCGGGGGTAATTTTAAAGTTGAGGCAGAGAACATTTATTTAAACTCCCGTAAAGCTACCAACATCTCGGCGGGAACATACTTAAATATAGAAACCCGATCGCCGGAAGCGGGTGGAACAGGCGGTGATGGTGCAGCCCTTGGTGGAGATATTGGAATCACTTCCGCAGGAGGTTATAACTTAAAAGTCGAGGGAGAAGCAACTGAACGATTTGAAAAATCCCTTGATACAGATATTGTTAAAGCACATGATCTGAATATTGGCGGAGATTACGAGATAGCGGTTACTGGAGGTGCCGAGAATGAGAGCGGGGGAACGTATAATGGTGACATGATTTTTGATGTCAAAGGCTTGGCCGAGATTGTCTCAAAGAAGCGATTAAGACTTATGAGTAAAGCGAAGACAATCATCGCTGGAAGGGCCGGGGTTATTATCAGATCCCCGCAGGAGATTAATCTCAAAAGCCATCAGGATACCACGATCGAAAGCGTAGAAGCGAACATTGATATCGACGCCGCGCAAAATATTGATATCGACGCCACGCAAAATATTGATGTTCGCAGCGTGCAAGATACCATTTTTAACTCTCAGGCCTGGTCGATTGAATCCGGCCCCGTAACCATCACGCCTACAATCGACGCGGATGCTACAATCACCGCTCAGGGCCAGATTGAATCACTGGACGACGTATTGGCTCTGGCTGTATCTCTGAAGACTCATAGACACGGTCAACCCTCCACCGGTCAAGATGCAACAACACAGGGGAACACCCTCGGACCTATCTAACGATGAGTATTTGCGATAAAAATAATCCACCAGAAAGGTCTGGTGAAGAACTTAAACTTTCACGGCAAGAGAGGGAAAGAGTTGAATCTATAATCAGAAATGGAACCTTAGGTTCTTCTTCGCCGACAGCAGAAATTCCTGCCGACGATACTGCCGACGATCCTCCCGCTGTTCCTGCCGTTGTTCGTGGCGATATAAACGAGTTTAATAGGTTATCAAATATTGAAAACTCGATCAATAAAGTATCGGGCGGAAATGCGGTCAAAGGTAATAAGCTACCCGCGATTGCAAAGCAGGTTCGGGATGATGGTGTTACTGCGAGCGTTGATGAGATTCTTAAAGTTGCACAAATGCAAAATGCGATTCTAACCACGGCGTTAGGATCGGGGTCATATAATCTAAGGTTTAGAAACCCGAGGAATAAATCTGATTGCTCGAAAAATATCAATGACCTGATAATCGCTCAGCTTAAAAAAATAATAATGAAACTGATTCGGGATTCTGATGACGATCCTGATCAGCTTATGTTTTTGCTTGATGTTATAGAAGGTCTTTCCCTAGAGATTAGTAATATTTTTAAACTCATTGAAAAAGCTAAAGGCAAATCTTTAGCCGACCTTTTAATTCTTGCAAAGAACGCTGGCTTTTTAGATAGAATTGGAATTATACAAAATATCACTAAGAAATTTGGCGGAGTGGTTGGTTTAAATTCCATTCTTGCCAATCTTGAACGTTTTGATGTTTGTAACATGTCGGATTCCAGCAGCTCTGGAAATTTGCTTCCTAAACCGTCAAAGGTTAATCCAAAACCCGCCCCACCTCATCCTGATCCCGGGCCTTTGATTACTACCAATTTAAGGTCACAGGCTCAAACCGCCGCTTTTATTGATCACAAAGACACCGCGGGGGATTTGATTAACGGTGCTTATAACAGCACTGATTTGAAAGATGACCCGTCGTATGGATCAATGCTTACTTCTTTAAATGCTCTTTATTATGGATTTAAAAACGAAGTTTCTGTAAAAGGAACCTCGCAATTTCAAGTGAAGGCTGATAGAGAAATAGAAAGAATAATCGAGAACAAAAGAGACGAATGGTCGGGTGATATACTCAATGAATTTAAAGCTAGGGCGGAGAGTATTACAACTCATGTAATCGCAGATGCGTCTATTTTAGGGCAGGATTACGCTAGACGCACTTTCGCTTAAACAAAATCAAATAAGATAAGGATTACCATATAAATACAAACAGGTAATGAATAGTATTCTTTCAGACTTCAACAAGCCCAATTATCAACCAACGGTGGTAGCAGGCGATGTTTTTAAAGATGTCAGCTTTACGTTCATTCATCCTGCAACTGGTGATGTACTTGCCGCAACTGACTTAGATGCTGTTAAGAATAGCGTTAGAAACATTGTGTTAACGTCAGTTGGTACTCGACCGTTTTTCCCAGAATTTGGAACACGTGTCAGCAGCTTATTATTTGAACTGGCAGATGGCTCTACCGCTTTACAAATTAAAGATGAGATCACCCGCGCTGTTAAAAAGTTCGAAAAAAGAATTTCAAGATTTCAGGTTAAAGTCACCGATGATCATGAAAAAAACGCATACCGCATTACAACAAACTTTCAAATGTCGTATGGAACCGACGTAGAATTTATTTTTCTTTTAATTAGAAACCGATAAACTTATGGCAATTAACGGAGAACAGCTTAATGTTTCTGAATTAGACTTTGCGCAGATTAAAGCAAATCTGATTGGCTATTTTAAAAACAGCGAAACAGAATTTACGGATTGGGATTTTGAAGGTTCCAACCTTAATAATATTATTGATCTGCTGGCGTATAATACTCATTATAACGCAATGCTGGCTCACGTGGCAGTAAACGAAAGTTTCATTGACTCTGCACAACTAAGAAGCAGTGTGGTATCCGCGGCCAAACTACTTGGTTATGTTCCTCGTAGTTTTTCGTCGGCGCGGGTGGATATCGTAGGAACTATTGGTGCTACTGCTGACTCCGCAAGTACTTATGTAGTTCCTCGCGGAACTCGACTGACAACAACTTATAATGCTGAAAATTATTCTTTTGTTATTCTTGATGGTGTTACAACGTTACAAAAAACCACAGACGGCGAATCACATTATTATACTGTTACTGAGGAAGAACCCCTGATCGGTTACGAAGGACGGCTTGTTACAACAACGTTTGAAGCCAATGCGGTTGATACCGGTCAGCGTTACGAACTAGGCGATGAAGACGTTGATATAAGTACGCTTCGTGTTTTGGTTTATCCTACTGGGGCTAAGAGCGAAGGATCTGCAACACGCTATAATCAATTCGGTGACATTGATATTGATGCCGAAGCTAAAATTTACTTTATCAACGAAAACAGTTCTGGCCGTTATGAACTTACTTTTGGTAATGGAATCTATGGAGATAAGCTTGATGCAGGTAACGTAATTGAAGTCCAATATCTTGTAACAGGAGGAGCGACCGGTAACGGAATAAACACCGCCTTTTTAGCCGCAGGTGACACAAGCGGAAACTTTACCAAGACAGGAACCTCGCTTTCTATTATGTGTGGAGCACGATCAAGTGGAGGAAGTAATAAAGAAACCGTAGAGCGCTTAAAGAATAATGCAATCAACAGTTTTTCTACTCAGAATCGCGCGGTCACATCTGATGATTACAAGAATTTAATTACAAGCAAATTCTCATTTGTTCAAAGTGTAAGTGCTTGGGGCGGGGAAGATAATGACCCTCCTACTTATGGCACAGCCTTTATTTCAGCAAAGCCAAACTCTTCTTACACGGACGAGGTTATTACTGAAGCGGATAAAGTTGACATTCTTGATTTTCTTAAATCTAAAAAGGTTCTTGCCATCACCCCGCAGATCGTGGATCCAGAATTTGCAAATATAGTAGTTGACGTTCTTGTTAAGTACGATCCAAGCATTTCGTCATTAAGCGCTTCAGAACTAACGGTTGCGATTAAAGATAATGTTGCGATTCCGTTCGCGCGAGATGATATCAACAAATTTGATACTATCTTCAGGCACTCACTGTTTCAAAAGAAGGTTGATAACTTTAATCGCGCGGTGATGAACTCGCTTGTTAGAGTATTTTTAAGTCAGAAAATTACTATTCCAGCCGATGGGTCCATTTCCGATTTTACGATTAAGTTTGGAGCACCTCTTCAACCTGACGACAGTTTAACTCTTATAAAAGTTTCTGGTACTCCTTCTCTTACACTTGCTGGCGAAGCACTTTATATTAAAGATGAAGCTGGATCAGATCAATTTACTCGCACCGTTTACACATGTAGAAAAAAGAGCGATGGAACAGAGCAAAGGGTTTCGTCAATCGGAGAGATTAATCTTTCTACTGGTGTTATGGAGTTATCCAATTTGTTTGCGGATAACACAACTGAACTTAGTTTTATTGCAAATACTCAAAGTAATGATATTGTTGGAAAGAGAAATCTTCTATTAGATATTGACTTTGTCAATTCAACATTTTCCGCGTTTCCTGATGAGATTGCTCGAGGTGGAGGATCTCGTTCGGTTGAGTATACAACATTTAATAAAGATCGCAGAACTTCTTCTCAAAGCGGTGAGTCTAGTTCGTCCAACTCAACATCGTATTAAAATAAAGATCACGAAAGCAGTATGGAATTAAGTATAGCAACAGGTACGGCAAACGCGGTTGAAACTCAGACAGTTGAGTCGGTGTTACCCGAACACTTTGAAAGTAGTGCGCCGGAATTGATTAAATTGCTTAAGGCTTATTACCGCCATCTTAATAAAGAACTTTCGGCTTCTTATGAGCTAAATAACTTGATACGACAACACGACGTTGATGTTGCAAGTGAAAAATATTTGGATGCAATTGAACGAATGGTCGGCGCCGCGATGCCACAAAACCGCTCTCTTGACCGTGTAAGACTGTATAAGGTTATTGCTGATTACTATAACAGCCGAGGATCAGAGGAAAGCGTTTATGCTTTCTTTCGTATTTTCTACAATGAGTTTGTAACTCTAATTTATCCAAAGGAATTTTTATTCACGGTTGGAGATCCTGAGAAAGGAACCTCCTCAACTAAGAACCGTATTCGGGATAGCTACCGTTGGCAGGAATTCTCATATGCAGTTCACGCTGAGTCTGATCAAGCTAATTGGAAAAACGAATACCTTAAATTTGTTCACCCGGCCGGTCTTAAATTGTTTATTGCGCTAACACTTGAAATTTTTGCAGATAACGATTGGGTTCAAGAATCTCTTGAATACTATTTAAATGTTACCAAAGTTGTTAAGCTTACTTCAGAGTTACCAACAGGTTCTTCTGCTCCTGCTGATGGAACTCTTTATATTGTAACCGATGGCGACGACAGTAATGCTGTTGTTACAAAATTTAATTCCATACCAAGGGTTTTTGAATATGATACGGAAACATCTCCGGTCGGTTGGGCTGAAATAGAGTCTGTAGAATCCTTTGCCGATTGGATTGATTGGAGTACATTCTTTGGACAACATACGCCGCGAGATCAGTATCTAAATGTAGCATTTACATATATGATAAAGGTTCTTATGGGCGATGGTGGTTATCATTACCTCACGCACGTTAGATCCATTTATAATAAAAAAGGTGATCCAGCAGTTGATCGGGATTTATTAAAAGCCGTTTTTAATATTCTGACTCTTTCATATAGACAATTGAATGATAATACCATTCAAACTGCTTATCGTTCGACGTGGAATAAAGATGGTAAATTTGTTGATAATGCGGGGTGGGGAGAGTTTGGAGAAGCAACAATCAGTGAAGCCGATTCCAATTATACTAAATACTCTGACGGAGGCTTTACATATCCTTCTGCTTATGTACCAATTGATCAATCAAGCGATCCTTATCTTGACTTTATTGATGAAGATACTATTGTTGAAGATTGGAACGCACCTTCTGAATCTCCCGTTACATACGTTCCATCATCGCTAAGTTCAAGCGAATACACTGAAGGTTGGGTCGGATTTATCTTTGATTCTGGTGATGATTCTGAAGTTTCACCGTGGCAAATTGACCAGAATCTTATTCGATACGCTTCCGACTCATCACCTGCTGATGATGCATTTATTCACCTTTACGACGACCGCATTGAGTTTGGCAGTGATCTGATTCAAGTTGGCGATGTATATGTAAATGGCGATCTTGTTCTGAATCGCGGTGAAACAAATTATTCAAGTACTAATTCCAATTTGGATTTCGACGCTCCGCTTTTTGAAGGTGGATGGAAACACGTTCTTTGCAGAGTTAAATGGAAAATTCCCTCAGATACAATTACGTCAGAAAGTGGAATCGATCCAGAATTTAGAGCGATCTATACTTCCCCCGCCTTTTCAACAGGTGATCTGAACATTATAAAGTTTAAATCACAACTGCAGTCGCTGCTTGATCGAATTCAAGGAGTCATTCGTTATACCGATACACCATCAGAATACAAGGTCAGCTATAATACACACTTTAATAACTTTAGCTCCGAAGCTTTAATCGGCTTTTATCAGAGAGATCTTTCTGGTGAATCCTCTCTAGACATTTCTCAATTTGATTTGATATTTGATCCTGATGCCTCGCCACAAGTAACAGAAACATTTACGTTTACGGGTATTACAGAAGTTGCTGACACCAATAGCCCATCAAATGTAATTGATATTCAACATAGGTATGATTCCTCTACCTCAGATCTTTATTTTATGTTTTCCGTATCAGAAGGTTACTGGGCACTTTATGACGAGGGCGATTCTCCTGAAGAAATAATTCAAAAGACAATTGATCCGCGGGGTAACGTTGTTCCAGAAATCACTACATCAAATTTTACGTGGGAAGTGCTGCAAGTGAGTGAAATAACAGCAATCTCTTCCGCGGATCGCTTTATAAGTATTGTGTACGACCTTGGATGGACAGACCAAGATTCGCCGTTTGATTCCCCGCTGAATTCACGAAGCTTTGGAAGCGGGTTCAACGATGATTCACCAGGATACGACTACGACACAGCAACAGACTTTTTAAATTCTTTTACATTTACTCAAGACTAATCTATTATTACATATATAAATAAACGTTATGGCAGCCATTATCACAGAAACATTCCGAAGAAATTCAGCGGATCTTTTGGATACTGATATCACCAATACTTCTTATTACGTTGGTATCGGGCAACAGGATTCATGGGACGATGTAGCTGGTACTTCGGCAACATCACCTTATCCAGTTGGAACATTCAAAGATAAGCAACGAGTGCTAGATCATATCACTGGTCTATTTAGAATTAATTCGGTTAACACATCAAGAGTCATTCCTGTTAATGCTCTTACAGCATCATCAAAATATAAACATTTTGATCCACTTGATCCAACATGCTTTTACACAGATACAACCAATGACATTAAACCATGTTACGTTACGGTTGATGATCGGATCTTTTTGGTTCTACAAGCTCCGGCTGATGGATCCGCGGTTGATGCTAGTGTTATAGATGCGCTTGGAGTTACTTTTACTGATTACGGTATTCTTTCAACCACCTCGGGTTATGTATTTACATATCTTGGTAAATACCAGGTGAACAGCGATATCAACAGTACGCAATTTATTGATATCGGTAATGGCAGTCCAACAACTTCTCCAAATGATGCCACCACGCCGGCATTTGCGTTTGTGGACTTTACCGACGGAAGCTTGAAGCTTGAAGCTGTAACGTCTGGTATTTCCGGTAACGGCATTACAGTTTCGTTTGCAATTGACGAGTCAAGTCCACAGGCCAGTGCGATCTCCGTAGTTGCTGACTCTGCATCGGCCATCACAATCACCGTTCCAACATCGACGGATAGTCCTGATGAAGTTGATCTTACAATCGACGAACTTGCTCAAGCGATTCGTGATTCTCTTGCAGATTCTCCTGAAGTTAATACAATAATTACTGCGACAACGGTTTCCGGTGGAGATACCAAAGCTGATGTTGAAAGTCTTGCAGATTCTCCCGCGGTATTTACACTAGCAGGTTCCGATGATCTCAATTCTTATATCAAAGGAGAAACTGGAGGTCTGGTTTACGGATTTAATATAGTTGACGGCGGTAATGTTTACGAGCCTGAGGCTGGTACTTATACTTCCGGAGATACAACAGTTACGTTTCAAGCAGATATTACCTTGCATGGTATAGATGAATCTGGATTTTCTCGTAGTGAAACACTTACTGACGTTGATCACGTAATTAACATCGCGAGCAAATCACTTTCGGAAATTAGATTGACTGATTATAACTATACTGATGAGCTTTCGTCAATCCTTGCGTGGAAAAATTGCAGAATTGACATCAGTGCTGAGGCGGTATCTCCAGGCCCCAACCAACTTGAAGATCTTCGAGGAACTTCCCTTTATGATTTTGATTCTAGTCCTGATCTCTCGACATATGCTGCAGAGAGTTTGAGAAGGCATGCGGTTATAATGCCAAAGATCGCACCGATTGAAGGATTTGGCTTTGAGAAATACGAAACTCTTCCAGCTTGGTATCTCGGCCTTTTCGCTGATACGAGTGGAGCCACTTACATTCCAGACTCTACCAAGTATCATCAGATTAGCATTATTAAAAATCCGCTAAACGCTTCTAACGGAAATATTACTGATCCTTATGTCCAGCCTCTTAGGTATTTTACTTTCTCTGGCGCTCAAGCAATTCCTGAAGACACCGCCGGAGGAACGGGCGATATTGGAGCAGGTTGGCAAATTGTTCAAGATAGTAAAAAGGTTGGTGTTATTTCTCACATCCAAACAGTTGAAAGTGGGGTAGCGCTTAATCCTTATAGATACTACTATTATACCGACCACTATCATGGTTATGAACCAATCGTTGTTTCGGTTGGGGAGGCCTCCGATATTACGTTCGAGCCACCTAAAGATGACGCAACTTCAGCTCAAACAGTGAGCGCGGTTACCGTAGGAGATCTTACACCAAACGCTAAATATGAATCTTCATATCAACAAGGTACTGGTGAGGTGGTCTTTATCCAGAACCGCACCGATGTTATTCGAGCTGAAGGGCAAAACGAAGAGCTTAAACTTGTAATTCAATTATAATGGCAATCACCGCTTATACATCAAAGTATCACGACGACATTAATACACCAGACACTTCTGGCTTAACTCCTCTTGATAAAAACTACTTAAGGATTTTATTCCAGCCAGGACGAACGGTTCAGGCAAGAGAGTTAAACCAAGCTCAGTCGCTTCTCCAAGCTCAACTTGATCGTCTAGGTCAAAGTTTGTTTAAGCCGAATAGCCCTATCATCGGCGGTGATGCCACCTTTGATAATACGTTAAACTTTATTGACGTTTCGTTTGAAAATTCAACCGAAGCTGCGAAGATTGACAAATTTTCTGATGATGCTGCTGGTGTTTCTCTTTCCTCTCTAGACGGTATTACCGCAAATGCGGTATCAGTCGCGAAGCTAGGGACTTTTAACTATCGCTTTTTCATACAGTATCGTCAGGCGGATAGCCAAACAGGAACCGTAAACGAAATTGATTCTGGAATAGTTGACGTTAAAGATTCCGTAAATGATATCACGATTGGTACGGTTTTCAATAGCGGTAAGGCTATCAGCGCGAACATTCCAAATGGTGTTTTCTTTGTTAAAGGTTGTTTAGCAACCGTATCAAAGCAATTTGTTGCTCGAGCTCTTGGTGAAGATGAACTTTTCGATGGGTATGCGGTACTAAAAATCGGTGAAAAACAAATCTCCGCTGGTGCGGATTCAACGTTATTCGATAACGCAAATGGTCAGCCTAACTTTGCTGCTCTAGGTGCTGACCGCTATCAGATTAATCTTACTTTAGATTTAGTTGAAAGCTTTGAAGATGATAGCAACTTTGTGGTTCTTTTACAAATTAAAGATAACAAGGCTATCATCGTTGAGAACGCGATTGATAATAGTGGTGCGCTTCTTGAAACAATTCTTGCTCAAAGGACGTTTGAAGAAAGTGGAAGTTATGTTGTAGATAACTTTAAAATTGAGCTGCAAGAAGTTCTAAGCGCCGATTCTTATACTGGACGCTTTAAGAATAGCACAGAGGCCAATAACATTTCTCAATCAGACGCCGATAAAAAATATGCCGCGACTCTTTCTCCTTCTATTGCTTATGTTCGTGGAAGAAGGGTCGAGCTCCAATCAACTCTTACGCTTTTAGGTGATAAGGCAAGAGTATCAGCAGCCGATTTACGAGACGGCGTTTTGGAAGATGGCTCCGTAGTTGCCGCTATGGGTAGCTACGTTGAAGGTGCACTTAGAAATGTTGATAATTTCTTGTCTCCGTCCAGTCCTGAATCGCTCTACAGCCCAGAATCGGGATACGGCGCTGGGTCAGGCGAAGGTCTGCCTTACTTTGACAATTATACCCGATCTTATAACCTTTTGGATTCCGGTGATGTATCTATTGGTACATGCAAAATTCTTACGTTTGAACTTATAGACGGGGCCAAACACCGCCTCTTCCTTCATGCTATTTCTCTTAATGCTGGAAAGCAGTTCGACGATGTAGAGACAATTCAAGGTGCTGCTGTTACAGATTACGGTACTCTTAATTTTAGCGTTCAGCGAAAGAATGGTGTTAAGTTACATGACACTCAATTTAATTCTACACTTTTTAAACTTCCGTATACAGCGGTGAAACAGTTTAATTCTATTCAAGTTACTGAGAGGATTAACTTATCCGCGGATATGCCAGCTGGCGTAAGTACCGAAGTAACCTATCAACTTACTGGAGTAACATTTGATAAAAGCCCTTCTTCAATTACAGTTTACAATGCTGATACCGATAAGGTTTTGCTACCAACTCAATTTTCTGTTGTTTCATCTGCCGATACCGATTCGCTAACGCTGGACGTTCCCACCGCCTCGGATGGAGATACTATTAGTATCGTTGCTACAGTGGCTTTAAATCTTGACGATCTTGGTATCAAAACAAAAACCACCGAGGCAATATCCTTGAGCCAAAGTCCTTTACCAGCGGTTGACGATATTATTGAACTACCTGGCGTCTATCACTTGATCAGTGTTCCAGATGATAACTTTGAACTTGTTACCGACGGACAAACATCAACTCAGTATGAACTTGCCAAGGTTCGATGCCTTAAGGCTGGTCAATCCTCGGTCAATGTTGCGCACTGGAAATTCTCTGGAGGTAACTATTACACAGTAAACAGTTATAGAAATGCGGGTGGCGGCCAAGCCAAACTTGAAGATTTGCCATTTTATAATGGAAACCGTTTGGGCGATTACTTTGACACTCGTCCTTACCCAGGCACAACGGATATTCTAGCAATTGATCCTTATAGCCCAATTACAGGTAAGATTGATTACTACCTGCCGAGGATCGACTCAGTAACGGTTTTGCCAAACAGCGAATTTTCGATTGAAAAAGGAACACCTAGCCTCATACCTCAGGCACCGAATAATTCAGCAAATGGCTTGGTTCTTTTTGACTTAACTGTCCCTGCTTATACATTTAAAGCAGCCAATATCCGCGTTAAGAAATATAATCATCGCCGATATACGATGAAGGACATCGGAAGAATTGATTCTCGAGTTTCAAATCTTGAATATTATACATCACTTTCTCTTTTGGAAAAGAGCGCTAATGATAAAAGTATTTTTGATGATGATGGTACCGCACGATTTAAGAATGGCATTGTGACAGACGGATTTAGAAACTTTACGATCGGTAACGTGCTAAGTAGTGATTTTAGGTGTCATTATGAGCGTGCTCGTGGCCATCTTTATCCTCAATTTTCTGCTTACAGTCATCCTCTTGAAATATCTTCATCATTCGGTATTGATATCAGCGCTGATTCTGAATTCACAAAAAGCGGATTTCATAACGAAGTTCTTACGCTTCCTCATAAAGAAGTTGAGTATATCAACCAACCTTATGCCACACAATTCATGAGTGTTCAACCTTATGAATATGTTGCTACACGTGGATTCATGATACTTGCTCCAGAGGTTGATACATGGAAGGATACTATCACAAAGCCTGAAATCAACATTGACCTCTTTGGTCCTGCTTTCCGCGATTTGCTCGATGACCTCGTCGCGTTGAGCCCGCTAAATGTACAGGCTTCAAATTGGTCCCGCGTGTCGTTCAACCGTGGAACAAGGATGCTCACGCAGGAAAGGGTAGTGACAGAACTAGGTGTGGCTGAGGAACGAATTAACAACGCTCTTGGGGAGTTTGTAACAGACGTTGAGATCAAGCCATATGCAAGATCAAGAGCTTTATACTTTAGGGCTGAAGGTCTTAAACCCAGCTCTAGATTTTACTTCTTTATTGACGGTATTGATGTTACCAACTATGCCCACCTGCTAACGCGGGATGAAATCTTCAACAGCCACGAACACACCAATTCATCGCTTCTTGTTAGTTCGATTCAAGGTGATGTTCAAAAGTTTCTTACAAACAATCTTACAGTTCCCACTTGGTTTGGTACACGCTGGCACCCGTTGAAGGCTTCAGATCGAGATCATGTAAAACAAGTGTCGAACCAAGACCTTTCATTAAATTATTGGGGATACGTGAAAGTTATCATCGACACTGTTAACGCAAGTTCGGCGAGCGCCGCTGAAAAGGTAAGGCAGATTGATGAGTTACTTCCTGGCTTTGATCAGTCAAGTTTAACTCAATATGACGGATCAGACGAAGCTACTCTACTTGATATATTTCCTCCTTCCAACGTTATGTCTAATGCTGACGGCGTGGCCGAAGGCGTTTTCATTATTCCTAATAACGCTAGCTTACGATTCGCGGCTGGTGAAAAGACTGTTGCTATTACAAATTCACCACGTAATATTGAAGATGAAGCTACAAGTAACGCATCCGCGAGATTTATTTCAAATGGTCTTAAGATAGACAAGCAATCAGTAAATATTAGCGCTACGATTCCACGCATTACTCGGAATGAAAGGCGACAAACTCGACTCATCAGACATGACCCTCTTGCGCAATCATTTACTGTTACAGACGAAACTGGTATTTTTGCCACTGGGGTTGACCTATTCTTTGCAGGAAAACCAAGTGCAAATACCAAGGCTCCTATTCAAGCGTATATTGTATCAACGGTCAACGGCTATCCAACAGGCGAAATTATTGCGGGTAGCGAGGTTAATTTAAATTGGGACGATGTTAGAACAAGTGATGATTCATCGGTTGCAACTACATTCAATTTTCCATATCCAATTTATCTATCGGCTGATACCGAATTTGCAATTCTTTGCTTCTCTGAAAGTAACGAATATTTGGCTTATATCGCAGAGCTTGGCGGCATCAATCCCGACCTCATCACTGGCACTCTTGTTACTTCTCAGCCCGTTCTTGGTTCGCTTTTTGCAAGCTCTAACAAGTCTACTTGGACAGCGATGCAAAACAGGGATTTAAAATTTAAGCTACGCAGAGCTTCATTCCCAGTTAATCAAACCGCGCAATTTAGAGCGAATCCTCAAGTTGGAACGCATCTTGGAGAAATCGCGGTTGCAAATATTGAAAATAACTCTGGTTGGAATGAACTTACAACAACTGTAACGGTTGAAGCGCCGTTCACTACGGTGATTGATTCAGAAGGTAATTCAACTAAGGTTCCGTTCCCTGGTGGAATTACAGCTACGGCGACTCCTATCTTTAATCCTGCTGACGATTCTATTGATCGAGTCGACCTCGTGAAAAAGGGATTTGGATATTTTGAAGCACCGACTGTAACGATCACCGATGGTACAAAAATCGAATATCCGAAAGCGACACTTCTCAGATATAATGTTGGCACATTTACATTAAACCAAAATGCAATTAATCTAGATGGAAAAACATCTATTAGAAACGAGGTATATCTTGAAGATACTAAGTATGATGTTGAACCTGCGTTTCCAGTTGAATACATTATCGATGAGAATCACACTATTCAAGGGTCTAACATTAATGATACACAACTTCGCACATTCTTCAGCTCAACGGATGAAAGACTATCACCGATCATTAATAGAGACCTTTCACTAGAGACAAGAGATTATTTAATTACTGAAACAGGAGATACCTCCCAATATCTTACAGTGGAAATGCCTTTGGACAATCTTACTGATCAAATTGATTTATATCTTGATGTTAATCGCCCGAGTTCTACAGCAGATGTTGAAGTGTATGCCCAACTTAAAGATACCAATAACTTTATTATTAGTAGCACTGAAACGGATACTGATTGGCACGAACTTAGCCCAATTAATCCTACTTCAATTCCAATTAACAAAGCGCGAGAGGAATTCAGCGAAGTGCGATTTAATCTTAACACTGCACCAGTTGAATTTAGTTCGTTTATAATTAAAATTGTTCTTCGCGGAAAGTACTCTAGAGTCCCCGTTGCAAAAGACTTGAGGGTAATCGCATCAGCTTAATATGGACGAATCAAAACGGGAGATCGCAGATAACCCTCATTTAGTTAAAAATTTAAACACTGGTGTTATTTCAAATACTGATCACGATGGTTATAAAGCGGCGATTGCTAGAAAGAGCCGTAACAAAGAGATCAAACAACTCAAACAAGAAGTTTGCGATTTGAAAGAAAGAATCATAAAATTAGAAACTGTGGTATACAGTGATAAATAGATATAATAAACAATTTCATCTATGGCCTACGACTTTAACCTGACACAAATTGATAACACCGACACCTTTAAAGAGTGGGCGGATAAATGTAATGCTATAATTGACGGTCTTAACAGCACCGACTTTATTACACAAACAGCGGGTATAATGACGCTGGCCTCCAACCAAACGGTTACGGGTCAAAAAACGTTTTCTCAATCCGCTTCATTTAATGGTGGATTTACTACACTTGGCAACTATACACTTGGCGGAGCAATAGGAGTAGTTAACACCCCAACCTTTACAGTAAATTCGGGGGATGCAACCATTGGTGATGGGTTCGAAGTAGTTGGTTCAAAAGGTATAAGATTCAAATCTTCTTCAACCGCCAACGCAGCATCTCTTAAATTTGAAAACGCGGGAACACCACAAAAACTTGTATTTGATTACGCAGGTTCTGGTGGTATTTTTGAAATAGGCGACGGTAATAAACTTGCTCTTGGAGGTTCTTCTCCAACGCTGACAGTTAATGACTATGACTGGAATCTTCCCTCATCATCTCCAGGTATCACTCCTTCTATTTTAAAATGGACAGGAAGTGGCAGCCAGCTTAGTTGGTTGGCTGAAAGCGCTTTGGCCGCTGATATCGTTAGCGATGTTAAGGATCTTCTTCAAAGTAGTAACTTTACTTTACCAGTAACCCTGATTCCTGTTGGAACAATGATCGCTGTAGATGCGAGGATTCTTGATTCTTGGGCTGTTACTGGTAGTCCTGAAGAATACGCTATTTGGAGCGGAGCACCTGGCTGGCTTCCATGCGACGGGCAAACCATTTCTTACGACGAAACCGCAAGTCCCGAAGATGCCACCTATAAGCAACTTGTTGAACTTCTTGAAGGTATTGACAGTCCTTCTGGAAGTACCACACTACCTGATACAGTTAGCTCGCCTGGTGGAGAAGCTCCTATTGGTGGTAATAGTATTGTTTATCTTATTAAATACAAGGAAGATGCTACAACTGCATTCGCAGTTTCAACCACAACAGGAGGTGTTGGTGCTTCTGGGATTGATCTATTTAATACGTCCAACACCGAAGTAGGTTCCTTTGATATCACTGGTGGCAAGATTGGCCTAAACATTGATACTTCCGTGTTCTCCTTTAATGGCGACGGTGAACTTACCGCGGCCGTTGACACGGCAGCAACGGCAAACACAATTGCCAAAAGAAATTCTGACGGGTCTCTTACGGTCGCTGAGCCAACCGCGGATTCGCATGCAGCGACAAGGGCACACGTTAGCAGTGCGATAGATGATAAAAGAGGGAGCGTTATCGCGTTTCCCGAACTTGTAGACGGACACCAAGTGTCTGGCGGTAATAGGGACCAGACCTCATGGGGAATGACTGTTGTTGACCGTTATAAGCGGGGTGTCTTTGGCGGGCTGCCCAAGAGTGAACGGAATGGCAAGGACGGTGGAAGCAATCCTAATGGCATGTTTAATACCTTTTCCCCCGTCACTGATAAAGAAGCAGTTTTTGAACGCACCCTTATCACGACGTTTAACTACTTTTTTATAGACAGCGATGATATTATTTACGGATCAGGAAATAATACCTACGGTATGATTGGCCAAAGGGATCGGGGGACGGCCGGCGATTTTACTGATTACTATGATTATTCCTATGTCAGCAGCGCTCAAAAGGCGGCGATCTACAATGATGACACCGTTGAGATGCCACTCCCCGCGATGCTTCCTCAAAAGACCTTATGGCCCGCGAACGCAGTGACCGTTGATACCATAACGCACTCCCCTACCGGTGGTCTCGCCCGTGGGAGTAACATGCTTATCAAAACAAAAGATGGCATTGGTAATAATTATGTGAGCGGAGATCGACTTCAAGGTTTGGAAACCTACCAAACCGACTCGGGCGTTCCTTATACTCGAGGGTGGTTAATTTCAACAATGTATGGGTACTATGGTGGATTGGGAAATCGCACTCAGGGAGATGCTGCACACACAGGCAAGGCTTCCGGCCCCGCAATTTATGGATTAGGATCCGCGGGGCAATCCCTTTGGACCGTCTTTGGGATAACCGATGCTGAAAGAGCAGCAGGTATTACAACGGCAATGGCCGCCGATTCTACTTTTACCGACAAGGTCAACAAACGATTTCATTATTATAAACGAAATGCAACAGAAGCTGGCGGTCTGGATGATGACAGCGATGCGGCCGCACTCGCAGCTTGGCAAACAGCGCTTGGACTTACGGGAGGAGAGACGTTCGATGATTATTCCTATTACGTAAAGAAAGCTGTGATAACCGAAGAAACCTCCTATCTTATTGTTGGAAAACCTGGCAACGAATCCGAAAACGAACTTTGGACTGCTGGGTATGGGGCGTATGGCCAGACAGGTAATGGCACTAGCAATTCCAATACTCGAGTTCACGTTCCCGCAACCAACGCCAGTGGAACAACACTTTCGGGTATTAGCGTGGTTACCGGAGCACTCGTGCCAATTAACAAGGTGTTCCAATCAACGACTGCACACGGATTTGAAGACTTTGAGCAAATACGAATTAACAATGGAGGAAGTAGGTATTATATTGTTCGCGGAGATCATCTTAACCAAAACTTAACAACACACTTTAGGCTTTTCAAGTATACCGATGAACACCTCGCGCAGGACGCGATTCGTGATGGTGGAACAACTTCTGCATACGCGAACGTTGCGCTTGGCACACAGGTACTAACTCACTTTGAGAAAGTAAAGGGGATATTTGATATATCCGTAGGCGCTTCCAATCGAAGCGCTGATTACTGGTTGGCAAGGCGAACCACCGATACAAAAACAGATTCAACACAGCTAGACTCTCTTCCAGAAAGCGCATTTGACCAAGTGACAGTAATGGGTTGTGGATACAACGCTTACGGCCAGCTTGGAACGGGCGATCAAACGAACAAAACTGTTCCCGTCACTGTTTCTTTAGGAACTGCTGACCGTCCTGTAGACATTATTGCGATTCGCCAAGGGTACAATTCGTTTGTTGTTACTGAAAATTCAGATGGCAATCGCTCGATTCATGCGACGGGAAGGAATGTCGGAGGTTTAATGGATGTGGGAACAACAGCATCAAACACCGTCAGCTTCACAACATCAACTACGATTGATTCAGGGTGGTGGGTTAAAAAGGTTTTTGCCGCTTCTGGGACTACTTGGAGCACCGGCTATACTGGTACTATATGGATTGTAGCCCAATCAAAGACAAATCCCGACATATATGCGCTATATGCAGGTGGGAATAAGTTCCGCGGGGCGCTTGGTATCACGACGAGCTTCAATGTGAACGCGTCCACAGAGAAATATCATAGAATCCCATTCCCTGAAGATCCTAAAAATATTGTCGCGATTAGAACCGAATACACCACGGCAAGTCACGCTCTTTGTAAGACTGAAGAAGCTGGAGAAACCGCGGAAGAGTTTAAACTTAAACCCGGACGAATGTATGGGACTGGATTCGCGGCCAATCGTTTCGACAATGGTACTGGCACCAAGGAGAAACACGCGTGGTATCCAATGGACGGATCAATTTTATCAACTTAATATATAGTTTAGCAATATGGCAATAACACCAAAAAGATTTATTTTAAAGCACTCGTTTTCATCAGGAGAAACGCCGGATGCAGATTCTTTAAGGTCGGGTGAGATCGCAATTAACATTCCTGACCAAAAAATCTTTTTCCTTGATGAGGCAGGTACCGTTGTAGCTAACAATCTTGATCCGGCCGATCTTGTTGCTGAAGGAGTCACGGAATATTTCGGTGATATTGGTATTATTACTGATATTAGTGTGGACTCTTTAGGTACTGTAACGCTTGTTAAGTCTAATTCTACAACAGAAGTAATTGGTAATATTAAAGGCGATACTGGTGCTGGGGTTGCAATTGCTGGTATTGTTGATTATGCTGACGATCTTCCAACTACTTTTTCCGATCCTGCCCTTGACTCAGTTCTTCAAAAGGAAGGTACTTGCTTTATTGTTAAGATTGGGCCTGGCAGCTCGTCAGATTCTCCTTCCGTATTTGCAAGTGGAACTCCTCACCTTTATGTTTACAACGGCCCTGACACTTCGCCAGAGTCTTGGGACGACCTTGGAGCAATCGCTGGTGTTGTAGGACCAACTGGGCCGACTGGTTCAACTGGGCCAACAGGACCAACTGGGCCAACAGGTTCAACTGGGCCGACTGGTTCAACTGGGCCGACGGGGCCCCGCGGGCTTGTAGGACCTCAGGGAGATACTGGGCCGACTGGCGCGAGTCCATTAACAGCATCCGGCCTGATTAACTTTACCTCCTACACCGTCGTAGAAACCAACGCTCTCACAGGCATGGTTGCGGGTTCAACAGTCTACGTTTCTAATGAAACCGGAGGGAGCACACTGGCTACTTATGACGGCACGAACTGGAGGCGATCATCAGACCGCGCCATCGTTGCTTAATTCCCCACTCTCCGCG
>ERZ887942.825-NODE-825-length-23689-cov-11.742447_pt1 | contig 23689 bp, 15 predicted proteins | sample MGYA00521099_ERZ887942 | MGnify/ENA primary metagenome ERZ887942 (study PRJEB32303, sample SAMEA104408605) | aquatic metagenome | biome: Brackish water; feature: Pelagic; material: water | place: Baltic Sea | collected 2014-06-07T06:48:00 | depth 16,251 m ...
AAATCGGTTCTGGTTACTACGCCTCCTGCCAATAGCGTTTCGTCGGCCGTGCCAGCGACTTCATCCGTAGTCGAGAAAATGGGGTTATCGCGGTTCTTGTCGGGTGAATTGGACATTTTGACTCTCAGTGAGACGTATTAATAATCGCGCAGCAGTGTTCCAAATGAACCTCGTTCATACAAACATAAGTGCGTTACGCGAAAATTAAGCCGGAAACCCCATGGTTATCAGTCAGCGAGCGGCTTCGTACACAGTGCGGGTTTTCGCTGGAATGGATTTATCGAACATCCCGCTGCCTAAGGAAGGCTATGCCGCCAGAGTCTCGGATTTTTGTGTAATACGGGATCTGATGTGACAGCTTAGCATGCTGAACTATCGCACTCCGGACCCGTTCGATCGCTGTTTCGTGCCGACGATACTGCAGTTTGCACGTCTCCCGGTCCTGCGCTGCTCTCAGTTGTCGGTACAACGAGTGATGCTCCGCTGGAACAGCGACTTTCCAGTGCATTATCAAAGGAATCTCAATCCCTGCAGCCTTCATTTGTGAGAACAATTCCTTCCTGTTTTGTATCAACTGCAAACACTCACTTTGCAGCGTATCCCTAAAATCGATTACTTCTGAGGGCAAAATTGCGTCGTTGCGATCAGATTTCATGGCCGACTCCCCTAACCTCTTTCGCCTCCCCGGCGTTGTCTAAATCATTGCCTTTTCAGCCAAAGATGGCGCATCAAGTCCTCATCACTCTGTCGAAGATGGTCTCGAAGCTTTTCAGCCTCGGTCAGTCCGCCAGTTCGGTTTGTGAGCTTCGGGTCGAGACGAGCTGCCATTTCAAAATCAGTGTCTGCGCCGTATGTGAAGCCGAGCTGTTTCAGCATCATTGCTCGCTGGTAATATGCCCTGGCGAACTTTGGGTCGAGTTGAATCGCTTCATCGAGATCGTTCTTTGCCTTATACAATTCTCCCTTTCTGCTCCAAATGAGCCCACGGTTGAAGATGGCGATGGCGTATTTCGGATCGAGGCGAAGGGCTTCACTGTAATCCTTGATCGCTTTGTCGTACTCACCTTTGATGTCCCAGACACGACCACGATCGTTGTAGGCTTCGACGAAGTTTGCATCAAACCGAATGACATCGGTAAAGTCTTTGATCGCCAGGTCAGACTCATTCAGCTCCACATGCGTCTTGCCACGAAGCCAGTACACCACCGCATTTTCGGGTTCGAGTCGCAGTGTCTCACTATAATCCTTGACTGCCCTGGCAAAGTTGCCTTTCGCGAACCACGCATGACCAAGATGGCGATAGGCCGCCGCACTTTTGGGGTCAAGTCGAATCACCTCGTCGAAGTCGACAATGGCCTTATCGAAGTTTTCTTTGGAGTACCAGGCAAGGCCGCGCATCAAACGAAGCGCCACCTCCTTCGGGGTGATGCGAATGGCTTCGCTAAAGTCCTCAATCGCTTTGTCGAATTTATCCTGCATGAACTCGGCATGACCGCGCATGATATAGGCATTCGCAAGTTCCGGATCAAGTCGAATGGCTTCACTGCAGTCCTCGATCGCCTTGTCGAAGTTTCCGCTGTCGTTCCATACAACACCACGGCGATAAAACGCGTGTGCAAGCTTCGGATCGATGCGAATAGCCTCACTGTGATCCTCAATCGCTTTGCCAAAGTTTCCCTTCCCAAGCCATGCATTGCCGCGATTATCGAAGGCGACGGCAAACTGCGGATCGAATCGAATCGCGGCACTATAATCCTCGATCGCCGCATCGTAGTCGCGTTTGCGAAGCCACACGTTACCTCGATTATAGAAAGCCGCAACGTACTTTGGGTTGATGCGAATGGCCTCACTGTAGTCCTCGATCGCTTTGTCGAGTTCGTCTTTGTCGCTCCAAGCACAACCTCGGCAGAAAAAGGCATCAGAGTCTTCCGGCTCGAGCCGAATGACGTCAGTGAAATCGGAAATCGCTTTGTCGTATTCGCCCTTCTTCCTCCAGACTATGCCTCGGTTGCGGAAGGCCATTTTGTCATTTGGATCGATGCGAATGGCCTCACTGTAGTCGCTGATGGCTTGGTCGAGGCGACCGCTTTCTTCCCATGAAACACCGCGATTATTAAAAGCAGATGCGTGTTTCGGGTTGATGCGAATGGTTTCACTGTAGTCGTGAATCGCCTTGTCGTAGTCACCTTTCTGCCGCCACAAATTCCCACGGTTATAGAGAAACTCCGCATCGTCAGGGCCAAGCCGAATGGCTGCGCTGTAGTCGTCGATTGCTTTGTCGACTTTACCCATTTCGGACCATAGCTCACCACGTCCTGCGTACATCCAAGAGTTTTCGAGCTCGAGTCGAATGGCCTCACTATAGGAAGCGATCGCCTTGTCGCGCTCACCCTTCTTGTACTCGGCCCAGCCACGAATCCAATAGAAGTTTGCATTTTTCGGGTCAAGTCGTATCGCCTCTGTGCAATCCCTGATCACCTTCTCAAACTCACCTGCGTTCATCCATTGCCGCAGAATTTCGAGGTGATCAACAACTGTCTCCTGAGCAAATACGCACGGCACTGACGCCAATACAACAAGCAAAAACATCAACGGCGCACTGAGCCATGCAGTTGCAGTCCGCCAGGAAACCTGTTTGCGAATGATCAGTGAAAGGCACATAACCTCTCCTTGAAAGACCGGAAGTGGATACTGAATGCAGCGTACTCGTTCAAACTGACATGCGTTACGTGAAAAAGTGACGTGTCTTTGTTACCCCAGCGGCGATGGGTGAACAAAAGCGGATTCGCCGGACACAAATTGGACTTCTCGTTAGTCTCTATTTGAGAGCTTACGGAGGAAATCTTCACGCGCAGATAGTCGACCACAATAGCAAGCAAACAACGATGTCTGTCGCAGGCATTCCAGCCGTCAACATTCAGGATTGTTGGTGGCAAAGCCACTTGTCGCCCGCTGTGGTGTCGGCACCTCCGTCCCGCTTCGCATCAGAATCGCGGAATACTTGTATAACACGCTGACGATCAGCCCCAGCACTGCGCCAATGACTGCACCGTGCCCCGGGCCATCCCATTCGGAGACAAAGGGCAGCACAGGCGTGAGCCCCAGCACTGCTCCGGCCAGAATCCCACAGACCAACACTCCGTTGCCTGCTGGGTTTTTCACCCGGCGTCTGACTTTGGAAAAGTACAGTTTCCGAAACCAACACCAGTCCACGAAGCCAGACAGCGGCCCAACAACCAGTCCTCCAAGAAGGAAGCAAGCCGGAACCACTCCGGTTTGCCAGGGAACGTGCTGCCTCGCAAAATGAGGAACCAGAACAACTGCATAGGAAAGCAGGACCAGACACCACCAGTATGTTGCCCAGCCAACAGCCACCGCAAGTGACGGTAGTGTTAGAGATTCGGTTTCTGTAGCAAAGGCTGCCTTCCTCCCCAGCGGTAGCTTTCGCCGCAGTAAAAAGAACGGCAGAAAGTAAGGCCAAAACAACATCGTCCCCAAAAGCCAAACAATCGCTCCGCTATTCAAGTCATATGTTTCACCGGAAGTCGGGATACGCTTTAGATGAGCGTACGTCGAAATGACCAACGCCAGAAACGTGGCAATCACTACGTTAGCTTGCAGAAATATTGAAAGTGGTGAGTCCATGTTTGGATCAATTCAGTAGGTGGAGATGTTGTCGTCGCTGCTTTGCGAACGTGGTGTTTGGAAGAATCCAAGGAGGTAACAGTTAGCGAGCACCTGTTACCTGCTTGTAACTGTTCTTCTTTGCCTGAACACGACCGAAGACTATCCGACACAAGCGACCGTTTTACACGAATCAGAAATGGCGTGCGGCAGTCCAAATGGGCTTCGTACGAAGCACCACGTCGTTAGTTCAGAATGCTTCGTGTCAAGCACTGACATGCTTGAACTGTTCCGTCGTGCGAGGCGGCCTACACTTACCGTGATGCTGCGCGCGGAACGCAAAGTAACAACATCCTTGCGTTCCGCATCACAAGAATTCACACAGCACCACAAAGAAAAACAGTCGCTTAGACAGTTGGTTGCGTCATTGACTCGATATCCCATATTTCAGACGGCGGCAACTCGCCGAAGTTCAGCTCATACGCTGTAAGCAGCTCTATAAAATTCGGTTCACATTCCGGATCTGCACCAGTCATCGCATGGTGCAGATAGCATCCAAAAGCCCTTCGACAAAACTCGAAATACCTTGGAGTATCAAGAATCATGGCGTGCCAAACCTCGTCAAGATGCGGTGCCCTTAACTCAAATTCGACACCATAGAGCGACAACAGCATGAAGCGACAGATTTCGCGTTCAAGCAGGTGTCGATCAAAATCAACAGGAAGCTTAACGCTTGCAACATACTGTGAGAAATCGAACTCAAGAATGAACTTCTCCCGTGCGTCTGCGCTCTGCGCTACACCATCCTGACAAAGACTGTCGCTTTCGAGCAGTCCACCAAGTTTCGCGGGTTGACGACAACTGTTACACCCGCCAAGAGCACCTGTGAAACCCATAATATTCTCCTTCTTCGTAGAACAACGTTTGGCTGAAGCTTTTGAAACTGAATGACTCGTTTAAATTTCGGTACGCAGATTCAGGTATGGGCACACTCCTTTATTGGCTGAGGAAAGTAGTCCCAGATTGAACGAAGAAACCTGTTGCCAAGGCTCGAATGTCGCGAGTGAATGAAGGCGAAGTAGCTCGAAATCCTCCGCGTGTTGGTCATGTTCGGCATACTGGTATGCGATAGCAGGCTGTGGCTGCAGACGATGTCACCGGGCTCCAGAAGCACTTCTACTGGCAACGAATGTGTTGCAAACGGGAGATCAACAACTGGTCGCTCTGTGGTCGGGTGATAATACCCAGTCAGGCAGTCCCAAAGAGTCTTTCCAGGGTTTTCGCGAAAGAAGCTTTCACAGGCACGATGTGAACCTGGAAATACTCCCAGGCTGCCACTCAGTGTTTTGTTGCCACCTCGGATACCGATGCCAACAGAAAGGCTAAAGCTGGGCCATTGAGAAGCAGGGTCGGTCGTCGGCGGACGGTCGATGTGCATCCTGCCCAAGGGCCAGCGATTCTCTTTTTGGGGTTCAAGCACAACATTTGTTGCGAAGCATTCGCTGGTTTCGCCAAGTAGATCATTCACCACGCCTGATTGTTCTATACATTGCAGAGCCGCCCGCAATTCGTTCCAGTTCGGACGAAATATCCCGCCACTGTTCGTTTCAGTAGGAAACATTCGCTCTTTCCAATACGCGTATTCGTCATCGGTCCGCTTCGCGATTTGGTCAACGACTGCTCTGGACACAACGTTCCTGATTACCACATAGCCATCCCGCACAAATTCAGAGACGTAAGTATTGTTTTTGCTCATGCGATAGGCTTCTCTTTGAAAATTCAAAACATGGACTGAAGGCCGACAATCTATCCACTCAGGATCGCTCGCAGCTGGGGTGAACCTGATACAGCACCGCAGCAGACGGCCTTGCTGTATCGGGGCGTCAGAAAATCAAACGTAGCGGCGTTACGAGAAAAGTCGAAAGCGTGAGTTCTGTGCTTAGGTCGACACAATTTCAACGTTGTAGTTTCGTGTAACTGCGTCGATTTGCATTTGCATCGTCGCAAGATTTTCGGGAGTCCACGCGAGCTGAAGCTCCCCGCGGCGACGGCATACGCACGACAGAGTAGTTCCCGATTATTGCCACTCGCGATTTTTGCGTAACGGCACTCGGTTTCTCTCTCCGGGGTGAACTGCTCCGCCTAACTTCGATGCGCAGCAAGCAAGCAAGCCATTCGTTCGACTTCAGAATTCCATTCTTTACAAGGAAGATTCATCATGATTCAGCCGATCGCTTTCAGGCGTGCAGCAGTTCTGTTCGCCCTGGTCGCATTTGCCACGCCGTCGCTGGCGGACGGACAAGACAATAATCGCGCCTCCTCTCGTGTGCGTTTTGACGACCCAGGCATAGAGGTAATGTTTCCTGTGCCCGTTCAAAAAATGGAATCGAGCGCTTCCATATCGCTGGGCACGCATCTGTTTGCTGTCAAACTGGAAGACTCAATTGATTACAAGTCCAAGGAGGATTTCTACCTGCGGTCAGCAGCATCGGCGAAGGATGTGATTGGAATGCTGAGCCGCGATTTTCCGATCGACCAAAGACTACTGCGCGATCAGAAACTGACGGTTGGAGAGCACCCTGCGTATGAATGGCACGTATTCGAGACTGATGAATTCACAAGCAGTTATGCGGTGCACAGGATGATTCTGGTAGGCAATTCGCTCATTTACATGGATTATTTCGTGACCGGAGGACGTGGAAGAGTCGCTCTGGATGACCAGCACGCTCAGCGATTCTTTCACACCCTGACGGTTGATCCAAAGGTCTTGCCGCATCGTTTTCATGCTGTGGCCAAAGACTCTGCTGTCGTGACCCGCGAAAGCAATGATGGCGGCACGGATGGCAAGAATCCCAAGCCGGGACACACGGCGCATCGTGTCAACGTGCCGGAAGAAGTGAAGCGTTCTGCGAAAGAAGTTTACGATTCAGCAATGCGTGTTGCAGCGACAACTCAAGTTGCGATTGAGCTTCGCGACCAAATGAATCTCTGCACAGCGGAAGTCGACAGATGCCGACAGGCACTACGGGATCAGTTCCTTACGATGGATCTGGGTGGGGAGCGAACGCAGGGAATTCAGCGGCACCTTGAATCGCAACTTGGAAAAGCGGAGAAACAGGCAAAGGAAGCACATCAGGCACTCATCAGGAACCTGACAGAGAAAGCGTGGGCTGGTTTATCAGAGGAGCAACAAGAACTCTGTGCTCGGGCCATGCCGGAATTCGCCTCAGTCGGTCGTGCGGCCGCGTCTCTGAAAAAAAAGAAACCGTCGGACAATGACGTGAATTCGAAATAGCAGAATAGCGAGTGCCTAATTTGCGTGATTTTATTGCTAGGGGAAAGGTCGTTTTCCGATGAGTGAGTTGAAGAAGAGAGTCCCATGCAGCAGTGCGATCATGCTTGGCTTACTGCTGATTGCGTCAATCGGATTTGGCGGAGAGACGGAACAGAAACGATTTCCGATCCAGCCCCTGCACCGCGTCATGTGTATTACTCAGGGGTTAAGCCTGGAAGCAGAACACACGCATCGACGGTATGACGTCACGTTCGGGGAATTGTTCCGAGTCGAAGAGATTGAGGAAGACGCTTGCCTGGTTTCCAATTCTCGTTACGAAGCCTGGATGCCGCACAGGCATCTGGTCGATCTGGGAGATGCGGGTTTACTGCCGCTGTTGCAAGGGGTAGAAATTTCCGATGCTAATCGCGAATTTGCAATTGGTTCCTACTACACACGACGTGACGTGTCGAAGGCAACTCAACACTTTAAGAACGTGAGGAACAGCACAGAAGAGCATGCGACCGCAACGTTCGCTCTGCTGGAAGTGTACTTGAAGCTTAATGACCAGACGAACGTCCGCCGCTGCACAAGCCAACTCAAAAAGCACCCGCAATTTGAAGAAATTGTTCTTGCCAGTGAATTCTCCTCAAACTCAGCGTCCGATTCGATCATTCAGCGATGCGAGGAGGTCGCACGCGATTCTCCCTTCCTGAGTGCAGCCATGGCACAGCAGCTTTGGGAGATCAGAGAAGTAAACAAGAATGTCCTTGCAGCCGCCGATCGTTTCGCCAATCACGCAATCCGAATGTTGCCTCATAATGCAAGCCATCGATTGCTACTCGCCAGGATACGTGTTGTCGCGAGCCGCCATCTCGACGACAAAGCAGCGATTGATGTCATCAGTGGAGCGTTTGATCTGGTTGACTCGGCAGTCACATGTTCACCCGATGACTGGCGGCCCTGGTTCATGCGGGCACAGATGCTGGCTGACACAGACTATTCGGGGCGGGCTATTCAGGATGCTTTGCAATCACTGAGACTTAATCCACGTGCTGAAGCGGCGGCATCTATGCTGGCAGACTTCATGCGTCGAATCAAAGATGGCGAAGAATTCACGGACGCCAATGGGCGCGTGGTTGACATTGCCGAACTGGCAGCGTTCCCGGCGACTGCTCAGGGTTTGGCCTTGATTTCAGATCTCGATATTCCACAGATACGCTTGCACCCGAGACTGCAGCACCTTCGTCTCCATGGCGAAGCCCCCGTGCCTCGTGGATCGCAGACCAATGAGCAGGGACTGACAGCATTACATTTGCTTACCGTGTCACGAAATTATCTGGCCGTTGATTGTGTGACGCAGATCAGTCCGGTCGACTGGAGTGTGCAGACGCCGGACGGCTATACGCCACTTCAGATGGCGGTCATGCTCCACGAGACACCAATCGTCTCTTTCATGATCGACGCAAACGCAGATCCGGGATTTCGGACGGACAAAGTGATCAGTCCCATTGACGTGGCCGACGATCTTGGTCACGAAGACATTCTCTTCCTGTTCTCTGAGGCCGGGAATCTGTCCAACGAGACAAAGGCTCGGCTCAATCAGATCGCTGGTCTGCCCGCAGCGGCTACTGACGAGCTTCGTCGAAAACGGATGAAACAACGCCTCTACGAATACTTTGATCGTCGGATTGATGGTTCACTCAAAAAAGTACTGGTTCAGCGGGCAAAATACCGCCAACAGCTGGCTAAAGTCCAGACAGAACTGGACACCAAGCAGCAGCCATTGTACTACGCGAGGGACAACTCGCCCGTGATGTTTCCAGAAGGCTACGATGCTGACATGATCAGCAACCCCGTACGGGCCAGGTTAAGATTCTATCGATTAATGCAGGATCAGGTTGATGAAACGCTTCGGTTGCAGGATCGACAGCTTAATGAATTATCCGCGGATAAGGAGGCCGCATCGCAGCGGCTGGAACAGTTGACGACGTCAGCACGAAACATCGCGTGGACAATTGTTGGTCATGCCATGTTCACACTTAACGACAACGAATTTGAACAGTTTCGAATCAAACAGGGAAAGCGAATGAGCGAACTGTTCGCGGCGGAAGGAATAAAATGGACTCCACAGCGTCGCGGATAAATGGACGCGATGAAGAAACAAACAACAATGCGAGCGAACAGAGCTGGCCAAACGGCACGTTTCGACGGCAACGCAACTGGTGATCAAACTGACAATTCGGCGTTCCTTCCTGCTCCACAGCTCGCGTGGCGATCGGATCCTGAAAAAATTACCTAACGGGAGCTGGTTTCTTTTCTTGCCCCCAATTCGTCTCCCGATGGAAACAGAAATCGAACTCATGAAATCCACTTCAGCCATTCTGGCAATTCGATTCACGCTGTTTGTTACAATTGCGGCAAGACCTGAACTTACCTGGGGCGGTCGGCCGGACTTCGCCACCGACACCGGATCGCGAGCGTTCACGGTCCGGCCGCTGACAGTCCCCCTTCGTCTCACTGAATCTGATGGTGTCACTCGCGCGGTCCCGGCTGGCTCCATCGTAAAGCTATGTACCTTCCGGGATTCAAAAACGGCTTTGGCTTACGACGACGCTGGAACATTTGAAGTGCAGCGTGGTGATTTCGTTCTGCTCAGTGCGAATCTAGACGCCTGCCTCGCTGCAATTGGGGATGCAGACGACTTCACCAGAGCATTTGCTAGTGGCAATTACTATCTGAATCAGAATCTCGCACGTGCTCGTTCGCATTTTCAGCGTGCGTTAGACCTCCGGCCGGCAGATCCGCACGCTACACTTGGGCTGGCTCGCGCTCAATCGACGAACTCAGAAAAGCGGCGTCATTTGGACATGGTCCCGGTTCAGCCGCGAAGTATTCGATTACTTGCGGAAACACATCGTGCAAGGCTAGATAGCGATCTGACGGCAATGGAACGAATCAGTGGCGATCATCACGCTCCGTCACTTGTGTGGCAGGAAATGTTGGCTTTCTACATTCTCAGAGCGCCGCATTTGGCGACTCCAGAAAAGATTCAGCCCATCGGCACCTCTGCGTACGCATACTGGTCAACACCTCGCCTGCTGAATCTGAATGCGATGCTGCTGCGCAGCGATATCTTGAAGGATGTCGTGCCCTTTCAGGAACGCGTTGACGGCGCTCTACGCGGCTGCCGGATGGCAATGGATGTCGATCCTTATTACTACCACGCTCACATGACCCTCGGGGAGATATTCCTGAGTGGAAATCATCCAGCCGAAGCTGTGACGCACTTTGATGCAGCGTTGCGTCTGAACCCCGTTCAACTGGAGGCACTGCGTGCATATTCCAAAGCGGAGTTGCACCCGAAGTTTAATCCGACCACAACTGACGACCCATTGTTGACAACGAGCCACGACCTGCGCGCCCTTTATGAGCAGCTCAAAACCGTCCGCAACAACGACCTGCCGCAAGACACGGTCCGAGCTAAGGAACTGTTCCTCCACGGATTTCTTCCCGTCAACCATGGCGAAACGCAGCCCGCGAAGATTCACATGTTGAAGCAACAGAATTTCGCTGCGGCTGTCAAATACCTGAAAGAAACACTGTGAACAGCCTGCCGTCTGCTCTCAAAAATGAGCCAATTTCCGCACCGTGCACGTATCATTCTTAGAATGCCTTCGAACAAAACATGCGCGAGCCGCCGATGCTTTGGGCGTTCTGGCTCAGGTTCCAGGATGCTGACTGGTTGCGATCTGGGGAGCTGGTCCGCACCGGACAATTCCGCAAACCTTCCGGCCAGGCGTCGCCGTACTTGCTGGCATTTCCACTGTGGTAGATAGTTCGCAAGTGGTGAATCTCGTTTGGTCGCCCAAGCCGAATTCATCGGTCTGCTCATCAGATTCCCTGATTTCTCACGTGCTTTCCATTGCGAGTGCACCGTCTTTTTTTATGCTGCGGCTGATTCATTGGAACTTGCTGAAACGGTTTCGCCGGAATTCAATTCAGTGCGCGACATAACGTTGACTCAGTCAGTTAAGTTCCCAGTTCGTCCTTGAGTTCCCGCAACGTTTGATCCGGCTTCTGTTTAACAGCACTGCGAATATCGTCAGTAATTCACTGCCGTTTGGGAACCCGTTTGCGTGTCATCAGTGGAAATGTCTCGCCTTGTGCCCCAACCCTCAGCTGTAAGGCCGTATGAGTCTGCTGTGAGACGCAGAAGTTCACACGAGTTCGGACTGTATCGGTTGACCTATTTCATCTGCGTGTTTCAGCATTGCCTGACCACTAATCAAGCATGCCATCCAGTTCCAGCTTGAGCCGCTGTCGAATGCGAAAGGTGGCCTGACGGACCGAATTCGAAGACATTCCCAGCCGTTCAGCGACTTCCTGATTCGAAAGGTTTTCAAATTCTACCAGTTCAAACGCCTGCCAGTTCTTGTCCTGAAAATCTCCCTTGATCACATCCAGGGCGCGAGCAACGACCTTCGCGGGCTGGAACCAATCACTGTCACTTTCGGATTCGGGGGCGGACATGTTGTGCAGCAACACCCGGTATTCACTGCCGCCAACGGCTATTGGCCGACCGGAGTTTTCGCGACAATAATCGGCAATTTCATTTCGCAAAATCTTCATGATCCAAAATCGAAAACGCAATCCGATTCCGTCACGTCGGAAACCGGGCAAACCTTGATAGACCCGCACCATCACCGATTGCGCAATTTCGTCGGCATCGTCAGGGCTGAATCCGCGACTGCGACATGAGCCGTAGATTGACGGCAGCCAAAGTTCGACGAATCTACCCCACGCACCTTCGTCCGCGCAACGTAGGCCATCCAACAGACTAACGGGAGTATCATCATTTTGAGGCTCAGCGGACGCCGCGCCATCGCTATCATCGGGCATTTATCGAGCCTGCATAGTCGAAGGACAAATTGTTCAACAGCCACTGTAACGTCTAACGTCGTGTTGAAACAACAGCGTGGATCTTTCGGTGACTCAAAAATCGCCTTCCTTAATTCCCCAACGGCATCAAATGGTCCGACGATTAACAACTGAATCAACTGATATATGTCGCAATCTTCAGATGTCAGATGTCACAAGTTGATTGTTTACCGGACGGAAAATAGGCCAATCCCACTGATCATTGATCGCAAAATTGTTCTAGATTCACGTTCGCTGTGCCACGAAAGCAAGTTTCTTCAGTCCTCAGATTCCGGCAAGCATTTTTTGTTCTGGATGCTTCAAATCGCTTCAAAATACAAGCAATCTCACCAACCAGCTTCGAAGACAACCGAAAGAATTAAGAGACAAACGCGTCCATGAATTCTGGGCCACCTCAAATGTGCTCAACAGGAGAGTAGATTCGAACGGAAGCAGTTACCCCTTTGCGACTTTCGAAAATGAAAACCTTTGGAAAACAATGGAAATTGACGAAGACCGTTGCAATGGCTCAGAGGGGTAAGCAGGCATCGAAAACACTGGGCTTTGAGTGGTTTTCGCAGGGTTGGTGTGGCTTCCGCATAACCTCGAGGTCATTGGTTCAAAGCGGACGATCCGGGTAAGAAAGCGTTGGCCGTGTGGATCTGTTTTTTGATTTCAACCTGACACCTGACAAGCTGCGATTAGAGTATGAATGGCGGCTCGAATGTGTTGCGGTAGTTTGGGCCAGACTTCTAAGACGTATTGCAGGTCGGTAGTCAAAGATTGGTCGGACTCTGTCCCCTGCTGCTCAATCGTGACTACGGCCCGCTCCCCAAATACTCCCGCCGCTGGGTGTTGTAGCTCTAAAGTGTTTTCTCCGTTCACTTTATGGCCTTTGACCCGCGGGTTCGAATCCCGCCGCCGCACGTGAACAAGTTCCATAGTTACCAGTCGCTGTGTTTGCGGTACCCAGAAAACCATCAGCCATTCCATGATTCCGTGATTCACTATTGTCCAACCTGCCTTACTGCACGACACCAATCAAAGTTATGTCCAGAACCCTTTCAATTCTTCATCAACTTTTGTGCCCAAGGGAAAACTCTGGCTGTACGAGTGATCGGCGATTCCAGCGAACTGTCGAAGGGCATCGTGAATGTGTTCGGGGCGAATGCGGATTCCGTCCTTTGCGTGCGTTGAGAGTGATTGAGGATCGAATGGAACGGCGAACTGGCCTTCGTCGGTGGCTCCGATGACACGGTTTCCCTGAATTCCAGGCCCAAGGAACATGACCGAGCCGATCGACCAGTGGTCCTTGCCATTCCCCTTGTTGTAAGTGGGAGTCCGCCCCATTTCACTTTGGGCGATCACCACCAGCTTGTCGCGAATCTGTAGTTCCTCTGCCCGGCGCAGAACATAGGCGATGCCTTCCAGCAACTCGGGGATCAGCTTCATCTGGTCCTTGTCGTTATTGGCGTGGCTGTCGAACTGGCCGATCGACAGATTTGCCGAGACACACACTCCGGCTTTAAACGATGCCAACGCGATTTCGGCCTGCTGAGCAAGCCTTTGTTTAGGAATATCTTTCGGGATATGCGGTGTCACTCGAGCCAGTGCCTTCGAGTTGACCTGGGCAGCGTAGAGCATGTTTTCCGCACGTTCCTGACGCGGCAGGAGTGGTTGTGCGTTTCGCGCGGCATTCTGTTTGGCCAGTGCCTGTTCGATCCGGTCCAGAGCGGACTTGTCGTGATAGGGTGAGCGTTCGTTGCCATCAATGGCATCGGCATTGGCAATCCGTTGCAGTGATCCCAGATAGGGGACACGCGACATGGCCACGAGGTTGCCTGTCGCCGAGTAGTTTCCAAAGGTCAGAAAGGACAAAGGGCAGGCTGGCCCCTGGCACGCCGCGACGAGTGCCGCGAACGTGGGATAGGCGAGGCTGTCCAACTTGCCGGTGGCCATGTACCGGGAGCACGGCGAATGGTTGTTGACTGAATAGTCCAGGCCATTGAAGACCAGCAGTTCGTTTCCGAACTCAGCAAAGAAGTCTTCGTTGCTCAGCCCCCCCTCCTTGTGCTTTGCATTCGGAGCAAACTTATGATTGCCTTCAGTAAGGATATCGCCTTTTTCGTACAGGCGATTAATCCCTCCAATGCCTTTGGGGTCCATCAAGTACGTCGTGTCCCAGCCGCCGGCTGCATTGAACACCAGGTAGAACGGTCCTTCGTAAGCTGGCAGCTCTTTCTTTTCCTCAGCCCGCGCGATGCGCGAGAATCGGAACGGCGTCGCCAGCCCCAGGCCGGCATAAGCGCACCACTTCAAAAAGTCACGACGCATCTAACAGTCCTCATTCATACAGGAATTCCTGCCGCCGCAGCAGGTATGTGATCACGGCACGCCATGCGCGAACGGTGTAGTGGAGATCGGAAACGGGTTTCTGAAGGCCCTGTCGGCAACTCCAGATTTCCTGCTGTTCGAATCCACCCTGATTGGCGGCGTCGGCGACAATCCCCGCAAACAGTTCAAACGTGCGATCGACTTCGGGAGAATCGAGATCATCGTATTGGCCGAGCACACGCTGGTGCAGATGCATGATGGTGCGGCGAATCTGTTCATCGGATTCGGGAGTTGCTCCCGGTAACACGTCCGGCTCGATTCCAGGAAACAGGATCCGCTGGTGGGGCGCGCGGCTGAAATCGAGAGCGACATTGCGGCAGGCGACGTCGTTGGCAAGGGTTCGCTGGATGGCTCCAAAGGCCCCGCTGGGATCGGTGGCCCGCTCGGTCACTTCTTTAAAGTCGATGCCGCCATAGAGCATGGCTGTTTGGTCGGTCAGCCGCCCCCAGGGGTGGCCGAAGACCGCGGCGATCTTCCGTTCAAGTTGTTCCGGCGAAAGCATCCGCGTCACACCGATGTCGTCCAACTCGGCCAGTCGCTCCGGTGTACCAGCGGCCGTGGCCAGTCCGTCCGCGCGATAAAAGTCGGACATTACCCAATCTTTGATGACCTGCTTGAAGTCAAAACCCGTTTCGGCAAAGTGCGATGCGATGGCTTCGACCTCCCGGCGCTGCTCCAGATAGCCGCGTCGGCGGGCATCGTACAAGGGGTCGTCGATATCCTTCGGCGGCAACAGTGTACGGCGTCCGGTCAGGACGTAACACGCATGCTCGGTCATCGCGATGGCGAAGCGGGGATCTTTCGCCGTCTGCTCTCCCAGCCACTGCAAGGCCCTCCATCGCTCGTCTGCCGGCAGGTCTTCCCCCTCGAAGCCGGCGGCGAACATGTCGGTGAACCAGCCTTCTTTGCGCCGGCCGTAGATGGCGAAGTTCGCCTCGAACCGCCAGTAGTCCTGAAACAGCCCGGCGAGCGGGTCGAGGGTCTTGTGGCACACCACGCACTCTGAGGCTTGCATCGTCGGGATTTCGTATTTCGCGGTGACAGCGGCCGCGTCAGAAACTCGCGCCGCCAGTTCCAGTACATCGACCCCGAGAAAATGCTGATAGTACATGCGGGCCCGCAGCCGGTTGCGGTTGGTCTCGGTCGTCGGGTATCGGCTGAGGTACTGAAAAGTGCTGAGCAGTCCCGCATGCGGATAAAAGCCCGTCTGCGATTCTTGATTCTCCGACTTATTGCGTCCCACCAGCGCCTTCAGCCTGACCGGGATGTACTTGAACGGGTCGTCAGAATTCTCAAACCGGTCCTTTACTTCATCGAAGATGCCGTAGCCGCGTGCTGTGTACGGTGAAACCATGATGTAGTCAGCAGTCACGATCTCGGTGAACGGCCGGTCGTTTCGCACGATGTGCTCGATCAGCTTCATCGGTTCGCCGAGCAGCGCCGCGCGGTAATCATTTGCCAGTTTGTACCCAGCCTGCCGCTGCTCCTTTTCGTCTTCGACGTGGCTGAGATCGTAACGCTGATACCAGAGCCGCGTTTTTTCAAAATGTTCGTACGACAGCACGGTCGCGTCCGCGTTTCCGTCGATTCCCAGCGTCAGGAAGATATCGTTGAAGCCCTCGCGCAGGCGATCATAAAAGGGCTCTTCAGTCATAACGCTGTCCAGGATGGCCGGCAGGGCTTGCAGACCATCGTTGGCGATTGTTCCCAGTTCCGAGTCCGTTGGCAGTCGCCCCGCCAGCGACAGCAGTGCCCGCCGCAGCAGTCGCCTGTCGTCGACCATTACGACACCGTCAAAGAATGGAGGCCGATTTGTGTCGACGACCGATTTCAGTGATGGCGCGGAAGCCGGCTCATTCACCTGCCTGACAAACTGCTCGAGAATCCGGTAACCGGTTGAGTCGGTCTTGAACACCTCGTCGCCGCCGTGATCGAGTCCACCTGCGACTTTAGCCAGCATCACGGGCTGATCGTCGGATTTCAGTCTCGCCATCCGTACAAATGCATCTCGATTGATTCGCATTCGTTCCATTCGCTCGTCGGGCTTCGCGAGATCGAGATCGTGAAGGACAAAACGCGTGTCCTCCGCGTCGCCCGCCTGTTTGTGGCACTTCAAGCATTCTGCTTCGCCCACTTTGGGCCAAACTTGCGTCGCAAAAAAGTTCTCAGCCCACGAATCAAGTACTGCAGGGCAGGGACGCTCATCGGCCGCATTTACCAATGTTCCCGCCTGCACGGCCAACAGAACCAGAATCGTACTGCTCAAGATAGTCTTTGCAATACGTGCCTTTCGAGCAGTCATTGGGGGCATTTATCCATTCTGTTACCGTCGTCGAACAAAGGGATTTGGAAGGATTCGGAGACAAGGTCAACTACGCCATCGCTTTGATATTACATCACTCGTGCAGAGACTGCAATTTACAAGTCGACTAGAAGCGCCCACCACAAGGCGGTCCGCACCGCCGTATCGTCTGGCATCGGGGTCTGCTCGTCTCGACTCATCGCTCAGTCTGCGCCCACTTCTCTGATTCTTCAGAGCCTCGCTGTTGTATTGTCGAAGCTGCCGGTCAGCAGGGTCCGACTGTCTGGGCCGAACGCGATGGCTCGCATTAGCAGCGTGTCCGGATACCTTCATCGTCCTGGATATTGTTGACGAAATGTTGTAAGTGTGATTCGGTTGACAGGATATTCATTTTATTGTTGTTGAACGGGATCACGGATGAGTCGTAAGTTTTGCGAATGGCAGCGGGATGCGAGCTGTTTGTTTCCTCCGTCTCTTCGCGACTGGCTGCCTGAAGATCATGTTGTTTATTTTCTTCTGGATGTCACCGCCCAGATAGATATCTCGCCGATCGTTGATGACTACGGCGGCGACAACGGTGGTCAGCCTCCGTTTCATCCTCGAATGATGCTCGTTCTGCTGCTTTATTCCTACAGCGCGGGAGTGTTTTCCTCGCGGAAGATCATGCAGCGATGCGTCACGGACGCTGCCTTTCGCATCATCGTGGGCGAGGATATTCCTGACTTTCGTCGTATCGCCGATTTCCGAGCTCGGCATCTGAAGCATCTGCAGGCGTTGTTTCTGGAGGTGCTTGTTTTGTGTCGAGAAGCTGGCCTGTTGAAGGTGGGACGATTGTTGCTCGATGGCACGAAGATCAAGGCGAACGCGTCGCGTAATAAGGCGATGAGCTACGATCGCATGGGCCCGAAGTTGAGCGGTTGCAACAGGAAATTGATTCACTGCTGACTCTGACTGATGGAGCAGATGGCGACGATGACGACCAGTTCGGCGATCTGACCGAAGATGAAACTCCGGAGGAACTGAAACGCCGCGAAAGCCGATTGGCGAGGATTCTGGAGGCGAAAGCTGCATTAGAAGAGGTGGCTCGTCAGAAAGCTCAGGAGCATGTTGACAGGATGGAAGCGGAAGGGCGTAAACATCACGCCGACCCGGATGAATCGGAGCCCGCTCCCAAAGCACAACGCAATTTCACCGATCCGGAATCGAAGATTATGAAAACTTCGAACAAGGGGTTCGACCAGTGCGGGAACGCTCAGGCGGTGGCCAACGAGCAGCAAATCATCGTTGCTGCGGATGTCACAGATCAGGCGAATGACGTTCGTCAAACGGTGCCAATGGTGAACCATATGAAGAACAATCTTGACGCGGTTGGCGTGACAGAAAACGTAACGTCCTTCACGGCGGACCCAGGTTACTTCAGCGAAGAGAATATGAACTCTCTGGATTCGAATGAGCGGATCGACGACGTGTTCATCGCGACGGGTCGTCAAAAGCACAACGACAAAGTTTCGGATTCGCCGAATGGTCGTCCACCGAAAGACCTGACGCCGAAACAGAAGATGGCTCGGCGGAACCGGACGAAGGAGGGGCGAGCGGAATATGCTCGTCGGAAGGTGATCATCGAACCGGTGTTCGGTCAGATCAAAGCGGGCCTTGGCTTTCGCAGTGTCCTCCTGCGAGGCCTTGAGAAAATGAAGGGAGAATGGAACCTTGTCTGTCTGACTCACAACTTATTGAAGTTGTTCAGGAACGGTGCGGTGACAGTCAGCTAAAGTGGACGCCAAGCGATGGTCTGCGCGGAATTTCCGCCGGATTCAAAGCCCGGAAGCTGCGTGATCATCCTGTCTTCCGCGATGGTCGACGTCGACCACGCGACAAGACGAACGTCGATCGGAAAATTCAAAATTCTGAATCCCGCAGCCACTCCCATCAGTCACTTCCCGGACATGCTGCTAGCTGACGTCACTTAGTTCTCTGGTTAACTTCTCAGTCTCCGCCTGCGTTTGAATACGGATCGTGCTATCAATCGATTCCGTGAGCAGCGTTTGATCGTAAATACCAGGGACAAATGTCGGCAGCGTACAGCCGACGATTTGTGTGATCATGGCAAACTTATCGCGGAAGTGTGTTTGATCAAATTCTCCGGGACGGAGACGGGCGAGCAATTGATCAACGTGTTCTCCGTCTCAGGGAGACGAGAAACGCCAGGTGTGACCGGAAGCGGCCCGCCGCAAACTCGCCACTCACCTTTGGTTCTCACTATTAACGGGACCGAACAAAAACTGTGACGGTCTGAGCTCGGTATAATTTCAGAAAGCCGTCAGGACAGCCGCGTGTTTGGCTCCGCCAGAAAACACGGTTTTTGCGGCCGAACGAAACGCCCTAACCCGCTTCGGTTTGATTGACCGAGAGCAGTTTGCGCTGGCTACAGTGGCCGGTCAATGTCGTCAGACTGACGGCGTAAAGTGACGATTTGGGGGGCTGTCTAGGGGCGTCGTAAGTCCCTCAGGACTAACCGACCGATGTTGTGGAAAATTGATGACTCATGACACGCCCTCCTTAGTGATTTGGATTGGAGTGGTTGAGTGCCTACGATGCGATCATTCTTGCCGCTTTGTCAATCCGAACCTGTCGTCGTTTCGACTGTGCAGAATGACGGCAGTTCGAGCCATTGTGAATCAGTTTGTCAGCGACCGAAGCATTCAATCTTTACTCGCCAATGCCAATGTGGTTGCCTGGTCCTGTTTCCGATGAAAGAGAGTCCGTTTGCAAGGCCGTCGCGAGAATCTGGTGACAGTAAGTTCTGAACCGAGTAGAATCTGGGTTTAAACGAGCGGAGAGGAACGCGGAGATTATGACAGCAGCTTTGAATCATCTCCAGGATTCTTCGTCATGAGTGACAACGAACTAAACAGCAACCGTCGTATGCATTTTGCCACGACGCACTGGAGTCTGGTGATCTCGGCGACGACCGGTGATGCTGACTCCTCTCAGTCTGCACTGGAATGGCTGTGCCAGGCGTATTGGATGCCCCTGTATGCCTACGTCCGGCGACGCATCGCCAATGAACATGATGCTCAGGATCTGACCCAGGCCTTCTTCGAGCGATTATTGGAGAAAGACTATCTGGCGGATGCGGACCCGAATCGCGGAAGATTCCGATCCTTCCTGTTGACATCATTCAAGCATTTTCTGGCGAATGAATGGGACAAGCGGAAAGCGACAAAGCGAGGCGGGGGAAAGCAAATATTGTCCCTCGATTTCTCAGCCGACAATTCCTGGCACGCGCATCTGCCGATGGATCAGGTCGATGCCGAAAAAGTTTTTGAGCGTCAATGGGCAAACACCGTCCTGACTCGTGTCATGCGGCATTTAGCGCGTGAACAGGAGCGGTCCGGCAATGCTCGGCAGTTTGACCGACTGAAGCATTTCATTGGCGGGCGTCCCGCAGGGACCAGTCTTGCTGTGGTTGCCCCACAGCTGGAAATGACCGAATCCGCTGCACGCATGGCTGTCAGTCGCCTGCGTGATCGCTTTCGCGATTTGCTGCGGGCCGAAATCGCAGGGACTGTCGCATCCTCGGACGCGATTGACGAGGAAATCGCCCATCTTTTCTCAGTGTTCTCGGCTTGAAACACGATCTGGATTCCCCCAAAAATCAGATTCTCCTGGAAAGTTGGCGATCTTCGAAAGAACTGCGTTGCGCTTTGGCGGCGATGCTTCAGAGCTCAGTGAGCCGCATTGAGGCTGACGGACTGTTCTTCAAACAGTGATTACTGGAAGATCTGCTATGGAAGCTGCGATGCACAACATCATGAAGCGTTGCCCGGAGTGCGGGCTGGAACTGGAACACAACTCCCCATTGGGCGTATGTGCTCGATGTCTGCTGCAGGCGGCCCTGCCGGATTCTGCGATCGCTGAGAATGACGCCACGTGGATCGAGACAACTGGGCGTGTCCAGGAGGCGGAATCCGTTTCTGGAAACATCTCGTCCGCGGAAGGGGGCGATGAGGATTCATCCGCACTCGGGGCGAGTGCGCGCTTCTTTGGCGACTACGAACTACTGGAAGAGCTCGCCAGTGGTGGCATGGGAACCGTGTTTCGTGCGCGCCAGACCCGGCTAAACCGAATCGTGGCCCTCAAAATGATTCGAGTTGGGCAATTGGCAACTGCCACGGAAATCGAACGCTTCCACAGGGAAGCCGAATCTGCAGCCAGTCTGGACCATCCAGCAATCATATCCGTCTACGAGGTCGGCGAGCAGGAAGGTCAGCACTACTTCAGTATGCGTCTAATCGAGAATGGCAGCCTGGCTCGTTGGATTGACGCCCGTCACTCGGGTGAAATTGGTGGCGGACTGAATCGGGACGATCTGAACGACTGTGCCCGCATACTCGCGAGTGTGGCCCGAGCGATTCACTTCGCCCATCAAAGACGCATTTTGCATCGCGATCTGAAACCGTCCAATATTTTGCTGGATGAAGATGGTCAGCCGTATGTCACCGATTTTGGGTTGGCTCAACGCATCGCCACAGACAACCGTTTGACGGCAACCGGCACGCTGATGGGAACTCCAGGCTACATGGCTCCCGAACAGGCGGCAGGCAATCGTGGGGCGTTGACAACGTCTACCGACGTCTATGGTCTGGGAGCCATCCTGTACGAAATGTTGACGGGCAAGCCACCATTTGCAGGTGAGACTCCCATCGACACGGTGCTGCAGGTGCTTGATTCGGAGCCGCGAAAGCCATCGTCGTGGTGTCCTGTCGATCGAGACCTGGAGACGATCTGCCTGAGATGTCTGGAAAAGGATCCTGTACAGCGATACGGGTCGGCGGAAACGCTGGCCGACGACCTCGAACGCTGGCTCAGACGCGAGCCGATTCAGGCGCGACGCATCGGTGTGATGGAGCGAATCGTGAAGTGGTCGCGGCGACGAACGCTCGTGGCCAGCATGGCCGTGTTATTGGTCATCGTCGCCACAGCAGGTTGTCTCGCTGTGTCCTGGCAGTTGCATGAGACCAGACTTGCGCTGGAGCTTGCCCATCAGACGGCGATTGCTGAAGCCACAGCCCGCGCACCGGTCCTGTCACCGCGGCGAGTTCTGGCCCACGACGGTGCTGTTCTGTCATCTGTCTTTTCCCCGGACGGATCACGTGTTCTGACTGCGTCACACGACAAAACGGCCGCGATCTGGGATGCGATGACGGGAGAGCGAATTGCGGTGCTCGAAGGTCACACTGCGGTCCTCAGCAAGGCGGAATTCAGTTCGGACGGACGACTCATTCTCACCGTCTCTTATGATGGGACGAACCATTACAGCCATGTAGATCCAGTCGGCCAGACGATGACAACCTGGCATTCGGGGGAATATGGTGACGCGACGGTCCGGGTCTGGGACGCCACGACGGGGAAGGAAGTCGCACCTCTTGCCGGTCATACGGCTGAGGTGACAGACGCCAATTTCAGCCCTGATGGTTCAAGAGTCATTACCTGTTCGTACGACAAGACGGCACGTCTTTGGGACGTCACGACCGGGACCGAACTGCTGCGACTCGACGGCCATCAATCGGCCATACTGTCCGCTGTTTTCTCCCCGGACGGGCGACACGTTATGACATCTTCCTTTGGCACCGAATTCGAGGACCAGTTGCAGGAAGGCGGTGGCCATTCCTCGTCCAGTTCCTCCGTGAATGAACACCACCTCGCGCTCGTCTGGGATGCGGAGACCGGCAAGCAGCTTTTTGGTTTGAGAAACCGTGCCAGTTCCAGTCGGACACGGGCGGTTTACAGCCCCGATGGCAGGTGGATTGCGACTGCTGCAGAACAACCGAAAAACGTTGCGCTGTGGGATGCCCAAAGCGGAAAACGCGTTACATCTCTGACGGGCCATACTCACGAAGTCAACCGTATTCGGTTCACCCAGGACAGTTCGCGTCTGGTGACGGCGTCGTCCGATGCCACCTCCCGAGTGTACGAAGTTCCAACCGGTGTTCTGGTCGCCACCATGAATGGACATGATGAATCTGTCCTGGACGCAACTTTTGCAACAGATGGTCGCCGCGTGGTCACCGCTTCGGCCGATCGCAGCGTTCGCGTCTGGGAAACGAACACAGGGAAGGGGCTCGCTTTGCTGAAGGGGCATGAAGATCGCGTGTATTGCGCCGCATTCAGCCCGGACGGACTTTTGGTTGCCACTGCTTCACTGGACGGCACGGCTGCCATCTGGCGCTCGGCGACACTCGAGCAGCTTTCGGTAAGTTTGGATGGCCATCGTGGTGATGTGACGTCAGTGGAATTCAGTCCTGACGGACGGCGCGTTCTGACGGCTTCGCACGATGGATCTGCCCGCATCTGGGATGCCAACAGTGGTCAACCACTGGCAGTGCTGAAAGGACACTCGTCGCTGCAAGACGAAGCGTTGTGTGATCGTTTGCTGCGTCACGTCCGCAGTGCACACTTCAGCCCTGACGGAACACAGGTCGTGACGGGAACTGAGGAAACGCATGCAACGATCACACCGCTTCTTCCGGGGCCCCCGGAAGTGCTTTCGTTCAATCCAGTCCGGTTGTTCGACGCGGAGACAGGAGCCGAAGCCGTTCAATTCGAAGGACTCGAATGCGGAGCGCAGTTCGCCACCTTTAGCCCCGATGGCCGTCTTGTTGTCTCTACCCCAGACGCGAAAGTCCGACTGTACACAAAGGCCCGTTTTGGAATGAGTAGTTCGACAACCAACCTCACAAAAACCTCGGTCCGGATTCTGGACGCTCGAACCGGTGATCAAATACACGAGTTGAAAGACCATTCAGGAGTGGTTCATATGGCCGCCTTCAGCCCGGATGGTCGACGACTGGCGACCATGGACGAGCAACACATTCGTCTGTTTGATGTGGAAACGGGAAATGAAATCGCCCGAACCACCGACCAGCACCCGCCACAGACACAGATTGAGTTCCGAGCCGACGGTCAACAGATTCTCAGCCGAGGTTGGAGTCCAGTTGCGTATCTTTTGGACGCCAGTGATCTGAGCGTCATCCAGGAAATCAGCGGCCATGAAGAGACTTTGACTGACGCGAGATTCAGCCCTGATGGACAGTTGATTGCCACCGCCTCCGCCGACGGCACCGCTCGAATCTGGAACGCAGAGAGCGGCGAGCAACAACAAGTCTTAGGCG
>ERZ887942.826-NODE-826-length-23673-cov-6.710348_pt1 | contig 23673 bp, 23 predicted proteins | sample MGYA00521099_ERZ887942 | MGnify/ENA primary metagenome ERZ887942 (study PRJEB32303, sample SAMEA104408605) | aquatic metagenome | biome: Brackish water; feature: Pelagic; material: water | place: Baltic Sea | collected 2014-06-07T06:48:00 | depth 16,251 m ...
CATTGCTGCTATTTTTATTTGGTTTCGATTCTGAATTCACAAACACTCCCTAGTAGTTTCACCTAATTCAGCCCTAATAAGTGATTCCGTTCGAAGTTGGTACAATAGATCACTTTGGGGCACCTTCTCTCTTCACTTTTCTCTCAAACCTCTCCTAGTGTAGCTCCTTTCCTTTTTTCCTTTTATGAAACAGTTCGTTTTAACAACGCTACTGACCTGCCTGCTGGTTATGTGCTCACTCGTCCTCGTCATCATGGCGATCGAGCTATACAAGACCCGTAATCAGCTGACCTACCTGAAAACGCGAGATACGGAATACGCGAATCGGATCAAAGAAATTGAACAGGACCTGAGTGCTAAGGACGAATACCTCGATAAACTGCTAACCGACCCCATTTTCCTGGAGCGAGTGGTACGAGAGCGGCTTGGCTACACTCGGCCCGATGAGTATATTTACCGATTTCCTAACGAACCACAGGAATCACCCACCCAACCATGAGTCATTCGTTAATAGAACAATTTAAAGAGGCCGGACAAGGTCAGGTATTTAAATTCTGGGATAAGCTATCTCCCACTGAACAAGCGGCCCTGCTGGAAGAAGCTGCAGAAATTGATCTCGCGGAAATTGACTCCCTTTTCCAATCCCTCGTACAGGGCAGCCACGACGCTCACCAGGACTTCTCTGGCTTGGCACCGGCGCCCTACGTAGCCCATCCAGCACATGGCGGAGATCAGGCGCTGTGGGTAGATGCCCGCAAACGAGGTGAGGAAGCGCTCTCCAACGGTAAAGTCGCGGCCTTCGTCGTAGCAGGCGGCCAGGGAACCCGATTAGGTTATGACAAACCCAAAGGGCTCTTCCCGGTCACGCCCATTCATCAGAAATCATTATTTCAGGTCTTCGCAGAAAAGATCCTTGCAGCTGAGAAGACTTACAGCACCACGATCCCCTGGTTTATCATGACCAGCAACGTCAACCACCAGGATACCGCAGACTTTTTAGAATCCAACGGATTCTTCGGCCTTAAGTCCGATCAAGTGCATTGCTTTCGCCAGGGCCGTATGCCTGCCATCGACCTAAACGGAAAAATCCTGCTCTCCAGCAAGCATTCGATCGCAATGAGTCCGGATGGTCACGGCGGTTCCCTGCGCGCCCTCGTTCGCAGCGGTGCCACCCAGATTATGGAAGAAAACGGCATCGACGTTCTAAGCTACTTTCAAGTCGACAACCCACTCGTCAAAGTCATCGATCCCGCATTTATCGGATTCCACCTTCAAAGCGGGGCCGGTATGTCGAGCAAGATGATCCCCAAAGCCTACCCCGAAGAAAAGGTGGGCGTATTCTGTAAACAGGGGGAAAAGAATTTGGTTATCGAATACAGTGACCTCCCCGAGGACCTGATGCATGAAACCGACGAAAACGGACAACTCAAGTTCCTCGCCGGTAGCATCGCTATCCACACGCTCTCGAAAGACTTCATCAATCAGATGGGCGGAAGCGATAGCAGCTCCCCCAGCCTGCCCTTCCACCGTGCAGACAAAAAGATCCCAACCGTCGATGACGCCGGACACCCGGTGAAACCAGAATCACCCAATGGCGTGAAGTTCGAGATGTTCGTTTTTGATGCCCTTCCGTTTTCGGAAAAGACGATCGTGATCGAAACTCAAAGGTCCACGGATTTCAGTCCGGTCAAAAATGCGGAAGGCCTGGATTCCCCCAAGACGTGTAAGGAAGACCAGATGAAAGAATTCGTATCCTGGCTGTCAGCCGCCGGTGAAACAGTCGCTGTCGACGCAAACGGCGTCCCGCTCCAACCGATCGAAGTCAGTGCCCTTTTCGGTTACGACGAAGCTTCATTTTCCAAAAGCTGGAACGCCCTCACGGACAAACCTGACCTTTCTCAAACACTAGACCTAACGTAGAATTTTTACTATGAGCCTGATCGAATCCATCCAATCAGCCGCTTCAGCCGGCAAGATCCTCCCTTCGACTGCTGACAACATGACCCTCTGGGTAGAAGGAAATTTTCTCCCTGACTGGGCTCTTGAGAGTATCGGCGAGCTCTTTGAGAAAGAGGCCTACGAAGAACTCAACGACCGATTCTACAAAAACATGGAATTTGGCACGGGCGGAATGCGTGGACGTACGATCGGCCGTGTCTCTGCTACCGCAGAGCTCGGGACACTATCCGAGTGGGGTACACCCGCTCACCCCGCCATAGGATCCAATGTATTGAATGATTTCAACGTGATCCGAGCCACCACCGGACTCTTTAATTACACGAAGCAGTACCTGAAAAGTAGTGAAATATTTGATACACCAAAGCTGGTGATCGCTCACGATGTACGCCACTTCAGCCGCTACTTTTGTGAACTGGCGGCGTCGACCTGGACCCGACTTGGCGGACTGGCCATGATCTTCGAAGGCCCCCGCTCGACGCCTCACTTGAGTTTCGCAGTTCGCAAGCTCAATGCCACCACCGGTATCGTCATCACCGCCAGTCACAATCCACCTCACGACAACGGATTCAAAGCCTACTTCACCGACGGCGCACAAGTCGTCGAGCCGCATGCATCCGGCATTGTCAGTGAGGTCGGCAAAGTGGCACTTCCCGATACGGCAAAGCACCTATCGATAGATCTCAGTGAAGTCGTAACGCTCCCTGCGTCTCTGGACGAAGCCTACTATGCGTCGGTCATGGACGTAGCCCTCGACAAAGATTTGTTCAAGACAAGCGACGTAAAAGTCGTTTTCACCCCGATCCATGGAACGGGCGGAGTCGCTACCATCCCTGCATTACAACGTCTCGGAGTATCCGTTGATACCGTTCCAGAACAGGATGCATTCGACCCCCGTTTTCCTACCGTAAAGTCGCCCAACCCAGAAAATGCAGAGGCCCTTTCCATAGCTATCGCTCAAGCAGAAGCGACCGCAGCCGACGTAGTCATAGCCACGGACCCTGACTGCGATCGTATGGGAGTTGCCGTTCGGGATGCCGAAGGTAAAATGCAGCTGCTGTCTGGAAATATGATTGGCTCGGTCATGGCGGAGTATCGTATCGTACAGATGAAGGAACGTGGGATCCTGCCTCCAGGAGGAACGGAAAACGCAGCGTTGGTTAAGACCTTCGTTACTACTCCCCTTCAAGACGCGATCGGCAAGGCCCATGGCCTGAAAGTCATCAACACACTCACAGGATTCAAATGGATCGGAGAGAAGATCGCGCAATACGAAAACCAGCTCCAAGCAAAGCTCAAAGAAACCTACGGCTATCAGATTGACTACGACAGCTCCGATTATCTGAAACGGGCTGACCTGCTTCAGGAATTTAGTACGTTCTACGTATTTGGCGGTGAAGAGAGCTACGGCTATCTGGGTAGTGACGCCGTTCGTGACAAAGACGGTAACGCCGCCGTTGTTATGTTCTGCGAAATTGCCGCATACCTGAAGAGCCAGGGCAAGACCTTCCTCGACTACCTGGATTCACTGTATTGTAAATACGGGTACTATTTCGAAACGCTCGGCAACGTCTACTACGAAGGCGCGGCAGGGGCACAGAAGATCAAAAATATCCTCGATTCCTATCGCTCAGATGCTCCCACGGAAATCGGTGGGATTGCCGTGACTGAGATGAAAGACTTTGGCGTTCAGGTTTTTCATGACGCCGACGGAAATAAAATCCCCAAGCAGGACTTTTACTTCCTCACCCTCGAAAACGGCTATCAGTACGCCGTGCGTGGCAGCGGAACGGAACCCAAGATCAAATTCTATCTCTTTGGACACGAGGACGTCGCTGATCCTTCTGAGCTTGAGGACAAAAAAGCACAGACTCAAGCCGCAATCGAAACCATGAAGGCGGCAATCTTGTCTGATGCGGATCGACGGGCTGAAGGATAACCTTACGCCGCCGCCTTTTCTCCGGGAGTACGGGACCGATGATCGAGGTCCTTTCACGCGGAAAGGCCTGGCGCCGCCTGGACATCCTTTAAGGTCATTTTATCAAGGGTATTAATGGATACCGCTTGCAGATCCCCATTTGCAGACTAGCTTCTTACACTAGTGTCAGCACTGAAAAAAACAGATACCAAAACCGAGATCAAAGAGACTCGGCTGCTCGTCGAGTACGGTTTCGACCTCGCGAGAAAACTGGGAATAAAAACCGTTCTCGTTATCGGTGAGTTGGTCACCGATAGGAAGATGGTGGATAAGCATCGTGAGGATGAAAGTATCATCTGGGTCTCTCGCAACGCCGAAAAAGAGCAAGAGGATTTCAGAGAGGGCGACCATCACGTAGTGATTCCTCACAGCCCCGTCGAACGGATGGATCAGATCTCACTCGCTCTCATTCTGTCTGTGATGCACGGATACGTCAAAGAGGAAGAGTCAATCGTCTGTTTACTAGGAGTTTCAGGATCCAAGCGACTGGACAACTTGCTGATCGCCAATCCGCAACGGGACTTTGACTGGTTCAAAGGTGGTAGCAGGGGGAAAAGCCGCCTACCTATTTCTCAAGAGTTTATTCGTCTTATCGATATCGCACTGCGGTTTGCGAGCGAAGGCCGCGAAGGGAAATCCATTGGAACTGTTTTCCTACTGGGAGATGTCGAAGAGCTAAACTCTATCGCCCGGCCACTTGTCTTAAACCCCCTACAAGGACATCCCAAAAAATCCCGCAGTATTTACGACCCCGAATTCGTGGAAACCATGCGTGAATTTTCTGCACTCGACGGTGGTTTCCTGATCGACCGCAAAGGCGTTGTGGAAGCGGCAGGGGTTTACCTCGATGCCCCAGTCACAAAGAAAGTTAAAGTCCCACGTGGATTGGGCTCCCGTCATGTCGCTGCGGCAGCAGCCACCGCTCAGACCAATTCAATTGCGATCGTTATATCTGAATCCTCCGGTATGGTGACCGTATTCTCGAAGGGCTCGAAAGTCCTCTCACTCGGCTAGTTGTTTGAACGGAGCAGTCAGCCTGCGACTCAGAAACTAGAGCAGAATCAGGGCAGGTGTTTCTAAAATCTCTTTCAGCGCTTTCAGGAACATCGCTCCCACTGCACCATCGACGACCCGATGATCAAAGCTGCCACCAATCGTCATACGGTTCCCTACAACAATCTGATCATTTGCATCCACCACCGGCTTTTTAATCGCAGTACCCACAGATAGGATACCCGCATTCGGCTGGTTAATGATGCCAAAGAATCCCGTGATAGGGAACATACCCAATGACGATACCGTAAAGGTGCTGCCTGACATTTCGTTGGGCTTGAGCTTCTTGTTCTTCGCCTTACCTGCGAGTTCTTTGAGTTCGGCGCTGATCTGGCGAACGCCTTTCGCATGCGCGTCCTGAATAACAGGCACGACAAGACCATCATCCACTGCTACCGCTACACCCATATGAACAGCGCCGTATTGTTGGACATGATCACCACCCCAGGCAGAGTTCACTTGAGGAACCCGGCGAAGCGCTTCCGCGGTAGCTTTCAAGATAAAGTCTGTCACCGTCAGTTTGATACCACCTTGTTCCGGCGGTAATTGGCTCAAGTGAGCATTGAGGTCAGCCCGAAGCTTCATCAAAGGAGCTACATCGACTTCGGTTTCTAAGTAGAAATGGGGAACCTGCGACTTCGACTCCATCAATCGTTGAGCAATGATAGAGCGCATACCTGAAAGAGGTAATTTACCATCTTCAGCAATCGCAGAACCACTACTCGTCATAGGAATAGAGGCAGGCGCACTGGAACCGGTTGATTGGGCACCCGCAGGTGCGCCGGTCGCTGCTTCAACATCAGCCTTTACAATACGGCCGCCGGGACCTGATCCCTTAACCGTAGATAAATCGATTCCTTTTTTCTCGGCCAGCTTACGGGCTAGCGGAGAAGCCTTGACCCGGCCGTCGGACGCGGGAGCTGACAACACTTCGGTGGAGGCAGCTACATCCGCTTTGGACGTTTCAGCTGGGCCTTCTTCCTTAGCGGCAGGCGCTTCAGCCTTCTGCTCATCCGCCTTGGTCTCTTCCTTCGGCGCTTCTGCTGGTGCAGCTCCTCCGGTCAATGCCTCAAGGTCGATCTTCTCCCCCTTTTCACCGATAACCGCAACCACACCGCCAATCGCGACTTGATCGCCTACACCTGCCACCTGCTTCAAGAGGATGCCCTCCTCGAACGCTTCCAACTCCATGGTCGCTTTGTCCGTTTCAACCTCAGCGATCAGATCGCCCGGTTCAATTGCATCTCCTTCATTCTTGAGCCAGCTGATCAGCGTTCCGACAGTCATCGTGTCGCTCAACTTTGGCATATCAATTACTGTGGCCATAATAAATTGGTGTTACAAATTTGGGTGTCTAGGAAAGGAGTTCTTAACGTAGGGTATCAAGTGCATACTTGACGACCAATTCCGGATAGGGAAGTTGAAGTTTTTCCAACGGAGGCGAGTAGATCGCAGGTGCGTCGACCGCAGACAGGCGTTTGATCGGCCCGTCGAGATAATCGAACGCCTTCTCCTGAATCATGTGAGAGATTTGCGCGTCCACACCACAGAAGGGTTTGTTTTCTTCTACGAGCAGCACCCGGTTGGTCTTTCTGACAGACTTCAAGATCGTCTCTTCGTCCAGTGGACGGATCGAACGCAAGTCGACTACTTCCACGTCGATACCGTGTTCTGCTTTCAAAATCTCAGCCGCTTTCAGGCTAGTAATCGTGGCTCGTCCGTGGGCCACAATCGTAAGGTCCGTACCTTCCCGTTTTACATCAGCCACACCGAGGGGGACGATGTAATCCTCTTCAGGAACTTCACCCTTGTCGTTATAGAGAATGGTATTCTCCATGACAAACACCGGGTCGTTGTCGCGGATGGCAGCCTTTAACAGACCCTTGGCATCATAGGGCGTTGCCGGGCATACGACCTTCAGTCCGGGCGTGTTCGCCGCAAAATTTTCCGGAGTGTGTGAGTGAGTGGCCCCCACATTCGTTCCGCCATTGGCAGGGCCCCGTATTACGAGCGGCACGTTGGCCAATCCACCTGACATGTAGCGCACGTTGGGCGCATTGTTAAACAACTGGTCAAACGCCACATAGCTGAAGCTCCAGAACATCAACTCACAAATCGGACGAAGTCCCATCATCGCTGCACCAATCGCGAGGCCTGTAAATCCAGCTTCACTGATCGGCGTATCGATTACACGCTTGTCACCGAAACGCTCGAGCAGGCCTTCCGTTACTTTGTAAGAGCCTTTAAACTGGGCGACTTCCTCCCCCATGATCATGACCTTATCGTCACGTTCCATTTCTTCCTCCATGGCCTGCATGAGGGCTTTTCTGTATGTTATTTCGGGCATATGTCTTAGAATTGAGGAGCGAGGAGCGATGAGTCAGCACCTTCACTGTGGGTCAGACCCGCTCCTGCATAATTTAAAATTGGTTGATTCAATGGATCTATCCTTGGGTGTTTAAAACATCAGTCCTGCGCCGGTGGGTCCTGGAAGAACATACGACCCTGCGAGACTTTGTGCTCGGGGTTGTCGACTTCCCAATACACGTCGCGGGTAATCTCTTCGACGGGGGGAAATGGGCTTTGCTCAGCAAACTGGACCGCTTCGTCAGCCTCCGCCCGGGCTGCTTTGTCGATCGCCTTCGCATCTTCTTCACCAAACACACCGGCTTTGATGAGCTTTTCGCGATACAAATTAATCGGATCCTTCGTGCGCTGGTATTCGGCGATCTCATCCTTCGTCCGGTAAGTCTTGTCCGGATCGGCCACCGAGTGTCCCCGGTAACGGTAAGTATCGATTTCCAAAATGGTGGGTTTGCACTCATTGTGTGCTCGCGCGATGGCTTCGGATGTCTTCTGCCTCACCTCTTCCAGGTCGTGCCCGTCACAAATATCCCAAGCGATATGATAGCCCTCAGCGCGTTTGGCGAGGATCTCACCGGCCGATGACCGCTCCTGACTCGTGCCCATCGAGTAACCATTGTTTTCGATGATGTAGATCACAGGTAGATCCCAAAGGCCGGCCATATTGAGGGCCTCATGGTAAGCACCCTGGTTTACCGCTCCATCACCCATGAAACACATACAAGAACCCTTCAGTCCCTGATACTTCAAAGCGTAGGCGATTCCGGCTCCCAGTGGTGTTTGTCCGGCTACGATACCGTGGCCACCCCAGTAATTTTTATCGGGCGCGAAAAAGTGCATCGACCCCCCCTTGCCCTTGGAGCAACCGGTGTATTTGCCATAAAGCTCAGCCATACACTCGTTCATACCCATACCGACGGCAAGCGCGTGCCCGTGGTCGCGATAGGCCGTGATCACATGGTCGTGCTCACCCATGAGGGATACGGTGCCAACAGCGACCGCTTCTTGCCCGATGTAAAGGTGGAGAAACCCACCAATCTTACCCTGCTGGTAAACCCGCAGAGAACGCTCCTCGAAGCGTCGGATGCGAACCATGGTCGTGTAAAATTCTATTCTCTGCTCCTTGGTCAGCCCCGCATTAACGTCGGTTGGCTTCGATTTCGCAGACTTTTTTTTGGTGGTTTTCTTTGTCGTAGTCACAATGTGCCGTAATTAAAGAGGCCAGAGCGTAGGAACGGTTGGGGAAAGTTCAACCCTAGTGTGAATGAATATTTGGAGCAGATTATGCACCGATCAGTCAGAAACCAGCGGTGACCTCCGACTCACTTTTGACCAAAACCCTCAACTCTACGGTCACACGCCTCATCAATCGCCTTGCTGCTCCACCACCACGTCTTCCGGTAGGCCATTTATGCAATTTGCCCGGAGAGCCGTAAATCCAGAGCGGTCCTGGTGATAAATATCCCACAATAGCCGCCGATCCGTCGCTGGTACTGGTAGATCATCGACCTCCGATTCTTTGAAAAACGCAAATTGCCCCTCGTCAAAATCCGCCGGGAGGCCGGAAATCGGTTTTTTGCAGTCGAACAGAAACATCAGCCAATGTGTTTTCCCCTCATAGCCCTTCTCGGAAATCATACAAAACAGGTGTAGATCCTCCTCCGTCAGTGCCATACCCGCTTCTTCGTGCGCCTCGCGGATGGCGCATTCGTAGGGCGATTCGCCAAGCTGCATCTCCAGCTTACCGCCGATCGGACTCCAGCAGCCACGGTTCGGCGCTTTCTCGCGCTTCAGCAATAGCAGTTCACCCGCTTCATTTCGGACAAATATCAATACACTGACTTTAAAAGGGAGCATCGTTTCCCAAGAAGTTAGGAGACACGCGCGGGAAGTTGAAAGCTTCGAATGAAGAGTGACTTGAAAATCAAACAATCCCTCTGTAGATCTCCACTAAACGATCGGTTTCACTTTTGCATTGATCCATGTCCAACAACGTCCATTTCTCGCGCGTCCTCTTTCACCTCCCCTTCTGGCTACTAGCGCTCTTCGCCTACAGCCCCATTCTCACCGCCCAATCCCAACCCCCGTCCGATGTCCGGGTTGCCGATGTCCGATTTTCCCGAGACAGGCCCCGCATAGGTGGAGCCAGCTGGTTCGCCATGGAAGTCAGGGTCGATGTGAGAAACAATTCCAATCCCACGGCCCCCAATCGCCAATTCCTCGACGACGTCCGGGTCTACGCGGCCATGGCCCACAACCTCGGGACTCAATCCAAACCCCAGCTCGAGTATTTCTGGATAGAGGTCGAAGCACCCACACTCGAACGCGATACCCACACCTTCCGTTTCTACCTCTCTCCCGAACAAATAAAGCGCGGCCAGATTAGTAGCGGTGAGCCCTACGCCTGGTTCGTCCAAGTCAGCTATGGTCAAACGCCCAGTTTGGAAGAATCTTCCGCTCCAGTGGCGATCGCCGCCTCCAACCTATTACGTGGCCCCGGTCGGCTCGAACGCTTTCAAGAACTACTCGATGCCCAAAAACCGGAGCGTGCGGGCATCCTGCTTCCGCAGATCGAAACCCCGTTTCGTGACATGTATATCTCTGAGACTCCAACCCTGCGGGGAAACGCGGGCACCAAAGAGTAAACGCAGCATTCAGCCCTCCGGCTCGTTATCCGGTTTGACCGAACCTGTCTTCGATCCGTCAGCAGTCATTCTGGCATTCCGGTTCTCCAATATTTTTTTGTGCAAAGCCGCATAACTGCGGGCCGTTCGCCCAGCGACGACTCGATAAATCGTGCTCAGAATAAAACCAATGAATAGTCCCATGATCAGGGATCCCAGGCTGGTAATTCCAAACACCATCGCAAAATGCGCAAAATTTGAACCCCAATTGCCCTCCAGAAAATTATCGAGGATTATACGCACTTCGCCACGGGCCAGCGGCGGAGCAGGCACGTTGAAGGCGGATAGAAAATAACGCCCAATCTGATACAGTGAGAACCAGATCGGAATCACGGTCACCGGATTGGAGAACATCTGCAGGGCCGCAATAATCGGCAGGTTGGCCCGAAACAGCAAAGCCACAACCAAGGTCAGTGCGAATTGGATTCCGAACAACGGCAATAACGTAAGCAGGCACCCTGCGTAGATGGCCGGCACCGCATGCTCCACCCGGAAGCTCCACAGGTAAGCCCGCTTCCTCGCAAACGAAGCAAAGCGGTTTAGGATCGGGTACCGATGGATATTTGTCCGCCGGGGTAGTGGGCGCAGCCAACGCTTGACCCGCCGTATTCGACGACTCCGCTGGCGCCTTAACTCCCTCTCCTCCCTCTCCATTTCCCTGACTCGCTTTAGCCGCTTTCGTACCATTACACAGCGACGACGCATTCAAGGTCCCTGACTTCCCGACAAAGTTCCAGCGTGATTTGCACCCACGAAATAATATTGCCAAGCGAATCGTCTCACCGTGCGATTGAAGGCCTCGTATAATAATCTGAATGATCGAACGAAGATCGGTTAGAAACGCGCAAAACAGAGTACTTGCTCTGGAATTTGTTGGTGACTTGGGTGCAACTGCATTTGCACTCGTGCTTGCCTATGCATTGCGGTTCAAAACGTTTTTGGTGAACTACGGAAACGCCGACCCCCACCAACAAATCGAGCCCTACTTCCCATTGCTGGTCATCGCCATCGGCTTTTTTATGTGCACCTTCGCCTACCTCGGGATGTACAGCAACCGGCGGATACTCCACATCCACCGCAATGTTACCTCCATCGTTAAAGGCAGCACCTTCTGGCTATTTCTGTTTTTAAGCCTCTCGCTAGCGATCAAATTTGAACCTCAGGTCTCACGGGTATTTGTCGCATTCTCCTACCTAAGCGTCATCGCTACCCTGGTTATGTGGAGGTGGCTGCTTCACAAAATGCTATTGAAGAGCCCATGGCTGCCAGAACTCCAACAACGGGTTGTCATTCTCGGATCCAACGAAACAGCCATCGAGATCGCGGCAGCCGTCAATCAGGATGAACACCTACCCTACTTCATAAACGGTTACGTCGGTGAACCCAGTCCTGCGATTGAGGATAGCATACACATTGAAAACCTGGGACCTGAATCCTCTCTTGATTCTATCTTTGAAAACTCCGATACCGATATCCTCATTGTCACCGAACAGAATGTCACCAATGAGCGAATGGTAAAGATTGCCAGCCTCTGCGAGAAACACCACGTCGAGTTCAAGATTACCCCTTCCTCCTTCCAGGTATTCCTATCCGGCCTTCAATTACAAAACGTATCAGGTGTCCCGATACTCGGAATCGAAGAACTACCCATCAACCGATTCATCAACCGCATATTGAAACGCTGGGTGGATATCATGGGTGCACTCATCGGCCTGGTTGCTTCTACCCCGATCATGCTGGTTCTGGGCCTACTCACCAAAAGGGAAAACAGTGGCCCGGTTTTCTTTCATCAAGAACGGGTTGGGGAGCGCGGACGCACCTTCAAAATGATCAAGTTGCGCAGCATGAAAGCCGGAGCCGAGTCGGAAGACCATCTCAACCAAAGCACGCTACGAGAGGACCCGAGAGTCCTTAGAATCGGGCGCACCATGCGACAATGGAATCTCGACGAACTCCCACAGTTCTGGAATGTGCTAAAAGGCGATATGAGCTTGGTCGGCCCACGACCCGAACGACTCTTTCACGTGGAAAAGCTGGTCGATGAGATTCCCCACTACGGAGTACGTCACATCGTCAAACCCGGGCTCACAGGATGGGCACAAATTAACGGTCTTAGAGGAGACACCGACCTCATTGAACGTATTCAATATGACATTTTCTATATCGAAAACTGGTCCTACTGGATGGACTTCTACATCCTGATGATGACTTTCTTCAAGAAGAAGAATGCCTACTGAAAACCACCGTTACTAAGCTTGAACCACAATGTATTCAGGTTCGCCAACATTTTGGTAACACGATAGTCTCCTCACCTGTGCAATCACGATCAAGCGGATGCGGGAAATTCTTGGTATAGGAACGCTTACCTATTCGATCATTTCTCAAAAAGGTGAATTCAGCAAGAGGAGGGATCTCGAGTCCGTTCAGCTTTTGAAGCTTACGATCGTTGTTGGGATGAATATGCACACATGAATGAGTTTGCAGAATCTTCTCAAAGACCCGTGAGGCCAATCTAAAGAAATGTTCATTCCACAGTTGATTCAGGTTATGAAATTCGACGACAAAGATTCTACACCGATTCATCAGCTCATCAGAAATATTGAGTATCGTTTCGTATTCAAAGCCTTCAATATCCATTTGAAATATTAGGTCTTCATCTGAGTTAGGAATACTGGAATCTACCCAATCATCAAAGGTCATAAAATCCTCATTTGTCGTCACCCCGACATACTTACGAGTAAAATGAAATCGATCGTGATTATCCGCTACTTGGTCTACTGATCGGTCGGCCAAAAATACCGTCATCCCCAGGTCGGCACAGTCTTTTTCGAAGCCGGATATAGCACTCACTCCCGGAGAAAAGCATGCGGTAATTCCATCAAGATCGTCAGGGACGAGATACCCACCGTCTCCATCTGGCCCTAGCCTTATTAATTCACTATTTCCTAATCTAGGCCAAAGCTTCTTCATCAACTCTTGGACCTTTTTAGGATCTGTCATAAATACTGGATACAGACCAAAAAAGGAGGCCGCCCATTGTATAGTCGATTTTATCAATCTAGTCATTTTCCACGCTTATATCGAGGTAAGGGAATCTTTGGATAGGTTCGTAATTCATACCAGGCAGTCACTAAGGCTCACTCAAATGGCTGTTTGATTAATTCAAACTCCTTCATCGACTCCATGAGTTTACGAAACCCCAAGTCGCGATCGAGCTGATCAAAATCTACATTGGCCGATATACGGATGAACCATTGCTCCGGCTTTTGATCGAACCCCCGTTCAAAAATATCCGTAAACATAGCCGTTGCCGGTGGATAAGTGAAATTGCCATAGGTAAACGGTTCCCCATCCAGCAATTGCCAAAAAAGGACTCGTAGATGGTCCTTGCCTCCTAAGAACTCCCGGTACTGAGCCTCCTTAAACTCCACCGTTTCATCCCCTGGAAGATAGTAGCGGAAGGATGCGTCCTGAACCGTAGGCGTCCACCCTCCATTGACCCAACAAATGTCAGGAGTATGTCCATATACTAATCGATAATGGGCTTTCCCCGCAACCCAGTACGAAATGTAAACTTGTACCTTGATAAAGCCTTTTGTGTACTCTCTGAAAATCGCAGCATCGTAGTTGAGTATTTCACCCATCTTCTGTTTTACTTCTTCCGTTTCGCCGACCGGCAAATCTTCGACTTCCCAGCCAGGCACATAACTCGGGAGCATCATTTCCAGATTCGGGATTTCACGAATGCTACTTTTCTCCATGGATATAAAGACCAGTACGGCCGTGCCGATCAGCAGACTGAATATCAAAATTAAAGAAACTGGTTTACCCACTTTTTTCATGACGATGACTTTAGGTACCTAAACGATACTCCTTTCATCCTGATAGATACTTTCGAGGATCCGCTCATAGTTACTCAACACGTTTTCACGCGTATACTCCCTTGAAAGCCTCAATGCATTCGAGGAGTAATTTTCAAGTAACGATGGGTTTTCTTCCCACTTTTTCAACACATCCGAAATCGCAGTGAGCGATAATGCTACAACTTCCCCAATGCTGAAATCACGAACCATACAAGCCAATTGGGTCCGATCATCGCCTACAACAAGGATTGGAGTCCCGGTGGCTAACGCCGGCAGGATCTTACTGGCAAAAAAGCTATCACCACCACCACTTTTCTGAGTAATCAAACAAGCCGAACACCTCAATAGACTAGTGACATACTTCGCTTCGGATTGGGGTAACCCGACCGCAATACGTTCACAGACTTCTGATAACTTCAAAACGCGTTTCCTCATAGCGCCGCTACCCCGTATCTCAAGCTGCCAATCCCCCAACTGATCATCGGCAAATACCTCTACGAACTCGTGCAACGACTGTTTAACACCCAAGTTACCCGAGTAGAATAGATGCCGCTTGTTTCGTGGAACGCAGCCTCCACGAGTTTGGATTAAAATTTCATCGGCCAACGCTTTGTGCACCCAATTCGGCGTGTAGACATACGGTACTCGATACCGATTACCCATCCGGCTTTGAAGGATCTGGACCATTCGGGGAGCAATACTGGAAAGTACATCACAAGCACTTAGGCACCATTCTTCGATCCACTCCAAGATCCTCAAGAAGCCGCTTCCCTTGAGTATCCCAAGGCTTCCCGCAGCCCCTGACGCGATATCTTGCACGATCAACACGACGGGTCCGTAACGTTTCAGGTCAGCTAGCTTCGCAAAGCACGACTGAGACAACATAGGACAGGCAGTAATAACGGCATGTCTTTTACCGGGTCTAACAGCGGAATCGCACAATAAGGAAAAGAGAAAGCTCAGATCAGAAAGCATACGATTCAGTCCACTTGGATTGGATGGAACATACATCTTCAGGCGTGTGACCTCACAGTCGTTAATCAGATCAACCCGCTTTAGCTTTCGTTTATCAGCCCCAATGAGTTTCCATGCCGGATAGTATGAGAACGTCGTTATTACCTGTACATCCCAACCCGCTTGCTGGAAATACGCAGCCAAATCTGTGTAGAGGGATGCCCCGCCCAATTGATCGGGAGCGAACAGATTACTAATTATTTTGAGGCGACGCATAGCAATGGGTTTACCGACTAGTTGGGATAAGAACCTCCCAATGCTTTTTCCAACTCTTTTGAGTCGGCTTCAATAGCTCATACCTCCGAGCTGCTGCGTCAACATAGTGATCGAGATTTGCCCGCAGTGCTTCAATCGCTCCGGCGATTGCACCGGGTTCAAACACCGAAAAATACACCGCTGCGCCCGCGTATACTTCTCTACAATAATCCAAATCCGGCAAGACGGCAGGCTTACCGATAGATATCGCCTCCAGCAAAGGTAGACCCAACGATTCGACCTCCGACGTAAAGAGCAGATAGTCACTGTTTGCATAATACCTATAAACGTCCTCCAAACTAAGAACGCCTACATTGCGAACATTGACCAAACCCGGTTCCTCTGGCTCAACTGTAATCACCAATCCCATCTCTTCAGCTAAATGCTGATGACTATTTATAGCCAAATCATTCCTTTTATAGGCTAACGTTGAAGTCGGGTAGAATCCTTGAAACTGAAAGTGGCGATACTTACTATCTTTAACAACGGGAACCACGACTTCAGGAAGACACACGTCAATAGGAACTCTTAGATCGTCTCCGAACATTTGTTCAAGCTCACTCCGCACAACGGCTGATTGAACGATCATTTTTCTGGCGTTCCTCACACAGCTCCACAGGAGGAATCGGTTAAAGAAATTTGCTCTACCTGTCCGCAGTTGCGCATCTTGTCTCTTCAATAAATTCGAGTTTTGAAAATAGACGGTATGCTTAGGCCCATAGCACAACCCATAGTTGGAAAGATTCACAACCGCAGATACGAACGGTAAAAGAGAGAAGAAGTAGATGACCAATTCATAGAGGGGTCGAAGGTACCGTCCAAAGACAACATGGGACAGAGCGACCAGTTTAACCTGTTCCCCATATACATAATCGGACGCGCTATTCGCGACGATCATGAAAAGCTTCTCTTCTCCGTGGTACTCCGCGCATAATTTCCGTGAGACCAAACGCGCACCCGATTCCTTACACCCCAACGCGTTAACCAATATCATAGATCCACCTCCTCTTTCGAACCCACAGCTAACGCGACAAACGGGGATACCATCGCTTCTATCGAATATTTATCTAAACACACTGTCTGAATATCTCTGCTCACGAGGTCCCACTGCATTCTGTTATCAAACACATCGATGATAGCGGTAGCAAGCGACACGGAACTATCCGATTTGAAGAAAACGCTATTCGCGCCCTCCTCGCACATGTGAAACTCCGGCGCATTGGGCTCACCCGGCGAAACTATGATCGGCCTTCCATGGGCGTGAGATTGAAATACCATCAAGCCTACATAGCCTGGACTGACTGAACAGAAACACGATGCGTACAGGTTCCTAAGCACATCCATTTCGAAGACTGAGCCATGGAATACAACCCGGTCCGTTATACCTAGCTTCTGCGCCAGACCTTCCAAAAAATGATGCTCGGGCCCCGACCCCACAATATGCAACCGGCCGAGCTCGGCATTCGTTTCGCAAGCGATCGCAAAACTCTTCAACAAAAGGTCTACTTTCTTCTCCGGTATCAATCTGCCCGAATAGACGATATCCTGTTGATCGATGATCGACGAAGCAGGTGCAAATTCAGATCGAGAGTTCGTACTGTTATGGGCAACCATAACTTTCTTCTCAGGCCACCTGTGAGAAATAACTTTCTGCTCTCTTTCTGAATAGGTTACGAACTCTTCTATCAGGCAGAACAAGAGCCTTCTAATCAGATTCTGAGTAGCCCCCTCCCCTTTCCGGCTATAGTAATGCCCCCATCCAACAGAACGCCTTCCGAGTAGTCGCCGAATGAATACGATGAACCACGTTGATAAGATTCTGGGATTAAACTCAAAAAATATCAGATCCGCACCCACGACTCTACGAAACGGAAGCAATTGAAACATCAGTCGATCGTTCAACAGCATCACGTTCTTAACTCGTTTAACAAAAGGGATACCCGCATACCCATTCTTAAGCTCCGGAAAGAAATAGGTCGTACCGGTCGGAATCAACAGCTTGTGCCCAAGCTCTCCCAACTCTTGGACGAGGCGAAGAAAGAACTGCGTTCGATAATTCGTTATCATCGTTTGGACGAACACAATACTACAGGCCCTGCGACCATCTCGATTCGTTTTCCGTTCCATTACTGTATCCCCTCCAACGAATCCATTATCACCTTGGTAAAATGGGTCTCGTTGTTGAATCTCACGAACTCATCACGAAAGTCGCTGCAGTAATCGCTTTTATAGCTTTGAAGAACACCTGTCAGAGCATTCGAAAAACTGGCACAATCATCCGTACGGTACGTTAATCCGTTCCCATACTTTCTCACGATTTCTCCGATCCATCCACCATCACACCCAAGAATACACTTACCTGCACGAATGGCATGGCTCACGACACCACTCGGGCCGAAATGATCAATGTAGGGAACTGTCACGATATCTGTATACTCGAATAAGTAAGCATAGGTCTGTTCGTCAATTCGTGTAAAATCTGTCAGAACTGATACGCCCGTTTTCTTTAGTTGGTCGATGAGCGCTTCTACACGCCTACCTTCATCTGCGTCCAGTATTTCTCCTCCAATGATCAATCGGATTTTCCTTAATGTGGGTAAGGCCTCGCGAGTAAGTAAGCTAAGAAACTGCGCCGTCCCTTTCCTCTGGGTGATACCACCGGCCAAGAGCATATTTATGCGCGTATCATCGGCTGGAAACCTCTTTGCGATTTCAAGCGTTTCCTCAGTTGGTAGGCACGCATCGACCGTTGGTTCTGGGCATAGTCCATAGGCCTCATTCTTCGAGTCGGTCATACGGAAATCCAGGAACAGTCCCTTATTGTTTGAACCGCTCTTTAGAAAGGATCTTAAGAGCCATCGCCTGGTTCGAATCTTCACTCTTTCGATCGTTCGGATTAGCAGAGGCCCACCCTTAGGTTCTAGAATAGGGGCTCTAAAGAACAAAGCCACGCACTTGACGCTTGGTAACGGAAAAACCCCGACGCTATTAACGATGTGATCCCCATAAAACAGGATAACCGAATCATAATTTCCTAAAGACAAGAGCTGACTCAATAGTCTCCTTTCGGCAATAGACACTCCACAGATCGCCCGCGTCTTTCGGTAGGATTCGAAATCAATTTCGACGAAACGGTAGGAATGCTCTTTCGCCAAGCGTTTGGCTTCTTCAGAAAGCAGGGCTATTGTCTTAGCGGGAACCGCAAACGTAAACTGATGCTTCTCACTGTAAGGAAACAAGTTGTTAATAAACCGCTCTATATAAACGGGATGATGCCCACTCGAGTGAGGATCGAATATGAGTATTCTACTCATTATGTCCCAGAGTATTTCGGACTACTACGTCTCTTTGAAATACTTGTCGAAACGAAGTATCCAATCCCCAAAAACATCAGTCGATGAATTTCAAGGCTCCCGTTCACCAAAGATATAAGGAAATCTAAAACAAGCAGCTGAGCCATAAAGACTGTCACTAGGTTCCGAGAAAACAATCCGATTAGAGCCCTTACGATCGAAAACAACAATACAATGAAAGGCAAAAACCCAAGTAGCCCGAAGCGAACAAAAATTTCTAATATTGAGTTGTGAGGGTAAGGAACATACCCGCTTTCACCGAACAACATCCAGTCTCCTACGGACCGAGCATAATAATCCCAGATATCGAGCCTTCCAGATAGATCGATATAGCCAAATCCAACAGAAGCAAATGTGAGTTTTGCTCGGTCAATCGCAAGGATGATTCGATCGAAAAACGGAATTGTCGAAAGAAAGTCGTATGCGAAATAGATAACTAAAGTTGAGACGACTGTAAGCCCAGCAACACTAGCGATTACCCTTAGCCTTCCAACATACTTAAAAAGCAGTATAAAGTTTATGAGCACGAGTGAGACCAACGCCCCTCTCGATCCCGTTGAAAAGACTATTAAAAAGGCTTCGAGGGCTGCTACCGTCCAGACGATTCTCGTCCATCGTTGTCCATGTATCGCCTTAAATGTGGCAACTTGGCAGAGGAACCCGAATGAGATGGCGACCCCAACAGGATGCAATCCATAGTTATCAAAGTTTCTACTTACATCATAGACGCTTATTTGATTTATCTTCAGCAAGCAAAGTAGGAAAAGAGTGGCATAGAATAACGAAACCAGCAGCTCGGTTTTAGCATCCGTGAACTCAAGATACTTTCCTTGAATCACCATTCCTGTAAGGAAAAATATTACCGCGGATGTAAACAGGTACAAATTAACGATATCGAATACGAAGTGATTCCTAAAGTACGATAACGCAACGAAGGGGACTAAGACCATTATGGCGATAAAACCCTTCATAAAGTTTTCCAAACCACTAGATCCAGCATGATATAGGTAAAGAAGTCCTAGTATAAGATGACCACCTCCTATAAATAAGTACTTCAAAGACGTATACCCATACAGGTTGAATATACTATTCCCGAAAATCAGAATTAAGGATAATAAAAACAAGCCTGGGGAAACTCTAATATTCATAGTCACTAAACCTTCAGTCCCTCCCGCTTCGCCATCATGAACGTCACAATCAGAATACCAAATTGACCAAGAAAATGGATGCTGGACGCTGCCATCATACCGAATCGTGGAATTAGCAAGATATTGGAAGAGAGTGTCACCGCACCCACTACCGAGAATAGAATCAATATTGCGAGGTCTTTAGATCCGGCCCACAGCCCCCAGGCAAACACCCCAGCGATCAAAACAACCAACTTGGAACACACCAGTATTGCGAATGGGATACCCGCATCGGAGAACGTTTCACCAAACACCCAGGTGAATGCCATCGGACCCAACACAAACACAAGCACCACGACTGGAATAACAGAGATCGTCAAATAACTTGAAAGCACCTTCTGGCGGTTCCACAGAAGTCTGTTGGACTGTTTTTTCAGTTCAATAAACTCTGGATAGTAGATCATGGGCAGTATCGCGATAAAGGCGTTTAACCCGAGAGCCAGTTGAGTCGCTGTTCGGTATTTTCCCAACTCCTCAATTTCCAAAAGATATGCCATCAAAGGGAGCTCTAACCCAACGATTACATACATAGTAATTTGGGTGATAAAAAGGGTTCGGCTATTCCATATTTCGACGAGAGAGCGATTCAATTTCCTCAGCTTTACATACTTAAATGGATTCACTTTTCCGATAAGCCACCAGCCAACAATCAACCCTATCAAAAGGGCAATCAGCCGTGCGGTTAATTCTTCATCAGCCGTTCCGCCTTTGCGAATAAAGCTCACAGTATAGACCAGGACGATCGCAGCGATGCAGGCGCTCATTTTAAGTTGTGCTACCTGCTTTTCAAACGCTTGAAAAAGCCACAAGGGCTGAAAGGCCATCAATATCGGCAACAAGGATCCCAAGAGAACGATATCCATCCATTCCGCTGGGATCAGCCCGAAAACAAGCGCGAGACTTAGGACCAACAAATAAATGATCGCTACAAAAGCCCGACCGGTAACGACGAGGCTAATGGCGTCTTCCACATTTGCGGACTGTTTGATAAGACGAACCGCGTAAGTATTCGGGCAAACAGAAATCACCAACAGAACCTGACTAACCGTAGCGAGTATGAAACCAGATCTCCCCAATTCGAACGGTCCCAAGGACCGGGCAATCCATATACTCGACGCCAATGTAAAAACGAGAATCAAAGCCTGCCACACCAACATGGGAGCCCCCTTTCTAAAAAGAGAGCTTTTCATAAACAAGCTTATCAAATTGTCAGTGCTCACAACCAGTCCTGCTCGTTACTCCCCCAAGACTTTCTGTATCAATGGAAGTGCCATCTTCAGCTTCTTATTCCAGGTTTCCAATTTTACGACTTGATCCTTTTGAACGCTATCACCCATGAGTCCTTCTTGGGCAAGAAGTTCACGAATGAAGCCGACACGCTCCGCACCATCTTCCAAGGCAGGCGTTAACTTCTCCCGAATAAAGCCTCCCATGAGTTTTTTCGATCTCACCTCAGCGACAAAGTGATCCCGCCGGTCACCAATGATCAGTTGCGTTTTTACAGCTCCCAGCTGGCGTAAGAATTTCAACCCCTGACTAGCCGACCCTTTGCTGATTCCCAAATCAACAATCACCTGGTCCATCGTTGCGGGCTCCACTGCAGAATAGAGGTAGCCATAAATCTGACCCAATGATTTCGGAAGGCCGATCAATTGCGCTCCGCCCACAAACAATTCGATCATAGCGACCCGCCATTCGGGAAGGCTGTCAGGGGATGGAGCGTCAGGTTTCATTCACTAAGGAGACGTCGACTCTGACTCACGATTCATTAAGTTCAAACACAAATGAACTATTTGAATGGATTTTACGTTTAACGTTTAAAGTCCCATCGGTTATGGCATAGATTTTCGAAAATGAGCCCCCAAACCAGGACAGCACGATGGATCTATGCAGCGACTATTGCGATTATCCTGTGCGTACTCTTGGGCCAACCCTGGTTCTTAGGTGGGCAAATTCTGGAAGTTCAGATAGCCAGCTCCGCCCTGATCTTGCTATGCCTGACTTCGCTTTCCCTGGAGTCTTTCCGGTCGATCCGAACGCCCGTGGTCTTATCGGCTCTGCTGATGGGCTACGTGCTGATTCAGTACTGGAATCCTCAATACGAGCAGCAATGGGAACTTGGACTTCGCATATGGAGCCTCGCTCCAAAAGACTACATACCCTGGCTACCCTCCTCGATCCACTCCGACTTCACCGATGCGTCGCCTCTGAGGTTTTTGCTCATCATGATACTCGGCCTGGGCTTAGTCAGCTGTCTCATCCAGGTTCGCAGCCGATTTCACAGGCAGTATACGCTGCCATTGATAGTTCTGAATAGCTCGTGCATTGCCATAGTCGCAATCATTCAGCTCAATTTGGACAACCCGAGCATACTCGGGCTCTTCGACGCCGTGGACGAAGGCTTACCGCTTTATTTTGCGACATTTCTCTACAAGAACCACGCGGCTGCGTTTCTTAACCTGGGCCTGGCTACGAGTATTGCCTGTTTCCTTCTCGCTCACCGAAAGGGAAATCGGACACGAACAAATCCCCGCTGGTTCTTCCTGTTTTGTGCGATTTTGATTCTGGTCACTGTTGTATTATCAAAGTCACGCTTCGGTTTTCTTTGTAGCCTGGGAATCGTTGCCGCTTTCTTACCGATTGCATTCAAGCTCATCAAGTCATCCGATGCCAGTAAGCTGCTGCTGATCGGGGCTGGAGTAACCGTAACAATCACACTTATACTTGGTTCCTTCTACCTCTTAAAAGAAACGAGCGCGCAGTATTTAAGCACCCTTAACTCCGAGATCGTCGATGACTACTCATTCGTCCAGCGGACGATTGCATACGAAAGCGGTCTTAGCATGTTTTCAGAGGCGCCGATCTACGGTTGGGGGGCCGGTAACTACCGTCACGGATTCAGGCAGTTTCAAAATCTCGAAGGCGAGGAAGCGTTAAAATGGGGTAGCCTGAAAATCGGTCAAAAAAATTTCTTCTGGCAGCACGCCCACAACGACTACCTGGAATTTTTGATTGAACTCGGCGTAGTGGGAACGTTGATACTGTTCTCTATCCCTGGCTACTTCTTTTGGGTAATTTTTCGATCAGGACGCTGGAAAGATCCTGTAACGCTCATGCTACTCGCGGGCCTGGCCAGCACGATGGTCCACGCTTTGATCGACTTCCCGTTTCGCAACCCGGCTGTGTTAACCACTTGGTTCGCGATTTTAGCAATCGCGGCGAGAAGGTGTAGTAAATCGAGGGAACCAACATCAAATGACCTACGAAAGCAGGCTGTCTAAATCAAACGATCTTCTTCCCTGAGTCTTCCCGAATCGGTGTTTTAGCCTCGCGGGCAAATTCTTCCGTCTTCACTCGCTCAATCCCAAGTTCTGCTGAGGGATTTTCGTCTACAGTAAAGGCAAGCTTCAGACCTACTTGCCACTGCCCCACCTGACCGCCTTTTACGCTGCCCCGGATCTCCCCGACTTCAAACCATTTGATGTTTCGGATCGACTTATCCGATGTCGCCACCGCGTTGTTCACGGCCGCTTCGATCGATACGTCCGAGATGCCTATGACCTCGATTTTTTTATAGATGGGTTCATTCATAATGAGAGTCTTTCGTCGTTGGGTTGTTTAATAAGCGAGTTGGTCTGGATCGTATTCAGAGAGCTCTTCGATTTGTGCGCGCTTCATGTTGACGACTACGCCCCGTCCTTCGGCCTCGACCTTCTCCAGTCGCTTTATGTGAATGCCATACTTAGCACCTCCTGGAAGCCAGCGATTCGAATCAATGATCATATACTGCAGTGACCAATTTGTATCATCGACAAGAAAGTCACTTACACAACCGAACTGATCATCCATGGTTTCGATAGGTAACCCCAATACCTCGGACACGGAAAGCAATGAATGGGTCTCAGGAACACTGGATAGTGATCTTCCGAATACTTCCGCTGGTTCATTTCCCATGAATCGACTCGC
>ERZ887942.827-NODE-827-length-23639-cov-47.713153_pt1 | contig 23639 bp, 22 predicted proteins | sample MGYA00521099_ERZ887942 | MGnify/ENA primary metagenome ERZ887942 (study PRJEB32303, sample SAMEA104408605) | aquatic metagenome | biome: Brackish water; feature: Pelagic; material: water | place: Baltic Sea | collected 2014-06-07T06:48:00 | depth 16,251 m ...
TTTCAGACGCCATTGGCAACAACAAAGAATGGCTTCCCGGACACGCTGCTAGGGGCTCAGGAACGCCGAAAGTTTTTGAAGCAGGCCTTCGATCAGTACGATGCTGCAGGCAGGTTGCAGGGGCAATTAGTGAGTCGCTTTCCGGATGCGGACGCGTATTCTGCCTGGTTGCTTCAATTTCAATTGTCCAGAGATCGTCTGGCCGTGGAACTGGGCCTGTGACGCTTCGGAAGTATTCCGCCGGAAATTCGAAAACTTGTGATTTCCTCGGATGAACCAGTTTGGTGTTCGCGTTTTCAAAGCTCAAGTCAGGTGGTTTTCAACGCCAGAATGCGTTGAGCAGCCAGTGGCCCATCTGACTTCAGGCAACTTATTCAGCAGACACATTGCAGGGAAGACTTTCGATGAAAAATTTTACGTTCGTGATTTTGGCGGTGGCAATTGTTGGAGCGTTGTCCGCGACTGCTCAGCCGCCGGGTGGTGGCCGTGGACGTCCGGGGGGAGGCGGTTTTGGTGGACCGCCGCAAGGAGGTCCTCAGGGAGGTCCGCCGCCGAACGCTGTGCTGGCGGCCATCGACGCTGATGGCGATCATGAAATTTCAGCTCAGGAAATTGCAGAATCCCCACGATCGCTGGCGAAGCTGGATAAGAATCGAGATGGCAAGTTGACACATGATGAAATTCATGGCGGTGGTCCGGGCGGTGGTGGTCCGGGCGGTGGCGGTCGCCCAACTGCAGAGCAATTTCTGACACATGCGATGACGTTTGATGTTGATGGAGACGGAATGATCAGCAAGGCTGAAATGGCAAACATGGCCAAGGCTGTGACGGAAGAGATGGCGCGTCGCGGTGGCGGCGAACGCGGTCCTGGCGGAGCGGGTGGTTCAGGTGGCGGTCGTTCCGGACGACAAGGTGCTGAGGGCAGTGGCCAATCTCGACAGCGGCCTGAAATTGAGTAATTTTTTCTGTCACCGATAGCATTTCATCGGACGGATGCGACGCAACGTATTTACCTTTTCACTGGTTCACGTTGCGTTGTTTCAATCGAGATTTAGACTTGATGGGTACGTTTTTATGAAGCCATTTTGCCGACTCACCTGCATCGCGTTTCTAGTCGTCTGTTCAGGCGTCAATGCCGAAGACTGGATGCGTTTTCGAGGTGCCAACGGTCAGGGAATCGCGGATTCCGCAGTGCCTGTTGAATGGGATTCACAAAAGAATGTCGCATGGGCGGTCGATTTGCCTGGTGCGGGCTCGTCGTCTCCGATTGTGGTTGGCGGGCGAGTGTTTCTGGGGTGTTATTCAGGAGACGATTCTGCCGACGCTAAGCGATCACTGGTTTGTGTTGATGCTGAAAAAGGTAAGATTGTTTGGCAGGATTCGACAAGCGGTCCTTCTCGCGATGACGCCTTTCGCGGATATCTGACAGAACATGGCTATGCCAGCGGAACTCCGGTATCGGATGGCACCAATGTCTATTGCTTTTTCGGAAAGGCGGGAGTCGCCGCGTGGACTGTTGACGGAAAGAAACTATGGCAAAAGGACGTTGGGCAAATGTCCAGCAATCGTCAGTGGGGATCGGGTTCGAGTCTGGTGCTGCACGGCAGTATTTTGATTGTAAATGCGTCTGAAGAAAGTCGAGCGATTATTGGCCTGGATGCCGCGACAGGCGATGAGCTTTGGAAATCAGATTATGATCGGCTTGAGCTTTGTTATGCGACGCCTGTGCTGGTTCCAGCAGATGACGGTGTCATGGAAGCCGTGATATCGATGCCCGGAGAAGTCTGGGGCCTGAATGCCGCAACTGGAAAGCTGCGGTGGTTTTGCGAAATTGACAATGAAGGCAACGTAAGTCCGAGTGTGGTTGTTGGTGACGATGCGATTTATACGTTTGGCGGATATCCGGAACAGCAGTCAAATGCTATTAAGCGAGGCGGCCGAAAGGACGTGACTGGCACGCACCGACTGTGGAAAAGTCGCGACAGCAGTTATGTCGCAACGCCCTTGCTGTATGACAATCACTTATATTGGGTTAGCGACAAGGGACAGGCGTTTTCGGCAAATGCATCCACGGGCGAAACCGTAACCAGAAATCGGCTGATCGGACTGGCCTCGGGGGGGCGTCCAGTCTATGCCTCGCCGGTAAAGGCTGGCGAATACATTTACGTGGTGACTCGCAGAAGCGGCACTTTTGTATTTGAAGCGACGCCGGAAATGAAGCAGGTTGCACTTAACCCTGCTCTGGACGAAACCGACTTCAATGCAACACCGGCGGTCGTTCATGGACGTCTGTATCTTCGATCCAACAAGGCCCTGTATTGCATTAAGTAGTCTGCAAACTGTGAGTGCTGACAGGCTGCTTTACAACCATGGAATCCCTTTGCCAAAGGGGTGAGTTCGTACCTGAAGATGTTTCTGTTCTGCGAATCCCGAGGGAGGCAGCACGGGTCCGGTATTGCCGGATCTTCCGCTGTCACGCCAGGACTTCGTGCCAGTGCGTCTTTGGGGTTACGAGCTCACCCCGTGGCGACGGGTTTCTTATGTGAAATTCCCTGCCTGTTGGCAGCCCGGTCGAATGGCCTGTGCAAAGTATCGCGCAGGCGTCGCTAACGAATGGGCGGTGCTGAAGTGCGTTGAACGTGCCTGTTCGCTGTGCGTCGTCGACACACTGCTGCGGATGCGTGCGAAATGGCGCGCTGGTCGCCGTTGGGAAATGCGTTCATTGCTGAAAGTTGACTTACTGTGTGCGGCGTTTCTGTCTTGCAAATTCAGCGAGAGTGATCGGTGGTGCTTTGGCACGTGGATTGCGTTGATGTGCGCAAGAGAATGTTGCCAGCTGATACCTGCTGGTCGCGAATCGCAACTTCTACAGAAACGAATCTTCAGTCATGAAAAAGAATGAATCCGTAACTCACGTAATGACCGCTAATCCGATCAGCATCGGAAAAAATGAAAGTGTTTCAACGGCCAGACGTTTGATCAACGAAAAAGGGATTCACCATCTACCAGTTGTGGACGGAGACAAATTGGTAGGGATTTTAACGTCAAATGATTTTCTGCGAGTTTCGTTTGGTGAGTTCGGCGATCAGGACGGACGGTCGCTGGATGCGATTCTTGATCACACTTATTCCCTTTCCGACCTTATGAGCGGCGACCCTGTATCGATCGACAAAAACGACACCATCCGCGACGCAGCTAGAATTCTTGCGTCCAGCGAGTTTCATTCTCTACCGGTCGTCGATGGTTCCGTACTTGTCGGCATCGTCACATCCACCGACTTGATTCGCCACTTGCTTGATCAGTATTGATCTTGTCACAGGGAGGCTGAGTGCAGAGGAAAGCTGCGCACTGTTCGAAGCGAAACCGTTTTGTTCGAACAGTGTGCGTCTGCCAATATTAAACCAGAATGTCTCGAACTGCTTTTCTGTGCACGTCGGTCAGGCGAAAATTTCGTCCGGCATACCGATAGGTAAGTTTGTGGGGTCGATTCTCATCTGGTGCAGGATTGTGGAGTGCAGGTCGTGGACATCAACTTTGTCGCGAGCAATTGACCGTGCAATATGGTCTGTTTTGCCATGGACAGTTCCATCTTTGATGCCACCCGCAGCCAGCCACACAGAAAAACAATCACGGCGGTGACCGCGGTCGTGGTTGCCTTCTAATGTTGGAGTGCGTCTCAATTCGGTCGCCCAGGCAATTAGTGTTTCGTTCAACATGCTGCGTGCCTTCAGGTCTTTGATCAGGCCGGCGGTAAGCTGACCGACGGCTTTGGCCAGTCGGGGCTTTTCCTTCATTTCTCCGTGGAAATCCCAGTTCAGGCGTGAACCGGTGTCGATGAGTTCGATGAATCGGGCACCTTGCTCTGCAAGTCTTCAGGCGACCAGACACTGCCATCCGAATCCGGTATTTTCTCCAGGCTTCATTGCGTAAGCTTCCAGTGTCTGTTCGTCTTCGGTGCTTACGTTAAATACTTCCGACCCTGCCCCTGCGTTTGGATGCGGTTTCAATCGCTTTGAACGTGCGGTTGACCTGTGGGGGCCTGGTGCGTGTTTACGATGTTGCGTTTAGTGATTTAGCGACATTGAATTTTGAAAAGCTGTGATGCATTCGATTTGTGGTGCTGATGGCTCGGATGCCACCGTCTTCCAGCTAACTTGATTTACCACGGACAAGGCTGCTGCCCTCAGCGTCGTGCGTTTGCTCAGAGCATGGCGGGATCCCTTGTTGTGTCAACATCGCGACTGTTTAGTCGCAGACTGAAGGTGATTTTTTCGTCTCGCAATCTGTCATTCCGGGGCAATGAATACAACGCGCCTGAGTCCATTCGAGGCGACTCGGCCCCTTCGTCTTTTGGACCAAATCGAAGGTAGCCTATTCGGGTTGCAGACGTTGAAAATTGCGACTGGATTTTAAAGAGGCTCACTCAAGTGTTGGGGCGCTGTGCTAATCCGCGCCCGTTCATTGAACTTCAGCTGCCTTGGAACTCCATAGCCCTGGTGCGTTAGTCGGAATCTTTAGCGGTGTCAATTATACTCCTTGACGTGTATATCCCGAATGTATACCTTGTGGTGCATAATTGATTTGGTTGTGCTGAGAGAAGCGAAAGTACTTCAGGTTGGCGGCCCCCGTACGAGTTCTGTACCGGGCAATTGCTGACTGAACTGCGTGAAGGCCGCCAACTGGTAGAACAAGATCAATAGTGGCAGCAAGGAGTCTTGTGAATCGTTCTGTCCAGACGGGACTTTGTGCAGAATTCACGAAAGCAACGCGTTGGTCACTGGTTGTCTGCCTGCGACGATGTGAAACCGAAAGACAAAATGCAATGAAAAAGCTATGGCTACTATTTGCGGCGGTGATGATGTTTTCGTTTCTGGTCCTGGGCTGGATTGGGACGCGGATCTATCAGGAAATGCCGCCGCTCTTCGATAAGGTCGTTACCACTGACGGCGCAACGTTGATCGATAGCGGAGACGTATCTGCCGGTCAGAATGTGTGGCAGTCGATGGGCGGCATGGAAGTTGGATCCATCTGGGGGCACGGCAGTTATGTTGCTCCAGACTGGACGGCAGACTGGCTGCACCGCGAAGCGATCTTTATTCTGGATCGTTGGGCAATTGCGGAGTTTGGCAGTTCATTTGAAGAACTCAGCCATGAACAGCAGGCTCAACTTCAGGCTCGCCTGACAGATCTTCTGCGAGCAAACACTTTTGACACTTCATCCGGCGTGGTCACGATCGATCCGATTCGTGCTGAAGCGTTTGAGTCGAATCTGGCTCACTACAGCGACGTGTTTGCAAACGGCAACGCAGACTACGCGATTCACGCGGGTGCCATTTCTGATCCGGAACGTCTGCGAAAGCTGTGCGCGTTCTTCTTCTGGACATCGTGGGCTGCGTCAACAGATCGACTGGACGAACCTGTCAGCTATACCAACAACTGGCCTCACGAGCCATTGGTCGGCAATCGACCCACTGGCGACAACATCGTGTGGACGGGCGTCAGCATTATCGTACTACTGGCAGGCATCTCGGGAATGGCGTGGTGGTACGCTTCAAAACGAGAAGAAGAAGAGCAGCCGCTCGTCCCGGAATTCGATCCCCTGGCTCTGTGGGAAGCCACTCCTTCCCAGTACGCCACGGTCAAGTATTTCTGGGTGGTCGCGGCGCTGATTCTGGTGCAGATGTTGTTGGGCGTTATCACGGCTCATTACGGTGTCGAAGGCGACGGCTTTTACGGTTTTCCACTATCAGAATGGCTGCCGTACAGTGTAACTCGTACATGGCACGTGCAGATGGGACTGTTTTGGATCGCCACAGCCTGGCTGGCCGCCGGCTTGTTTATCGGCCCTCTTGTCAGCGAACGCGAACCCAGATTTCAGCGACTTGGCGTGAACGTGTTGTTCGGCGCTTTGCTGCTGGTCGTTGTCGGATCATTGACTGGCGAGTTGCTGAGTATTCACAACAAGCTCAGCGATGAAGTATCGTTTTACTTTGGTCACCAGGGCTACGAATACGTCGATCTAGGACGAGTCTGGCAAATGGCCTTAATGGCCGGCCTGCTGCTGTGGCTGTTTCTAATGATCCGCGTGTTGTTGCCAGCCATGAAAAAGACTGGGCAGCAGAGACAGCTTGTCATTCTATTGGCTGTGGCCACGGGAGCCATCGCGCTATTCTACGGAGCCGGTCTGACATGGGGCCGACACACTCACCTGTCGATGGTGGAATACTGGCGCTGGTGGGTCGTGCATCTGTGGGTAGAAGGTTTCTTTGAGGTATTCGCCACAACCGTGATTGCATTCACCTTTATGCGACTGAATTTAATTCGACCGGGCATAGCGGCTGCATCAGCGCTACTGTCAGCGACCATTTTCCTGTCGGGCGGAATCATTGGAACCTGCCATCACCTGTACTTCTCCGGCACACCAACCGTCGCGCTGGTCTGGGGATCAGTCTTTAGCGCTTTGGAAGTGGTGCCGCTGGTGCTGGTTGGATTCGATGCTGTGGAAGACCTGCGTCGTTCTCGAACCTCACCATGGATTCAACGTTACAAGTGGCCGATCTACTTCTTTGTGGCGGTAGCGTTCTGGAATATGGTTGGAGCCGGGTTGTTCGGATTCATGATCAATCCACCGATTGCTCTGTACTACATGCAGGGGTTAAATACGACTCCCCTGCACGGCCACGCGGCTTTGTTTGGCGTGTACGGTATGCTGGGGATCGGACTTATGCTGTTGTGTCTGCGAGTATTGATTCCGGGACGAGAATGGAAAGACGGCCTGTTGAAGTTTTCGTTCTGGACATTAAACGGCGGTCTGATGACCATGTGCATGCTGAGTCTGCTGCCGGTTGGCTTACTACAAACCAAAGCGTCCGTCGAACACGGTTACTGGTATGCTCGCAGTGCAGAATTCATGCAGACTGATCTGATGCAAACGTTGAAATGGATGCGAGTTCCCGGCGACACAATTTTCTTTGTGGGGGCGGTCGCATTGGTTATCTTTGTGGCCGGATTGAAGACCGGGCATTCGTTTCGAAAGACGGAGTGATTGGTATCGACCCTGGTTTAAAGCGGCCTTTGTTAGTTGAACAAACGGGTGAAGTGATGAAACCATGGTTGTCGCGTGTGTTAAAGGGTATGGCATTGATCGCAGTCGGTGCCGGACTTGTCTATTGGCTTCGGTTCGCCCCGATTCCTGTGGATGTTCACACAGTGGAACGCGGAACAATTATCGCCGAAGTGATGGGCACGGGAACTCTGGAAGCTCGTATGGAGGCGACGGTCAGTCCCAAGATCTCTGGACGAATCGCTGAAGTTCTGGTGGACCAGGGAGAACGCGTCAAAGCTGGCGACATTCTGGTGCGTCTGGATGACGAAGAACTTCAGCAGCAGGTTGCCATCGCTGAAGCAAATGTTGAAGCCGCTAATGCCGCCATCGATCGGCTTAAAATCGACAAGACGCGGACAAACGCGGTGTTTGAGCAGGCCGATAAAAGCCACGAGCGCACGCAGGCATTGGCCAAACAAAACGCCGTGAGTTCGGATGAAATCGACAAAGTGTCAACAGCCCTGGCGGTGGCCGTTGCCGATGTTTCTCGTGCCGAAGCAGCGATTGCTGAAGGGCAAAAAGAACTGATCTCTGCACAAAAGACGCTGCAATATCATCGTGCTCGGTTACATGACACAAAAATTCATGCTCCGTTTGATGGACTGATTGTGAAACGCAATCGAGAACCCGGCGATGTTGTAATGCCCGGCACAGGCATGTTGACGTTGATCTCCACGGACGAACTATGGATTCGTGCCTGGGTTGACGAGACTGAAATGGCTCGACTGATGCCCGACCAGCCAGCTCGCGTCGTATTTCGTTCTGAGTCTTCGAGCTGTTACGAGGGCACTGTTGCAAGGTTGGGCAGAGAAGCAGATCGTGAAACTCGCGAATTTATCGTGGATGTTCGTGTTCTTGAACTTCCCACGAATTGGGCCGTGGGGCAGCGAGCCGAAGCGTTTGTTGAAATTGAACGGCGGCAGAATGTCGTTGTTCTTCCTGCAAAGTTGATCGTCAATTCTGGAGATCATCGTGGTGTGTTTGTGGATGCCGAAGGCAGTGCGGCGTGGCGTGAGCTTCAACTTGGTGTGCGAAGTCGCGACGCTGTTGAGATCGTGGACGGACTTGCTGAAGGTGATGTTGTGGTTACGCCGAAGTCGGCCGCCGCTGTACTGGCCGAAGGTCGAAGGGTGGCGATTCCATGAATCTGGCAACCAAAGATATCCGTCATAATCTTGGACGATTCGCATTGACGGCGGTCGGAATCGGCATGCTGCTGATGGTTGTGATGGGAATGGGGGGCATCTATCGTGGTGTGGTGGAAGACGCGACGTTGCTGATCGACAACGTTGGAGCCGACTTGTGGATCGTTCAAAGAGATACGCGGGGACCGTTTGCTGAACTTTCACGTGTGTCGTCCAATCTGGTTTATCGAGCGAAGGCAATTCCGGGTGTTCAGACATCGCGAGAGTTCGTTTACCACACGATTCAGCGCCAACGCGGCGGGACTCCAGTGCGAATCGCGGTGCTGGGATTAAGCTGTCCGACGGATCGCGGTGAATGGATACCTTTAACCGCCGGTCGTCCGCTTGGGCAGGCTCACTTTGAAATGATTGTCGACAGGACGCTGGGAATGCCCGTTGGTGAACAATTGACGCTGGGCAAAGAAACGTACACAGTCGTGGGTATTACCAGCAACATGATCAGTTCGGGAGGTGATGGGCTGGCGTTTTTCACAATCGCTGATGCACAGGCGATACAGTTCGAAACGCCGGGCGAAGCTGTCAGGCTTGAACGCGCCGCCAGAGAATCACGCGGCGAGGATTTTGAACTGGCCATTCAACAACCCATGATACTGGATAATGCATTCCGTCCCTCCGCGCAACTTCCGGGCGTTGCCCGACCTCAGGTGAGTGCCGTGGTTGTCACCTTGTTGCACGGAACCGACGTGGAAAGCGTTGCGGAAACAATTTCCGGTTGGGGGGATGTTTCGGTGTTTACGGCAACCGAACAGCGGGAGTTGCTGCTGAAGGGCAGCGTTGAAAAAGTTCGGCGGCAAATCGGCTTGTTTCGAGTGTTACTCACCGTGATAGCTGCGATTATCATGGCGTTGATTCTGTACACACTGACGCTCGACAAGATTCATTCAATCGCCTTGCTGAAGCTGATTGGTGCCCCGAATTCGGTCATTCTTGGGTTGATTCTGCAACAGGCGCTGATTCTGGGATTCGTGGGATATGGCATCGCGTACCTTTTGGGGCAGCAGTTGTTTCCGAAGTTTCCTCGCCGAGTCATTTTGGCCGATTCGGACCTGTTGCAACTTGCCGCGATTGTGCTCGGAATTTCTGTTCTATCCAGCTTTCTGGGAATCTGGAAAGCAATGAAGGTTTCTCCCAACGAGGCCCTGTCATGACGGCTGCTGTGTCGAAACCCAACAACGCCATCGATGCGGTCGGCCTGACTAAGATCTATGGCAGTGGCAATACAGAAGTTGTTGCCATGCGTGATGCGACGATGCACGTCAGCCAGGGCGAAGTTGTCGCCTTGCTGGGGCCAAGCGGTTCCGGCAAGTCGACGTTTCTTACATCAGTCGGCCTGATCAATTCTCCGACTTGCGGTCAGATTTCGATTGGAGGAAGGCTGATACAGGACGGCGAAACAGCTCACGTTAATCTGCGTTCGTTTCGTCGACAGCATATTGGTTTCATCTTTCAGAAATCAAACCTTATTCCGTTTCTGTCAGCCGTCGAAAACATTCAGATCGCAATGGAACTGAATGGCGAATCGAAGCGGGCAGCCAGGCAACGAGCTTTGACTTTGATGGACTATCTGGGCGTTGCTGATCGAGCTGACAATCTTCCATCGATGCTTTCCGGGGGACAGCAGCAGCGAGTTGCTGTTGCCAGAGCGATCGCTAATCAGCCCAGCGTGATTCTGGCCGATGAACCGACGGCAGCGTTGGATGGTCATCGAGGCCGCCAGGTGATGGAACTGTTTGCCAAGGTCGCCCACGAACAGGGAGCTGGCGTGATTGTCGTCACTCACGACCACAGAGCACTTGACGTCTTCGACACAATCTACGAAATGGAAGATGGATTGCTGCGGCAGCAGTCAAGTCATTCGTTAGCAGCACAAAGTCAGGCGGATTGATCAGAACAGCTCGCAATGATCCACCGATTTTCAATGTCGGGTGTGAAGTGAACTTTGTATCAGCTCTATGTTTCTGTGGGCGATCTGTGAAAGCAACGGCCCCCACGTGAACTGTGTGGAAGCGGGGCTGGCTGGTGAAACCATATTGGGTGGATGGCCCGAAGTGCTGGCTGTTTGTTCGACTGCCTGCTGCAGGCGCGACAGGTGTGCCCGGTTGAGACGCAACCGGGCACACCTGTGCGGTTTCGCTCAGATTGCACGCGTTAAACGCCCCTGAAGTGCTGCATGGTTAAAGTTGCCATTCGGCATGAGGGTTGCTTCTCGTTTTCTTCGACAGACGTCTCACGCCACACCGAATTCACATCGTTTTCTTGTGCCAGTGCTGCTGTGAAGCTATCACCCGCCTGTTAACAAGACCATTTCTTCTGTTGCGACGACAATAACGTATCGAAAAGGTGATCCCATGATCCCACGGTTCAAACATATTTTGGTTCCCGTTGACCTGACACCCAAGAACAGGGCTGCCCTTGAAATTGCTTTCGAACTGGCGGTGGAAAACAAGGCGCGAGTTTCATTGCTGCACGTAACGGAAAAGATCGAACTTCCGGGCGAGGAACCAGACGATGAATCACGTGTTTTCTATGAAAAGATCAGGCTGCGATTTATGACAGAGCTGGAAACGATGTCGCAGCGATTTGCAGAGGCGCGTGTGGAAGTCGAAACCAAAGTCCATCTTGGCAAGCCACTGCAGGAAATTGTCGAGTTTTCCACGACTCACAAGGTCGACTTGATCATTATGTCGTCACATGCGATCCAGCCCAATGACGGCGTTCAAAGCTGGGGCACACTCAGCTATAAAGTTTCCATCGCCTGCCCCTGCCCAATTTTGCTGGTCAAGTAATAACGCGTGCAGGAAAGCTGTGCTGGATCGCGAACGTATTGGGCTGTGGGCTGCTGCACGATTGTCACATCATCGGTTGCCGGGCTGGAAGGCGAAATTCATCCCCTTCAATCGACCAGGACAAATTGAACGACAGATGACCTGGTGTATTCTGATTCAATTTTACGCGGCACCAGCGAAGTACCACTTTGCGGTATTGAATTCAAAGCTTCCAACCGCGATCAATCATGCAGTTGGAAGTACCAGTATCTGAGTTTGTCACGCGAATCTATTCAAACGTTCGTCATCTTGTCAGCACTAGCCTGATCGATGAACTGATGACCTTCGGGCCGCACGGTCAGAACAGGACACGGGGCGGTACGGACAACGTTTTCGGCAACACTCCCCATCAGAAAGTGAGTCAGCCCGGTGCGTCCGTGAGTGCTGATCACGATGAGGTCGATTTCATTTTCTTTGGCATAGCGAGTGATTCCCTGACAGGGTGAGCTGACCACGGTTTGGCGAATGACTTTGAAACCATCGACAGCTGATTTGGGCAACTTTTCAAGACGCTGCATTGCTTGCTTCTCTGCTTCGACCAGATCGAAGGCGAAAGCAGACGTCCCGACCATCTCCATTTCAATGGCATAGTTCGCCAGATTCTCAACGACCGACACAAGATGCAAATCTGCCTTGAACTGCCTTGCCATGTGGCAGCCATAGTCAACAGCCGCTTTCGCATTGTCACTGAAGTCGGTTGGTACCAGAATGTTTTTGACTTGCATCATGACTCGCTCCTGTTGTTTGATTGCGGTAACTGCCACACATCGTCGCACGTTTTGTGCCAATGCGAATCAGTGAAAATGATGCCCAATTCCGTGTTCCAACGCTGTGACTTTGTTGCGGACAGACGTTGCTGGTGAGACGATCCGCACACACGAAACGTTGGGGCATCGTCGGCAGTAACGCTTCCCCGGGTGTGGCGGGCATCCGATCGATATTGCTTCTGTCCCCGCACATGATTTGATCGTACCGGGAACAGCCATGATCGCCTCCCCCGACGTCAATCTCGACAGTAGAACTGTTTCGCCTGAGCCACAATGTCAACGCCAGTGACAGCGTTCCACGCGTGCATGATTTTTTCGAAGACTGGTCCGGGCATTCCGTCAGCCACAGCGACGTTGTCGATACGCGTCACGGGCAACAGACAGGGAGATGTGCTGGTTAACAGAATCTCGTCGGCTGAACGTAATTCGTCCACCGGAATATCCCGATGCACGAATTGAATGCCCAGGTCTTCCGCAATAGTCTTCAAGACACCGACGCTTATGCTCGGCAATACCTTTTCAGGTAACGGCGCGACAAGTCCCTCGTCACGTCGGTAAAGGATGATGCTTGCCGTCGACGCTTCTGCCACAAACCCGTCCTGGTCCAGCAACACAGCTCGAGCACCCGGGCATGCTTTTTGAGCCTCCTGATCGGCAAGGAAATAGTGCATGCGACTGCGGCACTTTAATTCAGACGGCCAACAGCTTTCGGGGACCTGTCGGATACTGGAGACAACCAGCGACTCACCAGTAGAATACTTGCCAGCCCAGCGATGGAAGGGCAAAGGCGTTGTGAACATTCCGACAGTTCTATGTGACACATCAGAACCAGGTGCAGTGGGAGTCGTGCCAGGAGTGGCAAAAAGTGTCAGGCCTAAATCGTCTCCCGAACGCATCTCGCTGTAATTGTGTGATGTAATTGCCAAAGCATTGGTTTTTATCTCTGCCAGATCAAGTTCTTCAATTCCAACGATCTTAAGCGAACGACGGAACCTCGCAAAATGCTGGTCCAATGCGAAGAGTTCTCCGCCAAAGGTTCGCAGCTGTTCAGAAACCGTCGTCCCCTGAACAAACCCAGAGTCCTGAACACTGATGCACAGTTCACTGCCAGTCTTTAGTTGTCCATTGAGGTAAGAAAGTTCGTTCACGGCTAACCGCCTTCAGTTTAAAACCAGAGTTCAATACTTTCGGAGTGTCCGAAAGACAGCAACATGCATTGATGCTGTGCAGCTAGTCGTTTCCGTTGTACGTGCTCTGTGCGCGGCCAACGATGAGCGGATCGATGGTGCCAATCGTGTCAATATCCTTGCCCGTATATGGCATGCTGTGAAGTACATACCTCATTGCGTTCAGTCGACCGCGTTTCTTGCAGTCGGATTTTATGACGGTCCAAGGAGCATCAAAGCTGTCCGTGTGGTGGAACATCGACTCCTTTGCCTTAGTGTAGTCGTCCCACTTGTCGAGCGACGCAAGGTCGATCGGTGATAACTTCCACTGCTTCAGTGGGTGACGCTCGCGTTCCTTAAAACGTCGACGTTGTTCCTGTCGACTTACAGAAAACCAGAACTTCGTCAGGTGAATTCCGCTACGCACAAGATTGCGTTCGAACTCGGGCGTTTGTCGCATGAATTCCGCATATTCGTCATCTGAGCAGAATCCCATGACGCGTTCTACACCCGCGCGGTTGTACCAGGATCGGTCGAACATCACGATCTCGCCTCGAGTTGGCAGATGTTCAACGTACCTTTGAAAATACCACTGCCCCTGTTCGGCATCGGTTGGTTTCTCCAAAGCGACGACTCGAGAACCACGAGGATTCAGGTGTTCCATAAAACGTTTTATGGTTCCTCCCTTCCCCGCCGCATCGCGACCTTCAAACAGAATGACGACACGTGCTCCTGTCTTTCTGACCCAGGCCTGAAGTTTTAGAAGTTCAACCTGCAGTCTGTATTTTTGCTTTTCGTACGACTTGCGCGACATCAGGTTTTCGTACGGATACGCACCACCACGCCAGTTTTTCGCGAGGACATCGTCGGACGCCGGGCCAAGTCCGTTGACCGGCGGTCTGTTTGGTCTCAGCAATGCCTGTCGCAACACTGCGGCATCGTCGGGGGATGTTCCTTTCATCACGACTTCCAGTACTTTTGCCAGAGTGTTAATGTCGTGAGGTGGCACACCGCTGATGATGTCCGTGATGGCGTTGATCTTTTGTTCCTGAGCACCAGCGGTGGATTCGGCGATCGCAAAGGACTCAATTCCCTCGCTTGTTTGCACGGGCGAAACGTCTCCCTGAACCGCCTTGCGAGCCTTTCCATTGGCGGGACCGTTTGAGTTCGAAACCGTATCGCTGCGACTGGCGTCGTTGTTTTTGGGATTCACTGTTTGTGCCTGTTTGGTCTTTTTATTGTCAGTCATGAAAAGATATTTGGATTCGGGAAAAATGGAGAGTTGGGGTGTCAAACTTGGCGTAACGATTCAAGTTTGTCCTTGAGCTGACTGATTTTCAATCAACAGACCTTCGTGCCCGTGGTGAACCCTGTTTTTTAACTCACTGGCTCATCTGCACACGAAGGACGTGTGCAGATGAGCCAAAACCAGTTCAGATTCCCGTCCATGTGGTTATTGGAGAATTCGATTCGGCCACGTTTTCGTGAATTGCTTCTGCAGCCTGGCAAGCGTTGTTGTCTGATAAAGGCTCGCCAAACTTTGCAACGATCACCGTTGTGTTGTCATGCCCTCCAGCGTCGTTTGCTGCTGTAACAAGGCGATGAACGCAAGTTTTAGCGCAGTCGCCGGAATGAACAACTTCAGCGATTTGTTCATCGTTTAAGTGGCGTGTTAGTCCATCTGTGCACAGTACAAGACTGTCGTTCCACGACAAGGTTGTCTTGTAAACCTGAGGGTCCAGATGCGCTGGGTCGCATCCCAGCAGGCTGAACAGGATATGGTTCAGGGGGGATTTCGCAACCTGTTCAGGCGCAATCGCTCCCGCATCTGCCAGTGCCTGAGCGTAAGTTTGATCGTGGGTCAGTCGTTGTAATTTGCCATTGCGACACAAGTATGCGCGGCTGTCACCGGCGTGCACAAGATACACGTCGGGCCAGACAATGTAAGCCATTGTGATGGTGGTTCCCATTCCCTGCTGAGACGTGACAACTTCGGCGGCGTGCTGAATTCGCTCCTGGGTAAACGCCAGAGCTGCTTTCAGGTCGTCCATGAATGTTTCTTCGCGTTCATCTTCAGGCAGGAAAACCCAGTGCATCGCATTCAGTAAATATTGGATCACACTTTCGAGCGCCATCGAACTGGCTCGGTCTCCCGCTGCGTTTCCGCCAACTCCGTCCGCAACAAGCAGAAGCTTTGCCTGCGATCCTCCCAGAAGTTCGGTCTCATCGTCGTAGGAAAGGCTTGTATGGTGAATCACGACAGACTTTTTTAAGTCGGCGATGAGAAACTGATCTTCATTGCGTTCTCGCAAAAGCCCAATATGACTCTCACCATAGCAATCCATTTTTCCACGCATCTCAAACAGCCTTTCTAAATGCTGAAAACACGCAGCCCATTTCAGGCTGTCTTTACAACGACGTTGTGCCGCGACATTGGCTGGGCAATCACAAAAACGCTTCGTCGATCTGTTTGATCGCTTGTTGCTCAGCAAACGATATCGCAAGCACTCCCAACATTCCGCCAGCTGATTTTGCAATATTTTCCGCGGTGTTGATTGCGCTCTCGTGAAGATGCCGGTACGCAACGACGTTGATAATACCCTTGAGTGCCTTGATGTAATCTTCCCACGCCTGAAACAGTTCTGATGTCGGCTTGTGTTTAAGCCACGATGTCAGCAGCTGCCCGGGGGAAGACTCAGTATCGATACCCATGTTCTTTGCGGCATGTATGACAGCATCCCGCTCTTTGTTTTCAACGTAACCGTTGGCCCACGCGACATGAATTGCCGGAACAAGCGTCATTGCCTGAAGAGTGCCCGGTTGAATGCCTACATACAGCAATTCTTCCAGCACCGCATCGTCCTGAATATGCGACTCTTTTCTAAGCGACTCGATGTCGCGTTCATGTTGCCACTTTTCCTTTAATTTTATGGCCAGTTCGTCGTCAATTCGACGGAAGAATTGGCCTTCGAGTGCATCACCGCGTTGTTTGAAGATGTCATGGCTCATTACTGTCCCAGCCTTTCTGCCTTGCCTTTTGGGGGGCTTCATTCGTTTGCTTTGTGGAAGCAATACTGCAAACGGAAGCAAATTTGAGACCGCTGAATCAGGGGTTGGATTTGCCGCCCGAATTTCACGTCAAACGGTGTCTTGCATTTCACACGTGATTCGGTGCGTGCTCATGTGCACATGTTTGCGGTCAGCTGTGCGGTACTGCACGAAGTTCGGTCTTAATGGCGGAAAGGTTTCCTGCATTTAATCGAAAACGTATCAGCCAAATGGCGGTCTCACATACGGATTGTTGCATCAGTGGATACGCCGTTTTCAGACCTGCAGCTTTTTGCGGTGCTCATCGCTACAGTGGCTATCTGAAGACTGGCGACAGAATTTCTGCACTGGCGACGACGCCAATCTTCGCGTCGAAGTTAACAGCCACCTTTGGCGTTCGCACGTGGCGATGACAGTTGAAGCAGGCCGTAGCAACTGCTCCGAAACTGCTGGCAACACCCTGAGAATCTTTTGCATGAGCCATCCGCATCATAAATTCTGCTGACTGCACAAAATCAGCTGTGTCCTGCAGGTAGGCAGCGTCTGCGTGCCGGTTCCATGCAGCCTGTTTACTTAGCTGAACAAGGTCGAGGCCAGCCTGTTCAACGGCGGCAAAGTTGTCAGTAGAAGCCGCCTTCATCGCTGCATTGATGGCACTCAGTTTCGCTTGCATGAAGTCCTTATTGCCTTCATCGGGAGCGGTTCGCTTCAAGGACAGCTTTTCCTGACTGACCGCTGATGGCAGCATGCCTGCTCCGTTCCAGCCTGCGTAGCTGGAAATGGCCAAAGCCAAGGCGATTAGGGCTACTCGAATCCGTTTCTGCATTTGCACCACTTTGGGTTTCCTTTGTAACAGGTGTGGCTGGTCATTGGGTTGCCATTCTGCAGACTGAATTGCAGAAAGCATGCCACTGACACCTGACAAGGGCTTTGCCCTTGACCCATTGGCGTGGTGTGCGGAAAGACATAGGACGTTGGTACCGCCGAGCCGCTCCGTTGTCGCTACGAGAATCATACGTCCTCCGTGCGTGCATCATTTCGAGTAAGATTTTCTTTGGAGTGCTTCGACTGGTCGAAGCTTTCGATTTATAAGCGGTCACAAAATGGAAAAACGTGGCACTTTGAAGTGCGGCAGGTAAGCAATGCGGTGATTTGCGAAAGTGAAGACGCGTTATCAATGATTTTGCGGATCCAAAGCTGGCCAGCTCCGTTCATAGCGCAACGTAAATTGACCTGTCGCGGGGTGAAAAGCACGTGGCGCTGACCTGATACTGGTCATCGATAAATCGTCCGCCACGAGTTCCGTTTCGTGCTACAGACAACCGCTCACTCCAAAGCATCCTTGCGAATTGTTGGGGCCGTTCACAAATCGCAGATCGCGATATGGTCGTGGAAACGGCACCTCAGTTTGAACGGATTGAAGACGATGGTTATCGCGTGTCCCGCTGTTCTCGTTGGTCTGCCACATCAACACGCCTGAGTTACGCGGCAATTCGTGTACATTTGATTCAGCGTTCTGGTATGCAAAGTGCAGGTTCCAAGGCAGTCTTTGGCATTGATGTATATTGGGGTGATGCGATGGCGACGACACAAACGCAGCTTGTTGATGGGTTAATGAATGCAAAGATTTACCCGCCGCCCTGCTTGCACGTTGAGCTGGTTGAAACACACATTTCTTGGGTTCTGCTGACGGGGCAGCATGCCTACAAGGTTAAGAAACCAGTCAACCTTGGATTTGTTGACTTCACAAGCCTGGAACGTCGCAAGCATTTCTGCGAAGAAGAGATTCGACTGAACAGTCGGCTCGCTCCCGATTTGTATCTTGACGTGGTTTCAATTACGGGGACTGTGGAAAATCCCCGGATCAACGGTGATGGCCCGATCATCGACTATGCTGTTCGCATGCAGCAATTTGACAAGTCTCATGTTCTTTCAGTGATGTCGATTCAGGAAATCACAATTCAGCAGGTTGAGACGCTGGCCGATGAGTGTGCTGTTTTCCATCAGACGGCGGAAACGGTCGCTCCGGATTCGCATCAGGGAACCCCGGCGGCGATCTTTAAACCCGTGTCCGACAACTTCGAAGTCATGAACGCCCTGGACGGTTCGATTTGTGCCCTTGTGGCTGATGTGCGAGACCGGACATGTTTTTTGTTCGAACGCCTGATTTACACATTCAAGCAAAGGCAAATCCACGGGCACATCCGCGAATGTCATGGCGACCTGCATCTTGCAAATATGTTTTTGCAGGACGGTCGAATTACGATCTTCGATGGAATCGAATTCAACGATTCTCTGCGATGGATTGATGTCGTAAGCGATATTGCTTTTTTGATGATGGACTTGACCATTCGCGGTCACCGCGACATTGCCAATCGATTTCTGAATCGTTGGCTGGAACGAACTGGCGACTACGATGGATTGAAAGTTCTGGCATTTTATTGTTCTTACCGAGCTGTCGTGAGAGCCAAGGTTGACTCAATTCGGATTCACCAGCCGGATGTGGCTTACTCAGAGCAGCGTCATCTGGCAAAGGATTGCTGCGAATACTTGAAGCTGGCACGTCAATATCTGATCCGCCAGCCGCCATCGCTTTCCATTACCATGGGGCTTTCCGGAAGCGGAAAGACGACCGTCACGGATCGACTGATCGCCAACAGCAACATCATCCGCATTCGTTCCGACGTCGAACGGAAGAGAATGCACGGTTTAGGGTTGCTGGATCAGTCTACTGGCGAATTGAAGACGCGAGTCTATTCCAGGCGATCAACCGACATGGTCTACGAAAAGCTGAAGCAACTGGCGGCTGTGGCAATCGATGCTGGATACTCAGTTGTTGTTGACGCTACGTTTCTGAAACGCGCCCAACGGCGGATGTTTATTCAGCTTGCCGAAAGTCTGGGTGTACCGTTCACAATTCTGCATTGTGAAGCGGATGAACACGTTCTAAGAGAACGCATTCGCCATCGACAATCGCAGCAGAATGACGCGTCTGAGGCAGGTGAAGAAGTGCTGGACGCACAGTTGCAGCTGGTCGAAACATTGTGCGAAGCGGAGGAGAAATACGCTCAATCAGCTGAGGCAGTGCTGAAGTAAATCAGCGCAGCCTGCCTGTACAAGTTTCGTACAAAGACGATTTCACAGGACGCCAAACATAACAGTGAACATTAATACTCGATTGCAACTTCGATCCAGTATGTTAGTTGTGCCCTTGTTCTGTGGAACCACGCTGTTTAGCATTGAGCGACCATGCCTAAGCGAGAAAACGAAGCTCAAATTGTGACAATGTCTTCAACACCGGAATCTCAGGTTAATTCAACCACGGAATCGGGCGAAGACACCGATGTGCTGATGTCGTCACTGGAACACGAATCTGACGACCTTTGGAAGCAACATCGCCACGCGGCCATGGTCACATTGCTGTTACCCATTTGGTTCAGCATTGTCGTGTTGGTGGTTGCGTTCGCCTGGGGAGGTGTGTCGTTGGTTCGCAAGCTGGCGTTCGCCACGATGGGGTCGGCCGCGGTTGGGCGATTCATTATCTGGAGCGGAAATGATGCGGGCCATGCACTTGGTTTTTCTGCCGCGCAACTTGCGTTGATTGTGCTGTGCCTTGATACGATCTGGGCCGTCGTGTTGACCTGGCACGCGGGAATACTATTTCACGTGCCGTGGCTGGGAGTGAAACTTAGAGCAGCCGTTATTGAAGGCGGCCTGTTGTTGAAGAGCAATCGCTGGATGCGGCGAATGACGGTGATTGCGGTGCTGGCATTCGTTATGCTGCCGATTTCATCAACAGGCAGCATCGGCGGTTCACTGCTGGGGAGACTTCTGGGATTGTCTCGAACAGCAACATTGGCAACAGTGCTGATTGGCAGCATTCTGGGCGGCGGTATGATGCTTGGTTTTGCAGAAGCTCTTGCCCCGTGGTTCCAAAACGTCAGCCTGACGACCCGTTATGGCGGCATTGTATTGATCGTGCTGATGGGCTTCGTCCTGAGCCGCAGATATCGTCGTTCGCTGGCAGCGTAACGCTGTTCTATTTGCGGAAGCCAACGTTGCACCTGCCGCCAACGTTTATACATGTCACTTAACTGGACAACGCCAGGTTCCATGAAAAGTCAGTATTTCCGCGACCCACATCAGCCGCAGGGCGTTAGCCCCGGTTTCTGCGGATCACGGAGAAAACCGAGGCTAACGCCCTGAGGCTTATTCAGACGCGGCGCTGTCCATTTAAGTAAGCGTTTGAACGCGTGGCCTGTGAAGTGGACGTAGAATAGGGGATCGACATACGTACATTCCTGAATAGGTACAACGTCCCTTTTTGCTTTATGCTCGTCGTACACTAAATTCACCCCCAGGAGCCATCCATGTTGGCGCCTCATGCTTTCGGGCAGTTTGGAAGTGGGAATACAGAACGGTTTTTGTCTCCCAGTAATCGACAGCCATCATCGCTCGCAGCTAGTTGTTCAGGCCTTCGTCGTCGTTTTCCGGATGGTAGTCGTACCAGCAGCAATAGAACAGTTTACTTATTGTTGAGGACGGTTGTGGCTCGTGGCCAACCGCCCACAAAGTCCAATTCGCGTTCTCCGCGGCCACAAGTCAGCGAAAATCGCTGTAGGTTTGCGTCAGTCGCAGCAGCCACTGCATCAGGCTGATGTTGCGGGCGCAATCGTCGGCGTTCGCGTTGATGCGATCGCGACGGCTTTGCGTCATCAGCAGATCTTCCGGACGCGATCGTACCTGCGTGGCTGAACGTCGACGGCCTTTTGGATTCAGTGCGTCGCAGGTGTCGTCCGAAAATGCGGCTGACGCTCCGGGAGCGTTCACGCCGTTGGTGCTGACGTCGACCGAATAGTTGAAGTCGTCCATCAGCGGTGTCCCATAAAGACACTGCGACTGCGGACGCGTGGAGCTCGCAAACCGGCTTCACGTTCCAGATTGACGATCGTCAGACGCAACGCGTCCAACGACTGAAACGTCGTGGAAACGCCGTCCACAGTGGTGGACGTGATGCCCGAATCCCGCATCTTTCGAAGACGCGAAAGCGTGGCCAGTTGTTCGTCGGTTGCTGCCATCCCCCGATTGGAGGGTTGCAACTTTTAAAATGACAAGCCCGGAAATGCAAACTTTGCATTTCCGGGCGTTCGTGGCGACCTATGCCGTGGCCAGTTCGTATTCGGCCACCAGCAGAGCTTGCCCGCATTGGCTGCAGTCGGCGTTGGAATGCTTGTAGCGGACGAACTTCTGGCCGTCGATTGTGCCGGATGCGATCGCCCCTCGCACGTGCCGTTTGTTCTTGTGGTCCGTGCTGCCGCAATTGGGGCACGCCGAAACAATTATAACTGCACCGGTTTGCCTCTCCGTGGTGGGCAAATCACATGTGGGTGGACTCGTGAGATCATTCGTGCGAAGAGCGGCGTAGAAGTATCAGGAACTTCCGTCTATTCTGAGAACTCAAGATCCGGGATTCGCTGATTGTCGCGTCTGACACACGTTAATTGTACCGCGAGCGGTCAGTTGAGCCGGACGGCATAGGCAAATCCGAATGGTCCATTGAGCACATTGGCCACGGTAAATATTGTGTTTATCTCGAATATCTGCTTCCCCTGTTCTGCTTCCAAGTACTTAGCGTCGATGCCCTCTGCCCGAATGCGTTTCCAATTGAATAGGTCCGCCCGCGGATCGTCCAGCAGGGTCTTCAAATTCAGCCCCTGCCCACGCTCATGTTCCTGATAGGCCATCTGCAGCAAACCGCCGGGAAACAACCGTTCTCCTTTCAGCAACCCTTCCCACTGCGCCATCATACTCAACCACGCATCGATCCGGCCGTCGGTCAAGGGGAGGCCAAGCTGGTCGCTTTGCTTCGGGTGCGGTAGCCACTCGTAGTCGTCGTCGGCCTCATTGCGGATGTGTGTCCACGTCTCGCGATTTAGTTCGCACACCATCACCAAGTGCAGCCGCATCCTCCGCAGTCGAGGGGCATCCACCACGTTCAGGCCCTCCCCCGGGAAATTCCCATACAGCTTCGTTGAGGCCTCTACCTTTGGGAAAATCCCACTCACCCGCCGCGCGAACCCAGCCTCCTCGGCCACCGCCCGATAGCCCTCCACCATCGCGCACAGCAGGTGGCAGTATGCCCGCAGCCACGCTACGTCCCCACGGTCGAAGTGGACCCGAAAATCTGGGTTGGCTTTCTGAAAGTCAAATCGCCCCCCGTTCAAGCTGTTGACCAACTCGAGTAGGGTCTTCTGGTCCTTGCCCGTCCCGGTGAAGTCGAAGGCGATCTTGCTCAGTCGCAACCTTAACTTCACATCATCGTCGTTGATGCCGGCCAAGGTGATCTCAGCCCGGCGGAGGTCAGTGGCAAACGCGTCCAGCACACGCCCGAGAGCTCTGTAGCTGATCGCCGACGGCTTCTTGTTCCTTGGAACTGGAAGTCGAAGGAATGGTTGGGTCGCATTCTCCGACACCGTTCCATATTCGTGCAGCGCCCTTCCCAAGTTTTCCACGGCCCGGAAGAACTGCATCACCCCCAGTCCGAACCGCGCCTCGTCGTTTGCGGGGTTGGCGTCGAGGGCGAGTAACAATGACGTCTAGCCTTCAGCGAAAAGCCCGTCGTGCAGGAAAGGCTCGGCCTGCGAAGTAGTTGGGTCAGCCGCACGGCCGGACATTGCCCCTGAGCTAACGATGATGAGGAAAAAGAATCGAGACATTGGGTAAGCCCTTATTCGATCACTAAGTGAGAGTAGATACCGGAGATCCAAAAAGGTGTCAGATCCATTTTTAGCATTCACTTAAAAGGTTCCTGATACCTTTTTCGCACCCTTTTTCGCACCTCCTTTTTCGCACCTGCGTTAATTCACGATAAGATGTCGCAACAATACTGAATCTCCGCCACCAGCAAACATGATGTACGCCATTCCTATTGCGGCAATGATGAAGAGCAGGCCTCCAGCGAGTTTAACGCGAATGGATCTGTGCATCCCATACGACAAGACGGAATTCTGAGGTGAATCGGGATCGTACCTCACGACCACTTTGTCTGCCGATTTGAGTTTAGACAAAATTTCACGGTGTGATCTGTCGTCGATGCTCGCCTCGTAACCGAACGCGAGGACGTCATTCTCATAGCGACGTCCAGCCACGTGGTATGAGTATGTCACCAGGACTTCATACTGAGTGTCTTCGTCGTCTTCGGTTTCACGCAACACGCATTCTTCGATCGCTCCGTCAACCTGTGGCCAAGCCAGGGGCTCGTGCGAGCGTTGAAATGCACGCCAGCCACTTACAAACGTCATCGAGCCAAAAGCAATAAAGCTGCCGAAGAAGATGACTGCGAAGAGATTGCGCAACACCGCGCCCATGGATGTCAGATCCGGAGTGGCAGGTAACGGTCAGGATAACCGGGTGCGAAGAAACAGCTCTCCACTTCAAACCCGCATGATTGAGCACTCCGCGTTCATCCGTTTGGTACGCCAGTCATGGCGTATGACTTGTGGGGTGCAAGTCCCCTGTACGAG
>ERZ887942.828-NODE-828-length-23622-cov-6.918488_pt1 | contig 23622 bp, 17 predicted proteins | sample MGYA00521099_ERZ887942 | MGnify/ENA primary metagenome ERZ887942 (study PRJEB32303, sample SAMEA104408605) | aquatic metagenome | biome: Brackish water; feature: Pelagic; material: water | place: Baltic Sea | collected 2014-06-07T06:48:00 | depth 16,251 m ...
AGGCCAGAATATGTGTTGGATGCAGCTTCTGCAAAAATCAAGCCGGACGAGAAAGTGATCTACAAAAGAATCGATGATCGCGAATTGAAAATGCACGTTTTCAATCCCGAGGGACACGATCCGACCAAAGACAAGCGCCCTGCTTTTTTATTCATCCATGGAGGTGGTTGGGCGGGCGGCGAACCACTCCGCTTTTATTCGTTCGCAGACCATTTTTCAAAAAAGGGAATGGTCGCCATTTCAATGCAATACCGGTTGTGGAACCGCACTGGGAAAGGGAAAAACACCGTCTTCGATTGCGTAAAAGACGGTCGATCTGCCATGCGGTATTTGAGAGAGAACGCCGCTGATCTTGGGATCGATCCGAACAAAATTGTGGTCAGCGGCGGTTCGGCCGGCGGTCACGTCGCGGTCGGAACGGCAGTGTTTGATGAAGTAAATGAGTCGACTGACAATCTCGATATCTCCTGCCGCCCCGATCTGATGCTGCTCTTGAATCCGGTGATCGATACTTCCGATATTGGTTTCGGAAAAGACCGGATTGGAGAGCGATGGGAAGAATTGTCACCGGTCCATCACGTAAAAGCAGGTCTGCCACCCGCACTCATTTTTCACGCAACCGGCGACCAGGTCGTGCCCTACATTGGTGCGAAGAACTTTCATGAAGCCTCGCTAAAAATGGGAAACCAAAGCGAACTTGTAAATTACGAGGGCGGCTGGCACGGCTATTTCATTTTCGATATGAAGCTCTACGAAGCAACGGTTTCTCGCATCGAAGAGTATCTCAAATCGCAGAACTACCTGAAATAGCGCCTGAACGAACCAACCCTATCGATTCGCCGAACATACCCTATGGGTTCGTTTAGCCGTTTCGAAACAACAGGGTTCGTTCGCCGAACGCACCCTATTATTTCGTTTTAGGGCTATCTTCCGGTTCCGCTTGCCGAGAATCCTCAGACCGCTGGCAAAGCCAGCTTGTCGCCCTATTCGTTCGTAAAAACGGCCGGCGGTCGTATGGAGAGTTCAGGCTTGAAAAGCTGCCTCAACTCGGTTCCAGTAAGTGCATGAAAATCAGCCTTTTAGTTGGGTGTCTCTTCGGAGCAGTTTCGCTCTTCGCTGCGGATCCTTTTGTTGCCCCGTCTTTTGTCAAAGAGTTGGAGGATTTGGAGAAAGTTCAAAAGAAGGCCATTAAGGAAAATAAGGCCGTTACGTTCCTGCTGATGGAACCGGGCTCAACGTGAGGCCCTTCAAATTCTGCCAGTTTGGTAGCTATCGATGCAATTAAAGATGATTCTGAAATCATCTTCATCAGTGGACTCAATCTTCACAAATGCCCGGAAGTGGTGCAAATCGCTATCGCAACGGATGAGGCAAACGGTCCCACCCCGGTGATTGTTGCGTTTGATGCGGCACTCGAAAACCGCTTGGGAATAGTCCCTTACTTCGACATGAAGGATTCCGAAGGCTTTACAAAAATCAAAGCAGCATTGGCTGATCACCGTGGAGTTGCTCCGAAAACGACAGGATTGAAGAAGCGCCCCCAGCCTGAATCCTGGACCTCTCGCGGTCGAACGATTCAAGCGACCTACGTAACCAGCACGGAAACTGAAGTTACCCTTCGACTCTCCGGAGGAAATCAGGCAACGATGCCGATTGCAAAACTCAGCAAAGACAGCCAAGAACGCGTCGCTGAATTGGCGGCTGAGTGAGAAAAACGATCAGGCGAATAGGCAAAGGAATGAGGGCAGAGGAATTGTGTGGCAGTGGAATTGATTCTTTTGCCCCTATTCCTTTGCCTACTCTGTTTCGAATTCTGCCTCTCACTCTCACCCGCGAGTCAGCGTCTCATCGAGATTCAGAATCATCTGACCGATCACGGCCCACGCGGCTCGTTCAGTCAGGTCGATTGCTTCATCTGATTTCTTTTCTCCGATTGCGAGAAACTCTTTCGCAGTCTCAGGAGTTCCTTTAAAGCGATAGCGCTGTTCGCTTAAGACATCTTTCAACACACCGACCTCGGTCTCGGTCGGCTTCCGAGAGACCGCAATTTCGAAAGCGTAGGCAAATTTATCGGCTTCGGTTTTTCCGCCTTCGCGCAAAATTTGCTCACCAAAAATCCGGGCCGCTTCGACAAATTGCGGATCGTTTAACGTCACCAGTGCCTGAAGCGGCGTGTTTGTACGCGCCCGTTTCATGATGCATTTTTCACGACTTGGCGCGTCGAAGATCACCATATTCGGCATCGGCGAGCTGCGCTTCCAATAGGTATACATGCTGCGGCGGTATAGCTTATCTCCGGTGTCCGGCTGATATTTCAGTCCACCGTTCAAGCTCACTTCATTCCAAATATTCGTAGGCTGATAGGGTTTCACACCCGGCCCGCCGATTTGGTTATTCAAGAGGCCGGCAATGCTCAGTGCCTGATCACGAATGAATTCCCCTTGCAATCGGAATCGCGGTCCGCGAGCGAGCAGCTGGTTTTCAGGATCGCGCTCAGCAAGTTGATTGGTTGTCCGCGAGGTTTGGCGATACGTCCGCGACATCACCATTTGCTTCAATGTTCGCTTCACATCCCACCCCGATTTTTCAAAATCAACAGCAAGGAAATCTAATAATTCAGGATGCGTCGGCGGCATCCCCTGGCTTCCAAAATCTTCCACGGTTCGCACCAAGCCTTCGCCGAAAAATAGCATCCAATAGCGATTAACAGCAACTCGGGAAGTCAGCGGATTCCCCCCGGTCGTGAGCCATTTTGCAAGAGACAAGCGATTTGGTGCCGCTTCATTCGGCAGCGGTGGCAATGCGGCAGGCACTCCAGCTTTGATCTCCTCGCTTTTATCAGGCGACTCATAATGCCCTCGTTCCAGCCGATACGTCATCCGCATCTTATTCGACGGATTATCCTGCATCACCATTGACGTCGTTGGCTTCGACTTGAGATCAGCAACCGCCTTCGTCAGTTTACCATGGGCAGCAGTCAGTTTTTTGTAAGCTGCATCCTGGTTGGTAAAGAAGTGATTTTTCAGCAATTCATTCTGGGCTTCGGTGAGTTGATCTCCCGGGGTCGAAAGCAAACCACCTATGGGATCCCCTTTTGTGCTCGCGATCTCCGGCCCAGTGAGTGCCTTTGAATAAATTCTCAGATCATCAATTTCGCCTTTTGAATTTCCACCTGCACTGCGACTTCCAATCTTGAATGGGACCGATTTTTCCGTGATGATTGTTCCCGTCAGAACATCCTGTTCAACTTTGTTGTTCGCCAATTTCCCATCGATATAAATCCTGATCCCGGCCGCTTTCTTACTTCCATCATAGGCAATCGCAACGTGCTGCCAGGTATTCGGCTTCAGTTTCTCAACACTTACCACTTTCAGCGCGTTCGAAGGAAACGCGTTCAGGATGTGGGATCCAATTGATCCGCCTTGCAGCCAAAAGTCATATCCCCGATGGCTATTCGCGACATCCATCCGTGAGAAAACAGATCCACCGGCATTCTTCGGCATTTTCAACCAAGCTGTAAATGTGAATGGCTTGTCTGCCTCATAATCTGGAAAACTCGTGAATTCATACGCGGTACGCCCATCAAGCTTAAGCGCTTTTCCGGTAGCTCCTTTGCGATCGGTCAGTTCAAATTTCCCACCTTTCACCAAAGTCCCCACCGTTCCCGTAGCGGCATTTTTCACAGAATTTTTATCCGATTCATCGAAAGGAAACCAATGCGCTAATCTATCTGGCTCGACCGACTTTTCGGCACCCGCACTCTTTTTACGAGCTTCGGCCAACCATTTTTGAAAAGCTGGATTTGCAGCGGCCCGATGAGCGGCCAACTTCTTGTCCGACTCGGTCACAGCCTTTTCGGCTGCCGTAATTTTTTCCTGACGAACGGGATCAACGACTTCAACCACGGGCGCTTGATTCCCCTTCCGCGTTTGCATCCCCGGATCTGACGTATTGTTGAAATAGGCGTAGAACTGAAAATACTCTTTCTGCGAAATCGGATCGTATTTGTGATCGTGACACTGGGCGCACTCCATCGTCAGCCCCATCCAAACCGTCGCCGTCGTCTTCACTCGATCGACAACATACTCGACTCTCAACTCTTCAGGAATAGCACCCCCCTCATCCGATGTTGCATGATTTCGATTAAAGCCAGACGCCACTTTTTGATCCACTGTCGCATTTGGAATCAGATCTCCCGCGAGCTGCTCGACCGTAAATTGATCAAATGGCATATTGGAATTGTAGGCTGAAATCACCCAGTCCCGCCACGGCCACATGTCACGCGGCCCATCCGCATGCATCACGCTGGAATCGCCGTATCGCGCCGCATCCATCCACGCCAGCGCCATTCGCTCGCCGTAATGCGGAGACGCCAACAGTCGATCCACCACCGCTTCATAAGCTTTTTCAGTGCCGTCTTTTTTTGCTGCGGCGAGAAAATTAAAAACCTCATCACGAGTCGGAGGAAGCCCCGTTAAATCAAACGTCACCCGCCGAATCAGCACGTGTGGATCTGCTTCCGTAGAAAATTTGAGCCCTTCTTTCGTCAGACGTTTTTCGACAAACTGATCAATGCTTAGTTCTTCGGCAGTCTCAATCTTCGGCGATTCGAATGCCCAGTGTTCCTCCCATTGCGCACCACTTTCGATCCACCGTTTCAACAGTGATTTTTGCTCTGCTGTCAGCGTGCGATTGAAATCCGGTGGCGGCATGATGTCATCTTCATCATCCGAAAAAATGCGATACAAAATCTCCGAATTTTCCGGCTTTTCCAAATCGATTGCCCGAACGCCATCGTGATCAACCGTTGCCCCTTCTTTTGTATCGAGCCGTAATTTCGCCTTTCGGTGCTTTTCATCTGGCCCATGACACACAAAACACTGATCCGACAAAATCGGCCGGATATCGCGGCTGAAATCGATTGCTGAGTCTTCGCCGTGAGACGTAGAAAATGCCGCAGCAAGAGCGAGGATTAAAGTAGTTAGAGACGGGCAGGAGAAACGCATCATCACGAACGTATCGAATAGCTGACAATGGCGCAATGCACATTATTGCGTTCCAATCACAACATTACTCCAGGTCCGATTCCAGAGTGGGATCGAGTTCAACCATCGGTTCCTTAAAGTCTCGAAATGGCCCTCTGCGTTCAGGATCGATTTCGCCTTTGTTATCCAAAAAATCCCGCCCCACTCCATAAATTCATCGCGTTTCAGAATTGTATCGAAGCGGCTCACCGTTCATAAAATCAACCGGAATAGCATCAATGAATTCGGGAACCAATTCGTCCAAGTTCTTTGGCCAAGCCTCATTTTTCAGTCGGAATCTTTCAGCGGCAACTTGTAGGAATAAAATATTATGATCCGTTTTACTCTGCGCAAATCGGTCCGAAACACCATCCGTAAGCGGAAGTAAAAGTGAGAGTAGAATGTTCCCGGAAATATTTCCCGAGAGCCACAATTTCACCATATTTTCACGACTCGTTGAAACATGCTCTTCAACCATATTTCTCGTTGAATCCTTCCGTGGAAACTCGACTTCTGAGACAGTAGTCCGGCAAACATCCGCAAGAACTAACCGCGTTCGATTTTCTTTAAACATCGCAGCCATAAACGATTGCGCCTCTTCAGAACTTTCACCACCATCGGTGAGGTTCTTTACGTCGATCCCTTCTTCACTAATTTCCTCAAGAAGTTTTGAACTCATCTGGTAATCGACCTTTAGCGCAGAAACGAATGAATCGTTTGTTGCCCGCAATCGTTCCAGACTGTCCGCAAGTTCATTAAGCTGCGCTTCTGAAAGCCCCCTAACAATGAAGAGAACAATCAGCCCGCGACTTGGACTCAATGCTGCCTTTCTTTCAGAAGGCAGCAAAGGTGGCTTCATTTCGATACCAACTCAATCAAGCACCAAAAGTCTTCTGAAACTCCTCTTGCAGCTGATCAACGACATCCATGTCTTCAAGCGTTGTGGTATCACCTTTCACCTCACCGCCGGCGACGATTTCTTTCAGCAAACGACGCATGATCTTGCCCGAACGAGTCTTCGGCAATTTGTCTGCAAACAGGATCGCATCAGGCTTGGCGATCGCGCCAATTTCAGTACCGACATGGTTTCGCAATTCAGCTTTCAGCTCGTCAGTTGTTTCCACTCCCTCTTTCACAGTCACGAAAGCGATCACGGCTTGGCCTTTGATCTCATGCGGACGCCCCACCACGGCTGACTCCGCCACGGTATCGTGAGAAACCAGAGCGCTCTCAACTTCGGCAGTTCCGAGTCGGTGACCAGACACATTCAGCACGTCGTCGAGACGTCCTACGATCCAGAAATTCTTGCCCTCATCCGTGCGCGCGCCATCACCAGCGAGATAGATATTTTCACCATACTCACCCCAGTAGGTTTCTTTGAAACGCTCAGGATCTTTGTAAATCGTGCGGAGCATTCCCGGCCACGGTTTACGAATAACGAGCTTTCCACCCTCATTCGGACCGCAAGGGATTCCGCTTTCGTCAAAGATTGCGGTATCAATTCCGAAAAACGGACGAGTCGCGGTGCCCGGCTTTGTCGGGATCGCACCCGGGATTGGAGAAATCATAATGCCGCCAGTTTCAGTCTGCCACCACGTATCAACAATCGGGCAACGGCCGCCGCCGATTTTTTCGCGATACCACATCCATGCTTCCGGATTGATCGGTTCACCGACGGTTCCGAGTAGTCGCAGCGAACTCAAATCGTGTTTGTCGACATGGTGATCCCCCGCTTTGATGAACGCACGAATCGCCGTCGGAGCCGTGTAGAAAATCGACACTTTATACTTCGCAACGATCTCCCAAAAACGATCCCAATCCGGGAAATTCGGAGCGCCTTCATACATCACCTGGGTCGCGCCATTCGCCATCGGACCATAAACAATGTAGCTGTGACCCGTGATCCAGCCAACATCCGCGGTGCACCAGAAAACGTCTTCCGGCTTGTGGTCGAAAACGTATTTGAACGTTGTCGCTGTGTAAGTCATGTAACCGCCGGTCGTGTGCAGAATTCCCTTTGGCTTTCCGGTCGAACCAGACGTGTAGAGAATGAAAAGCGGGTGCTCCGCATCAAAACCTTCCGGTTCGCATTCATCACTCGCATCAGCCGTTTCCTCATGCCACCACACATCGCGTCCTTCTGTCATCGTGATTTCATTTTCACAACGCTTGAGAACAAAAACGGTCTTGATCGAATCATCTCCTTCGATCGCATCATCGACATTTTTCTTAAGCGGAACCACCCCACCCCGACGCCACCCGCCGTCTGCCGTGATGATCGCCGTCGCCTCAGAATCTTCGAGACGATCCTTAATCGACTGAGCTGAAAATCCACCAAACACCACTGAGTGAACCGCACCGATCCGAGCGCATGCCAGCATCGCAACCGCCGCTTCCGGCACCATCGGCATGTAGATCAAAACACGATCGCCGCTCTGAACTCCCCGGTTTTTCAATGCGTTCGCAAATTTACACGTGTCAGCAAGCAGCTCGGAAAAAGTGATATCCCGCGTATCTCCCGGTTCTCCCACAAAATGAATCGCGACCTGATCCCCTTTTCCGTCCGCCACATGACGGTCGAGACAGTTTTCAGACGCGTTGATTTTTCCGCCATCGAACCACTTCGCAAACGGCGCATCCGACCAATCCAGCACCTTATCCCAGGGTTTTTGCCACTTTAAATTGCCCGCCTGCTCAGCCCAAAACGAATCAGGATCTTCGATCGAACGCGCATGAAGCACTTCATATTCTTCGACCGACTTAATGTGGGCGCCAGCAGAAAATTCAGCCGATGGCTCAAAAACGCGGTCTTCATTCAGGACAGATTCGATGTTATTGCTCATAAAAAATTTAGAAAATTGAAAATTCGAGCCGCAACGATAACAGAGCCGCAGAATTTCCTCAACCAAATTTGGGACACGTGAAAGTGGTGAAATTTCGAATCAAGCCGCGAAATAATTTGAACTTTTGCTTCCCGAAAATTCCAATTAATTCCTTCAAATTCCCGCTCCCTTTACTCGCATTTTTCTAACGGGAATTTCAGAGCGTTTTTGGGAATGAACGGGAATCCGAAAAAATTCGATCCAACAGGGTCTGTTCATCGAATCAACAGGGTTCGTTCGAAAATCACTCCTTCCCCCGCAGCATATCGATTTTCTGCCAAATCTTCCGACTCAAGCCCGTGGTCAAATCCTCGATTTCATTCACGGTCGCGACAACCGTTGCGTCATCCAGCGTTTGCAGATGCAATGCGGCAACCTTGCCAACCAAACTCAGCATCTCACTGCAATAATCGAGGTAGCGACGCAGATTAAACGCCGTCATTAACAATGCGGGAGACGACTCCGTGTTTGGGCGGTTCTTATCCAATCGATCGGGGTCCTTCGTCAGCTGATGCATATCGATCACATGGGCGATCGAACGCAACTCATGCAGTGCCCGCATGGCACGCCGACGCTTCAGACGTCCTTCCAGGCCCCAGACAAACAAAATTCCGAAACCCAGCATCACCACCTCATTCAGGGCTGCTTCGAGGGTTTGAATCCAATCCGTCAGTTCCAATTCCCCTGCACTTTGATCAACTTGCAGCGCGTATATCGTGAAGCCAACACCGATCAGCGCTATAGCGACCAACATATAACGCAAAATTCGAAGCGGCCAGATCGGCTGAGCAATCCAATCAATCCGCTCTCGGCTGCGCGAACACACCGTTTCCAGTTCCGCGCAGACCAGGAAGAGACTCGACTCAGGAAAGCGTTCACGAATCCGCACCGCCAATTCCTGAACGGTTTTCAGCACTTTCTCACTGTTTAGCAGCAGGTAACTGCCCTTCAGCTCTTTTGGTTTTTTTGGCACACAAAACTCTTACTCAAGGAAAAAGCCGACGCAAACCCCGATTCCTGAACCGTTGCGATCCGCAAATTTCGTGGTTCAATTCGGACATCGATAACGACATTCCAGAACCCTTCCAAGTCCTCCTCTACTATCAGTATGGGAAGATTGAAGACACCGAACAATATCTCGCCGATCACCGGACGCTGTGCGAGCGGCTTGAGTTGCGTGGCCGCATCCTAATTGGCGATGAAGGTCTCAACGGAACTGTCTCCGGAACAATCCCCAACACCGAAGCCTACATCGAAGCGCTTCATGCCGATCCATTCACGGCTGACATGCCGTTTAAAATTGATCCCTGCGGCGAAGGCCACATTTTCCCAAAACTTTCGATCAAAATTCGTCATGAAATCGTTCGACTTGGCTTGCCTAACGAAGCCGATATCGATCCCAACAAAACAACCGGCACTCACCTTGCGCCGATCGATTTTTACAATGCGATGCAGGAGGAAAACACCGTCCTGATTGATGCGCGGAACGATTACGAAAGCGAACTCGGCCATTTCAAAGGCGCTCTCCGCCCCAATGTCGGAAACTTTCGCGACTTCCCCCAGTGGCTCGACGACAACGCCGACGCTCTCGCAGGCAAAAAGATCCTGACCTACTGCACGGGAGGAATTCGATGCGAAAAATTCTCCGGTTTTATCAAAAATTCCGGCTACGACGACGTCTACCAGCTCGACGGCGGAATCATCAATTACAGCCACGACCCCGCCACCCGTGGACGAAATTTCGACGGACTCTGCTACGTTTTCGACGAGCGCGTTGGGGTCGAAGTGAATCACACCGATTCCCACGCAATCATCTCCCACTGCACCCATTGTGACCAGCCCAGCCCCCGCTATCGCAACTGCGGATGGGCCGAGTGCAATGCCCAGACCTTCATCTGCGAATCATGCGAAGAATCCTTTGGGAAATTCTGCTCAGAAACCTGTCGGGGGAAATTTTCAAAAAAAACAGCAAAAGAGCCTGATACTGATTGAAAATTTAAAAAGATTTAACTAAGTTCGCGGCCCCGCGATTATGGCCCAAACTTTCAATTTCATCGTAAAACTCGCCGATCAAGAGCCGATTCAATACGTGCTCGATGCCAAAAAAATCGGCGTCGGTCGCCACCCCGACAATCAGATTCAGATTCTGATTGCCGAAGTTTCCGGCAAACACGTCGAGCTTCTTCAAACGGAGACCGGCTACACCATCACCGAGATGGGTTCCTCCAACGGCACCAAAGTAAACGGCACCCGCATTTCAGCTGGGGAAGCAGTTGAACTTAATCATGGAGACGACCTTTTGCTTGGCGAAGCAGTAAAAGTAGAATACATGCGCGAAGGTGCCACTCCCGCAGTGGCTGTAGTCCCTGTTACACAACTGGCCAAAAAGAAGCTGGCATTGCCGAAGAAAAAACTAGCTGTAAAAACCGCAACTCCTCCGGCTCCCGTTGCGACGGGAAGTCCTACTGTAGCTGAAGCGGCGGCACCCACGGTTGTTCTGCAAAATCCCACGCCGCCAGCAATCGGCGCCAAAACCGCAAGTCTCTCCAAAAAACCACTCGCGCCGAAGAAACAGGGATTCGTCACACCCAGTGCACAGTTACAATCTCCTGCCTCTGCGGTCTCGACACCAGTAACGGAAGAAAAGCCGAAGCCAGCCGTGAAGCTCGCGCCCCGCAAAATCGCAGCCCCGACTCCTAAATCAGCGGCCGAACCACATGCAACACCAGTCATTGCTGAACCAGAGCCTGCTCCAGTTGTCGAAGAAAAACCAGAACCAGCGGTAAAACTCGCTCCTCGGAAACTCGCACCACCCGCTCCAAAATCTGCTCCAAAGCCGGAACCGAAAGCTGTCATTGCTGAACCAGAGCCTGCTCCAGTTGTCGAAGAAAAACCTGAGCCAGCCGTTAAACTCGCGCCGAGGAAGCTCGCTCCGCCCACGCCAAAAGCAGCTGTCGAGGAAAAGCCGAAACCTGCTGTCAAACTTGCTCCGCGAAAGCTCGCCTCGCCAACTCCTAAAGCAGACGAAAAGAGCGCCTCCAAAACAGATTCCACGCCAACACCGGCAGGAGAAAAAGAAAAACCAAAGCCAGCTGTGAAGCTCGCCCCGCGGAAACTTGCATCTCCTTCACCTAAGGCAGAAGCAAAACCTGAACCCGAAGCGGAAACCGCAGAATCAAAAGCTGCGGAACTTGATCAAAACTCCAAAGGCGTCACGCTGATTCGGAAAGCGGCAGCCTTAGCCGATCCCGACGCATCCCCTGTTTTGAAGAAAAAAGACGGCTCCGACGACGATCCTCCATCGCTCGCCAAAAGAGAAGAAGTCGCCGACGTGCAGCTGAAAAAAGTCGATCCAGTCGCCGACGACAGCCCACCAAAACTCGTCATTCCAAAAAAAGCCGACTGATTTTCACTCACACGAACCAATAGGGTATGTTCATCGAACCAACCCTATCAGTTCGAAACACCAAAACGAAGCAACAGGGTATGTTCGACGAACATACCCTATTGGTTCGAAAAAAACCAAAAACCAAGAATCCAAATTTTTGCGCCTTTTGAGCTTTTTTGCGGCTATCAAATTTCCAACGCTACCATGGACGCACCTCGCAACGACGCAACCCGCCCGCTCTACGATCACCTTGAGCGCCTTCTTTTTACTGAAGCGGAAATCAAAGCCCGCCTCGTCGAAATGGGAGCTCAAATCACCGCCGAATACGAAGACCGGCGGCAGCTGACCATCGTCACGATTTTGCAGGGTGGCATGCTTTTCATGGCCGATCTCATCCGCGAAATTCATCTCCCGATGAAGGTCGATTCGATCTCCGTCTCGAGTTATCACGGCGGCACCGAGAGCAGCGGAACGATCACGTTTAACGAAAATCGACTGCCGGATTTGAAAGACCGCCACGTTATCGTCCTCGACGACATTCTCGACACCGGCCACACGTTGCACGCGATCACCAATCGATTTCGCGACGAATGCAACCCGCTTTCGGTGAAAAGTTGCGTGCTGCTTTCAAAAAAAGTCGACCGCGCCGAGAAAATTGAAGCCGACTTTTATGGATTCGAAGTCGAGAACGAATTCGTCGTCGGCTATGGTCTCGACTACAATGGCGAGTATCGGAACCTGCCCGAAATAGGTGTGTTGAAACCCGAATTTTACACCCACGAAGCCTGAAAACGATGACTGTCCGCGTGCTGTTTTTTTCCCTGCTGCAGGACATCGTCGGCGATTCCGAAATCGAGGTTTCAATTCCCGATTCTGGCGACGGCACCACCGTCACTGAGTTACTGACCACGCTTTACGAGAAATTCCCAAAGCTTCGCGATTGGGAATCTAAGCTTCTCATCGCGGTCGATTGTGAATACGCCGACAAGAATTCTACAATCAAGGAAGGTCAGGAAATCGCTCTGATGCCGCCAGTTCAGGGCGGGTGATGATTTGGCTAACTAACCTCCTTTCGCAGCCATTTTTTTTGCCCACCACCAGATCGCCAGCGGCGTCAGCGATCCACCGAACAGGATGAACCAAATCGGAAGGGTCAGGTAAAACCCCGTTCGATTTCCCTTGGCTCGCTTGAGTGAGAATTTTCCAAGGATTACCTGCGATTCCCGGCTGCGATCACTAATCCCGATCTTATGGAAGCCTGGAACCGGAGAGCGAACTGAAGATGGCCGTGAATGACCATCGCCCGGTTCACGAGGCTTGCTCGCCCCGAAATAATAGCAATGTTGGGTTTTTGAAAAATTGACCTGAAGGGAGGAACCTTTCGTAAAAAAAGTGAAAAACGGCCCCTCTTTCTGTAACGGAAAATTGACCAGATCCACTGGTATCCCAACTCCGCGCCGACAAGCCAATCGAAGCAGCCAGCCCGAACAGAACCAAAAACCACGGCCAGTTTTTAAAAATTCGTTTCATTCTTGCCCTGCTCCCAAAAGAAATCCGAGCAAATCGTGAAAGTCTTTTTCAGGAATTGTTTGACCAAAAACGGTGGGCATCAACGACATGGATGATTGCTCCCGCTTTTCGACGTCGGATTTCTGAAATCGGTGAATTTTCCGGGCGGGGTCGATTAGCTGAATCATCTCCCCACGTTCACCTGTAAGAAATCCAGCGTTCGTTGTTCCATCTTTCAGCGTCAGCGTCGTGATCCTGAAATTTGCGTCCACATTTCGATTGGGATCGAGGATGTCTTCGGCCAAACGATCTGCGCCACGAGAACCGATACCCGTCAGCTGCGGGCCGATCAAACCGCCCTCGCCTTCAATTTGATGACAAGCAGCGCAGTGCGTTTTGAATACGACTTTTCCTTTTTCAGAATCCGCATTTTTCGAATCAAAATTCGCTATTCGACCTGTGATCAACTCATCCAGTATTTTGCGATCTGATTCGAAAATCTCACGTGGCGGCGGTGCCGGTCCCGCGGGTAAAAATGGCTTCAACTGCTCGCGTAGATCGGCGGGGGCCACAACCTTCAAGTAGTCAGCCAAAAAACTCAATGCCTTGTCATAATTCGCTGACTTATTGAAGCTCTTCACTGAAATTACAGCCGGATCAATCCGCGTTATCCCTAGCCAGGCAAAGCTTCCGCCATCATCGCCGTCGACAATTTCGAGTCGAGCTTGTGCTCCTACGTGGGCACTCAAGTCCCATTTCACAAGCTGGCAAACATCATTACGCGGGGGAAAGGCGCGCTGAATTTCGGTGTTGGTTTCTGCATCGATGAGACGCACGAAATTTTTCTCGTGAGCGGGGTTCGCAGGATTCCCGCGATGTCCGCAAATCCAGAAACTGAGCGTATCGGGGGCAACAAATTCGTTGGATCGAATGGTTCCCGTTCGCTGCTCCGGTTTTAAATCTCCTATCCTCAAACTCGAAAGGACATCTACTTCCTGGCCGTCGCCACAGATCCGTTGTTGTAGAATCCACGGAGATTCTGAACCGGCGTTTTTAATCTGATTCCAGTCGGCCACTCCCTGCGAATTACGATTTTTCAAAAGCGTAGGCGCCAGATTTGTTGCCCAATTTACGAGTTCAGGATGATACGGATCAACTCCGGCTTCTTCGAATCCGCGAACGATATTGCGTAGCGAATCCGTATAAGCGGTCGCAGGCATCGTCGGCATTTGCTGCACTCGAATCAGCAGCCTCCGAATTTCATCCGAACCGTATCGGGCAATGTGAGTGATCCGGTTTGAATCACTCGTCGGGCCAAGATGAGCGAGGTAATGAGCCGCTTCAGCAGTCGGTATGTCGAGAGCAATTTTCTCGATTTCGGGATCACGGCGCTCAACAATTTTCAAACCATCAGGAAGCAACAGATGCTGGCGAAGCGCCAATTTCAAAACGTAACGGAGATGGGTATCACTTGCCGGTGTGGCTTTCAATGCGACTTGCAGAGGACGAATTGCTTCGACAATCGGCTCATGTTGCATCGCAGTCGCCGCCGTCCGAACGCGAAATAGGTCATCACTTTTTAAATCAGAAATTGGATCACTAACGGTCTCGATTTTGATTGGCGAAACCGGCGCATTCACTCCGGACTTTTTCACCACCCGCCAAATCCTGCCACGCTCTCGATCCCGCCCCGGATGATCGAGCGGCACTTCGTAATGACCGATGATTCGATTGTAGAAATCAGCAACGTAGAGCGCTCCGTCCGGCCCAATTTGGAGATCGACCGGCCGAAACCAAGGATCGTCGCTGGTGATGAAATCGGATTTCTCGGTTGCGATGGGGGTCGTGCCGACAAATCGAATCGAATCATGGTTCACCTTCGAATTCACCGGATTTCCGATTAAGATATGATCATTGAAATCAGCCCCCCAAACATTTTGATCGAGATAAACGATCCCACAAATTCCGGTCGATCCGTGGGTGTGTTCAATCATAGTGGGACCAAATCCAAGGGGCGGCTCAGGTTTTGAAAAATGCGGGTAGGTCGCTCCGTGCAGCAGCTGATAAATCGGCGCGGAATGACAGTCTGCGCTGTAAAGATTTCCCCGTCGATCAAACGCGAGGCCAAAAGGATTCACCTGCCCGCGTGTGAAAATTTCGATCCGCGAACCATCGGTCTTAAACCGAAACACATTTCCTGAATGCAATTCGATCTCGTGACCATCACGTCCTTTCGCACGGCTAGTGTTGTTGAACCCATGGGTCGCATACACCCAACCATCATGGCCCATCCGAAAATTCGAACACATGCCATGGGTATCTTTTTCAAAACCCATCGGCCCAAAAAGCACTTCGCGAAGGTCGCATTTTCCATCGCCTGTTGTGTCTGCGAAATACCAAATATTTGGAATGCTCCACGCGATGCAGCCGGATTTGTGCTCCGGCTTGTGCCATGGCAACACGCCTGTTGGAATGTTCAATCCATCCGCAAAATCAATCGCTGAATCCGCCCGGCCATCGCCATCGGTATCTTCAAGAATCTTGATCGCGTCGCGGCTATCGGCGACTCGCGATCCAAATTTATCAGACCAGCGAACTTGTTTTGCCGCATAAGGGTATTCAACCGTCGAAGAAACCCACAGCCGCCCCCGGTCGTCGAAAGCCAGATTAATCGGCTTATTGATCATGGGTTCAGACGCGAACAGTTGAATTTCAAAACCGTCGGGAGCATGCAACGCATTCTGTTCTTGTTGGGGGGAAAGCGGTTCGGTTTCGCGAACCAGTCGGTCGGTGTCCGCTGCATCTCCTGAAATGGCACCCCACAAAACAAGTGTCACGGCAGCATAAATGGGATTCTCAAAAATTAATTGGAAGACGCTTCGCATTTCGAATCTCGTTTTATGAAATATCGGCGGAAAAGACAATCCCGCTTTTATTCTGGCTCGTCGCGCATATACATGACGCAAATCTAAACGAAAATTCGTTGCCTCACGGGCACACATGCCGAAACTTCACGCATGTCTCAATCTCCAGTCAAGATTCTCGTCGTCGGATGCGGTCACATGGGTAAATCCCACGCCAAAGCGTATCACGCGATGGACGGATTCGAAATCGTCGGTGTCGTTTCCCGTGGCGAGAAATCACGTCAGGAATTGCTCGAAATTTTAGAAACTGATTATCCTCAGTTTTCCAATTACGAGGAAGCGCTCGCTGCAACAAAGCCGGATGCCGTTTCCATCAACACCTATCCCGACACGCATGCGGATTACACAAAAAAGGCGTTCGCAGCTGGATGTCACGTCTTTCTCGAAAAGCCGATTTCAAACACGGTTGAAGAAGCCCAGGAAATTGTCGAGGCAGCCAAAGCAGAAAATCGAAAGTTGGTGGTCGGCTACATTTTGCGAGTTCATCCAAGTTGGGTGAAATTCATCGAAGTCGCTCAGACGCTCGGCAAGCCGTTGGTCATGCGGATGAATTTGAATCAGCAAAGCTCCGGTGACATGTGGGATACCCACCGGGCCCTGATGAATTCGATGTCTCCGATCGTCGATTGCGGGGTGCACTATGTCGATGTGATGTGCCAGATGACGCGCTCTAAACCGATCCGTGTCAGCGCAATCGGGGCAAGACTCAGCGAGGAGTTGAACGAAGGCATGTACAACTACGGCCAGCTTCAGGTCACATTCGAAGACGGTTCCGTCGGTTGGTATGAAGCCGGTTGGGGCCCGATGATGAGCGAAGTTGCGTTTTTCGTAAAAGACGTCGTTGGCCCGAAAGGTTGTGTTTCAATCGGTGGCGTCGATGAATCCGGCAAGGACAGCGATGATGTCGAAAGCCACACCAAAACGGAAAGCCTGAAGCTTCATCACTCGGAACTCGGTGCCGACAACAAATTCACCAAGCCCGATGAGATTATCAGCTGCGAAGACGAGCCCGACCACGACGGATTGTGTGCGCTGGAGCAGGAAGTGTTTCTCGATGCCATCGTGAACGACGTGGATTTGAGCGATCACATGTTTGATGCGGTCAATAGCCTGCGCATTGTCCTGGCGGCTGATGAAGCCTTTCGCACGGGGAAAATGGTGGAGCTTTAATCAACTTTTTTACGATCTAATAGGGTTGATTCGATGAATCAACAGGGTTCGATCGAAGAGCGGAACTCCGTCCAATCACGCCCTTCGGAATGCTTGACACTTCCGGCCCAGCCGCGAAAATTCCCTTCACCGATTTCGATATCCACATTTCATGAAAACTTCTCACTTCTTCCTTTCCTCGCTGGCGACACTTTCGCTGCTGGGTTCACCGATTCTCCACGCCGACGACTGGGCGAACTGGCGTGGGCCAAATCACAACGGAGCTTCTTCAGAAGAAGGCAAATTTCCTTCCAGCTTTTCGCGGACAAAAAACGTGAAGTGGAAAGCTGAACTTCCCGGCGTAGGAGCTTCCACTCCAATCGTTTCAGGCGACGCAATTTTCCTGACATCAGCAGATGAAAAGGAAAACGGCATCATCGCAATGCGAGTCGACGCAAAATCGGGTGAAGTCGTCTGGTCGAAAAAATTCGGCGAAGGCGTCAGCAAAGATCCCAAAAGCACTTACTCAGGCCCGTCTCCGACAACCGACGGAAAAGTAGTCATTTTCTTCACCGGAAACGGAGAACTTACGGCTTTCGATTTCGACGGAAAAGAAATTTGGAAACGAGATATTCAAAAAGACTACGGCCAGTTTGCGTTCGGCTGGACGTTCTCGACGTCTCCCCTTTTGCACAAGGGAATGCTCTACCTTCAGGTCCTTCAGCGCGATACCGCCGTCGATGGACGTGGTTTTACGGATAAGAAAAACGAGTCCTACCTCCTGGCGTTGAATCCTGCTGACGGTAAAGAGATTTTCAAAGTCGAGCGCGATTCCAATGCGGTCGTTGAGTCCCGCGAAGCATTTACCTCTCCAATTCCCGTGACTCACGACGGGCGCGAAGAAATCACGGTTGTTGGAGGAGATGTCATGACTGGTCACGATCCGAAGAGCGGTCAAGAACTCTGGCGTTGGGGAACGTGGAATCCTGACCTAGAAAAATACTGGCGTCTTGTGCCGTCTCCAGTTTACGGCGAAGGCATTCTTCTCGCGTGCGCGCCGAAAGGACAGCCAGTCTACGCGATCAACGCGGGCGGTGTTGGCGATTTGAATGACACGGCCCTCGCCTGGGTGAATGAAGAAAAGCAGATCTCGTCTGACGTGCCGACTCCACTTTTTTACGACGGCCATTTCTACATCGTGAACGGCCGCCAGAAGTTTATCTCCTGCGTTGAGCCGGTAACTGGAAAAGTGCTCTACACGGAGCGTCTCGCGGCAAAGCAGAAAATCGAGTCCTCCCCAACCGCCGTTGATGGAAAAATCTATCTAATGAGCCATCTCGGTGAAGTCTTTGTGATCAAGGCTGGTCCTGAGTTCAAGCTTCTCAATTCGACGACTATGGCGAGTGATCAAAGCACGAACATCCGTGCGTCCGTTGTCCCGGCGAATGGCAATTTGTTCATTCGGACCGACAACACGCTCTATTGCATTGGTGAATAACCTTTCCCATTGATGTCTCAAGACACTCTCAACATTGCGTTGCTCGGCCACCGTTTCATGGGCCGGGCTCACTCGAATGCATGGCTGCAATCGACCCATTTTTTTGATCCCAAACTGAAACCGGTTCTGAAAGTAGCCTGTGGTCGGGACGAAGCCGATCTGCAGGCATTTGCTGATCGTTGGGGGTGGGAAGAAATCGAGACGGATTGGAAAAAGGTAATCGCCCGCGATGACATCGACGTGATCGACATCGCGCTGCCCACCTTCATGCACGCCGAAGTCACCATTGCTGCGGCCGAAGCGGGGAAACATATCTTCTGCGAAAAGCCGTTCGCGAATACACTCGAAGAATCCGAAGCGATGCTCGCTGCGGCCAAAAAAGCCGGCGTAGTTCACTACGTGAACCACAATTATCGCCGTTGCCCTGCGGTTTTTCTGGCAAAACAAATGATCGATGAAGGTGCCCTCGGTGAAATTTATCACTGGCGGGGAGCTTATCAGCAAAGCTGGTTGGTTAACAAAGATCACCCAATCGACTGGAAGCTGAAACGTAAACTCGCTGCGGCGGGCCCGTTGTGGGATCTCGGTTCACATGCGATTGACCTGGCTCACTTCATCGTCGGATCAGACTTTAAAAATCTGACCTGTCAGTCCAAGAATTTTGTGACCCAACGGCCACTTGCTGAAAGCCCCGAACAAATTGCCGATGTGGAAGTGGAATGCGCCGCGTTGATGATGGGTGAATTCAAAAACGGGGCGCTTGCTTCCATTGAGACGACTCGTTATGCGACCGGTCGGAGGAATCGCCACACTTTTGAGATTTACGGGAGCAAAGGATCACTTTCCTGGGACATGGAAGACATGAACCGGCTGAAGTATTTCAATCAGGATGACCCTGAGAAAGCGGTCGGTTGGCGGGATATTCTCGCGACTGAGCGGTGCCACGACTACGTAAAGAACTGGTGGCCGCCGGGACACATTATCGGTTACGAGCATACTTTTGTTCACGCAGTGGTCGATTTTATCGATGCGGTGGCAGACGGAACGAGCCTATTCCCCGACTTCTCAGATGGAGCAAAAATCACCCGTGTTCTTGAAGCTGCGCTGGAATCAGCCGAATCCGGCGCTCGAGTCAATCTGTAAAGAATCAAGCTTTCGGATTCGGAATCGGACCGGATTTTTCCTTGTAGAAATCCCACAATGTCCGGTGAGTATCACGTATTCCCGGGACAAAACGCTTCAGTGAATCGAAGCGGGCGAGCGCTTTCGCAAGTGCCGCATCAGCCAAACCACAATCTTCGATGTGTTTCTCGATAGGAATGTTTGGAAGCGCTTTTGCTCCGGTCAAAACCTCGCGGCTAAACTTGTATTCAGGCGGCGACGTCGGGATTTCGCCGCCATCAGCGACAATTTGATCTTCGATCTCACGAACTATCTGCGCCCGAACTTCTGCAGCGTCGATCGCTAGAATTGCCAACGAGAGATGTGGCAAATCTAGCGAAAGCCGATTGTAAAGGTATTCGGATCGTAGCGCTTGCCGGTGTTGCGTGTTCATCTACAACCCAGACGAACGAACTCAGAATTTCTTAGTTCTGAGAGTGAATTTTCTGTTACGCAATTACGCCCTATAAATAGGTTCTATCGGATTAATGACGCCGGATCAACCGCTGCCAAAACGTCGCCGAAAAACAAATCCTGAAAATCATCAAACTGCACTTTTTCGGCCGGAGGCCAGAATTCACGGGCTAAAACGGACTTAATCACTCCGTTCGCGCAGTCATGAGCAGATCGTAAAATCCCTGCTTCCAACTCCGGCCAGGAATGCAAAGTGACCTCACTTTTTGCCTTTCCAATTGTGCCGTAAGCCACCGTAACATCCTGATCCGGGTATTTCTTCGCGGCAGCCAGTTTATAAAGCGGCAACTGCAAATTTGACCACCGGCGCTCATCGCCTTTCGAAGACGAAGCAATCATCCAGTCGGGAAAGTCTTCCGGGCCTTCATCTCGCCTCAGCTTGGTAAGGTGGTAATCCTCAACCGATTTCAGACCTTTAGAGCTTGCGTCGTATCCCGCGAATGTTTTGAAATCCACAATGCGAATTCCGTGCTCGGGGTGTCTTTCAACCCGGTCGATCGATCCCGTAATCTTCAAACCGGCAATCTCAAAAACAGGCTCGTCAGAATCATCTTCCCGAGGCGAAATTTCCATTTCACTCTCAATTATTTCCCAGCCTTCCGCCCGCTGTTCAGCCTCAATTTCCGCCCACCAATCAAGTCGCTGGCCCATTCCTCGACGTTGAATCAATACTGGAACCGTCCATGTTGGCCCAAATTTTTGAACTAAAAGCCGATCGATCGTTTCGTGAAAAAACTCCCGAATAGCGCTGACATCAGTCGATTTCGACATCGTTTTGTCGACGGCAAACGCTTCTAATACCTCGTGGCAAACCGTTCCAAACTCCCAGCTTTCCATTTCGGTTTTCTGAATCTCTACCGGCTTCATCCGCAATCCATGGCGCAAATAAAATCGGAAGGGACAGGTCAAGAAGTCACGAAACGACGTCACCGAAAGTCGCGTAAAAATTTTCAACTCATCCGTCGGACTCGGTGGCTTCAATCGCCAGCTCAATTCCCAGGGCACCGGCCCCGCATCACTTTCATCGTCGTCGTGACCCTCGAAAAACTTAGCGATCCGAGCCGGTAACTCCTCATCGGGACACTGAAAAAGCAGCCGCGATGGACGAAGCGGATCATTTCCTTCACCGACACGGCCAAAAATGAAATCGACTCGGCCACCTGAACTACGCCGGGACTCAAGAAACGCCGCCAGCATGTATACATCGCGGGCATAACGCGCATCGTTGTGACGTAAACCCAGGGCCCGCCTCGCGGAATCAGGCAACCACGCGTGTCCGATAATCGCTTCGGGAACTTTGCCGTCATTCATTCCCGTCAAAATCAGGTGCGGCGCATCTTCCCACAAAAGCTCCAACCACCCCTGTAAATCAATGTCCCCTGCAGCCCGCTCAGGCTGAAAGGACTGATTTTTCAAAAGTTCGAGCAGTAAATCAAAATGCGCCCCAGCATCCAGCTTCTTCGAAAAGGCCTTCATTGCCGGCGAATCGAAAGCATCCAGCACATCGTTGATCTGATCCGCAATCGCAGAGAAAACCGCGTCTTCCGGCTTGTTCGATTGAAACTTCCTCCTGCCAAAAATATCACCGAGGAAATCGGTAAGCACGACGCTGAATGCTTCTTTCTTGAATCGCGAAAGCAAATTCTCAATCCACAAAATAGCTTCCGAAAGCTCTGCTCGGTTACGACGACTCTTTCGCCTCAAGGCATCAAGGGCGTCATCGATTGACTCCGGCAAGTGATCGTTCGCCAACTCATCAAAACTGCTCAGCACAGCGGCCAGTCCGATCCCCTCATCTTCTTCGGCTTCTTGATTTAAATGATTCTGCAACGTCGCATTCACTTCCGGACATCGAAGAAGGGCCATGAACGAATCAAATCCCCTTCCCCTCACCAGCTTGCTCATAATTCCGATTAGAAAATACAAACTGTGCGTCGTCAGGCTTTTTCCACCCGGATCGAAGCCGCCGATTTCATGGTCGGCTAACGCCTTTTCCAACGGTGCAACGATCTCGGGATCAGGAACGCCCACGGCGACCATTTTGTCAGGGCTGCGGTGTCGAGTCGCCAAATTGGTTGCTCGTTCAGCTTGCCCTGCGGGCGATCTTTCAGAAAAAATCGTTTGGACAGGGCTCGGGATATTCAGATGATGCCGCAGCCATTTTTCGTGCGGCGCAGGCCGGCCCCAATCATCGAATTGAGAACTCAACTCGCTTTCCGGCGCATAAATCAGAACCTCGACCGGAATTTTTTGTGAAAGCCGCGCCAACGCATTTACCGCCAACGGCAAGGGATCCGGCGTAGCGATAACCGTTATTTTCTTTATCTCAGCGGGAATTCGGCCCTCCGCTGCTGCCACTCGTCGAGCTTCCGCCGCATCAAAAAATCCTGAGTGACGCGTCATTTTCACCACTTCGCGCTCCAACTCAGCCAGCTCTTCCCAACGTTCCGGCTCCATTTCGCCACTGCCTAAAACTCGTGCCGCATCTCCGAAATCGAGCCCGTTCTCGCCCAGCAAACTGCGAACTCGCAACAAATCGCCCGCTGTTTTCAGCGCCCAGGAAAGCGTTCGGTCAACAGGATCTACTGGAAAAAGATTTCGATAATCATTCAACGGAAGCTCTAGAATTAGAGCCGTCCACAACATTAGAGTTTCCGCACGCGCAGCGACCGGCTTATCAAAACGAGTTCCCGAAACCCGATCTGGGCTGATAAAAAATTCGGGAGCCACGACTTGCGGAGGAATAACTGCGGTCGGGACTACCTCCGATGCTCGAATCGCCAGCGCTTCACGAAAACGTCGGCCCGAATGGGAAGTTGGAACCACCACCAAATGGGAACTTAAATCCAGCGGCGTTCCCGGTGTCCAGTCAGCGGTAAAATGATCCACTGCGGTTTCAAGAAGCTGCTTATCCCAGTTTAAAAACGTTCGTTGGTGACTTGTCGAAAACAAATCGAACTCGACCTGATTGGGGTCAGTTCCACCGGATTTAGATTGGCTGGAGCGGCTCGGCATTGTCTAAATGTGAGTATAGACGCATTTCAAAAATGTCCCGACAAAAACACGCCTAACCAATCTTGAATTTCCCTTTTTCGATCCAATAAGGTTCGTTCGTCGAACAGACCCTGTTCATTCATTACGGTGCGGCGCCTTCTGAACTCGGCGGCAGCTCTTCCGGAGCAGTATCAGTTTTTACAGGGGCAACTGGCGCGGTCTCGGTATTTTTTTCCATGACGCGACGCGCGAGCTTGCGGCGTTCCTGCAAATTTTCGTCACTCCTTTTCCCCATCAAAACGGAGATCCAACGAAGATCGTGACTGCTGTCGAGTAGGACCTTGATCATCATTGTCAGCGGCACGGCAAGGAACATTCCAACCGGCCCCCAAATGTAACCCCATACCAAAACGGAGAAAATCACCATCACAGTGGATATGCCGAATCGATCACCCAAAAGCATCGGTTCAAGGAAGTTTCCGATCGCAACGTTGATGACGAGAAAGCAAACGAGAACGCCGAAAGCAGGCCAAAATCCACTTTCGATCAATGCCAACACAATCGGCGGAACTGCCGCAATAATGGAGCCAATCGCCGGGATAAAATTGAATAAAAAGGC
>ERZ887942.829-NODE-829-length-23622-cov-5.497560_pt1 | contig 23622 bp, 17 predicted proteins | sample MGYA00521099_ERZ887942 | MGnify/ENA primary metagenome ERZ887942 (study PRJEB32303, sample SAMEA104408605) | aquatic metagenome | biome: Brackish water; feature: Pelagic; material: water | place: Baltic Sea | collected 2014-06-07T06:48:00 | depth 16,251 m ...
CATTCTCGTCTTGTCGTGTTAATTGGAATCGTGGTAAACAGCGTGTAAGACTCACTTTTGAGCTTGTAATTCATGATGAATTCGAAAGTAGACACGATCCATCCAGGGACGGGACCATGGTTGAGCAGCAATCATTCAAAGATTCAATTAAGAATTTCTATTACGATTCCAGAATCTATCTAAAATATGGCACAACTTCTCCCGAAGTGATTTCGCTTCCATTTACAAACCGTAGCCTCTCTATCGACCCTGATGATCCTCGGGCAAGGAAGAAGCTCATCATCAAATCTGGATTACGTGGTCGAACTTCGCGCAATCAACTTTTTTGGCAAACCGCAATTCAGGAGTTTCGTCCGCAAACTGTACTTGATATCGGTTTTAATTATGGAGAGTGTATGCTCTCCACGACATACGAACCGGGAGCTCGACTCTTCGCATTCGAAGCAAATCAAGGACTGGAACCATACATCGAGCAGTCTCTTTCGAAGCATCCCAATCAAGAACAAATTGAATGTCATTTCAAACTCGTCAGCGACACAATCGAGGAAACAGACTTTTGGGTCGATAAAGAATGGAGTGGCTGTTCATCTGCGGCGCGCCCGAATGTCGAGCAATCTCCCGAGAAATATGAGAAGAAGTCTGTAGCAAGTGTCACCATTGATCACGTATTGAAATCCAGTCATTGTGATCAAGAAAAACTCTTTTTCAAACTCGACGTCGAAGGCTATGAATATCGAGTTCTCTTAGGAATGCAGGAGACGATTGAACAGACTCAAGAGATCCTTGGATTTGTAGAATTTGACCCAACACTGCTACGCCGGGCAGGGGAAAATGTTCACGAGTATTGGGACTTTCTTCGGAATCAATTCAATGTCTACGCCTTTGAGAAAGATGGCGACTGGAGGTCTTATCAACATCTCGACATGTTGGAACTTGAGTTTTTGTGTGGAGACAAATTCCATACCGATCTTCTTTTGATCAAATCTGATTCTTCAGAAGAGATCAATGTTCAATTGCAGTCAGCTTGGAAGCAGCTATCCACTCGAAAATTTGCTGCATAGTTGGGGCGTGACTTAAACTGAAAACATTCCATTCGAATGAACGACTCCAGAGGACGGGACATCAGATGCGTATCACACAGGTCATGCTGACAAAAGGTTTCGGGGGAGCGGAGCGGTCCTTCGTGGATACTGTGCTTGCCCTTGCTGAACGAGGTCATCAAGTTCAAGCGATCTGCCAACCCAATTTCGTCAAGCGGAACCTACTCGAAGGCAATGAAAACATCACACTGAGTTGTGTAAAGCAATCTGGCTGGTGGGATGAACTGGCAGCCAGTCGAATTCGCCGAGCTATTCTTGAATTCAAACCATCAGTGGTTCATGCTCATCTCGCCCGCGGGTCTTGGCTCGCTGGTCGTGCGCTGCGAGGAGTTGATCTCCCACTCGTCTGCAAGTTGCACAATTACGCGAACCTTGCCTATTACAAATACGTAGATCACTTCATCGGGACAACGGCCGATCAACGACGGTATCTCAAAGAGAACGATTACCCCGATCATCGCATCAGTGTCATTCCAAATTTCTCTCGATTGCAACCAATTAGCGCAGCACCTGAAGCATTGGAATGTAAATCAACGTCGCCCTGCACATTCATCACCTGTGGTCGACTGAATCCGGTGAAAGGCTTCGACATTTTATTGCGAGCTTTTCGCCTCGCATTAAACAAGAATAAAAACTTGCGATTGATCATCGGAGGTGAAGGAGAAGAGAAACCGATCCTCCAGAAAATCATCTCCGAACTCAATCTTCAGGAGCATGTCGAACTCGCTGGCTGGATTGATGATGTTCCGACTTTTCTGGATCGAGGCAATGTCTATGTTGTTTCGTCTCGATCAGAATCTTTTGGAATCGCATTGCTGGAAGGGATGTCACGCGGGCTCCCTGTCATCACGACGCGCACGAAAGGTCCTAGTCAAATCCTTACCGAAAGCAACGCCTGGTTCGCTGAGACAGAGGATGAGTTCAGCCTGAAAGAAGCAATCCTTCGCGCCGCTGAAGATCACAAGCTGAGACAGCATCGCGGAGAAGAAATGGTCCGCATCTATCAATCGAAGTATTTCAAAGACTCTGTATTGGGTCACATCGAAGAACTCTACGAATCCTTAGCCACGTCACCCGCTTCAGTGTCAGAGTTTCAATACGACGACCAGCAACAGATCACAACGCGAAGCGACGCGAAACAACTCTTAAAAGAAGTTGGCATCGTGACTTCCGTAGACGCCTTAACGATCCCCCTTGCACAAACTCTACGTGATGTCGATGGCAGGCAAACTGGAATTTTGAATGCGGTCGGTGGTTCTAAGGTATTTCTGAAAAGACACCTTCAGCATGAAAGCACTTCCAAAGACTTCATTCAAGATGGTGAAAAGGAATTTAAGGCGGTCCAACTCTGTGAGCGGGCAGGCGTTCCAACTTTACAAGTGCTCGCCTGTGGAAAGAATGACAACCCAGATGCAGGATCAATTGGTTCCTTTCTGATCACAGCTGAAGCGGGCGGAGGGATCTCTGCGAATCAACTCTCTCATAGCTGGAGATGCGATCCAAGCAATCGCAACACAACGTCATCAATGCGTAATGAGCTTATCGTTTCCATTGCGGAGACGATCCACAAACTCCATGCAGCGAACCTCTATCACCAAGACCTCTACTGGACTCATTTCTTCCCGAGTCGTTCTGAAGATGGAAAAGTCACTTCTCACCTGATTGACGTTCAGCGATTAACACGCGGAACAAACGCCGTTTCCCGGTTTCTCTTCCAACTGAAAGATTTAGCACAACTTAGGTTTTCAATGGAATGGGTCGGTTTGAATTCGGAAGAAATCAATTTCTTCTACTCGCGCTACTTTAGCCACCAACAAAAATCCATTTCGAAAACAATCACTACCACTCTTGCGCCGACCTTAGTCTGGATGCGAAGTCTGGGACGGTTAACGAAATTAAAAGCTCGGCGAAAAAGCAGAACTCTGGAAGAAACAGTCGCCATCGAACTTGGTTTCGCTCCATACCTTTCGGAAATCCCGCATGCAGCAACCCGAGTAGATCACGATCAAAAGCGAGCCGCTTAAAGAGATCGGTAACTGCCCTTAAGCGGCACGGGAGGCGCTTGAGCTACCCGCTGAATGATTTCTCAGAGCTTCAATCATTCGTCGCGCGACGGTATTTGCTCCGTCCCCATTCATATGAACACTATCGAGATAGAATTCGTCCCGATTTAGAATAAGGGATTCGACAGCGAAATACTCGCAATCGAATTCATCCGCCAACGACTGCAAACAACGGTTGTAGTCAGCGATCAATAAGTTACGAGCAGCGTCACCCCGCACAGGGACTGTACTCCACAGCATGATCACCGACTCTTGATTTCGTCTTCTGACATCATTGATGATCGTGCTAATGTTTTGACGGAATTCTTCCAATGTAACAACTGGTCCCACAGGAAGAATTTTTCTTATCCACGGAGAACGCAATCTTCGTTTCAGAGATTTCAATACCTTGCGTCCCCATTTACTCAGCCGACCGTTGGGGTAATACGGAACATAGAGTTGTGGCAAACTCGTGTGCCACGAATCAACGAGCCCATAATTGATCAGCACAAGGTCCGCTGCCGTATTGTTATCTCGGCTTCTGGAGAGACCTTCGCGCGAGCAGTTCATCGTGCCGCCATGATTCTCCAGATTGACATCAAATCCAAGATGCGTCAGTTGTTGCTGAAGTTTCGTAGGGACACACTCCCCCGGCGGAAGCTTCTCGCTCCCTTCAGTATTGCAGTCTCCAAAAGCTTGAAGCTTCAATGCCGTTGGAAGTCTCTCAAAGAGAGTTTCACGTGGTCTGTTCATCACAACGGATCGCTATATGATTTGAATAATCGTAGAGCCAGTGACGGCTGTTCGGAAATGCCAGTGCATTACTACAATTGAAAATTCGGGTGTCACTGGCTCTGCCAGTGTTTTCTAAGTTGAATGTATTGCATGGTTTGCACTGGCAAAGCCAGTGGCACCCAATCCTAAAATCGAAGTGGATGATAGCACTAGACTACCGGTTGACTGATTCACCACTCTTGGCAGCGATCTGGGTCGGGAGCAATTTTTCAGTGTGCAATTGCTTGAAGTCCATCTGTGTCGCGCCTTTGCCGAAGTTGACGACTTGGTTCTTTTGCGTCAGGGTTCGGCTGAGCAATAATCCTCGCTTTAGGTCGATTTGCATTGAGCCTTCTGGCTTGCGTCGCAGAAGTTGCATTTCTAACTCAGGGTCGTTGAGCGGTGTCAAGACTTTCGTCTTAATTGTAATCGTTGCGATTCCGTTCTCGACACTCCGTACAAAGTATCGGCGTTGGAGCTTTACCATTTGCTTGAGAGGAGAACCAGGTAGACTCAGCGGGACAGCGATATCTTCCTTCCAGATTCCGCCCACTTTGACCGGCTCTTCTGGCAATTGTACAAGAACATCAATCGCCAATTGGTTCGGCTCATCTTTTTGATTCAATAGAGGCTTGAGATCTGAGACTTCGCCTGTAGGTGATATTGTCAGCTTCAGGTGCGGTCTACCGATCATGGAAGCAATCGGCTTGAAAATCAATTGAGGTTTTTTGTCAAACTGGCTGTCAAACTTCGCTTTGGCTCCATTCTGAAATAAATCCAGTTTCGCCGACTCCATCATTAGCTCAATAATTGCCGAACCATCTTCGTTCACCGAAAGGACTCGGTAATTCTTGATAGAATCCTGATAGGAATGCGGTTCTTCTGTCAGTTCACCTATTTTGACAACATAATCATCATGCAGCGAAACTTCATAGCGAATCACCTGATCTGCCTGGAATTTGTATCGCAGTAGGAACGATTCTGCATCGTCTCCTAATAGTGGTCGCTGATTGAAAAACAAGCTTGCAGCGAGAGTTGCCAAAGTAATAGATGTAATATTGTAGAGTCGCATCAGAGCATCCTTGCCCGAATTTCCAGTGATAATTTGTTGATCAGTGTATTCTCTAACAAATATCGCTGATCGCTGCGAGACGAATTTTGAGAGATACGAGCAGTTCTGACTCTGTTACGGCTTGGTACTCCGAGAGGTTTTAAAAGACTGATTTCCCCCTAAGCTCTGTCCCTATCAATACATTTTAGCAGCTTTCTACAGATTGCGATGTGAACCATTGCCAAGTAGTTTTCAACTTTATTGTCGTAGCGAGTTGCAGCGCGGCGAAACTCTTTGATCCAGCCGGTGGCTCGCTCTACGATGTTGCGTGAGCGGTATTTTTCTTTGTCGAAGTTCTCATGGGCTGTTTGACTTGAGCGAGTGGGGATCACATCTTCAATGCCCAACTTATGGATGTATTGGCGAATGAAGTTAATGAATCTGTACTACTCTTGTTGTTCGCCTTTCTTCATTTCTTAATTCGTCTTCTCTGAAAAAGTCGCGTTGGAGGTTTGAGTTTATTTGCGTTGTGAACCGGAGTTCACATTTTGCGTTCGACAGGGTAGCTGGAGAGCCTTGCCATGCGTCTCTGCATTTCATTTTTTTATCCATCTGTATTCTAACTCACAGAGATTCAGAAGTCGTTTTTAAATGCTTTGAGCAACAATATCTCGAAAGATTTCAATAGTCGATGCGAAGAGACATTCATGGATAAGCATACCATTTCTGAACGCTTCAATTACAAGTTCTCAATTACAAAACGATGGCTGCTACTTCTGGTTGGGGCTGTTGCACCTCTGGCGATATTCGGACTGGTGATGTTCGCTGCCCCGTCTGACAATTCATCGAAGGCGTTTGAACCGACTCCGCGTCGCGTTCCGCAGTTTGATCTTTCGAATACAACCGTTGACGAGGGAGAGATTCGTGCAGGGGGACCTCCGAAAGACGGTATTCCAGCTCTGACTCACCCGAAAATGATCTTAGGGTCGAAGGCAACTTCTCTGGAAGTGGATGATCGAATCATTGGAGTCGTCGTTGACAATGAGCCCCGTGCGTATCCTCTCGCGATTCTCAATTACCATGAAATCGTTAACGACACTGCCGCGAATGTTCCAATCGCAGTGACGTATTGTCCACTGTGCGATTCCGTAGCAGTCTTTGATCGTCGCACACCTCTCGGAGTTCGCGAATTCGGGGTTTCAGGGCTGCTCTACAACAGCAATGTGTTGATGTTTGACCGTGGCGGTCTTCCGGAGAGTTTATGGTCTCAGGTCAAGAACGAAGGAATCTCTGGTCCCGGTGCCGGCAAGAAGTTAGCTACAATCCCCTGCGAACTCACAACTTGGAACGCCTGGAAGTTACAACATCCAGATACGTTGGTTCTTTCGAGAGATACTGGGGCTGTCAGAGACTATACAATAAACCCATACGAGAAGTATTTCAGCAACCAGCAGCTGATGTTTCCGGTCACGTCGATTGATGGCAATTTTCCGAATAAGGAGAGAGTATTAGGGGTTTGGGTGGGTGAAGAATATCGAGCCTATCCTGAGTCTCGGTTTCCACTCGACCAAAATCAAATCACGGATAAGATTGGCGATAAAACCCTGACGATAAGTTTTGATCGCAACTCAAAATCGATGAGAGTCGTGTCAGCTGATGAAGGGATCTCCTGGATGTATTCGTTTTGGTTTGCCTGGCGAGCAATGCATCCGGAAACAACCATCTTTGGCGGCACGACAATCCAGTCCCAATAGGGTACGCTCGGCGTACCAGGACAAGCGATCAGACACTCCATGAAACCGCAAATTAGGTATTGTGAATCGAGTGAGCATTCGAAGGTACGCGAAGCGTACCTTACGGTGCTGAATGCGAGTTCATTCTGATGTACAATCTTCAAGCCTGGGTTGGCAGAGGCAGTTACAATTGACTTTGCACTCAACCACCCTGTCGTCACTCGTCGTTTTATTAACCTAGCTAACCTGACTTGATGGAGTGAAGAATGGACCCTTGGATCGTTATTCCATCTATTTGCTTGGGTGTATTCATCTTAATCGTGATTTACGAAATCATGCGAAAGGAAAAGCGACGTAAAAAGTATGGAAAATTTGAGCCAGATGCGCCAAAACCTGGCGACAGGCTGACTCGTCGGCAGCGTCAAATGTATTACGCCGTTTTTTTGCTTGGCATTTTCACGTGCGTCACGATTGTTGGCTACTCAGCCTTCCTAGGATTTGAAATGACTCGAGTTAAAAAGCATGGCGGTCAACTACCACTCATCAAAGAGCTTGAAGAACTCTATCAAATTGGTGGAATCTGGAGCGTCATCTTTATTGTCACAATACTGTTCTTGACATCATTAGCTCTAACAGTCCACGGATCGAAGCTTCTCAAGCAAGATCCGTCCCAGCAAGATTTGGATAGTTCATTAACGAATCAGGAGCGAATTCATCGTTTTGCCATTGCCCAATTACTAAGTTCGTTTTTTCTGATGTTTGTATACTTGCTTGTGGTTGATCAACTTTCATTTGTCATAGTATCGAATGACGAAGAAGTATTGTTGTACCGTTTTCCACGTTGGATTTGGGCTATCGATTTTTTTCTTTACGGGTGCATTATCGTGAGTTGGGTCAATTATAAGAGAAAGTCTTCAAACAATCCTCTTCAGTTTTTCCGAAGGTTCTATCTACTTCTAGCAGTTCTTGCTCCAGTTTCACTCGCTGAGATGCACTCTACTTCTGTGATTGTTGAGGACAACACTTTTGTGAAGCAGTCACTGTTTCAAGGAACATTATTTTCTAAGGTGGCCATCAGCATGCCTGATTGCGAGTATGTGAAATTACAGAAAAACGAGAAAGGCACGCAATACCTCACATTCAAATCGGCAATATCAGGCGTAATTGAAAAGGTCAAAGTTGGAAGATTGGTTTCAAAAGCGATACCAGAACTAGAGAAAAAGTTAGACGACCTCGGCATTCATCATATCGGATTCCCTTAGGTTCGCAGAGTCAGTAGCGTTAGTGGTTGGTCCTGTACTCAACCACCAAAAACGGAAGTCTTCAACATGATCAAAAATATCCCCTGCTACTACCGAGCTTTTCTTGTAATAGCTGTTGTGTCATCTTTGCTTGGAGTCTCTGCCATGGCTGAACCAATCGTAATGCGAGACATCGAATACGCAACGGTCGACGGACATCGGCTCTTGCTCGATTTGTATCAACCTGAGGGTGTCAAGAATTCTCCGTTAATTGTTTGGGTGCATGGTGGCGCGTGGCGGGGTGGTTCTAAAAAATCTGTTCCCATCCTCGAATTAGTAAACAGCGGCTACACCATTGCGAGTGTTGATTATCGACTCTCGCCAGTGGCTCGGTTTCCGGCACAGGTTTACGATATCAAGGCTGCAATTCGTTTCTTGCGAGCGAAGTCAGCAGAGTATGAATACGATACAGAGCAGATTGCCATCGCTGGATCATCTGCCGGTGGGCATCTGGTGGCACTTGTTGGTGTGACGAATGGAAACGCGGAACTGGAAGGGGAAGTCGGCAGGCATCTGGATCAGTCTTCATCAGTCCAAGCCATTGTTGACTATTACGGTCCAATCAATTTCTTAACGATCTTGCCACAGTCGACACCTCATGGCTTGGGAGTTCGCGTCCCGGCTTTACAACTTCTTCTCGGCAGCCAACCAGAGGAGAATCCCCCACTCGCCAAGCTCGCGAGTCCTGTGATTCATGTCGACAAAAGTGATCCTCCATTGCTACTGTTTCATGGCGACCAAGACCCACAAGTCCCGATCAATCAATCGCATGAACTCCATGGGAAATACAAGGAGCTAGGTTTACCCATACAATTCCACGTCATTCATGGAGGCGCACATGGCGGGAAAGAATTCTACGACGCTCAGCGATTGAAGCTGATTGAGGAGTTTTTGAAATCGTTGTAGTGCCTTAGTACATGTCCCTTCAATGAAGGATTGAGATTTGACATAGTCTTAAAGTATTGCGGAATCACTACAACCAATTGATTTGAGAACGTGGATTTTCGCGGATGCGGCGGATTCACGCTGATCATTTTTGATGAATCCTTACCAGTTCGATAATCGATTCAGGGCGACTCATCTCGGAATCAATTAGACTTCAGCTCAGAGAAGATTTTAGAACTGTAATAATAGTAGTTCTTTCTCATGATCATCCGTGGAAATCGGCTGCATCCGCGTCGATCCGCGTTCGAAAGATTTTTGCAGAAAGCCACGGAGATGCTCGTCGGCAATCGTGATGCCTCTCCGAACTGGTAATTATCGCAATACATATTCGTGGGACGTTGACATAGGGTCCAGTCAAAACGTCACTGAAAATAGACTCACTAAACAAACCGAAACATTTCCAAATTTCCGGTGTTCAACTGATTGAAGCCCAGATGGGTTCCCATCGTGATGCTTTGAAATTTCACACTGGAGTTTATTGATGCGACTTTTGCCTCTCACAATATTTTGCTCATTTGCATTTTGCCTGTCTGGCGTCTCACTCGCTGCTGAATCGCAGTCCAAATCAGATGCCGTTTCTGTTGCACAGCAAGTCGATGTGCTTCTTAAAGAACTTCTTGCCAAAGAGGATGTTCAGCCGGCGGATTTGACAAATGATGAAGATTTCCTGCGAAGGATCTATCTCGACCTGTCTGGGGTTGTTCCTTCTCCTAAGGACATCACTTTGTTTGGTCTCAATGGTGATGCTCAAAAGCGTACTGTTGTGATTGATCAACTTCTCGCATCGGATGACTTCGGAACACTCTGGGGTTCTTATTGGCGGGAAGTGATTATGTCGCGAGCGACCGACCAGCGTGCGACTCTTGTTTTATCCGGTCTTGAAGCATGGCTTGTCGAGCAATTTAATAACAACCGTTCTTGGGATGACATTGCACGGACCTTAATCACCGCTACAGGTTCAGTTCGTGAAACTGGTGAAACGGGGCTGATTTTCGCACATACTGGTGAACCCGAAGAACTCGCTGCGGAGATCTCACGAATCTTCCTTGGAATTCAAATGAGTTGTGCCAACTGCCACGACCACCCGACCGATAGTTGGAAGCGTGAAGAGTTTCATCAGCTCGCTGCGTTTTTGCCTCGTGTTTCTGTTCGCAGAGAAACTCAAGGAGACCCAGCAAGTTGGATTGTTCGGTCAGTTGATGATGACCCACGCCGACGAAATAGCAACTTCAACGTCGACCAGTTGTTTCGAGGACTCGACCGCAATCGCGATGGACAACTTGCAAAGTCCGAAGCACGAGGACCAATCCAGGAGCGATTTGATCGCATTCTTGAAGTCGCTGACGCTGACAAAAACAAAATGCTCTCGAAAGAAGAATTCGAGGCGAGTCGTGCTTTAGCAATGACTCAGCAGCAAGGTCAGGGGGAGATGGAATACTACATGCCCGACCTCAACAATCCGGCATCACGCGGCACATTGACTCAACCTGTCTTCTTCATCCCAGAGGCAAAAGGTCCGAAGTTAAGAGATGATGCCGACGACATGACTCGACGTCATGCACTGACCGACTACATCACTTCGCCAACCAATCCATGGTTTGCGAAAGCCTTCGTGAATCGAATTTGGTCAGAGATGTTGGGGCAAGGGTTTTACACTCCAATTGATGATATGGGACCAGAACGAATTGCAATGTTTGAAGAAGTCCTCGATCTTCTTGCTGATGGTTTTGTAAAGAACCAATATGATGTGAAATGGGTCTACAGGACGATTGCGAACACTGACGCCTATCAGCGGCAAATTCGCACAAAGAATTCAGAACATTATGTTCCTCCGTTTGCGAGTGCTTCGCCGACCAGATTAAGTTCTGATCAGATCTATATGTCGCTGTTCAAGGTGCTGGGAGCTGAACAAGGATTGGCAACATTCGCTCGAGGCAATCGTGGCGGGATGATGGGACGCCGGACAGGGCTTGATCCCGGGAAATTCCTGTTCCAACAAACCTTTGGTCTTGATCTTTCAATGCCAAAAGATGAAGTCATCGGAAACGTTCCTCAAGGTTTGTTTATGATGAACAGCCCCATTGTCGAAACGATGATCCGCGGAACCGGTGACACCAAACTGAGTCGAATACTCAAAGATCAGTCAGATAACGAAGACGCTTTGCGGGAGGTTTATCTACTCGTTCTTTCTCGTGAGCCGACTGACAAAGAAATCAACATCGGAAAAGAATACGTCACTCAGGTCGGCAGTCGAACGGAAGCGTTTGAAGACTTGATGTGGAGTTTGTTGAACTCGACGGAATTCATTTCGAAACGCTAACGCTTATCGTTTCGCCGGACACTTTAAGTGTCCGGCAAAACATCTTGAAGACAACTATTCATTCAATAACTCTTTACCGAAAGTTGACCCATGGCATCTTTCCTTCATGAATCGATTTCGCTGTCGCATCAACGAGTCAATCGTCGACGGTTCCTGCATCAGATCTCCGCTGCCGGTCTCGGCACCGGGATGCTGAGCTTTCAAGATGTCATCTCTCTGAAGGCGGAAGAACTACGCCGGCAAGGGAAGTCGATGATCCTACTCTGGATGGCGGGTGGTCCCAGCCAGATGGAAACATTCGATCCAAAGCCTAACCATGAAAATGGTGGAGGCACGAAAGCGATTCAAACGTCTCTGCCTGGTGTGAGCATCGCTGAGAGTTGGCCGAACATGGCGAAAGTGATGAACGAGGTTTCATTGATTCGCTCGATGACGAACAAGGAAGGGAACCATCAGCGAGCCACGTATCAGATGCACACTGGCTATGTTCCGTCTGGAAGTGTGAAGCATCCGAACATTGGTAGCTGCATCGCTCAACAGCTTGCCGAATCAGATGCTGATTTGCCGAGTGTTGTCTCGATTGGTCCAACTCTTGGTGCCGGGTTCCTCGGCGTCGACTATGAGCCATTCAACGTCAATCAACCCGGTTCAATGCCACAGAACCTCGCTACGACTCGCGCTACTGACCGCTTTCAAAGACGCATGGGTTTGCTCGGCAGATTGGAAGGCGAATTCGCAAATCGTGGAGCAGTCTCACAAGTCGAGAACCATCAGCGATTGTACAACAAATCTTCCAAGCTCGTCTTAAGTCCTCAGACGAAAACATTCGAATTGAATGACGAATCAGACGAATTAAAAGCAGCCTATGGCGATACCGATTTCGGTCGCAGCTGCTTGCTTGCCCGTCGACTTGTCGAATCAGGAGTGACGTTCGTAGAAATTCGCTCGAATGGCTGGGACACACATCAAGATGGTTTCGAAGCGGTTGAGAACAAAGCCAACGAAGTCGATCCGGCGGCTGCGACTCTCATTAAAGATCTCAAAGAACGCGGTTTACTGGACGACACACTTGTCGTCTGGAGTGGCGAATTCGGTCGTACTCCCAAAGTGAACGGTCGCGGTGGCCGTGATCACTATCCGCGTGCCTTCAATTCCTGGTTAGCAGGCTGTGGCGTTAAAGCTGGACAAGTTATTGGCAGTACAACAGCAGATGGCTCAGCGATTGAAGACCGTCCAGTTGAGGTCGCAGATTTTTTGAAGTCGATCTGCCATGGACTCAACGTCGATGCAACTCATGAAAACATTAGTCCCCTCGGACGTCCATTAAAAGTCGTCGATGGAGGAAATGTGATTGAAGAACTTTTTGCATAGCAAAAAGCCGTTTTGCCGGACACTTCAAGTGTCCAGCTAACTCGTACAAGTATTCAACAAACATAATGAATCCGCGCGACTGCACCTTGTTGGTGCAGTAGCTGCCTCGGTGACTTCGGTCATCGGGGTTTCTTTATTTGAGCCGGACCGTTGAACCGCAACCCTGCTCCGCTTACCCTCTCGTGAACTCATGAATTACGAGAGAGATATGGATCACAAAGCAATTGAAGAACGACTGGTTTTCGGGCTGAACGCTTCCACTCAGGCAGAAGCTCTGGTCATGAAATACTTCATGAATGAGTCTTTGCAGGTCATGCTCAAGGGTGATCAATCTCCCGTCACAGTTGCGGACCGTGGAGCCGAAGAACTCCTGCGAGGGAAGATCTCTCAGGAGTTCCCCGACGATGCGATCATGGGGGAAGAATTCGGTCCCCAAGACGGAACAAGTGGTTATCGCTGGATTTTGGACCCCATCGATGGGACGAAGTCCTTCATCCATGGTGTTCCGTTATTCGGAATGCTGATCGGCTTACAGTATGAGGGAGAATGCGTGGCAGGTATTTGCCGTATTCCAGCGACCAAAGAAGTTGTCTACGCTCAGAAAGGTGGCGGAGCATGGTGGCAGCGAGGCGAAGCTAAACCTGTCCCGGCGAAAGTCAGCGACACAACAAACCTCAGCGATTCACTCTTCCTCTTTACCGCAGTCGAGGGGTTCCAAGAGATCAATCGCTTTGAACTCCTTGGCGAATTTTCGGAAGCATGCCGACTCTCCAGAAGTTGGGGCGATTGTTACGGACATATTCTTGTCGCTACGGGACGCGCTGACCTCATGGTTGATCCACTCTTAGCAGAATGGGACGCTGCTGCTTTGATTCCAATTGTCGAGGAAGCCGGTGGTGTTTTCATGGACTGGAACGGTGAATCCACTGCCTTGGGAGGAAATGGAATTTCGACCACACCTGCATTAAAAGACGATATTCTGAAGATGATTTCATAGCTGATTCATGTTCTATTTGGGGAGCACAAAAATGAATCATCTAATTTGAAACTGGTTGATTCCGTTTCTCACTCCTCTGTGTTTTTTATTGCCATCATCCCGACACCGAAGAACGCACGTGTTGAAACGCCGCCAAGCAAAAAACTCAATCACTTGGGAAAAGACCAGATTGCTTGAATGCCATCGGAACAAAACATTATCAAAAATACTCCCTGGAAGGTGAGGGCACGAGTGCTGTTCATGGTTAAGGACGTTGTACCGTTGGACAGGATTTCATCCAACCTTGCCAACTTAAAAAGCTGCCCCATAAGGGCGATTTACTAGGCATTGTATGCCTCACAAAATATAGCGGATCGCCATCTGCTCTCACCCCTAGACCTATTTCACTTGAGGCGTTGGGGGATCAATGGCGACATCGTCTTCGGGCACCAATTCAATCTTGAGGTCACTGCCTTTGAGGTACTTGTCGAAGAAATTCTGCGTGAGGAGGTAGACGGCTGGTTGTCCGAATGCCGGTCCGCCGTGTCCAGCGCCGGGAATTGTCTGCAACCACACACCCACGCCTTTCGCTTTCAGAGCAGCTTGAAGTTCCACACTTTGAGCGTACGGAACCAGCGCGTCGTGTGTGCCGTGCAGGATCAGCATCGGCGGATTGTCTTTGCTGACATAGTGAATGGGACTGACAGCATCGGTCTTTTCTTTGTTGTCGACGAGACTCACGCCGATCAATTCCGAATACGGATCACTCGGGGTGTTGAACTTGAAAATGTTGCGAATATTTTCATCCTCTTCAGCGTGCTGCATCACAGTTGTGAAATTTGCCGGACCATAGATATTACAAACGCACTGTACTCGGTCGGACTGGTCGTCGTTTCCTCCGATTGGGGCAAAGGCTTTCTTACCACCTGACGTCGCCACTAGTGCCGATAAATGTCCTCCCGCTGATCCACCCACGACACCTACGTGACCGGGATCAATGTGATACTCGTCCCGATTCGCTCGCAGCCAGCGAATAGCAGCCTGGCAGTCTTGGATCTGTGCCGGGAACTTCGCCTTCTGGCTGAAGCGATATTCGACACTCGCTACCACATAACCACGCTTGACCATGCTGACGAACGGACTAGGAAACTTGCTGCCCCCCATCCAACCACCGCCGTGAATGTGAACAATCATCGGTAATGGCTGCTCGGGCGTTTTCTCTGGCAAGTACAGATCGAGCCGCTGCGCTTCGTCACCATCCGGGATGTAAGCAATGTCGCGGACCATCTTCACCCCAGCGGGTAATTTCACATCCTGAGCAGTGACCAAACCTGCAAATGAAATCCACACGACGAGACAGGCAAATGCAGTCGGTGTATACGATCCTGCGAGTTGGCGTGAGAGATTCAACAAGCGGTGACTGTTCATGTTTCGCTTTCAGTAATTTGATAATGAAGATGATTGTACAGCTGTGATCGAGTGGAATGTGCGTGTGGGTATTGGAAAGACTTTAGCTTTGTTGCTTGGCGATCTCTCTTGCTTTTTCGAGGGTGAGGTTTAGCTCACGCAGACCTGATTGCATGGAGATGACGCTTTGAGAAAAATTGGTATGGGTTGAAATATCGGGAACGTTCTTAGCGTACTCGCTAATTGCGACACGGTATTTCCCTAACTTCTTATTCAGCATCTTGAAGTACCCCACCGGATCATCGACTCGAGTTTCTAAAGCTCGTGAGAGGTCGAAGATGGCTCGGCAGATGAGGGTGAGTTCCGGGAAGTCTTCGATTTCGTCTGAATGCCGAACAAACGCTCGTACAACCCAGGCATGTGCCATTTGCTCCTGGCAGTAGATTACGCACTCTTCTAATTGCTCTTCCCCCGACTTCGTCATTTTATTCGCAACCGTTCACGATGTTGAAACTATTGTCTAACCACGAAACACACAAATGACACGAAAAGAATGTCGTCACAAACAAAACTGCTTAAACCGCTGAAGATGTCTGATTCCTCAAGATGATTCACGCGATTCAGCTCACAGATTTAGAAATATCATCCCGTAAATTATATTCATCCTGTCTCTTATTTTTGTGTGGTTCGTGTTTTTCGTGGTTAAAAGACTGTTGAGCCTAACGAGACTGTGATCGGTTACCTTTTATTCTTCTTCGTCTTCTGCATCATCTGGTCGGGAAATCCCATACTTCTTCAAACGCCGATCCAGCGTCGTTCGTTCAATCTGCAGAATTCTGGAGGCCTTCGATTTATTCCACCCAGTGGAATCGAGAACGGCTTCAATGTAGTACCGATCAATGTCGTCGAGACTAATTTCTCTTTGGATAAAACTTCCAAAGAGATCGACCATCGGATCGACACTGGTTTCCACAGACTCCTCTTTCACCGTCGCGGATAAGACTGGTGTTACGAGCCCCGTAGCTTCTTCTTCAAGTCTTAAAGTTGTGAGAACAATATCTTCTGGCTGTAAAATTTCATTATCTGAAAGAATCACCGCACGTTCAACGACGTTGCGAAGTTCCCGCACATTTCCTGGCCATGGATGAGATTTCAGTTTCTGGATTGCAGGCGTACAGAACCCTTTAATTTTAGAATTGGATTTTGAGGAAAATCGCTGTACGAAATGTTGAGCGATTGCGGAGATGTCATCCGGTCGTTCTCGCAGTGGAGGGACAGTCAGTTCAATGACCTGGAGGCGAAAGAATAAATCTCGTCGAAAAGTTCCTTCCCGGACTGCGACTTCAAGATCGCGATTTGTCGCTGTCACAACACGAACATCGACCTGAACGGATTCACCGCCGCCAACTCTTTCGAACGCCTGACCTTCAAGAACTCGCAAAAACTTCGCCTGGATCTCAGGGCTCATTTCACCGATCTCATCCAGGAAGAGCGTCCCTTTATCTGCTTGCTCGAACTTTCCTTCTCGTCTACTTGCGGCTCCTGTGAAGGCACCTTTCTCGTGACCGAAGAGTTCACTTTCCAAGAGGCTTTCCGTTAACGCTGCACAGTTCACACAGACAAAAGGCATCTCTTTGCGATTGCTGTTGAAATGGACCGCTCTGGCAACAAGCTCTTTTCCCACTCCGCTTTCGCCTCGGATGAGTACGAGAGCATCTGTCGGAGCAACTCGGGCGATGGAGCGTCTGACCGCTTCAAGCTTTTGACTGCTTCCAACGAGTTCCGTTTCTTCGCCCAATTGCCCCTGTAGCTCGGTAATTTGCAGGCGGGATTTTTCTAAACCGACGACCAGTTCTGCCTTCTCCAGCAGTGTGTTGAGATGGTCTCCCATCTGATCTGCGACTGCGAGAATGAATTCGAGGTGAGACTGGTTCATCGCATCAGAGGCATTCCAGCTGTAAAGGTGGATGACCCCGAAGAGGCGTTGATGGTGTCGGATGGGAGCACAGATCGCACTGTCGGCAGCCAAAGCTTGCAAACTGTCTTGTGCCGACAATGACGAATGCTTTGTGATATCGTGAGCGAGAATCGCGTCTTTGTCGTCCAGTACGATTTGTGAGAGAAAGCTGGAAAGCCGACGTGCATCCTCACAACCATTCAACGCAAATGGCTTGAGATCGCTGTATTGAGAGGGAGAATTTTGACCGACTCCGAGTAAGACTCCTCCCATACTCGCACCCGAAAAGGCAAGTAGCCCACCAAGAACCACTTCGCTGAGTTCCTCAACGGTTGTTGGTGCGACCATCAATCGGGCAATGTGAAATAACTCTGCCGCTCCTTCTGTTCGGTTTTGAATGCGTTGCAGCGAAGGGTTATCAAATTGGGTTCCCGCCTGCCTTTCGATGATTTGAAATCCCGAATCGTTCGTGATCCCCGAACGATCCAGAGAAGTGGCATTGGTGTCGTCTGGATGCTTGTCTGTGAACAGCATTGAGCATTGCCCAATACGTAACGACTCTCCCAACTGAAGAACGTGGTCGTCAGTGACTCGGCGTTCATCAATTGTGAGCCCATTTCGACTGTCTAAATCTCGGACGAGCCAGTGTTGCCCTCTGTGGTAGATTTCACAATGTTCCCGGCTGCACTTAGGGTCTTCCAGGACAACGCGATTTGACGAGGCGCGCCCGATTCTAATGCGTCCCTGGTTAGGAAGCTGTACGACCTCAAGAAGTGCATCGCCCCGGTGCACTACGAGATAGAGAGGGTTCAATTGCGGCTCAGCTTGCAAGTTATCAATCCGTGTCTCTTCCGACTCTTCCATCGTTTGCTTTCACATTCTAGTGATGACCAAGAAAACCACTCGAAGACCAAGCAGTGCAGCATTTTGCATTCCCCGATGTTTCATAATAATACATTCTTATGAAACTTGTGAGTTCAGCGACTCAACTCGGTCCATAAACGACGAAAGCGTTTCCAGATATTCTCCGGAAACGCTTATCGCCGTTCAACGAGCAGAGTGCGGGCCTGTTTCTCACTCGCATTACGAACTTCAACAATATGCACGTACTGTACCAACGCGTTTATTTCATAAAACTGTCCTTAAAGTCGACACATTGAAGCTATTCTGAACGAATTAGTACGCATATGGTGCATTGCGAGACGCTTGATGATCCATTTTGCAGCGAGTCGAAATGCACCAATCCGAGTCGACTCCTCCCCCTACGTCGTTACAAGTGACAACATTTCCTCTGCCTCACCGATCTTTCACTTGCTTTACATTCCATTGGCATTGAAATTGCTTTCCAAGAAATTATTCATCCCCGTTTATTTTCATGTCAATGGGTCGGGATCTTTTCATTTTAAGCTAGCTGGTTTTATAAACCCCCGAGACATGAACAACTCACCTGTTGGAGATTAACATCTCGGGCAGGTGAGTTTTTTTGTGGACAGATAGAAAACTCGACCCTAGCGAGAGCGTCTGTAGGTCAAAGCTTCCCTAACATTAGATAGATGTAGTCATTAGGCAACAGGCGGCGGTGGACAATTTGTCGTGACAGATCCTTGAATCACGAAAAGCCGTCCTAGAAATTGCCCACAGAGCGAATGATGAGGTACTTGCCAATTTCTATGGGCAGCCTGAGGCCCCAAGAAGGTAGACTGGAAGCACAAGAAACAGGCTGATGACAGCCAACCTGCCGGATCAGGTTGAGTCCATCTGATCAGTGAAGCCGGTGTCCCATTTGATGTCGCACTTTTCACAGTGAAAGGTTAATGGTTCTCCATCAAGCTTGAGTGACCGTTCGAGAAGTTTTCCGCAATCAGGACATTTGAAACGAGTCCATCGACGGTTTTGCAGCCACAATCCTGCGATCAATACTGGGAAAGCAGCTATCATCACGTAGACGGGATGAATGACTGCGTGCATGCCTTCCATGAGATACAGATATGCGAAACAGCCCAGTAAAGGAATGCTGAATAACAGAGTCATCAGATTGTGAGTACGAAAGACCTTCGACGTTTTCTTGATCTCGGGCATGGATTTACCAGTAAAGCAGGAATAGATTGGGGAATCGCATTTCACTCACCTTTCCAGGTAATTAACCCCTTCTAACAGTAAACCTTATATGACGAAATTCTCGCATCAGCAATGGTACACTCATGTGACAGAATTGAAAGTTATGCTTGCAACTTGTCCGAACGATCTCGAACTAGCGATCAAATACTGGGAAGCAATCAGCGGCAAGTTTAAATATGACGTCCGAGATGGCAAACGACTGATTGAGACGTTTCGTGCATGTTCACTTGAGTCAGATGAAGGACTCGCAACGCTTCTAAATGAATTCCGCAAGCTCGCTGAGGAGACAGGTGAATTACCCTACCCAAGTCTCATTGACCCACCGCTCGAAAATCTTCTTCGATTCGTGAAGAGTCAACCGAATCATCTACTTTCAGAAGAGGCAGCGTGGATCCTGAGCTTTCTCTACACTGACTCATGAGCAACGAAGCTCAGGGCTTCCATGACATTCGTCGAGAAACGGATCTAAATGAAAAAAACCTCCAAGGTGTTGATCACCTTGAAGGTCTCTTTCTCGTACGTACTTCGATGAAATTACTGTTTCATGGCATCTACAAGAATACGTGAGGTGGACTCACGCATGATACGAGGGTCGACCTGCTCACCTTTTTGAAGGGTCGCACGAACATCTTTACCAGAGATGAAGACAGGTTTATCGTCTTTGTGATTTTCCATCAAATCGACGCGTCCCATTGATTCGTAATAGGCTGCGAAGCCGACTTTTACAGGCTCAATCTTGAGGTCGCCGTTGAGGTTTTCGAAGATTTCTTGTGCATCGAAATCTCCCCAGATCGCTGTCCCATCTTTGAAAGGAGCATCAGCATGTTTACGACCGATGACGATGTGGGTGTATCCCATGTTCTGACGATAGATGCCGTGCATGACAGCTTCTTTAGGTCCACCGTAGAACATTTTGATATCAAGACCGAGTAGTTTGACGCGATCTGGAACGGACTCTGATCGTGAACCCCAAAGCTCGGCATCGCTGTCGCCGTCGCCCATTTGACGTTCGCTGATGAGTGTCTCGTATGTCTGCATACGAATCTCAGCGTTAACGTCGTCTCCTTTTGTTTCACCAATCAATGGATTCAAAACAGCACCGGCGTTTTTGCCTTCTTTGAGAAGCTTCTCAAGAGCATAAACCAGGGCATACTCGTGAGCACGGTGCAATGGATTTCGTGTCTGGAAAGCGACTGCGGCGTCCCAACCCGCTTCAGCAAGTAACTTGCGGACTTCGCGAGGAGTCAAAACATATTGACCGAAGTTTGCATTCTTAGGTTGTGGCAAAGCCTGAATTTCTCCACCGATGAGGTGAGTTTTATCGGCATCTCCCACAAGAACCATGTCGGCTCCAGGGTGATCGGTACGATCTGTGAGATAGACTGAAGATATATACTTCTGCTTGTCCCATTCGTAGACATCATTGAGTTGCAGAGTCGCAACGACTTCGCCAGCAGGATTCGTAAGGGCGACCTTCTCACCAGCTGAAAGGGTGCCAGCGACTTCCGCTGTCACAGGAAAAGCGATTGGAATTGTCCAAGCGTATTTTTCGCCATTGTTCTCAATGACTGATTCTTCCAGCACGCGGTTGTAGGTTGCCTGATCCATGGGACCGGTCAGCGGACTGAGTGTTCCGTCAGCGAAACGGTAGACACTAGAGAGATCAGCAGCGGAAACGGGAACCTTCTTCAGGTCAGCGGCTTCCGTTTTGAATGCGTCAATCTGATCTGCCGCAACAGTGCAGCAAACAGGTTCTGAAAGTCCACCATGTGGGGCGATAAGATCTGCCATTGTTTTTCCTTAACTCCGAAATTCTATTGAAATTTTGTTCACTTTGTTGTGTAAAGTTGCTCTGCACATGTTGTTGTGGAGCACTATCACACATGAAGCACTGTAAATTATTGATCAACCTGCGGTCAGAATATCTCAGCAGGCGATCTTCCCAGCATACTCTCAGTCATCGCCGGGATTGGGAAAAGCCTTGCTCTATAGTATCAAGAAATTTCAATCCTCAGTCTCGCAGAAAGTATCGTCACGGTAGAGAAAGCCCGTTTCATCGTCAAGACTGACGATTTCGAGTTCTCAGTGGTGGCAGAGTTCTGAACTCTAGCAGTCAGTTTGCATTCAAGAAAAGAAATGATTCAACACAGAGGCACGGTAGGCTGATTCAAATCAATGCGAGTGGGAGAACTGGGAAGGATAGATTAAAGCCGTCAATTACAAAAAGATCGAGTCGACAGAAGGCATTGAAAAAGTGAAATTGTAAAATGTAAAGTGAAAAATGACTACAATTCATACTTCATTTTGCATTTGTCAATTGTCAATTTACACTTTTTAATATTCCAAAATATTCCAAATGGTTGCCAAACTGGTCTCAACTGGCGTGATGTTCTTTCGTGTAATCTCGTGAAATTTTCAACAGACCAGAGTCAGAGTGAGCATTGAAGAATGAATGGTGCGTAAGCAATCGACACCTCGTTTAAGATTTCTCCGCGTCTCAGTGCCTCCGCGGAGATTTTGCCTTTTGTTACTTTCAGCCGCTTACAGAATAACCGTCTGTTCGCGGTCGGGACCGATGGAGACGAAGCCGACTTCTGATTCCATTAACTCAGCAACGGTATCAATGTACTGTCGAGCTTCTTTAGGGAAATCTTCAAGCTTGCGAACTCCGGTGATGTCGGACTTCCATCCCGGCATCGTGCGATAAACAGGTTTCGCTTTCGCGAGATCGTCGAGTTGACTCGGGAAATCGGTCGTCCGTTCGCCATCGATTTCGTAGGCTTCACAGATTTTGAGTTCGTCCAGTTTGCTCAACACGTCGAGTAACATCAAGGCGATGCAATCGATCCCACTAACTCTCGCTCCATGACCTGTTGCGACAGCGTCGAACCAACCACAACGTCGAGGGCGGCCTGTGACCGTGCCGAATTCACGTCCTTCTTGGCGAATATGTTCGCCGGTTTCGTCCACCAACTCGGTTGGGCAAGGACCGCCACCAACACGTGTCGTGTAAGCTTTTACGATCCCGATGACACGATCAATCATTCGACTCGGGACACCGCTGCCGGCTTGAATTCCACAGCCAGAACTATTTGAAGAAGTGACATACGGAAACGTCCCGTGGTCGATATCTAAGAGGCTTCCCTGAGCACCTTCAAACAACATTGATTTGCCGTTTTTAAGTTCTCTATGGAGGTATGATGTCGTGTCGATGACCGAGTCTCGCAATTGATCGATGTAGACCATGTACTCGTCATACAATTCTTGAGCGGTCGGGATCTCAGCCGTTGGATCAAAGGCTTTAATGATGATGTTCTTCGCTTCGACGATCTCATCCAGACGTTCACGGAACAACTCTGGACGAAGTAAATCGCCCATTCGAATTGCGTGAGTTCGACCAATTTTATCGCGATAGCAAGTACCGATTCCACGCATTGTGGTCCCGATTGCTTTGTCTCCACGACGAGCTTCGAGGATCGCTTCTTCAATCATGTGATAAGGGAAAATCACATGAGCTTTATCGCTGATGAGCAGCTTTCCAGGTTGAACACCCTGAGCTTTGATTGATTCAATCTCACTCAGCAACGCCTTCGGATTCACTACCACTCCGTTTGCGATCACAGAGACAGCATTGGAACGCAGAATTCCTGAAGGAAGAAGTGAGAGTTTGTAGGTCTGACCGTCAAACATGACTGTGTGGCCAGCGTTATTACCACCCAGATAACGGACAATAATTTCGTGTTGGTCCGAAAGGATATCAACAATCTTACCCTTCGCCTCGTCTCCCCACTGAAGACCTACTACTGCAGTCACTGCCATAACAATTCCAAAATCCGAAATAGATCGCGGTCGTCGATACCAAACTCTCGCGCAATGAAAATCCGTCAGCGACAACTGACGGACCATACCGTTTTTACTCGAAGTTTCGAGTTTAGCAATGAACTATCCCGAGGTCAGCCGAACAAATCAATGAGATGCCCAATAATCAATGACTGTCACGTCCTTCAAGATGGGTTTGAGCTTTATGACAAATTCTTTATGAGCCGGGTGCGGCAGATATTCGTCTCGATCCTTTTCTGACTTGAAGGTCACAAGAAAGCAGTGTGTGTGCGTCTTGTTTAACCCTTCTGGGCTGTTGTTTGTACCCCACTCGTAGGCGTGGATCGTTTTAATCTGCTTGGGGAGTTCGCCGAAAGCCTTCACGATCTCGGTAATTTGATCCTCTGTGGCATCATCGTTAAAGGAAAACATGACCACGTGTCTTAACAACTTCTGTTCCTTAGCCGTTTGGTCTTTCTCTGCTGCATGCAAATTCGCTACAAATCCAGCGACCAAGACCAATGTGAGTACGTAATATCCCGTTTTCAATCTCAACATTGAGATTCTCCTGGTAAGAAAATGTGATTTATAAATCGCCATAACGCGAAAAATTCAGATCCACATTGAGTATAGGCTTAGCTGCCTCTCGATGTAAACCTATTGAAGGAAAGGTTTTTCGGCGCGTTGACATTGCTGTGACAGAGTTTG